>Ga0316187_10000002_pt1:0-137500 | contig 331356 bp, 301 predicted proteins | sample CroRivburrow1_MG_FD_204927 | JGI IMG/M metagenome (GOLD analysis project Ga0316187, IMG submission 204927) | Coastal sediment microbial communities from Maine, United States - Cross River worm burrow 1 | ecosystem: Environmental > Aquatic > Marine > Coastal > Sediment | place: USA...
CATCCTGTGGGGCAACTGTGGTGCCGGTCGATTCGGAGCATGCGGCCGTGCATCAGTGCCTGGCCGGCCAGCATCGCGGTTCGGTGGAGAAGGTGCTGATCACCGCATCCGGAGGCCCGTTTCGCACACGCGATGTGGCGAGCATGGCTGAGGTCACGCCGGAAGAGGCGGTGGCGCACCCGAACTGGGACATGGGGGCTAAGATCAGCATCGATTCAGCCACGATGATGAATAAGGCGCTGGAGTTGATCGAGGCGCGCTGGCTGTTTGATCTGCCTGCCGACAAGCTGGCGGCCATTATTCATCCGCAGAGCATTGTCCATGCCTTGGTGCAATACGCCGATGGTTCGGTGATGGCGCAGCTGGCCGAGCCGGATATGCGCGCGCCCATTGCCTATGCCCTGATGGCAGAGCCGCGCCTGGCTTCGGGCACGCCCATGCTCGATTTGGCGAAGCACGGCCAGTTGACGTTCGAGATCGTGGATGAGAAGCGCTTCCCGGCCATGGCGCTGGTGCGGCAGGTGATGATGGGCGAGGATTCACTGGCCATTGCCTTGAACGCTGCCAATGAGATGGCCAATGACGCTTTTCGCCAGCGGCGGCTGACATTCACCGGCATCGTGGCGGCGGTTGAAGATGTGTTGGCATCATTCCCAGCTGTTCCCGTGAGCAGCCTTGATGAGGTATGGTTTCACGACGCAGAAGCCCGACGCCGGGCCGAAGAGCTTATACAATCCGGCACATATAGCGGAGGTTGATTTGATCGGCACCTTATATACTTTGGCCGCATTTATCGTGGCCATTGCCATCCTGATTGCCGTACACGAATACGGACATTTTATCACCGCCAGGAAGCTGGGCGTGAAAGTGGAGAAGTTTTCCATCGGCTTTGGCCCGTCGCTGTTTTCCTGGCGCAGCCGCGATGGCGAGGTCCAGTACATTATTGCCGCCATCCCCCTTGGCGGTTATGTCAAGATGATGGGCGAGAACTCCGGCAAGGAAGATGTGCCTGAAGAGGAAAAACACCGGGCCTTCGATCGCCAGGCGATATGGAAGCGGGCGGCCATTGCCTCGGCTGGTCCGGGATTCAATGTGTTGTTTGCCATCGTGGGCTATATGGCGGTGGGCTGGCTGGGCCAATTGGTGATGCCTTCATCCGTGGGCGTGGTGATAGCTGATTCTCCCGCCATGCATGCCGGTTTTACCGCCGGAGATGAAGTGGTGGGCGTGGATGGCAGGTCGATTGGCCATTGGCTGGAGCTGGAGGAGACGCTCAAGGATAAGGTCGGTGCCGAAGTGCGTTTCACCGTGTCTCGCGCAGGCGTCGAGGAAGTGCTTGTGGCCCGTATGCCGACGCCGGAATCCGATCCGATTCTCATGGATGTGGCCGGTGAGGTGCTTGGCATCAGCCCTGGCGTGTGGGTGGATGTCACCGCTGTGGTGGAGGATTCGCCGGCTGCCAGCGCGGGACTCAGGGCGGGCGACAGAATCATCCGCACAGGCGGCGTATTGCTTAACAGTACGCAGGGTTTGATTTCGGCAGTGCAGAGCCACGCCGGCCGGGAACTCATGCTGAGCATCGAGCGCGATGGCAGTGTGCTTGATGTCGCCGTAACGCCGGCTGAGGACTCCGACGGGCAAGTGCGCATTGGCGCGCAGTTAACCGCCAGTCCCATGCACGATCCGGTGGTTCGGCATATGGGCCTCTTCGAAGGCCTGGCCTATGGTTTCACCCGCACCTGGGAGATGACCGCGCTGACCCTGCAGGTGATGGGTAAGATGATCGTGTCGGCTATTTCGCCGGAAAACCTGGGCGGCCCCATCGCCATCGCCAAGCTGGCGGGGCAAACGGCGTCTTTGGGCATTGTGCCTTTCCTCACCTTTCTGGCTCTGGTAAGCGTTAATCTGGCCGTGATCAACCTGATGCCGGTGCCGGTGCTCGATGGCGGTCATCTGGTGTATCTGGGCATTGAAAAGCTTCGCGGTCGCCCCCTGGATCCCATGACCATGCAGCGCACCCAGGTGGTCGGCATCGTGTTGCTGATTACGCTGATGGCGTTTGCCATATACAACGATATCGTCCGGTATTTTCAGGGATAATCATGACTCTTCGACTGCATATGGGCCTGGCGCGCGCCCTTACCGTTGTGCTAGCAATGTGCTGGCTGGGGCTGACGGTCGTTAGCGCCCAGGCGGCTGACAGCGATGGGCGGATCATTCGCAGCATTGAGGTGCGCGGCAACCAGCATGTCGAGACGGAAACGGTGCTTGCGAGCATCGACATTCGTCCGGGCGAAGCACTGGATCCGGCCAGGGTGAGCGCGGATATCAAGCATTTATTCGCTAAGGGATACTTTTCCGATGTTCGCGCGTTCATCGACGAGGCTGAAGCCGGGCTGAAGCTGATTTTCGATGTGCGCGAGAATCCGCTGGTTGGCAAGGTCGATATCAGTGGCAATGATGCGATACCCGACAAGGACATCACCCCAAAGCTGGCGTTGCAATCCGGACAAATGTTCAACGATGCCGGCCTTGAAGACGATAAGCGTGCCATTCGCAAGATGTATCTGAAGAAGGGCTATTACCAGGTTGAGGTAGACTCTGAAATCCAGCCCAAGGATAAGAGCCGTGTTGATGTGGAGATCAAGGTCGAGGAAGGGGGAATCTCTCGCATCAAGCGCATTCGCTTTATCGGTAACGACGCCTTCAGCGATGACACCCTGCTCGATGAACTGGCATCCCGCCAGGCGAACTTCATGGCCTGGTTCACTGATCGCGACGTATTCGAGCGCGAGCGCCTGGGAGGCGACGTGCAACTGCTTGAGCAGTACTACCGCAACCATGGTTTCCTTGATGTGCGGGTGGAATCGCTGCTGGTTACCCTTGCGCCGAGCAAGGAATGGTTTTATTTGACATTTAGCGTGCATGAGGGGCCTGCCTACCGCGTTGCCGAGCTGGATGTGCAGGGAGATATGACCCCGAGCCGCGAGGCGCTGGTTGATGCCATCAAACTCGAATCCGGAGCTTTTTATTCGGAGAAACTGCTGCGCGAGAGCCTCGACGCCATGACCGAGAAGGTGGGCGATGAGGGCTACGCGTTCGCCAATGTCACGCCGTCGTTCAAGCGCCATGTCGAGTCGCGGACGGTGGATATCGCCTTCGACGTGGAAAAAGGCAAGATGGTTTATATTGAACGCGTGGATATCAGCGGCAACCACAAGACCGAGGACCAGGTTATCCGACGCCAATTACGCCAGATGGAAGGCTCCCGGTATTCGGCCAGCCGCATGAAGCTGAGCAAGCTACGCATGCAACGCACTGATTTGTTCGACGATGTGCGCACCTCACTGCCGCGCGGCAGCGCCGATGACAAGGTTGTCATGAAAATCGAGGTGGATGAGAAGCGCACCGGCACCTTTTCCATTGGCGGCGGTTTTTCACAGCTTGAGAAGCTGTTCATGACGGCCAAGGTCGAGGAAAGAAACTTCCTCGGCAAGGGCCTGACGACCAATCTGAGCACGGACTTGGGCAGCAAGACGCAGAATTTCAATTTGAGCATCACCGAGCCGTATTTTCTCGGCAAAGAGCTGAGCGCCTCAATCAACGCTTTTAAGACTCAAACGCGTTTGGAGGACATTACCTCATTCAAGCAGGATAGTTGGGGTGGCGGCCTTGGTCTCGGCGTACCCCTGGCCGAGTTCCTGTCCTATTCGGTCCGCTACCAGTATTCGCAAACCGATATTTTCGACGTCCCCGCTACCGCTTCGCTGCTGTTGCGCTCGCAGGAGGGAAAGCAGACAACAGGGGAGCTGACTCAGGTTTTGCGCTGGGATTCCAGCAATCGCAGGCTGACGCCAACCGCCGGCCAGATTTACGAGGCGCGTGTTGGCGTAGCCGGTCTGGGAGGAAGCAACCGCTTTATCGAGGGGCAGGCCAGGGCGCGGCTTTATTTCCCCCTTGGAGCTGGATTTGTCTTGAGTCCTGGCGTATCGGCTAAATATATTCGCGGCTATTCCGGCCGTGAGGCACCCATTTTCCGTAGATATTCGCTGGGCGGCATTGGCAGTATTCGCGGTTTCGACAGCTTTGGCGTGACGATTCGTGATCAGAATGGTGAGATCGTCGGCGGCAACAGGGTCGCGACTGCGGGATTGGATCTGTTTTTCCCATTGCCATTCATGGATACGGACAATTTCCGCGGTGTCATATTCGCCGATGCCGGAACGGTGGTCGACAGTGGCACGCCGAATCTGAGCGATGTGCGCGCTTCCACGGGTGTGGGCTTGCAGTGGATTACGCCGGTCATGCCCGTGGCACTTGTCTGGGGCTTCCCATTGCGTAGTCTGCCCGAGGATATAGAAAGTTCATTTGAATTTGCCCTCGGGGCGACTTTTTAGCCCAGCAAAGGCGAATTGCATCGTGGCTGTGCTTCATTAAATGGCTGGGTAAGAGTGTTCAGAGGATTGAGAGAAGATTGATGAAAAGCGCGAAGGCGCAAAAGGAGAAATGATGAAACGTTGGTTATTGCTTCCGGTGATGATGTCCGCGGTGCTTGCGGCCTATACTGCCTCCGCGGCGGATGTGAAAATAGGCTACGTGGATATTAAGCGCGCCGTGGAGAACACCAAGAGCTACCAGGATGGCATGAAAATGCTGGAGGAGCTGACTGGCAGGCGGGAAAAAGAGCTGCGAGCGCTGGAGGAAAAAATTCTTGATGCGTCGTCGCAGCTGCGCTCGCAATCCATGCTGATGTCGCCAGAGCAGCTGGCCAGCAAGCAGGAAGAGCAGGCCACCATGCGCAAGCAGTTTGAGCGCTTGCAGCAGGATGCCCAGGAAGAGCTGATGCGGGAAAAGCGCCGCCTAGACCAGGGTGTATTCGCTGATTTTTACCGGGTCGTTGGCGAGTTCGCCAAGGCGAACAAGTATGACCTGATCCTGCAGAAACAGTCGGCATTGATTTTTGGCTCCGAGGCTCTGGATATCAGCGCTGAAATCAGCAAGGAACTTGACAAGTAATCAACGGCCGACTGACCCGTGCGCTTATCCCAGCTTGCCGATTTTCTGTCCGGGAGATTGGAGCATGCGGACCCTAATGCCGAGGTCGATGGCCTTCAGACGCTGAAGGCGGCTGGCCCGCGGGATGCGGCCTTTTTGTCCAATATGCGCTACAAGGATGATCTCGACGCCAGCCGCGCCGGCGTCGTCTTGATCGGCGAGGGCGTTTGCCCGGGTGCCGCCCGCCCGCTGTTGCGCGTTGGCGATCCATACTTGGCGGCGGCCATGCTCCAGCGTCACTTGCATCCCGTCCGCCAGGCCGATGGCATGCGCCATGCCTCGGCGGTCATCGCTGACTCCGCCAGGGTGGCGGATGACGTCGAGGTTGGGGCGGCGGCGGTGATTGGCGAAGACGTGGAAATTGCTGCCGGCACGCGTATCGGCGCAGGCAGTGTGATTGGCGATGGCGTACGCATCGGCCGGGGCTGCCTCTTGCACGCCCGCGCCGTGGTTGCCAATGATTGCGTACTTAGCGACAGGGTGACCCTTCAGTCGGGCGTCGTGATTGGCTCCGATGGTTTCGGTTACGCATGGAACGGCCGCGAGCATCTGAAGATTCCGCAGGTGGGAAGAGTGGTTCTCGAGGATGATGTGGACATCGGCGCCAACACCTGCATCGACAGGGGCGCGATCGGTGATACCGTCATTGGCCGGGGCGCCAAGTTGGATAACCTCATTCAGATTGCTCACAATGTGCATGTAGGGCCGTTTTCCGTGATGGCCAGTCAGGTGGGTATATCCGGTTCCACCCAGATCGGCGCGGGTTGCCAACTGGGCGGCCAGGTAGGCATGGCGGGTCATATTCAGGTGGGCGATGGCTGTAAAGTGGCGGCCAAGAGCGGGGTTATGAGTAACCTGGATGCCGGTGGAACCTACGCGGGCATTCCCGCCATGCCGCATCGCCAGTGGCTCAAGGTGTCGGCTGTTATTGCCCGCCTTCCGCTTATGTGGAAGCTGCTGAGCAGTTGGCGTAAGGCGACAAATCGAGGGGATTGAAAAGCGGCCATCAGAGGGTGCTTTCGTAGAGGAGTGAATCTTGCTGGATATTGATACCATTATGGAGCGTCTGCCTCATCGCTATCCCTTCCTGCTGGTGGATCGGGTGCTTGAGCTACGGACCGACGAATTCATCCGAGCGATCAAGAACGTCACGGCCAATGAACCGCATTTCATTGGTCATTTCCCACAGTTTCCTGTCATGCCGGGCGTGCTGATTGTCGAGGCCATGGCCCAGGTCGGAGGCATTCTGGCCTTTGAATCAACCCCGGAGATGAAGGATTCGCTGGTCTATTTTACCGGCATCGATGATGTGCGTTTCCGCAAGCCCGTGCGCCCAGGCGACCAACTGGTCATGGAGCTGGAGGTGTTGCGTCACCGTGGCCACATGTGGAAATTCCGCGGCAAGGCATGCGTTGATGGCAATGTGGTTTGCGAAGGCGCTCTGATGGCCGTGCTGGTGCCTAAGGAGCAATCATGACGATGCGGTTGCGGAATCAGGCGTATGCCAGCCATCATTCGCCGGGGCTTCGATGAGCGGCAATATTCACCCCTCGGCGGTGATTGCCGAGGGGGCAATCATCGACGCTGAAGCCCGCATTGGTCCTTTTTGCGTGGTGGGTTCGCATGCGTCCATTGGCCCGGGTTGTGAATTGATATCGCATGTGTGTGTCGACGGGCATACGCGCCTGGGCGCGAACAACAAGGTGTTTCCCTTCGTCAGCCTCGGCCATCAACCGCAGGACCTCAAATACAAGGGCGAAGCTTCCGAACTCATCATCGGCGACAACAACACGATTCGCGAAAATGTAACGATGAATCCGGGCACCGAGGGTGGTGGCATGGTCACGCGCGTGGGCAACAGTAACCTGATTATGGCCTATGCCCATGTGGCGCATGATTGCCAGTTGGGCGATGGCATCGTGATGGCAAATTGCGCCACGCTGGCCGGGCATGTGCATGTGTTTGACGGTGCCATTATTGGCGGACTCACCGCCGTGCATCAGTTTGTCCGCATTGGCGCAGCTTCCATGATCGGCGGCGCATGTGCGGTGAACAAGGACGTGCCGCCGTTCTGCATGTGTACGGGAGGCTATCGCGCCGGTCTATCCGGCTTGAATCTTGTGGGACTCCGCCGGCGCGGAGTCAAGGGAGAGTCCGTCAGCCGTCTGAAGCGGCTCTATCGCATCCTGTTCCAGGGCAGCGCCGACAAAGATGAGCGCCTTAAACAGGCGGAGGGGCTGCTGGTGTCTGATGCGCCGGCCCGCGATCTTGTCGAATTCGTCAGGCAGGCGACGCGCGGCGTGTGCATGCATCGCGATGAAGACGCTTGAGGTGCAGGGCGGCAAGATTGGCCTGATCGCGGGTTACGGTTCCTTTCCGCTGGAGCTTACCCGTATCCTGATCGACCAGGGCTTTGACGTGCATGTCGTCGCCGCGCGCGAGGAAACCTCGGCCGAGATCGAAGATCTCGCGGCTTCGACCTGCTGGCTGCATGTGGGCCAGGTTGGCGGCATGATCAAGGCGTTCAAGGCGGTCGACGTGGAGCGCGTGATCATGGCCGGCAAGGTGCAGAAGCTGCATTTGTTCCGCAACTTCCGCCCCGATTTTCTCGCCATTCGAACCTTGGCCGTTCTGCCTGACCGGCGGGATGACACGATTTTGACCGCTATCGCCGAGCTGCTGGCCAAGCAGGGGATTACTTTGCTTTCCCAGATCGACTATGCTGGTGCGATGATGGCCGACCGCGGACTGATTTGCGGCCCGAAGCCCGACAAGCGGGCCTATCACGACATCGACTTCGGCCTGGTGCAGGCCAAGGGCTCGGCCGCGCTCGACATTGGCCAGACAGTGATTGTGCAGGACCGCAGTGTGTTGGCGGTAGAGGCCATTGAGGGGACGGATGCGGCCATTGCCCGGGGTGGAGAGCTTGGCAGCGGTCGGGCCGTGGTGGTGAAGGTGGCCAAGCCCAAGCAGGATTTCCGCTTCGATGTGCCGGCTGTGGGGCCGGACACCCTGCGCAGCATGGCTGATGCGGGCTGCAAGGTGCTTGCGGTCGAGGCCGGAAAGACCATTATTCTGGAGCGGGGGAGGTTCGAGCAATTGGCGAATGATTACAAGCTTCCCGTGGTGGGAATCGATGGCTGACGACTCCAAGCCGGAGGAGTCGCGCTCCCAGCAATTGGCCGATAAGTTGCTGGGGCAGGTTCCCAGTTACGAGTTGGATATCACCGGTTCCAGCCTGTTGGCATCCGACGTTGAAATTCCGGAGATCGGCCAGTTCAGCGCCCTGACCGATGCCATCATTTTGCTTTTTCAGGACATTGAAACTCGCCTGGCGAAATATCTGACCAGTTATGATGAAGACGAGAAGGAAGAGCTTCACCGCGACATGAAGCGTTTTCTCGGACGGATCAACGCCAACCATCTGATTCCATTGAAGTTTCGCCTGCGGGTATTGCAGTCGTTTAGCCGCGAGGCTGAATTCCTCGACGCTGATCTCACCTACGCCATTTTGAACGCCTATAAGGTGGCCATTCTGCACATTCTCGATGCGGCGCATGAGAAGCCGGTTTACCATTTGCCGCTGGCTAAACTATGCGGCGATGCCATTACCCTGGCGGTGCGCGTGACGCGGCTGCAATTGCGGCTGTACCGTGAGCCCAGCATACAGGTGACCCGGCATGTGCACGAATTGACGCGCCTGGGGCTTGGCGCTCTGGGCAAGATCGACGAGACATCCCAGGCCAGTAAATTCAAGGAGAGCATCAACCACAATCTGGCATGGTATGAACTGCTCAGCATGGCAAACTTTTTTGCTCTTACCCTGGAGGGTCAGGATATTCTTTACGACTCGCTGGAGCCTTATATTTCAAAGGTTGTGCCCTTTTACTGTCCGCGGCGGCAGAGTGCCCTATCGACGCAAGGTCACGTCTATCTGGTGCACGAAGTGGGAACGGGCAGGCCCGTGCCCGAGTGGTCGGATAAGGGCGTGCAGCCGATCCATGAATGGGATCGTGTCATACTGGATATCAGCCAACTTGTTCCCATACTGCGAAGCCAGCTGCAGGAAGCTCAGGCGCACATGAACGACATCGAAAAGCAGAAGCGCGAGCTCAGGACCGAGCATGAACTCCATATGACCCTGGCGGTGGCCAAGCATCTTCTGACTTGCCTGCTCGACAAGCCGCGCAAGGAAGAGCGGGCGCCAGCCAAAGGCCAATGGACGCATGTGATCGGCAACATGAAGCGCGCCCTGACTATGCCGCACAAGCCCAGTTTTCGCCTCTCCCCCCTGCATCTGGCCGAGGAGGAGGAGCAGCGCAACACCTGGAACCTCACGGATATGTCCAAAACAGGCATGAGCGTCGAAACCGATGAGTTAAAATACCTGCCGGACGTGACCAACGTGATCCGCATGGTGTGGCCTGAAAACGATGAAGAAGCGGGACGCCCGTTTTGGGCGCAGGTCATGTGGCGGCGTCAGGCCGCCAAGGGCGGTCCGATGCGGATGGGTTTGCAGTTCCTTCCTCCGCAAATCACATGTTGGCGCAGGCAGCCCTACGGCGGCAACGTCGAGGCGGGCGATCGCGGCAATTATTTCGTGCTGGGGGCCAAGCTTGCCAAGCGCAAGGAATTCCTGATCTGGACGCATGACAAAAATATCCAGGCCGGCAGCACCTTCGAGCTTGAGATGAACAGTCAGTGGCGGCCATGCCGGGTGTTGCGCATCATTCAGGTGGGCGCGAATCATGTGGTTTGTCTGACAAATATTTTGACTCAGTCGGATCAGGTTGGCTTGGAGCAATGGAGCTGAAACCCTGTTCGCGCGGGCTTTACCAGCAATATTACGCAAACAAGTCGCATAGCTAGGTGTGCGCATTCTTATCAGCGCCGGCGAGGCTTCTGGCGATCTTCATGCGGCAGACGTCGTCAAGGCTTTAGGAAAACAGTCATCTGACATCGAAATCAGCGGCATAGCTGGCGAGCGCATGAAGAAGGCCGGCTGTCAGGAACTGGTGCCCATGGCGCAGCTTAATACCATGGGCCTTAGCGACGTCATTGCCGCCTTGCCGCGCATACGCCGGGCCGAGAAAACGGTGCTCGAATGGGCGTCGGTGCATCAACCCGATGTTGCTATCCTGGTCGATTATCCTGGCCTGCATATGCGCATGGGCCGCCATTTACGCCGTCTGGGCATCCCGGTGCTGCATTATATCGCTCCCAAATTGTGGAGCTGGGGGGTCTGGCGGGCGCGTCGCCTGGCCCGCTCTCAGGACAAGCTAGCCTGCATCCTTCCTTTTGAACCGGAATGGTTTGCCCGGCATGGCATCAGCGCCGCCTATGTTGGCAACCCGACTGCTGCTACAAGCCATGGCGGCTGGTCCCGCGCAGAGTTGTGCGAGCGCTATGACTTAAAGCAGGGCGAGCCCGTGCTGGCTCTGCTGCCGGGCAGCCGGCCAGGCGAAATTCAGCGTCATGCGCCGCTATTGGGCGGGTTGCTGGCTGCGCTGAGCAAGCGCATGCCCACGGTGCAATTCGTGGCGCCACGCGCCCCTGGCGTAAGCGAATCGTCATTGCTCCCGCTTACCGAGAAGGGTGCGATTCTGGTAGATCGGACGGCCGATGGCTATGCCTTGCGCGCGGATGCGGCGGTAGCCGTGTCGGGAACGGCGACTCTGGAGCTGGCCTTGTGGGACGTGCCGACGGTGCTTATATACCGTTCCACGCCACTGACCATTGCCATCGCACGTCTTCTGGCGACGGTCGAGTGCATCGGCCTGGCCAACATCCTGTTGGGACAAAGAAAGGTAATGCCCGAGCTCATCCAGGACGACTGCACGCTGGACGGCATTATCTCGCACCTCGCACCTCTATTGCAGGGCGGCGATGCGGCTCAGGATCAGCGCAATGAGTTTGCCAGATTGCGCCAAATCCTGGGGGAGGCTGACCCCGCCGCTAAGGTGGCTCGGATGGCCATCAACATGACTGGGAATCAGGCGGCGGGGTAGCGGGCCGAGCTTTCCTGATCGTGCGGCTCAATTCGGCAACCGGGGGGGGTGGCTTGCGCATGATTTCATGGGCTCCCTTGGCCGCTGAGTCGATGAATGCATGATCCTTGTCATAGCCCGTCGAATAAATAATGGAGATACTAGGGTCGGCCTCCTGGATGGCGTCACCCTCCGCCACGCCGCCCATCTCCGGCATCACCACGTCCAGGGTGGTAAGCTTTATCTCATCGGACGTGCCGAAGAACTCAGATAATCCTTGCGCGCAGAGCGCCTGGCCAAGGTCTGGGCCGCAACTGCTCGATTTCACCTTTGGGCGCCGATTTTTCCGGATGAGCTTTCTTGCACCTCTACGAGGATGAAAGGCTGCCTACCAGTTCGCCGTAGCTGCCCATGTTGTGCTGTGTAAGATAATCGCGCAAACCTTCGACCACCTTCCCGGCTAGCAGGGGATCGTAAAAAAGACCGGTTCCCAATCCCAGCGCATCCGATCCAACAATGGCGAACTCGATGGCGTCGTTTGCTGAGCATAGGCCGCCCTGGCCCAGTATGGGGATGCCATGCGCAGCGGCGACTGCCCGCGTTTGATGAATCTTCCATAGGGCAACCGGCTTGATGGCAGGCCCGGATAGCCCAGCGGAAGTATTGCCAATCACAGCCCGGCGCGTGTCGATATCCACGGCCATTCCGACCAGCGTATTGATGACGGAGAGCCCATCCGTGCCTGCCTCGATGCAGGCTTTAGCCACGGCCTTGATATCCGCATTGTTGGGCGACAGCTTGGTGATCAGCGGCTTGCGGGTGACTGCCCGCATGGCTGCAACCACCTTGGCGGCCATCGCCGGGTCATTGCCAAAGTGCACGCCGCCAGCCTTGACGTTGGGGCATGAGATATTGATCTCCATGGCAGAGACGGGCGAATCATCAAAGATACGGGTGACTTCGGCATACTCCTCCACCGTCGAACCATTGACGTTGGCCCAGAACTGCGTGTCTTTATGGGGCAGATTCGGCAGGATGCGTCCTACGACATCGCGAGCGCCTGGGTTTTGCAGGCCAATGGCGTTGAGCATGCCTGAGGGGGTTTCCGTGACCCGGTGAGGCGGATTGCCCAGTCGCGGCTCAAGCGTCGTTCCCTTGAGGATGACGGCGCCGATGTCACGATTGCTGAAGCCTTCAACACGGGTGAGTTCCTCGCCAAAGCCCACGCAGCCGGATAGCAGGACAAGGGGCGTTTGCAGCGACAAACCGGCAAAGCGGGTGGTTAGATCAGGAGCTCTCGCCATGGTCAAAGCATAGCGCTTTGGCCTGGTGGTGAATATGTGTCACCATTGATTATGCTGCTCATGGAGGAATTTATGCGGAAGATGATCCTTCTTATTGCCATTGGGCTCATGCTGGCAGGTTGCCTGGCCACGCGTTTTGCCGTGGTTAGAACTAACATTCAGGACGATGGGGGAGCCCGTGTCTTGTATATGGCCGAGAATAACCGCATTTCAAACCTGGATGTCGAAGGCGGCCAATCTCTCGGAGGCAAGGGTATCTATCTCAACCCCTTTGTCGAAAGGGATCAAGGAACGGGCGAAATCAGCAATCTTGGCTTTAACATCATCAATCAGTCGATGAACCTGATCACGGAAAACCCTGAGTATGAGAGCCAGGGCATGCTGGGAGACATTAAATCAGTGCGATTTGTGCTCCAAGATGGACGCGATGTCGTTATGACCATGGCCAAGAGAAGTATTGCCAGCGTTCAAAGATTCAACAGCATGGGTCTATATTCAGGCCATCAGTATGGCTTAAACCATCCCGTGGATAGCGGCATACCTGCCAAAATTACGATGGCACTGATTAGCTTGAGAGATTATTTCCTTTTGGCTAGTGCCTCAGCCGTCAGTTGCGACATTGTCGGAACAAAAGGCACATTAAGCTACCTGGCACAGGATATCGAAAGTGATTTTCTGCCTAATCTGAAGCAATTCTATGAGGTCTACGTGCGATAAGCCAACCTCCAGCTACCTGCAAATTTCAAAATAGTCTCGGCATATTGAAAAGGAGCCGGGCGTGCAGGCCATTCATAACGAGCAGCTCGTCAGAAGGACGCTCCGTGTCGAGAGCCATGCGCCAAATGCATCCATGAACTTCCCGACACGGACGAAAGCGATCCTTATCCGTTGCTCTCTTTTTCCAGAAGAACGGCGTGGGCTGCGGCGAGTCTGGCAATCGGCACGCGTGGGCCGGAGCAGGAAACATAGCTTAAGCCCGCAGTATGGCAAAAACGGATGGAGGCAGGGTGGCCGCCATGCTCGCCACAAATGCCAACCTTCAAATCAGGCTTGTTCTTGCGCCCCCACTCAATAGCCAGTTCCATGAGCTTGCCGACACCATTGGCATCGAGCACCTCGAAGGGGTTGTCCTTCAAGATGCCGATTTCGTTGTACATGGGCAGGAACTTGTTCTCCGCGTCCTCACGCGAAAAGGAGAACGCGGCCTGCGTAAGGTCGTTGGTGCCGAAGGAAAAGAACTCCACCTCGTCAGCCAACTCGCTGGCACGCATGCAGGCACGCACCACTTCAATCATGGTGCCGAACTTGAACTTCGGCGTCATGCCACGTTCAGCCTGCACCTGCTGGCTGATGTCATCGACCAGGCCACGCACCAGCTTCAGCTCTTCCGAGGTGCACACCTGTGGCACCATAATTTCCGGATAGATCTCAATGCCCTCCTTGTCGCATTCGCAGGCTGCCTCGAGAATGGCGCGAATCTGCATGCCATAGATTTCCGGGAAGGTGATGCCGAGCCGTACGCCGCGGTGCCCCAGCATGGGATTGACCTCGAATAAGGCGCGCACCTTCTTCAGAATGGCTTCCTTCTTTTCGATGGCTTCATCCACCAGGCTGGAGTCGGCCACTTGCAGTACCTGAGGCAGAATATCCTTGCCCGGCGGCAAACTTCCGCCGGTGTAAAGCAGGCGAATAGTGTCGGCGAGGATTTCCGAGCCACGCATCGACTCTTTCAGGTGCCGGAGCTGACTGAGTTCGGCCAGCAATTGCTGCTCCGAAGGCAGGAACTCATGGATGGGCGGATCGAGAAGCCGGACGGTTACCTGGTTGGGTGACATGACGGTAAACAATTCTTTGAAATCGCCTCGCTGGATGGGTAGCAATTGATCCAGGGCTGCCTGACGCTGTTCCAGGGTATCAGCGACGATCATTTCCAGCACGATGGGCAGGCGTTCGGAAGCATTGAACATGCGCTCGGTGCGGCAAAGGCCGATGCCCATGGCGCCGTATTTCAGCGCCCGCTCGGCATCCTCCGGCACATCGGCATTGGCCATCACTTTCAACCTGGCTCTATCATCAGCCCAGGAAAGCAGTGTCTTCAATTCCTCGGTGAAGTCCGCCTCTACGGTTGCCACTTCACCCAGATATACATCGCCGGTGGTGCCGTCCACGGTGAGCAGATCGCCTTCCTTGATGGTGACATCGCCGATGTGCGCCCTGCGTGCCTGCACGTCGACATGGATGCCTTCGGCGCCTGCCACGCAGGGTTTGCCCATGCCGCGGGCCACCACGGCCGCATGACTGGTCTTGCCGCCACGGCTGGTCAGAATGGCCTCGGAAGCAAAAAATCCGTGAATGTCCTCAGGTTTGGTTTCCTCGCGTATCAGAATCACCCTCTGGCCGCCTCTGCCCAACTGCTCCGCGCGATCGGCCTCAAAGACGGCGTGTCCACAGGCCGCTCCCGGGCTGGCGGGAAGCCCTCTTGCTGCCGCCACATCCTTGTCGCCGGGGTCCAGGCGCGGGTAAAGCATTTGCTCTAGATGTTCAGGGTCGATGCGCAGTAGCGCCTCTTCCTCGCTGATCAGTCCTTCCTCTTTCATTTCCACGGAAGAACGCACCATGCCGGTAGCGTTCATCTTGCCGTTGCGTGTTTGCAGGCAATACAGTTGGCCTTTTTCAATTGTGAACTCGAAGTCCTGCACCTCGCGGTAATGGGTTTCCAGCTTGGTGCGCAAATCAGCCAGCTGTTTGTACATTTCTGGCATTTCCTCACGCATGCGATCGATCGCCTTAGGCGTGCGGATGCCGGCAACCACATCTTCGCCCTGCGCGTTGACGAGGTATTCGCCGAAGAACTTGTTCTCGCCCGTGCCGGGGTTGCGTGTAAAGGCCACGCCGGTGCCCGAATCGAAACCTCGGTTGCCAAATACCATGGTGCAGATGTTTACCGCAGTGCCATTGGCCATGTCGGGCGTAATATTGAATTCACGCCTGTAGTCGACGGCACGTTTGCGCATCCATGAGTTGAACACGGCCTTGATGGCGACTTCCAGCTGTTCATAGGGGTCCTCGGGAAAAGGCCTGCCCGTGTGGCTGTGCACCACCTCAAGGAACAACTGGGTGATCTCCTTCAGTTCATCGGCATTTAGCGCGACATCTTCCTTGGCGCCGACACGATCCTTGACTATCTCGAAAGGCTCGTCGAACAGTTCATCAGGAATGTCCAGGGCCACCTTGCCAAACAACTGAATGAAACGGCGGTAGGCGTCATAAGCAAAGCGCTCGTCACCCGTTTGCTTGATTTCTCCCTTCAGGGTTTCCGAATTCAGGCCGAGATTGAGAATGGTGTCCATCATGCCCGGCATGGACATGGCGGAACCGGAGCGTACGGAGACCAATAAAGGGTTGTCAGAGCTGCCGAAACCCTTACCGGTGGACTGCTCCAGCGCTTTCATATGGGCGCGCACTTCATCCATGACACCTGGTGGTAACACATTGCTCTGCGCATCCAGGTACGTCAGGCATGCCTCGGTGGATATGGTAAATCCAGGCGGTACGTTCAGGCCGATCTGGGTCATTTCGCAAAGGTTGGCGCCTTTGCCTCCGAGCAGTTGTTTGTTCTTGCCATCGCCCTCCTCGAAAGAGAAGACGAATTTTTTCTCTGAAACGCTTGTAGTCATGTTAAACCCCGTTTGACTGATATTGATATCGGTGTGAACTGAGCTGAGCTGTCGCGTGCTGGCCACGGGTCGCTGATTTTCAGGTAGATGCCTGTTATGAACCCGGCGGATATGCCCTCGTGAAATGCCCTCCCATTTCTGATTTTTCGCGGCCGCAGTATACCCTAAACGCACAGAAATTGTATGCCTTTTCGACCTCTCTTTTGCTGGTTGGCGGTGCTCCGGCAGACCCGGGATTCATTGCCTATAATAAGGGCAAGTAGTGTGCGACTGCTGGGAAAGGGGGCACGTGATGCAAGTGGAGCGTTGGCATGAGGAGAACGATGGCCAGTTAGATGAATCGGCTATGTGCGAGAAGCTTGAGCGCAAGGGGTTTGATGTGCGGTGCTATTCCTACCCGCCGGGCACCTACTTCCCACCGCATACTCATGGCGTCGATAAATGGGATGGCGTGCTAGCCGGCCGCTTCCGCATGGTCATGGGCGGCCAGGAGGTTGTCCTGGAGGCGGGAGACATGCTTTTTGTGCCGAAAGGTGCAAGTCACAGCGCTGAAGTGGTGGGCGATGATCCGGTGGTCAGCGTCGATGCGGTGCGGCCATAAGCATCAATCCGCATTTAAGACAAGCTTGCCGGTCATGCCGCCGGCTTCGAGAAGACGGTGAGCCTCGGCGGCTTGTTCGAGCGGGAGGGTTTTAGCCAGTTTGATCGACAATTCTTGCGCATCGAACAGAGATGCACATTTTTCCAGGATATCGGCCTGGTGCGCCAAGGTGTCCAGCCAGCCATAGCATTGCGGTGAGAGCATCAACTCCAGGGAGATGCGCAGGTTTTTCGTTCGCGCCACTGTCCAGTCGGTGTCGACGCCCGGTTGCAGGATGGTGACCACATCGCCATAGGGCTTCACTACCGCGAAGCACTGCTCAAATATCTCACCACCAACCGTGTCGAAGGCAATGTCCGCTCCCTTTTCGCCGGCCCATTCCCGCACCGATTGCGTCACATCCTGATCCCGGTAATGAATCACATGGTCCGCGCCCAGAGCTTTCACGAAATCATCCTTGGCATCATCGCTTACCGTTGTGGCCACATGGCAACCGGCATGCTTGGCAAGCTGGATGGCGACATGGCCGACGCCGCCGACGCCGGCGTGAATCAACACCTTTTGCCCTGCCTGCATGCGGGCGCGGTCGAACAGCGATTCCCAGGCGGTGATGAGCACGAGGGGTGCAGCGGCGGCCTCAGCAAAACTGGCGTGTTTAGGCTTGTGCGCCACGGCATGGCGCTCATCGAGAACAATGGACTCGGCATAGCTTCCCGGCGCAAGACCGATGCCGCCGTAACAATAATAGACCTCGTCGCCCGGCGTGAAGCGGGAGACATCGCGGCCTATTTCTTCAACGATACCGGCTCCGTCGCACCCTAGGATGGCGGGGAGATTGCTGGGATCGTAAGTACCCCGGCTTCTGAGTTTGGTGTCCACCGGATTGATGCCAGCAGTCTTGATGCGCACGAGGATGTTATGGCTATTTGTGATAGCCGGTTTTTCCACATCCGCCAGATGTAACACTTCCGGTCCGCCTGTTGCCGTCATCAACATTGCCCGCATGTCAGCCCCCCATAGCGATAAAGTCGAACTCATCTTAGTCGCGCCTCGCCTGATGTGAAGCAGCGGTTTGTTGACCGCAAAAATAAAACAGACTAATCTAGTCCTATATAAGGAGAAACCATGCTGCGTATGGGGAAATTGACAGATTACGGCATCGTGCTGTTGGTCGAGATGACAGACCGGCCAGGGCATTTGCACAAGGCCGCTGAGTTGTCCGAGCAGTTGGGATTGCCGCAACCAACGGTAAGTAAATTGTTGCAACGGCTTTCCCTTGGCGGCTTCCTTGAATCCACGCGCGGCGTCAACGGGGGCTATCGCCTTGCCAGGTCGGCATCCGACATCACCGTGGCCGACATTATTCGAAGTCTGGAGGGGCATGGCGGGCTCACCGAATGCGTGGAGCAGCCGGGATCCTGCTCGCAGGAGAACACCTGCACCATTCGTGGCAAATGGCCAGCCATCAACGCCGCGATATGGCATGCGCTTACTGGCATTACCTTGACCGATATGGCGACCAATAGCGACGTGCAGATGGTTAATTTCATGCTGCCGGCCGACTCGGCGGAAATTGCCGCTGAGCGCCAATCAGGGCTTAGGTGAACTACACATGAGCGGTAAACCACAAGTCGAAGCACTGATCGAGCGCAAATACGAAGCTGGATTCACCACCGATATCGAGACGGATATCGTAGCGCCCGGCCTGAGCGAAGATGTTATTCGCCTGATCTCGGAGAAAAAGGACGAGCCCGAGTGGATGCTGGGCTGGCGGCTGAAGGCCTATCGCCATTGGCTGACGATGCACGAGCCACTCTGGGCGCATGTGAAGTTTGATCCCATCGACTATCAGGCGATTTCCTACTATGCCGCGCCAAAATCGAAAACCGACGGCCCCAAAAGCCTCGACGAGGTTGATCCCAAGTTGCTGGAAACCTATGCCAAGCTGGGTATTCCCTTGCACGAGCAGGGGATGCTGGCCGGGGTGGCGGTGGATGCCGTATTCGACTCGGTATCGGTGGCCACCACCTTCAAGGAGAAACTGCACGATGCCGGCGTCATTTTCTGCCCGATTTCCGAGGCGATCCGCGACTACCCCGATCTGGTGCAGCAATACCTCGGCAGCGTCGTGCCGCAGGCGGATAATTTCTTCGCCAGCCTGAATTCGGCGGTGTTTACCGATGGCTCATTCGTGTTCGTGCCCAAGGGCGTGCGTTGTCCCATGGAGCTCTCCACCTACTTCCGCATCAACGCCATGAATACGGGGCAGTTCGAGCGCACCCTTATTATTGCTGAGGAGGGTAGCTACGTCAGCTATCTGGAAGGCTGCACCGCGCCCATGCGCGACGAAAACCAGCTGCATGCGGCGGTGGTCGAACTGGTTGCGCTCGATGATGCGCAAATCAAATACTCCACGGTGCAGAATTGGTACCCAGGAGACGAGAACGGCGTCGGCGGCATTTATAATTTCGTCACCAAGCGCGGCGATTGCCGTGGCGCCAACTCTAAGATCTCCTGGACGCAGGTGGAGACCGGAAGCGCGATTACCTGGAAGTATCCGAGTTGCCTTCTCAGGGGCGACAACTCCGTCGGCGAGTTTTATTCGGTGGCGCTGACCAACAACTATCAGCAGGCCGACACGGGCACCAAGATGATCCATCTGGGCAAGAACACGAAGAGCACGATCATCTCCAAGGGTATATCGGCCGGTCACGGCCAACAGTCCTACCGCGGCCTGGTCAAGGTCATGAAAAAAGCGGAAGGCGCGCGTAACTACACCCAGTGCGATTCACTGCTTATTGGCGAGACCTGCGGCGCGCACACCTTTCCCTATATCGAGGTGAGAAACCCAGACGCTCAGGTCGAGCACGAGGCGACCACCTCGAAAATCGGGGAGGACCAGTTGTTTTACTGTCTACAACGCGGCATTCCCGAAGAGGACGCCGTGAGCATGATCGTCAATGGTTTTTGCAAGCAGGTGTTTCAGGAGTTGCCGATGGAATTCGCCGTCGAGGCGGGACGGCTGCTTTCCGTCAGCCTCGAAGGCGCGGTGGGCTAAAGATGAACCACGGAGACACGAAAGCATGGGGAAACCTAAAGTTGAACTGCTCAGAAGGTTTGATGGTATGGAACCTATGATCTTTTTTGGAAAATATAGGTGCCTCCACGGTCAAGAGGGAAAACAATGCTGAACATTGAAAACTTACACGCGAACGTGGATGGCAAGGCGATACTCAAGGGAATCGACCTGGAAGTGAAGGCGGGCGAAGTGCACGCCATCATGGGTCCGAATGGATCGGGAAAGAGCACGCTGTCCAATATTATTGCCGGTCGTAGCGGCTACGAGGTAACCAGTGGCTCCGTGCATTACCAGGGCCTTGACCTGCTCGCTATGAGCCCTGAAGAGCGCGCCTGGGAAGGCGTGTTTCTGGCCTTCCAATACCCGGTGGAGATCCCCGGCGTAAACAATGCCTACCTGTTGAAGGCGGGGCTGAATGCCATCCGCAAGCATCGCGGCGAGCCGGAGCTCGATGCAATGGATTTCATGGCCGTGGTGCGCGAGAAGATGAAGTTTGTCGATCTCGATGAGGCGTTCATCAGCCGCTCGGTCAACGAGGGCTTTTCCGGCGGCGAGAAAAAGCGCAATGAGATTTTTCAGATGGCCGTGCTGGAGCCGAAGCTGGCCATTCTGGATGAGACGGATTCTGGGCTTGATATCGACGCCCTGAAAATCGTCGCTGGTGGCGTGAATAAGCTGCGCAGCGCTGATCGCGCCATTATTCTGGTCACGCATTATCAGCGTCTACTCAATTATATTGAGCCGGATCACGTTCACGTACTCTCTGGGGGCCGGGTATTGAAATCAGGTGACAAATCGCTGGCTCATGAGCTCGAGGAGCGTGGTTATGACTGGGTCAAGCAGGAGTCGATGGCGGCATGAGCATGCCCGCGAAAACCATGGACATGCAGCGTGTTGAGTCCGAGTTGCTTGAGGCAGCCAAACGTTTGCCCGGCGCGGGCCATCAAGCCGTAGATGCGCATCGCCGCGAAGCCGTCGCATGCGTGGCGGAAATTGGCCTCCCAAGCAGGCGTAATGAAGACTGGAAATATACCGACCTGGCACCTATGCGCGCGGCTCTGGGTGAGCGCATGTGGCAAGTTTCGTCTCCCGGACTGCTAGACACGGCATGTTTGGAGGCCGCTGCCTTTGGCACGATGAGCGTCTATCGGCTGGTGTTGCTGGACGGACGTTTTTGTCCCGACTTGTCAGAATTGCCCGAGGATGTGCAGCTAAGGTCGCTGGCCGAATTGGCCGAGCAGGAGCCCGGACTGGCGCTTGAAGCTTTGTCGATGGGTGAGCGTGCGCCGCTGTTCAGCGGCTTCGGGGCGCTGAATGCCGCCATGGCGGCCGATGGCATATGCCTTTGCGTACCTGATGGCTGCCACGTAGACAGGCCGATTCATGTGCTGCATGTGAGTAGCGCCGCCGGGGCCGTGGCGCATATCCGGAACGCCATCTCCCTTGGCCGGGCTGCAGAGGCAACCATTATCGAGCACTTTACGGGCCAGCCAGGGGAGGCCGGGCTGAATAATGTGATGACGGTGATCCGCGTGGGCGAGGCTGCCTGCCTAGTGCATTACCGCTTGCAGGAAGAGCATGGCAGACAGTTTCATATTGGCCGCACCGATGTGGTTCAGCACAAGGATAGCCGCTATACCTCGCATGTAACGACGCTGGGCGCTGCTTTGTCGCGAACGGATGTGTTGGTGCGACTGGCAGAACCTGGCGCCGAGTGCGAACTCAACGGCTTCTATTTGCTCTCTGAGCGCCAACATGCCGATCATCACACGCGCGTCGATCATGCGGCTCCGTTTTGTACCAGTCGGGAGTATTACCGGGGCGTGTTGGATGGCCATGCACGGGCCGTGTTCAACGGCAAGGTGGTGGTGCATGAAGGCGCGGAAAAAACCGATGCCGGGCAGTCTAATGGCAACCTGCTGTTATCTGACGAGGCCGAGGTGGATACCAAGCCGGAGTTGGAAATCTACGCCGATGATGTGAAGTGCAGCCATGGTGCTACTGTCGGCCAGCTGGATGCCGATGCCCTTTTCTATTTGCGTTCTCGCGGTCTAGCGGAGGCCGCGGCCCGAAACATGCTCACCTACGCTTTTGCCGACGATGTCATCCGGCGCATGCGGCTTGCGCCAGTGCGGGAGAAACTTGAGCGGGTGATTCTCGAGCGCTTGCCTGCCGACGGCGTGAAAGAGGCCGGGGTATGAGCGCCATTGTTCAGGGCCATGCCGTAAACGGCCTTGATGCCGCCGCCGTGCGCGCGGATTTTCCCATTCTGCATCAACATGTGCATGGCAAGCCATTGGCCTATCTCGACAATGCCGCCACCACCCAGAAGCCACAGTGTGTGATTGATGCGGTGCAGGGCTATTATGCGCATGACAACGCCAATGTGCATCGCGGCGTGCACTATCTGAGCGAGAAGGCCACCGCCGCCTATGAAGCGGCGCGTGAGAGGATGCGCGCTTTCATCAATGCGCGCAGCACATGCGAGATCGTATTCGTGCGCGGTGCGACCGAGGCTATCAACCTGGTGGCGGCTTCCTATGGACGCGCCCATTTGAAGGCCGGCGATGAAATCCTCATCACCGAAATGGAGCATCACTCCAATATCGTGCCGTGGCAGCTTTTGTGCGAGCAGGTGGGCTGCGTGTTGAAGGTCGCGCCCATGGACGATCACGGCGATATCATCATGGAACACTTCGAGCAGCTGCTTTCTGGCCGCACAAGACTCGTCGCCGTTGCCCATTTGTCCAATGCGCTGGGCACGGTCAACCCGGTCAAGGACATCATCGACATGGCGCACCGACAGGGGGTGCCGGTATTGCTCGATGGCGCCCAGGCCACGTCGCATACGCGCGTAGACGTGCAGGAGCTGGACGTCGATTTCTATGCCATATCGGCCCACAAGATGCTGGGGCCGACCGGTATTGGCGCGCTTTATGCCAAGCGGGCCCTGCTGGAGTCGATGCCGCCTTATCAGGGCGGCGGCGACATGATCGCCATGGTAAGTTTCGATAAGACCGTCTACAACGAGCTGCCGTTTAAATTCGAGGCCGGCACGCCGCATATCGCCGGCGCTATCGGCATGGGCGCGGCCGTCGATTATCTTGAACGCATTGGCCTGGACAAGATTGAGGCCCATGAGCGCGAGCTGCTCGATTACGCCACCGGCCTGGCGGAGTCATTTGAGGGCTTACGCATCATTGGCCAGGCCAGGCGCAAGGCGAGCATCCTGTCGTTTACCCTCGATAAGGTGCATCCGCATGACTTAGGCACGGTTCTCGATCGCCAGGGCATCGCCATCCGCGCTGGCCATCATTGCGCCATGCCGGTGATGGCGCATTTCGGCCTGCCTGCCACGGTGCGCGCATCGTTTGCGCTGTACAACACGTTTGAGGAAATTGACCGGCTGTTTGAAGGGCTGAAGCTGGCCAGGGATATGTTCACCTGATGTTTGACCTGAGGGATCTCTACCAGGAAGTCATCGTGGATCACAACAGGAGTCCGCGTAATTTCCGCGCTATGGATGACGCCACGGACACGGCGGATGGCTACAATCCGCTGTGCGGCGACAAACTGACACTTTATTTGAAGGTCGATGGCGATGGCGTGATCGAGGATGTCAGCTTCCAGGGCGAGGGATGCGCCATCTCCACTGCCAGCGCCTCCTTGATGACCGAGCATCTCAAGGGCATGCATGCAGCGGAGGCCGAGCGGCTTTTCGAAGCGTTTAAGCGGATGGCTACATCCGATATCGGAAGCGACGTGGATGGAGCAAGGCTTGGCAAGCTGGCAGTGCTTGCCGGCGTGCGCGAGTTTCCCGCCCGCATCAAATGCGCCACGCTGTGCTGGCATACCTTGCATACGGTGTTGATGCACGATAATCGCACGGCGAAAACCGAGTAGGCCATGACTGCGGGCGATATGATCACGATCCCGGAGGAGTGTCCGGCCGCCCTAGTGCCGGTCGGCACGCAGGTAACCCTGCCGGCTGGTAGCCAAGTGATGGTGACCCAGCAGCTGGGCGGCAGCCTGACGGTCAATGTCAATGGCAACCTGGCCCGTATCGATGCGGCTGATGCGCTGCGCCTGGGCCTCACCGAGCCGGTGGAGGAGCCGGTGTCATCGGACGAGATCGCGGGGCCTATAAGTGAGGAGCAGGTCTGGCAGGTTCTGGCTACATGCTATGACCCGGAAATTCCAGTCAATATCGTCGAGCTTGGCCTGATTTATGACCTGGAAATCATGCCCGTGAATGGTGGCAGTCGAATCAACGTGGACATGACGCTGACCGCGCCGGGCTGTGGCATGGGCCCCTTTATCGCCGAGGACGTTCGCTATAAATTGCAGGCCATCCCGGGCGTGGTGGAGGCCGATGTGCGCATGGTCTTCGACCCGCCATGGGATCGCGGCATGATGAGCGAAACCGCCCAGCTTGAGCTGGGTTTGTTTTAGGGGTTGGTTACTAATGGCGGAGTGGATAGATGTGGCGCCCGAATCGGCGCTTGGACCTGGCAAGCGAAAGATAATTGATACCTACGCCGGTGAAATCGCGGTATTCAACCTTAGTGGGAATTTATATGCCATTGAGGACGTGTGCACGCATGACGACGGCGAGTTGGCCAGCGGCGAGGTTGAAGGCGATCAGATCATCTGCCCGCGCCACAGCGCTCGTTTCTGCATCAGGTCCGGCAAAGCCCTGACCCCGCCGGCCTACGAAGACATTCAGACATTTCCCGTTCGCATCGAAAATGGCACCGTCCAGGTCGATATCGAGTGCTGGTGGTAGGCAAAAGTACTATCAGCTTAATCAGACCTTGACCGAATTTGGCCCGTTTTTAGGGGAAATTCTAGGACTGGTGCCTTGAAAAAGATGTTGGTCCAGCGGCATAAGGAGTTCCTTGGCGCACAGATTGCTTGCTTCAACACCATATCTGCCAATGTCTGAGTGTCTGCTTTCGACCCAAATCGGACATTCGTAGGTTCATACGCATAGTCTATAATCAGACAGGGAGCACATGGAAATGCTTCCGCATATTGGCGCTGTTGGATGTAGAAATATAGGAATTGGACATCATGGATATTCAGACACTAACAACCTTCTTTATGTGGTGTACGATCATCAACGGAGCCATGTTGGTTCTCTCGACCATGATGTTCATCTTGGCCCCGGATTTTGTGTATCGTATGCAAAGCAAATGGTTCCCCATTCCCAGAGAGACCTTCAACGTTGTTTTTTACTCGTTCATCGGATTGTATAAAATTATCATTCTGGTCTTCAATGTCGTTCCTTACGTGGCTCTGCTGATCGTCGGATAAAAAGCATCACAGATGGCCGAAGTCGACCCAAAACGGACATTCGATTTAGTACGTATTATCCACAATAGAACGGCACATCTCCTCAAATTATACTAACGCTGTTTGGGAGGTGCATATGGCCACGGCCGTGGATGGCATCCGCTACCCTCTGGGGTGCCCGTATTGTAGCCACCGGTTCAAGCTGCCCATCAGCAGGCTGGAGGAAGGCTGTAACATCCTCTGTCCAAAGTGCGGTGCTAGCCTGGTAATTTCAAACTATCAGCGCTCGCTTATCAGAAGAAAGGTCAAACAAGTAATCATAAACCAGGATATCCTGGATGCTCTTAGATAGCTGATCTGTTGGTAAAAACCTTTTGGCAGTTAATCGACCACTTCCCAAAGGGCAGAAAGCGACCCAAAACGGACATTTCCATATACGTAGTTTCCCTAACTATGTGATTTAGATAGTAGGCATACACTTATCTTCACCCAACTATCGGAGGGAAGCTATAAGGTGGTTCATGCGTCTAAATGCAATCATTGCCATGGAACGGGCATATGCAGGCAGGCTTCAGCGGTCCTCTCGCGAGATTCAGCTGCCCTGAGTGCCAAAAGCATCATGGACATGAGGACTGTAAGAAGATAAGGCTTGTACGCTGCTCAAATCCTCTTTACAGATTCCATGTCGGAGCCTTTCAATTAAAAAGTTATATCAAGTGTTGTATTGGATGGGGAGGTTATGTTAACCGCATGTTCCTGAGTAATATGGCCATAAGTAGATGCAACAACGCTATACACCCCATCTGGCAAGTTAATGCTATACGCTCCACCGTTGGCTACATTCATGGATTTTACTTCTATTTGCGCGCTTACGCCCGAGCATAAGACGGTTTGCCTAATACTGAGCGTAACATGTTGTTCGTCGCCAGCCCCAGATATGGCGACAATCCCCTCAATATTAGCAGTTGAGGCAGGGCTAAGAAAAAATTCTGGTACTAGGTTAGTCGTGTCAGGGTGTGCAGTAATTCTTGAGCAAATTGGGAAGCTTCCTTCCTTATAAGCTACAACGTTATAAGTCCCTGGCTCCAGGAACATTTTATACGACCCAGTTGCATCTGTTATCGTCGCTGTTTGTACAAGAACTTCATCTTTTGCGTCGGAAGCTGATGGGTCATATATCTGAGCACCAACCAAAATCCCTTCAATATTGTTTGCAAGCCCACTTATAATGGAATAGTTCACCATATCGACAACTTTAATCGTTGGTTTTATAAGCCATTTTCCACTGTTCCCAGCCTTGACAATAGATTTTGAAGCATCGAAATCTAGGATCAATTCTGTAGTTTCATTTTGATTAATGAGAAACCCACCAATCTTGATACCCGTTTGAGGCCCACTTGGAATTTTCAATTCATACTCGGCATCTAAACTGTCAATAAAATAATTTGCGAAGGGGTGAGTGTTGCCTTTGATATTAATGCCACCATCAGCAGTATTCCCAATTATCAGCCTCATTTGTGTATAAACACCAGTTTGCAATTCAGATAAGCCCAAGTGTTCTCTTACACCATTTACAAGCTCTAACAAATTGAATGTTTTGTTTGGCGTAGCAACAACTTGCCATTTACCGCCATCACGACGATGCACCTGCACTTCTTGTATTGTCACATATATGGCTTTGTATTCGGTCGTCGTAGCATCTGTAAGGCTCAGGGAAAGTATTCCCGTGCCGGGCCCCCCTCCATCACTACCACTGCTACAAGCGGTGAATGATGCGAGCAAAAGGATTGCAGATATAGCTGTAAGCATAGGTCTAATGCTTTTCATAAATGAATCTCTCTTATAGTAGGCTGTCATTTTAATCGCCACCCTGAAATAGATTAATTACTTTTAATCTAAACAATTCCGCTAATTTGAACAAGGCAAGCAACTAAATCAGCCTGCGACCGTATGTGTTATGTATCATACTTGGTCCTATATCAAGGGGGTGGTTGGTGAAAATTACTGGGGGGTTTCTTGTAGTACTAGTGATTCTTGCTGTGTCTGGCTGTACCTCTGGCTCGATTTACGGAGGTGGGGGTGTTTTAACAAGTGGTTCGAAGATGACAAAAAAAGGAGTGGGCCACGGCCCTCCACCTCACGCACCCGCACATGGTTATCGTCATAAGCATTACCATGGGGTTGAGCTGGAATTTGATTCTAGGCTTGGTGTTTATTCTGTACTTGGGATTCCAGCAATTTATTTCTTCGACGGTTGGTATTTTAGGTGGTCAAGGGATCACTGGCAGGTGGCCTTGCATTACAAGGGTTCTTGGCGCAGGGCCGGCAAGAGGAATGTTCCCTCTGGTCTTTGGAATTCCACTAAACAAAAGAAACACTCCGGAAAAGGGTATGGTAAAGACAAGAAAAGGAAGTGATCGCACACTTCAATCCACTATCCAGATTCATCAGGGCTGCAACTTCAATCAGGAAACAAGCACCATGCCCTTAGGCATATAGGCTTATAAACGAATGTCCGCTTTTGGCCGTTAGCAGTCATTCGCCATCCCTTCTTTTTATGCCCACAAATAAGAACAAGCTTCGATTTACTTGAACAAGCCCTTCAGCGCTTCGCCTGCTTTCCCGGCACCCTCGCCGACCGTGCCGCCAATATCGCCAGTGCCTTTCTGTATGATGTCCGTAGCGCCCTTGACGCCACCGCCAACCACACCGAGCACGTCATCGAGGTTAAGCACGGCCACGCCCTTGCCCACGCCCTTGGACAGGCTGGCCATGATGATCTTGGCTACTTCCCCAGCCGATGCGCCGCCGGATTTGCGGCCGATGCCGGTAAGATGAATGTCCGGCAGGGCTGAGCTCAGGGCCTTGCCCTTGAGGGCGGCGGCGCTGACGCTGATTTTGCCGTCGGTGATGTACAGATCATCGATCACGAGCTTCGGTCCCGACTGGCTTTCACTACTTGCCGCTTTTTTCCCGTCGCCGCCAGCTCCCGTATAAGCATCGATATTTCTCTGTAGAGCGTCGATATTGCTGCCCTTGCCGCTGATTTCATAGGTGACGGCCGGCTTGGTAATGCGGATTTCCTTGATGACGATGACATCATCGGTCAAGGTGCCGATGTCAATCGCCATGCTTACTTCGCCAAGTTGGATGGCGTAATCGGTTTCGAACCCGGCCGGGTTGCCCACTTGCAGGCCCTTGAGCGCCCCGCGTCCGTCGGCCGGGTCGATGGCGACACCGCCTAGGCTGACTTCAGCCTGGGTGATCTCCGAGCCGTATTTTTCGATTGCAGCTTCAATGATGCTATCCAGCGAGCTGTACAGCACATAAAAGCCGATAATGGAAATAACAAGAAAACCGCCGATGCCGATGATTAATGCACGTTTCATGGTTTCATTCCCCTTTTACACGTTTACCTCCAACATAGCACAAACCGCCAGATCATGGCCCGCGGACGGGCTCTTGCCGCACAGGCCCGCTCGCAATTTGTCTGACGGGAACATAATATCCGCGACTCTGGCCCAGGGCGTTTGCATGGGCCGGCCTATGTATCCGGGGAGGTTCCATGACTGAGCAAGCTGACAAGATGCGCAAGTACTCATCCATCGTGGTCAACGGCGTGAAGCAGGCGCCAAGCCGCGCCATGCTGCGCGCCGTTGGCTTCAACGACGAGGATTTCCGCAAGCCTCAGATCGGCATTGCCTCAACCTGGAGCATGGTCACGCCCTGCAATATGCACATCAATGTGTTGGCCGACGAGGCCGCAGCGGGTGTCGATGGCGCTGGCGGCAAGGCGGTCATATTCAACACCATCACCGTTTCCGACGGCATTTCGATGGGCACTCCAGGCATGCGCTACTCACTGGTATCGCGCGAGGTAATTGCCGACTCGATCGAAACAGTAGCAGGGGCGCAGGGATTTGATGGCCTGGTCACCATCGGCGGCTGCGACAAGAACATGCCCGGTTGCGTCATGGCCATGGCCAGGCTCAACCGGCCTTCGGTGTTTGTTTATGGCGGCAGCATCAAGCCGGGCGCCAAGCGCCGCGACATCGTCTCCGTTTTCGAGGCGGTTGGCGGCCATGCGCGCGGCAGCGTATCCGACGTCGAATTGAAAGAGGTGGAAAAGACGGCGATTCCCGGCCCTGGTTCCTGTGGCGGCATGTATACGGCCAACACCATGGCATCGGCCATCGAGGCGCTGGGCCTTAGCTTGCCCAACAGCTCGGCGCAGGAAGCCGAGTCCGATACGAAGAAAAGCGACTGTCAGCACGCTGGCGAGGCGGTGCTCGACCTGATCGAGAAGGGTATCAAACCATCGGATATTCTTAGCAAGAAGGCATTTGAAAACGCCATCACGACGGTTATCGCACTGGGCGGTTCGACCAACGCCGTGCTGCATTTGCTGGCCATCGCGCATACGGCGAATGTCGATTTGTGCCTGGATGATTTTACCCGTATCGGTAAAGATGTGCCGTTGCTGGCTGACCTAAAGCCAAGTGGCCGCTATCTGATGTCTGAATTAATTGCCATTGGTGGCATCCAGCCGCTGATGAAAATGCTGCTCGACGCTGGGCTCCTGCATGGCGACTGCCTGACCGTGACCGGTAAAACGATGGCCGAGAACCTCGCCGGCGTTGCTCCATATCCTGACGGCCAGGATATCGTGCGGCCTCTATCCGATCCGCTTAAAAAAGACAGCCACCTGGTGATTCTATACGGCAACGTGGCGCCGACGGGTGCGGTGGCGAAAATTTCCGGTAAGGAAGGCCTGAGCTTTACCGGTACGGCGCGCGTGTTTCATTCCGAAGAGGAGGCCATGGCCGCTATCATGGATGGCACGGTGGTGGCCGGGGATGTCATCGTCATTCGCTATGAAGGGCCTAAGGGCGGCCCAGGCATGCGTGAAATGCTTAGCCCAACCGCAGCCATTATGGGCAAGGGCCTGGGCAAGGATGTGGCGCTATTGACCGATGCGCGCTTCTCCGGCGGCAGTCATGGTTTCGTCGTCGGACATGTGACGCCTGAGGCGGCCGTCGGCGGTCCCATTTCCATCATCGAAGATGGCGATACGATCACCATTGACGCCGAGAAACGGGAAATCAATCTGCACCTGTCGCAGCAGAAAATTGACGAGCGCCTGGCTTCCTGGACCCCACCCGAGCCGCGCGAGACACGCGGTGTGCTGGCCAAGTACGCCCGTCAGGTGGGTTCAGCGTCTGAAGGGGCTGTGACAGATTAGACCTTTTGCGCGCCGAACTGGAGCAAACGATCTAGCGGGGTCATAACACGATGCAGAAAAATGAGAGTCTATTGCGGATGAGTTTTAGGCGGACGCGCTATCGAATTTAGAAAGGCCTCACCTTCCCGGGTTGGGTAGAATTTAGTTTTGATGCTGACTGTCAGCGTCATTCTGGATGTAAGCCCATAATAGGCGTGAACCTTGAAGATTACAGCCCAATTGTCTATCAGTCTGGAGCCTTTGATAATGACCAGCTTACCTATTGGTGTGCCCTTCACCTCAATTTCCGGAAGTCTGATATCGTTTCGCTCGGCATAGCTCCAGCCCCACAGGGAAAGGGTTTCATCCGGGATATCAAGCGATTCCTCACTGCTGAATGTGGTGCAAACCGCTCTCAGAGTAGAGCGTCCTTCTTTCAGGAAGGCGATATAGCGAGAATGGTCTTCCCCTTTCTCCCCCTTCTCCTTTGGCCGTTCCGGGAATTCGGCAGAAAACTCGCAGCCTTCGGGTAGAAATTTTATACCGCTCTTCTTGGTCTCGTAGGCATTGGCCTCGCTGCAAGAAAATGCAAGGAGGATCGTGAAAATTGTCCCGGCGATTCTGCTACGCATCATGGGTAAGATGTCCATGCGCATAGGCACCGTGTATCAGGGCGACAACCAGAGCGGAAGATAATTGGCGATGGGTATTCCTTTGCAAGCGCTGCATCTCAGGTTTGCTTGTCGGTTTCCAACCGGGGGCCAAACGTGTCGACAGCGATGGCGAGGTCCGTGGCATCAAAGGCATTGTGTAGAAGTGATGCTTCGTCGCTGGTGATTACACCCTGTTCGGCCGCCGCGCGGATCGCCTCAGCATCATTGCTGGCCTGAATCTCGCCCCGTTTCCTGGCATCGTTAAGTTTGTGCTCCGCCGAGCTTGCCGCGATTACCTTGGCATAGGCGGATTCGATGCGGCCGATAGGATCGCCCGGATTTTCATTGCGGTAGATGCCGCTGGTCAGCCGTTCGCGCGCCTCCGAAGGCTCAAGCAACAGGCTGGCCAACTGATGGCCAAGCTTGTCAGACGGGGCCTTGAAGGGCTTGCCGAGCGGGAAGACCAGCACCCGCAATAGCATGGCGATGGGTCGGTTCGGGAAATTAAGCAAAAAGGCGTCCGCCTGCTGCTGGGCGCTGTATAGGGCATCCTCGCACGCCCATTGCAGCAGCTGGATATCCTCGTTCTGCTTGCCCTGATCCTCGAAATGCTTGATAGCCGCGGAGGCAAAGTACAGGGCCGACAGTACGTCACCAAGCCGGGCGGATAGTTTTTCCTTGCGTTTGAGGGTCCCGCCCAGCACAAACAAGGTCACGTCGGACATCATCGCCAGGGCGGCACTCATTCGCTCCACCTGTCGGGCATAGCGCGCGGCAGGCCCGGTGAACGGGGGGTGTGCCAGCCGGCCGAAGGACAGAGCCAGCATAATGCTGCGAACGGCATTGCTGACGGTGAAACCCAAATGAGCAAACAAAGCCTGGTCGAAATCTGCCAAGGCCTTCGCTTCATTATCATTTTGGGCGGCCTGCATTTCTTGCAGCAGATAGGGGTGGCAACGTACAACCCCCTGGCCAAAGATGATTAAGCTGCGTGTGAGAATATTAGCTCCTTCCACCGTGATGCTGATAGGAACGGATTGATACACCCGGCCAAGCAAATTTCGCGGGCCGAGACAGATCGCCGAACCGCCGAACACATCCACGGCATCGTTAAGCACCACGCGCATGCGCTCCGTGCAGTGGTATTTGACGATGGCGGAAATGACCGATGGTTTTTCGCCCTGATCGAGGGCAACAGCGGTCATCAGCCGGGCGCCGTCAATAGCGTAGGTATGGCCGGCAATGCGGGCAAGCGCTTCCTCTACACCCTCAAAGCGGCCAATGGGCACCTTGAATTGTCGGCGAATACGTGCATACGCACCGGTTGCGCGGCTTGCCACCTTGCCAGCGCCAACGCTCAGGGCGGGCAATGATATCGAGCGGCCGTCGGCCAGGCATTCCATCAGCATGCGCCAGCCCTGGCCGGCATATTCCGGCCCGCCGATGATCCAGTCGATAGGGATGAACACGTCCTTGCCAGAGGTAGGGCCGTTCTGGAAGGTCATGTTGAGGGGGAAGTGACGGCGGCCTACCTCCACGCCGGGGGTGTCCGTAGGGATCAGGGCCAGGGTGATGCCGATATCATCCTTGTCGCCGAGCAAGTGGTCGGGATCAAAAAGCTTGAAGGCCAGACCAAGCAGGGTGGCAACCGGTGCCAGGGTGATATAGCGCTTGTCCCAGTTCAGGCGAATGCCCAGCACCTCTTTTTTACCGTCGAACTCGGCCTTGCACACCACGCCGCTATCGACCATTGAGGCAGCGTCGCTGCCGGCCTGCGGACTGGTTAGGCCGAAACAGGGCATTTCCTTGCCCTTGGCCAGACGCGGCAGATAGTAATCTTTTTGCACATCAGTGCCGTAATTGAGCAGTAACTGTCCCGGGCCCAGCGAGTTCGGCACCATGGCGGTGACCGCCGCTGTCGCGCTTTTGCTGGAAACCTTGGCCACGACGGCGGAATGCGCCTGGGCCGAGAACTCCAATCCGCCATACCGTTTGGGAATGATCATGCCGAAGAAGCCCTTTTGCTTGAGGAAGGCCCAGGCCTTGCGCGGCAGGTCGCGGTCCTCATGCGTGATTTTCCAGTCATCCAGCATGGCGCAAAGCTCTTCCACCGGGCCGTCGAGAAAGGCCTGTTCATCTTCACTCAGTTTGGGCGCGGGCAGGTTGCGCAATACTTGCCAGTCAGGCTTGCCGGAAAATAACTCAGCATCCCACCAGGTGTTGCCCGCATCCAGAGCAGCGCGTTCGGTCTCCGAAATCGGGGGTAATAGCTTGCGGTACATGGCCAGCACGCGCCGGCTGATGAGTTGCATACGTAGAGAAGGCACGTTCAATGGAATGAAGACGGCGCCATACAGCAGCCACAAGAAAATAATGAACGCTGTGGACGCTGATGACCACAGGCTCAGGGCTGCCAGAATCAAGCCAAGGGTTAATGTCCAGACTTGCAGGCTTGCGCGCATAAAAGCCAACGCAACGCCTGCGATGATTGGGGTTACGCACCACATAAGATCATGCCTCTCCTATTCGGACATAGCACATATCATGACAGCCAAGTCTTGCTCGCCTTAAATGCGTCCGCACTTCATACCCTTCTTCCTACTGACGGGATATAGCATGAAAATCAGTAGGATGTGTGATTTATTATATGTATCGCAGTTTCTACGCTGCCCGAAAGTCAAAAGCCTCGCCACTGATCAAAATGTCCCAAGGCGTGTTGTCGATGAGGTACTCACGGTTTCTTTCCTTGAGCCACAGATCAAAGACATCAATGGGATTGTAGTCATCACTCAGGATGATGGCATCCTGATGTTCAGGCATGAAATATTTCCCCCGCGTCAAATGCAGGTAGAAATCAGCGGCGAAGGGATGTACTGGAAAGGTGGCCTGGTTGGGAGGCGGCACCGCCACCGGCGGTCCCTGGTATGCCACAACGGCGATATTGCCGGCGCCCGAGTCTTCGTTTGGATCAAAAGTCGGGTATATGTCTACTGTTTCAAAAACCATTTGCAGTGTTTTCAATACCGACGCGGTCATGCGGGAGTGCTCTTTGAGGCTGCCGATGAGATTTATCGCCAATATGCCATTGTCTGCTATGCGCTGCCGCATCAATTCAAAGGCTTCCAGGCTGAGTACATGGCCGGGCGTGATGTCGCCATTAAAAACATCCAGAATGATGTAGTCATAGGTTTTGTTGGTGCTATTCAAGAAATAGCGCGCGTCCTCGATAATAACGGGGCGCTGTGAGTGAAAGCCCATATAGTCGCTGGCGATGGTAACGATATCCGGGTCGATATCGACGATATCCGTGCTGACGCCGTTGGCTTCATACCAGCGGGGAATAAGGCCCGCTCCCAGACCGATCACCAGGCAATTCTGGCCGTTGGGGTTTAATGCCTTGGGGAGATATTCGAGCATATAAGGATAGCTGTAAATGGACATTAAATTACTTGCGTCAACGCCACCTTGAACCAGGCCATCGATTGTTAATTCGCGGATGCGATTCGCACCGAAACTGTAATCGACGACTTTTATTTTACCATAACGGCTATCCTTGCCGTAAACCTCGACGACCTTGGTGCCGTCTGGCATATAACTGGCGCCAGTGGGCCCGGGTTCTCCCACAAAGATGGGTATGAGTAGGATGGCGGCAACAGCCCATTGGCGCTTGAAAAACACGAAGTATATTACTGATAATATGATCAACAGCACGCCGGAAATGAAGAAGATTTGATCGACGCCGAAGTAGGCGATGAGAACGAAGCCCGTTAGGGCCGTGCCCACAACGCTACCGACGGTGGAAATGGCGTAAAAACCGCCGACCGTTCTACCGATGTTCCGCATTTCCTGCGTGGCCAGCCGGACGATATACGGGGAGACGCATCCCAGCATGAACAGCGATGGCCCGAAGAGCAGCATGGTGCTGGCAAAAGCGCCTGTCCTCAGGCCCAGCGGCATGCAAGCCTTGAGCACCATGCCTTTGAAGAAAGGAATGAGAATCACCAAAAATCCGGCAATAAGAATGATACTAAATAGATAATCCGGCGAGCTTCTTTTATCCGCCAGAATACCTCCAAGAGCATATCCTGCCGCCAAAGCGATCATGGTTACGGATATCAGCGAGGTCCAGACGAACAGGCTGACACCAAAAAAAGGCCCAACTACCCTGGAACCCATGACCTCCACGGCCATGATAATGGCGCCGCATAATAGAGCGGTGGCAACGAGGTAAATCAAAAATGACTTGGAGTGATGTAAGGATTCTTGCATCTGCGCCATACTATCTTTTTTCCGCAACTATTGAACAGTGCATTTGGCAGATCCGTTGCTATCCTTGACCCATGGGGATGAAGACCCATAATGCCGCCCTTCGCCTGCGTGGCGCGCATCGGAGGATCGAGTGACCGGCCGCTTGAAACTTCAATTGAGTAACTTGCCGCCATCAGGATGGCGATGGCAGGGCGTCGTGCCCAGAGTCGCTCTTGAAGATGTGGGAGAAGGCTGCATTGATGCCTTGCCCGAGCTTGAAGGCGATGCAACGTGGGACATCGAACTGCTCAAGGTGGGTGATTGTTTTCATCTGTCTGGCGAATGGCGCTTGCGGATCGGCCGTGCTTGCGGTCGTTGCAATGCCGGCTTTGTTGAAGATATGCATGGCTCAACCATGCGCGAATTTCGCATCGCCGCACAGGCAGACGCGGGAGAGCAGGCGGCTGATGTGGATGTGTTGCCACATCCCGGGCATGTGAGCCTGATCGATGTGTTGCGCGAGGACGTATGGTTGGCGCTATCGTATGCGAGCCTGTGCCGGCCGGATTGCAAGGGCCTTTGCCCGCGATGCGGATGCGATTTGAACAGGATGACGTGTAGCTGTGAGAACGAAGAGCCAGAGCATCCTTTTGCGGCGCTGGAAAGGCTAAAGAAGCAGCGGCCGTAATTAGGGTTACAATATCAAACACTTGCGTGTTCGATATTAGCAGTGATGAAGCTGCCCATAAAAGGGCGACAGGAGAAAAATGATGGCTACCCCGAAGAGGAAAACATCAGCATCAAAGCGAAATATGCGCCGCTCGCATGATGGTTTGTCGAATGCGGCAATGAGCCAGTGCCCGAACTGCGGTGACACGATGCGTCCGCATCACATGTGCCCGCATTGCGGATACTATAAAGGCCGCGAGGTGATCGCGAAGGATCTGGATTAGGGACTCAATGTCGGCACACGGCGAGGGTTCCGGCGTGGTGCGTATATTGGTCGACGGCCATGGCGGCGATGATGCCCCCGATATAGTCATAGAAGCGCTCAAAAGTATCCAGGCAAGCTATGCTGACGATGGTGTGCGGCTGGGCATTGTTGGCATTCCGGACGTGCTTTCGCCAATGCTGGCCAGCCACGGCCTGAAAGATGGCGTGGAACTGGTTGAGGCCAGCCAGACGATCGACATGTGCGAATCGCCGGCCGTGGCCATTCGCGCGAAAAAGAACTCGAGTATTCATGTTGGCGCGAGATCGGTTCATTCCGGCGACTGGCAGGCCTTTGTCAGCGCCGGCAATACCGGCGCGCTCATGGCCATTTCCAAGGTTATCCTCAAGACCCTTCCCGGCATAGACCGGCCCGCCATCGCATCGATGATTCCGGCCATTGACGGCCGCACCCTGATGCTGGACAGCGGCGCTAATGTTGACAGCCATTCGGATCATCTCCTGCAATTCGCCATCATGGGAACGTGCTACATGCGCTTTGCTGAGGGCATCGAATCACCGCGCGTCGGCCTACTGAACGTGGGAACCGAGGACATCAAAGGCACCGATGTGATCAAGGTGGCGGCGGATAAGATGCGCGCTTCTGGCATCAACTTCATCGGCAATGTCGAAGGCACGGACATCTTTCGTGATCATGTGGACGTGATCGTGTGCGACGGCTTCGTCGGCAACGTCGCTCTGAAGACCATGGAAGGGGTCGCCAATCTCATTTTTCACCATTTGAAACAGTCGATTAACAGCAGCTCAATGGCCAAGGCGGGGATGCTGATGGCCAAGGGTGCGATGCGGCGTTTCCGTGACGGCATCCATCCCAGCCGCCACAATGGCGCGCCGCTGCTGGGCTTGAACGGCATCGTGGTCAAAAGCCATGGTTCGGCCAACGCCGAGGGATTTGCCCGTGCCGTGGAAGTGGCCAGGCGTGAGGTGGCGGCCAATATGATGGATGAGATTGTGCGCAGCGTGCATGAGTTGGCGGGGTAAATGACTTTGAAACATGTGCATATCACCGGCGTCGGCGGCTATCTGCCTGAGCAGGTGTTGAGCAACAGGGATCTCGAAACCTCCCTCGAGACCACCGACACCTGGATTGTCGAGCGCACGGGCATCCGTCAGCGGCACATTATTGCCAAGGACCAGCACACCTCGGATTTGGCCGTGGAGGCGGCCAGGATGGCTCTGGACGACGCTGGGCTCGGCATCGCCGATATCGATGCTATCGTCGTAGCCACGACAACGCCGGACATGATCTTTCCATCCACGGCCAGCATCGTGCAATACAAGCTGGGCGGAGCCGGCCAGGCCGCCTGGGATGTGCAGGCCGTGTGCTCCGGTTTCGTCTACGGCCTGGCGCATTTGCAGGGCATGCTCGCTTCCGGCATGTACAAGCGCGCTTTGTTGATCGGCGCGGAATCGATGTCGCGCGTGGTGGACTGGAAGGATCGCGGCACCTGCATTCTATTTGGCGATGGCGCTGGCGCGGTCGTGCTGGAGGCCAATGAGCAGGAAGGCGGCATACTGGGCTCGGTACTGCACGCCGACGGCGCTCACCGGCATCTGTTGATGGCCTCTCATCCGGGCGTCGCCAGCAGTCCCTATGAGGATGCGCCCGACATGCGCCTCGACTCGGCGGGCGTAGCGGCGGTGGAAATGCGCGGCAACGAGGTGTTCAGAATGGCCGTGAGCAAGCTGGGAGAGGTCGTGAATGAGGTGCTGGACAAGTATGGCCTCGGGCACTCGGACGTCGACTGGCTGGTGCCGCACCAGGCCAATATCCGCATCATCCAGGCTACAGCCAAAAAGCTGAAGCTTAGCTTGGAGCGCGTGGCGGTTACCGTCGACCGCCATGCCAACACCTCGGCGGCCAGCGTGCCGCTGGCGCTCAACGCCCTGTACCGCGAAGATCGGCTGCATACCGGCCAACTCTTGCTGCTCGAGGCCTTTGGCGCCGGTTTCGTGTGGGGCGCTAACCTCGTGCGCTGGAGCAAATAGATGAACGAACAAGGGCAGCTCGCCTACATTTTTCCCGGCCAGGGATCGCAGTCGACCGCCATGCTCGCAGACCACTTGCGGGAACACGCGCTTGTACGCGACACCTTTGCCGAGGCGTCAGATGCGCTCGGCTACGATATGCAGGCGCTTGTCGCCGACAATGCCGATGGCTTGCTGGATCGCACCGATTACACCCAGCCGGCGCTGTTGACCGCCTCTGTCGCCCTGTGGCGCTTATGGCAAGACCAGGGCGGTACCGCGGCCGATGTCGCCGCCGGCCACAGTCTGGGCGAGTATTCCGCCCTGGTGGCGGCGGGAGCTCTGACATTTGCCGAGGCAGTCCAGCTGGTGCGCTTCCGCGGCGAAGCGATGACTGAAGCGGTTCCCGAAGGCGAAGGCCGGATGGCGGCCGTACTCGGCCTTGATGACGAACGGATTGACGAGCTCTGCGTCCAGTCTTCAGATGAGAACCACAAGGCGTGGGCGGCTAATTTCAACTGCCCCGGCCAGGTGGTGATAGCGGGGCATGCGCCGGCGGTGGAGCGGGCCATTGGCATGGCCAAGCAGATGGGTGCGAAGCGGGCCTTGCCGCTGGCGGTCAGTGCGCCGTCGCATACGCCGCTAATGCAGCCCGCAGCGGATGCCATGCGCCAGCGCCTGAATGAGGTGAATCTGTCTGACCCGGCGGTTCCGCTTGTCTGCAATTGCCGGGCCGCGGTGCTTGAACATGCCGATGCGATCAGAGAAGCGCTTGTGGATCAACTGGTGATGCCCGTGCGCTGGACGGAAAGCGTAGCGTGCATGCGCGGGCAGGGCGTAAGCCAAGTCGTGGAAATGGGACCGGGCAAGATTTTGGCGGGGCTGTTGCGCCGCATCGACCGGGATATGCAGGTGCATGTGACTGAGACGCCAGCGGCCATGCGGGAATCCTTGCGGGCTTTGGGAGGTTGAGATGGGCGAACGACGCGTAGCGATTGTGACGGGCGCATCCCGGGGCATTGGCCGGGCCATTGCCGACAGGCTGGCCGCCGATGGCTTCGATCTGGCTATTTGCGGCACCCGTGAGAATACCATCCAGGCGGTGGCCGCTGAGCTGTCGGTCTTGGGCGTTGAGGTGATGCCGCGCGCCTTGGATGTCGCCGACCGCGAGGCGGTGGAAGGTTTCGTTAAGGAAGTGAGTAGCCATTTCGGCCGCCTGGATGTGCTGGTTAACAACGCCGGTATTACGCGCGACAACCTGATTCTGCGCATGCAGGAGGATGACTGGCGGCAGGTGATCGACACCAATCTTTCATCCGTGTTTTTCGCCAGCAAGGCGGTGCTTCGGCCGATGATGAAGGCGCGTTTCGGCCGCATTATCAACATATCTTCGGTGGTTGCCGGCATGGGCAATCCCGGGCAAGCGAACTATTGCGCCAGCAAGGGCGGCATCGAAGCGTTGACGCGCTCGCTGGCGCGGGAAGTGGCGTCGCGCAATATCACGGCCAATGCTATTGCCCCAGGATTTATCGCCACGGACATGACTTCGGAGATGAGTGACGAGGCGCGCCAAGCAATGACGGACGCAGTACCCCTGGCGCGGTTGGGAATGCCAGAGGATATCGCGGCAGCCGTGGCTTTTCTAGCCGGAGACGACGCCTCGTACGTCACCGGTCAAGTGCTGCATGTCAACGGCGGATTATATCTGTAAATGTAAACGTGAACGGCCTGCTTGTGCGCGGCCTGCGGCTGTGATAGAAGCCGCCAACAATCAAATAAGGGAGGACATTTATGTCTGCTGAAATTGAAGCCAAAGTGATCAAAATCGTTGCTGAACAGCTGAATGTCGAGGAAAACGAGATCAACGCAGATTCTTCCTTTGTGGATGATCTGGGGGCTGATTCACTCGACACGGTTGAGCTGGTCATGGCCTTTGAAGAGGAGTTTGGCGTGGAAATTCCGGATGAAGATGCCGAGAAAATCCAGACCGTACAGAACGCCATCGACTATATCGCCGCCAAGGCGGAGTAAATGGCCCGGCGCGTCGTCGTCACCGGCTTAGGGCTGGTGACGCCACTCGGCACCGGTACGGATGTCACGTGGCAAAATCTCATCGCCGGAAAATCAGGCATCGGCCGCATCACGAGATTTGACGCGGAGGCCGCCGGCATGACCTGTACCATCGCCGGCGAGATTTCGGATTTCGACGTTGGCACCTTTATCAACAAGAAAGACGCCCGCAAGATGGACATCTTTATCCAGTACGGCGTTGCCGCGGCCCAGATGGCGCTGGAGCAATCTGGCTTGCAGGTTGCTGAGAGCAATGCCGACCGCGTCGGCGTGATGATTGGCTCGGGTATCGGCGGGCTGGAATCCATCGAAAAAACCGACCGCGCATATATGGAGGGCGGGGCGCGCAAGATTTCACCGTTCTTCATCCCCATGACCATCATCAACATGATTTCCGGTTGGGTGTCCATGCTGTCGGGGGCCAAGGGGCCGAATTCAGCCACCGTCACCGCCTGCGCCACCGCCACCCACGCGATTGGCGACGCCATGGAAATCATTCGCCGTGGTGATGCTGATGCCATGCTTGCCGGGGGATCGGAATCCTGCGTTTGCTCGCTTGGCATTGGCGGATTCTGTGCCGCCCGAGCTCTATCCACACGCAACGATGAGCCGGAAAAGGCTTCCCGTCCATGGGATACGGACCGTGATGGTTTCGTTATGGGCGAGGGCGCTGGCGTGCTTATGCTGGAGGAGCTGGAATCGGCCAAGGTGAGAGGCGCTGAAATTCTGGCGGAAGTGGTTGGTTATGGCATGAGCGCTGATGCCTACCACATTACTTCGCCCGCTCCGGGTGGTGAAGGCGCGGTGCGCTGCATGCGTGCGGCACTGGATTCGGCTGGTCTGAATCCCGAAGCCGTTGATTACGTCAATGCCCACGGCACATCCACGCAAGCGGGCGATATCGCTGAAACTCAGGCGGCTAAAACCGTGTTTGGCGATCACGCCAGCAAAATAATGATGTCGTCCACCAAATCGATGATCGGCCATCTTCTGGGCGCCGCTGGCGGCGCGGAAGCGGCGTTCTCCGTGCTTGCCCTTCATCATGGTGTTGTGCCGCCGACCATCAACCTGGACAATCCCGATCCCGAATGCGATCTGGATTATGTGCCGCATACGGCAAGGGACGCTAACATTCAGGTGGCCTTGTCCAATTCGTTCGGCTTTGGCGGCACCAACGCATCTCTGATCTTCAAGAAATTTTCCTAGATTTTAGAATCTGAAAAGTGACCATGCCGGCGGAAGTGTGCATTCGCCGTTTGCATTGGCCCGAAGACGCGCCACGGCCGGTTGAGATTCTAGGCCGGCAACCCGGCCAGTTTTCCGCTTTGCTTGAAGACCCTTCCGGCGATGGTCGTAAGTTTCTGATCTCACGTAACGGCAAAACACATACCCTGCGCCAGTGCCAGCCCACTAAGGCTGACGAGTTCTTCAACCGGTGGCGAAGCCTGTGCCGGCAAAGGTTGAACCAGGATGATGCGGCCCATGCCGTGCAGGCGCTGGTCTATGCCGCCTATGAGGCCGGCGGTCTGATCGAGGCGCTACCTGAAGCTAAATCAGCCATTCATGGACCCTTGCTGTGGTTGCATGAGCCGGATTGGAGCTGCTGCTTTGTTCCAGCCACTGAAGCCGTCTATATCGCCTGCCACGGCGAGTCCTCAGATGCGGGGGGCGCGGAACCCAGCCTGGATGCCATCGAATCGATGTTGCGTGCTACGCGCCCGGATCAAATGCAATCTTTTGAGTTCGGCGGCGACATCGCCGAGGCCAGCGCTGTTGCCGACTATCGAAGCGCCGTGCATGCGGCCAAGACCTATATCGCAGCCGGCGACGTTTTCCAGGCCAACATCGCCCGTTTCTGGCAGGCGTCATGTGAGGCCGGGGAAGGCCTGGCTTTGTATCGTCGTCTGCGCCAGGTCAATCCCGCGCCGTTTTCCGCCTATGTGGATATCGATGAGGGGGAGGATCGCCTGCAGATCATTTCAGCCTCGCCGGAGCGGTTGTTCCACATTGGTGGCGATAGATGTGTGGACACTCGCCCCATAGCCGGCACGCGCCGGCGCGCGGATGGCGATCAGGACGATGCATTGAAGGCCGAATTGTTGCTGAACGAGAAGGAGCGAGCCGAGCACATCATGCTGGTCGATCTGGAGCGCAACGATCTGGGGCGCGTGTGCCGCCCCGGTAGCATTGAGGTGAACGAACGCATGGTAGTTGAACAGTACGCTACCGTGCAGCACATCGTTTCCAATGTGCGTGGCCGTCTGAGAAAGGGTATGGATGTTGTCGATGTGTTTCAGGCCATGTTCCCGGGCGGTACCATCACCGGCTGCCCCAAACTGCGCTGCATGGAGATTATCCACGAGTTGGAGCCATGCGCGCGAGGTCCATATACCGGTGGCGTTGGCTACATGGCCTGGGACGGCAGCGCCGATATGAACATCCTCATCCGCACACTATGGCACCATCAAGGCAGGCTGCGTTGGGCGGCGGGGGCTGGAATCGTCGCTGATTCAGATGCCGATGCCGAGTTGCATGAAACCGATCACAAGGCGGCCGGTCTGCTGAGGGCTCTGCGCAGCCAAGTAACCCTTTCTTGAGCTTGAATAGATAATCGCTATCAGCTATATATTTGCCATGGCATGCGCAGATGACCCGGAAATCAACAAGGAGCGATCCTTTCCCATGACATGGATTCTTGCAGCGATAGCGCTTTTGGCTTTGGCAGGGGGCTTTTTTATCTGGAGCCAGTCGGCCAGCGCCGCCAAAATGCTAGAGGTTGGCAATCAAGCGCCGGCATTTTCACTTCCCAATCAGGACGGCAAGGCGGTGGACTCCGCCTCGCTGGAGGGGAACTGGTGGGTCATCTATTTCTATCCCAAGGATGATACGCCCGGATGCACCAAGGAGGCCTGTGCATTCCGTGATCACCTTGACGCCTTGCAGGCTATGGGCGTGCGTATCTTCGGCGTCAGTTTCGATGATGTCGCGTCACACAAGGCGTTTGCCGAGAAATATCATCTGAACTTTGATCTGCTGGCCGATCCTGAAGGCAAGGTGGTCGATGCCTACGGTGCCAGATCGGTGATGCCAGGTTTCGCCAGCCGCGTCAGCTATCTGGTGGATGGCGAAGGCGTTATCCGCAAGGTTTATCCCTCGGTGTCGCCGAGCGAGCATGCCGCCGAGATCATCGACGCCGTCAAGGCGTTACGCGACTAGAGATTGTTCGTTAGGAATTATTCGCAACCTGGGCAGGCACCGGCCCCGCAGGGCGGCATGCCGCAGGCAGTATCGGGTACGCCGCTTCCCACCGCATGCGCGGAGATTAGCTTTTCCAGTTGCTTCCCATGGCATGCAGGGCATTTCACAGCTTCGGATTTGCTCATCACCAGTGATTCAAAGCGGTGGCTGCATGACTGACAGGCGTATTCATAAATAGGCATGTGTTTCTCCACGTGTTTCAACTGTTCCCATTTTACCCGAAGTCGATCTATGATGCATAGATGCGAGCCGTAGCGAAAAAGGGTAACGTCATCTTTTCCTAATGTATGAATGACTAGTTCCGAACAACGATTTATTCGAGAATTAGAAGTTTTTCGTACCGAGGCGCAGTCGGGTGCGCAGTTTCTTTATGGGTATCTTACCCTTAACTCCATTCTCAGCGAGAATAAGAAGGCCCTGAAAGCCGTTAACAAGACTCCGTTGTTTTGGAATACAACGATGGGCGCACTTCAAACCGCATTTTTTATTGTTCTTGGGCGTATCTTTGACCAACGGTCAACACACAATATAGACAGGTTGTTAAAGTTGGCGCAAGAAAACATAGGCATATTTTCAAAAGAGGTGTTAGCAGATCGCAAGAGGCAGGATAGTTCTAATGCTGACGAGTGGCTTGATGACTATCTAAAGACGTCCTATGAACCTACGAGCAAAGAGTTTCGCGATCTTAGAAGGAAGGTAAAGGATTATCGCAATCTGTACGAGGCTAACTATCGGGATATTCGACATAAGATATACGCACATAAAGAGGTCTCAGAAGCAGAGGAAGTCCAAAAACTATTCAGCAAGACGAATATACGGGAGCTCCAAAAGATATTTGTATTTATAAACGCGTTATATGAAGCGCTTTGGCAGTTATTGTACAATGGCCGTAAACCCGACCTACGCCCAATGCGGTACTCAGTAAAGAGAATGGTACGGGACAGAAAACCGGATTGGCAAAGCCAATCAGCCCAAGAAATAATGGTAGGTGAAATTGACGACTTCCTGAAAATCCTGGCAGGTAACGTCTAACACATATAAAGCCCTAAGACTGCCAATAGACGCAAATAGGGAGAAAAACAGAACGCTTCTCTTTTCTGCGAGGGTGCTTATTACCCTGATACTGGCCGGTCAAGCTGCTTGTTGCTTGATCCTCCAAACCGCATCGGAATCGTTGACATTCGGCACGCTCACCAATATCGAGTTGCGGCCCTGGATGATGCAGGAATCCATGCGTAACAGGCCTCGGGGAGCCAGCCTTTTCACGCCATCGAACACGCGCCTGTAGGGGCGGTTCAGCTGCTTCGCCAGTTGACAGATGGGCATGGGTTCATGTTCCAGCATGAAGCGGAACATTTCGAAAGGTTCTTCCATAGACCTTGCATGGGCTGCTGGCTTGCGCACAGACTTGGGATCTATGCTGAAGATATCCAGTCTGGTAAGCATTCCTGACGCCGAGATTGAGATGCAGGCGATCCGTGCCCAGGGCGCGGGCGGGCAGAACGTCAACAAGGTGTCCAGCGCCGTGCATCTACGCTTCGACATCCGCGCCTCATCTCTGCCCGATTCATGGAAGGAAAAGCTGCTTGCGCTGAATGACCAGCGCATCTCGAAAGAGGGCGTGGTCGTGATCAAGGCGCAGCAACACCGCAGCCAGGAGAAGAACAAAGTTGAGGCGCTTGACCGCCTGCGAGAGTTGATCAAGAGCGTTTCGGTACGGCGGAAGACACGTAGGCCGACAAGGCCGACGAAAGGCTCTCGGGAAAAGCGTCTGGAAAGCAAAAGCAAGCGGGCACGGTTGAAAAACCTGAGGGGAAAGGTTTCCGATTAAAGGTGAAGCAAGCACTCTGATTTTTACCCTGAATGCCTTTGCGCCGCACGGTTTGTGCGGGTAGTCTGCGCCGCCTTATTGATCGTGGATTCTCTGACTTATTCAAAGCATCCATTGCAACCGGAGGCAAGATGCAGCGCACATATTGCGGGGATTTCCGCGACACCCATATCGGCCAACAGGGCCGTATCTGCGGCTGGGTGCAAACCAACCGCGATCATGGCGGTGTTGTGTTTCTCGATGTGCGCGACCGCTCCGGCATTGTGCAGGTGGTGGCGCACCCTGATACGCCGGATACGCACAAGCTGGCGCACAGCCTGAGAAGCCAGGACGTCATCGAAGTGACCGGCGAGGTCATCGCCCGCTCGCAAGAAACGGTCAACCCTACGCTTGCCACCGGGGCCATCGAGATCAAGGCGGCGACTATCCGCGTGCTCAATCGCTCGGAGACGCCACCGTTCCTTATCGAGGACGATTGCGACGCCGGCGAGCAACACCGCCTGGAGCACCGCTATCTCGATCTGCGCCGGCCGCTGATGCAGCGCAACATGATGCTGCGCCACAAGATGACGCACGCTGCTCGCGGCTATCTCGATGAGCAGGGCTTCCTGGAAATCGAAACCCCGATTCTGAATAAATCGACTCCGGAGGGCGCGCGCGATTATCTGGTGCCGTCACGCATCTATCCCGGCTCATTTTTCGCCCTGCCGCAAAGCCCACAGATGTTCAAGCAGTTGTTGATGGTGGCCGGCATGGAGCGCTACTACCAGATCGCCCGTTGCTTCCGCGATGAAGATCTGCGCGCCGACCGCCAGCCGGAATTCACCCAGATCGATCTGGAGATGTCTTTCGTCGATCAGGACGACGTGATGGCCGTGGCCGAGGGCATCATTAATGCGATGTTCAACGCCGGCATGGACATGCACCTCGACCTGCCGTTTGAGCGCATCGGCTACCACGAGGCGATGAGCCGGTATGGCCTGGACCGGCCTGATCTTCGTTTCGGCCTTGAACACGTGGACATCACCGAGTTGATGAAGCAGGTGGAATTCAAGGTGTTCCGCGAGCCGGCCGACAAAGGCGGGCTGGTCAAGGTGCTGCGCGTGCCTGGCGGGGCCGAGCTATCGCGCAAGCAGATCGACGACTACACGGATTTCGTCGGCATTTACGGGGCCAGGGGCCTGGCCTGGATCAAGGTCAATGACGCATCCAAGCTGCCGGACGGTTTACAGTCACCGATCGTGAAGTTCCTGCCCGAGGATGTGTTGCGCCAGCTCATGGACGCCTGTGGCGCGGATAATGGCGACCTGCTGTTTTTCGGCGCGGGGGCGGCCAAGGTGGTCAATGACGCGCTGGGCTATCTGCGCGTGCGGCTGGGCCATGACCTGGGCCTGATCAAGCCCGGCGACCACCGCTTCGTCTGGGTCGTGGATTTCCCGATGTTTGACTGGGACGCCGAGGAAAAACGCTGGGCCGCCTTGCACCATCCCTTCACGGCCCCCGTGGCCGAGGATTTGGAGAAGCTGGAGAGCGACCCGTTGCACGTGCGCTCACAAGCCTACGATCTGGTGTGGAATGGCACCGAAATCGGCGGCGGTTCGATCCGTATTCATGACCAGGATATTCAGGCGCGGGTGTTTAAGGCGCTGGGCATTGGTGATGAGGAGGCCAGGGATAAGTTCGGTTTCTTGCTGCGCGCCCTGCAATTTGGCGCACCGCCGCATGGCGGCTTGGCCTTTGGCCTGGATCGCATCCTGTCGTTGATGGTGGGGGCTGACTCGATCCGCGATGTCATCGCCTTCCCGAAAACGCAGAAGGCGGCGGACCTGATGGCGGAGTCTCCGTCCGAGGTTGACGCCGAGCAATTGCTGGGCCTGGGGCTTCGGCTGCGCAAAAGGACTGTTTGACAAGCTGTGGGCTAGGCGAGAACCTACGCCTATGAGGGGAATTCTGGCTGCCGCATTGTTCGCATTGATGGTGCTATCCGCCTGCGCCACCAAGCCACCGGTGCAGGAGATGGCCGAGGCCAGAGCCGCCATTAGTGCTGCGAAGAGCGTGGAGACCGTCGGCGGCCAGGAGCCTCAAATCCTTATCAGCGCCGAGCGTACTCTGGAGAAGGCGTCCGAGGCCATTGAGAAGAAACAGTTCGAGCGCGCCCTTCAGTTGGCGCGTGAAGCCAAGCGCAAGGCGCAGCAGGCAGCCCGCATTAAGCAGCGGGACATGCAGAAATAGGATTCCTGGGGTCGGGATAGGCTCCATCATACGTTTCAAATAGTCAGGGAGATTATATGAGCTTCGACAAGATTCGCGTGCCAGGCGAGGGCGAGAAAATCCGCATGGGCGATGATGGCCTGCTGCACGTTCCGGATCGGCCGATCATTGCTTTCATCGAAGGCGATGGCACCGGCCGGGATATCTGGCGCGCCTCGCGAACCGTGCTCGACGCCGCCGTCGAAAGGGCCTACGGCGGCAGCCGCAAGGTTGCCTGGATGGAGGTGTTCGCTGGCGAGAAGGCCTGGAACATGTATGGCCAGAGCGACGATGCCTGGCTGCCGGGGGAAACCCTCGACGCTTTCCGTGAGCACCTGATTGGCATCAAGGGGCCGCTGACCACGCCAGTGGGCGGTGGCATCACCTCTCTTAATGTCGCCCTGCGCCAGAAGCTCGATCTCTATGTCTGCCTGCGTCCGGTGAAGTATTTCGAGGGCGTACCATCACCGGTCAAGCACCCCGAGCATGTGGACATGGTAATATTCCGTGAGAACTCCGAGGACATCTATGCCGGCATCGAGTGGGAGGATGGCTCGGAGGAAGTAAAGAAGGTCATCGCCTTTCTGCAGGACGAGATGGGTGTGAGCAAGATTCGCTTTCCCGGCACATCGGGTATCGGCATTAAGCCGGTGTCGCGTGAGGGCACTGATAGACTTGTGCGATCGGCGATTCAGTACGCCATCGACAATGGGCGCAAGAGCGTAACCCTGGTGCACAAGGGCAACATCATGAAATTCACTGAGGGCGCCTTCCGCAACTGGGGCTATGAGTTGGCCAAGCGCGAGTTTGGCGCTGTTGAAATCGACGGCGGTCCCTGGTGCCGGTTGCCGAACGGTATCGTCATCAAGGACGCCATTGCCGACATCACTCTGCAGCAGGTGCTCACCCGCGCTCAGGAATTCGATGTGATCGCCACGTTGAACCTGAACGGCGATTATCTTTCCGACGCCCTGGCTGCCCAAGTCGGCGGCATCGGCATCGCGCCGGGTGCGAATATCAATTATGTCAGCGGCCATGCCATCTTCGAGGCCACGCACGGCACCGCGCCCAAATATGCCGACCAGAACGTGGTCAACCCCTCGTCGGTTATTCTTTCCGGTGAGATGATGCTGCGCTACATGGGCTGGACCGAGGCCGCTGATCTGATCATCAACGGTGTGAATGGAGCCATCCGCGCCAAGACGGTGACCTATGACTTTGAGCGCTTGATGCAAGGGGCTAGCAAGGTGAGCACCTCCGGTTTTGGCGATGCCATCATTTCCCATATGGGGGATTCGTCTGAGCGGGAAAGCGAGGACCAGTACGACCGCCTGGCTGCATATTTCAAGGAATTGTTCGACGCCGGATCGGAAAAGAGCGCCGAATTCGCCAAGGAGGCGCTGGAAAAGGCGCGCCAGCAATTAACGGCGGCGGGGGAGTTTTCCGAGGAGCAGGGGCAGAAGCTCAAGGCCTTTTTGCAGCGCGATCTTGAGCAGGCATCCGGATACGCCCGCCAGTTTGGCGAGGAGGCGGCCAAGCGCCTGGATCCGTCACGCCTGGGCGCGGGCGCGCTGAGCTCGCTAGCATCACTACTGGATATGGCGGGCCATGCCCTATCCAGCCTGTCGGAAAGGACTGGAAAGGCCCTCGTGTCGCATTCCGGTGAGATCACTAGCGCCGGCACCCTGACCTGCACGGCATGCGGCAAGGAAATGAATTTCAGCAAGACCGGCCGCATTCCGCCATGTCCGAGTTGCCACAAGACGGAATTCAAGAAAAGCTATTAGGCTGTTAATCCTGTTGGATCAGGTCGGGCGTTAAATTGGTTCTGGTGGGATATTTTAGTGAAGCGATGCATTTTGAGTCTCCGCGTTTTTGAATCGGGGAGAGCGTGAGAAATATTTCAATAAAAAAGTATGACTATATTGATGCTCTAAGAGGGTATGCAATCATAGGAGTCGTCCTCGTTCATTCAACTCAATTGGTAACCCCAGTGTCGAGTTTTCTTACTAATGTAGCTGGCCAAGGAGCACGAGGAGTTCAGCTTTTTTATATAGCGAGTGCGTTGACACTATTTTGTTCGATGGCTGCACGTACACAGCAGGAAGCAAGACCGATCGTTAGTTTTTTTATTAGACGCTTTTTTAGAATTGCTCCCCTATTTTACTTAGCGGTTATAATATGTGCGGCTTATTACGGACTGTCATCTCGATATTGGGCTCCAAACGGTATCGAATGGTGGTACATTCCACTAACTGCATTCTTTATGCACGGGTGGCACCCGGAAACTATTACATCGGTCGTGCCGGGCGGTTGGTCAATAGCTGTTGAAATGACGTTCTATTTATTTGTCCCATATCTTTTTTCAAAATTGAATGGAATTAAGCCAACTTTAGTAGCTCTTTTTTCCTCTCTTGTATTAGCGGAAGTCCTAGAAAAAATTATTCTTTACTATATTTCGCCGCATTATCCTGAAAGCCAGCAATACTTAGTAGATGAATTTGCGTTTATGTGGTTTTTCTCTCAGCTGCCTATTTTTATATTGGGTATATTGCTCTATCACATAATTCAGAAGCACCCTCATGGAGACAATAAATTCGCTATGTTTTTATTGTTCGCTTCTATAGCACTTTTTTTGGGATTATTAAGTCCTTATACTTCTTATCTGTTACTGCCAGGACATGTTTTATATGGAGTAGGTTTTCTTCTCTTTTCCTTATCACTTTATTACTCACCACAAAAACTATTAGTTAATAGGGTTACCGTATTTATCGGAAAACTTAGTTTTAGTATATATTTAGCCCATTTTGGGGTTTTATTGATAATGAAATCTATATTTTCGAGCGGATTCATAATGAATGGTGATATCGGATTTGGGTTGGGTTTTCTACTTGTGTTAGCAACCTCTGCTTGCATTTCCTATGTCTCGTATAGGGTGGTGGAGATTCCTGGAATTAACCTTGGAAAACGAATCATTAATAAACTCTAAAAGCCACTTATCATCAATGTTAATCCAGTTATTGTAACTGGTTGAATCCTTGTTGCTAATAAGGTGACAGTTAAGATGCCTTCAATATCGGAGGACAACGCTTAAATTCAAGAGCCCCAGTGCGGAGCCACGTGTACCCCAGCCCAAAGGAGCGGAGAAGTGCTACGAAAATTCCTGGGCAAAAGACATAATTTCAACAAAATAATAGTGAGTGATGAGCAACGCTCCTCCAAGCTTGCCTAAGAGTAAGCGGCAGGAGGAAACGCTATGAGTCAGCTTGTGTCCGAAAACACGATTCAGACTCTAGAGGTCATCGCGGCAATACTGCGATGCTTTATTATCACGGTCGTCGCCTTGATCTTCGTCTGGTCGGCCGTGCTGGTGATGGGCGATGCCCTATACTAGAATCGCACTTGGTTATTCGATCTGACCCGCCAGGAATCTGGGTCTGGACGTGTATGAGGAAGAGGGGGATTTGTTTTTCGAGGATCTGTCGGACCGGATTATCCAGGATGACATTTTTCCCGGTTGCTGACGTTTCCCAATATTATCATCACCAGTCACGAAGGTTTTTTTACGCGAGAAGCCCTGCGCAATATCGCCGCGACGACCATCGAGAATCTGACCGCTTTTGAACAAGAGCGGCCGCTGGCGAACCAGGTGACGGCCGAGCTACATTTCGCCTAGCCCTTTTATATAATCCATCGTTCACTCAGCGGTGATTTTGCACAGTCGGCGGAATCACGTTGCCGGAGGCCTGCATGGCGATGGCATTCGGGTGGGCGACGTAGTGTTTGCGCACCACCTTTGCCAGCTTCTGCTTCACCGCTTCATCAATCAGGCAGGGCGAGTCTTTTGGTAGAGCGGCTATCAGCGCTTCAAGCAGCCGATCCTGTGGAGCATCCATCCATTCCACCCATGAAGACAGCAAGTTCTTGTCCACATAGGCAGGCAGCGAGCCGAGAATGCCGACATCGTTCTGATCATGCACCAGCAGGCCAGACGTCGTGCCACGATCCAGGGTCAGCACCTGGAAGAAATAGAGGGTGTGATAGGCGAGCTGCCTGGCGCGGTGAACGACTGTCGCCTCCGGGGCCTCCTGCAAGACGCGGGACAGAATATCCAGATAGCAATCAATTGACGACTCGCCCACGGATCTGGCCAGCGCGAAATCAGCTTCCGCATCGCCTGTGGTGTAATTTTCAAGATAAAAGTGCGCCACGCCGCGATGCCGCTCCAGCGCGGGAATATAGAAATAGCGCTCGCCCTGGGCGACGGCTTCATCGTACTGCGCTGGAGCCGCTTGCTTCAGGGCCGCGAAGAACTGGGCCGTGGCATCCTTGTTTTCATTGGAAGGATTGAGGTCCGCCATGATGCGCCAGTAGCCCGACCCGCCTTTCAGTTCCGTCCAACTGATATGGATGTGCACCGAAGGGGCGAGCGGATGCCTGGGATGAATGATGGTGGAGATGGCCGTAGCCGAGCCAAGCCGTTTATTGGGGCTATCATCGTAATGCACCTGCGAGACATTCACCGAGCCGCGCCCGATCATCTCGCCATCCGCCGTTTCATAACGCACTCCGCCGCCATGCGCGCCCTCGTCGCGCAGCCACTCAACAGGTGCGAATTTATGCTTATCGCCTCTGGAGCGGGATAGCTTCTCCAGGCCCCGCACAAAACGTTGCTGAAGCCCTGTGACCAGATCGTTGGCCCGAGTTGCCTGTGTGGATGCTGCCGCGATGCGTTTCATATCGTCACTCACCTTTGTTCTAGAATTGGAGCTTGCAGCTCTGATGGGTGAGAACTATGGAGAGCTACAAGCCACGGTTCAACTACTGAGAAAAAGGACGCCTTATCTGTTGCACATGGAATCACGGTTGCGGCGCGAGCGGCCCCGGCTATGCTGATGGTGATGCCGATCCATAATATCTTCGCCGACATACCCGGCCAACTGCCGGAGGAGTTGACGCAAACTCTTCTTGATCGCAAGAGCATCCGCGTTGAGCGCATCGTCTCACAAGGCCATATTTCACCCGAGGGCTCCTGGTACGACCAGAATGAGCACGAATGGGTGCTGCTGTTGCAGGGTTCCGCGGGGCTCCTATTTGATGGCGAAGATGAGGCGCAGTGGCTTAAGCCAGGTGACTTCATCCTGATTCCGGCGCACAGGCGTCATCGCGTCGCCTGGACCGCACATGATGCCGACACCGTCTGGCTGGCGATCTTTTTCGAGTAAAACGAAATCATATGGAATCGCTGGAGATCGTCGATGTTCAATGCCCGTATTGCGGCAAGTCCATCGAGTTGGCCGTCGAGCGCGCCATGGCTGGAGAGAGCTACGGCGAGGACTGTCCGGCCTGTTGCCGGCCGATGGTGATTGAGGTGCGCATTGATGATAGTTCTGCGCTGCATGTGTCCGCCCGGCGGGAGAACGACTAGGCCGGGTTTATTGGTACAGTCTACCAAATATAGTATGGGGGTCAGAGTTGTTTCAGGGTGAGGTGTATGACACCAAGAGAGCCAAGGTGTAATGGATAGCGACGCATCATTCCTTACTGCGCGGATTCTCCACGTCATTGGAGTTGTCCTGTGGATTGGCGGGGTTGCGTTTATCGCCGCCGTCCTGCTGCCTACCTTGCGCAGGATGCCGGATTCGGAAAAAAGCCTGGCATTGTTTGCGGCGGTTGAAGGTCGCTTCAAGCTTCAGGCCAGGTTTGTCACCCTCATAACCGGGCTGTCTGGCATCTACATGCTTGCATGGCTGCATGCCTGGGACAGGTATATGGACCCGTCATCCTGGTGGTTGCACCTGATGACGTTCATCTGGCTGGTATTTACGCTGGTGCTTTTCGTGCTGGAACCGTTTCTTGTCCGCCGGGGCATTCATGGCAAGGCGAAGCGTGATCCGGCCAGGGCCTTAAGAGTGGTTCATCGTATGCTCTGGGTTCTCGTGAGTTTGAGCCTGATTGCCATCTTTGGTGCGGTGGCGGGAGTCCATGGGTGATGATTGATAAGCGCGCGACAGGCCGCCTCCCAGGCAGTGATACATCACCACTGTCGAACAGGTCGTCCGCATGGAGCGCGACGGGTAACACATAGCGCCTTCCATGGTTTGAACATCAGAGCGAAACGTTCGGGTCTTTTTCCACTACCCCGGTGTTATGCTGTGCAGCTATGGCGCGAACCGATCTGAACCTCGAACAGCGAGCCAGCAGCCGCAACCTGAGAGTGCTGGCACAACTGCTCACCTTTCTGCGTCCCTACCGATTCACCCTGGCCTTGGCTCTGGCGGCTCTGGTGATCGCTGCCGCCGCCGTACTCGGTTTCGGCGTGGTGTTGCAGGGGGTGGTCGATCACGGCTTGGGCAGCGGCTCCACTGCGGCGCTGAATCAGGCGCTGCTGCTTTTCCTTGCCGTGGTGACGGTCATGTCCGCCTCGGTCGCCGCGCGCGTGTATCTGGTTACCTGGATCGGCGAGCGAGTGGTTGCCGATGTCCGCAAGGCGGTGTTCAAGCAGGTGCTGAAACTCGAACCGGCTTTCTTCGAGGTGACGCGTACCGGCGAGGTGATCTCGCGCCTGACCACCGACACGTCACTGCTGCAGGTGGTGGTAGGTTCGACGCTTGTCATCGCCGTACGCAATACGCTGCTGTTCAGCGGTGGTCTGCTGATGCTGGCGATTACCAGCCCCAAACTGGCCCTGCTGGTGCTGCTCGGAGCACCAGCCGTAATCGTGCCACTATGGCTGTTAGGGCACAGGGTGCGGCGTCTATCGCGCACCAGCCAGGACCGCATTGCCGACATCAGCTCCTATATCGACGAGGTGCTTTACGGCATCCGCACGGTGCAGGCTTTCTGTCACGAGCGTATCGACAGCGAGCGCTATGGCCGGCGGGCGGAGGCCGCCTTCGAGGCCGCCATCCACCGTTCCCGTCTCAGTGCCGTGCTCACCGGCACGGTCATGCTGCTGACCTTCATCGCCATCAGTATTGTTCTTTGGGTCGGGGGGCGCGATGTTCTGGCTGGCCACATCACGGGCGGCCAGTTGTCGGCATTCGTGTTTTATGCGCTGCTGGTAGCCAGTTCCATCAGTGCCCTAAGCGAGGTTGCGGGCGATCTGTTGCGCGCCGCAGGTGCTACCGAACGACTGCTGGAGCTGCTCAACACCAAGCCGCGTATCAGCGCTCCGGCCGCACCTGCCCCGCTGCCGCAGCCGGCGCGCGGTGCGGTGGAGCTGGAAAGAGTGAGTTTCCACTATCCATCAAGGCCCGAGATGGCGGCGCTGGGCCAACTGTCATTCACACTCCAGCCAGGGGAAAAGGTGGCGCTGGTAGGGCCGTCGGGGGCGGGCAAGTCGACGGTACTGCAACTGCTGCTGCGTTTCTATGATCCAGACGAGGGCGTGATTCGATTCGACGGTGTCGATGTGCGGACCGTGGACCCTCAGCAGTTGCGCCGGCGCATGGCGCTCGTCCCACAGGACCCTGTGATCTTCGGCGCCGATGCCTGGGAGAATATCCGCTACGGCCACAGCGAGGTGTCCGATGCGGAAGTGCGCCGCGCTGCCGAGGCGGCCCATGCGGCGGGCTTTCTCGACCAGCTGCCACAGGGCTTCGATACCTTCCTGGGTGAACGCGGTCTCCGCCTTTCCGGCGGCCAGCGGCAGCGCATCGCCATTGCCCGCGCCATTCTGCGCGACCCTGTGCTGCTGTTGCTCGATGAAGCCACCAGCGCCCTGGATGCCGAGAGCGAGCGCCTGGTGCAGGAGGCGCTGGAACGGCTGATGCAGCACCGAACCACACTGATCATCGCCCACCGCCTGGCCACCGTACGCAAAGTCAACCGCATCATCGTCATGGATCAGGGGCGCATCGTCGCCAGCGGTGGCCACGACGAGCTGATGGCCGAGCACGGACTCTATGCACGCCTGGCGGCGCTGCAGTTTCGTGATGCCCTGGAGCCGGCTGAGTCCTTGCGCGCATAAGAAAAAAGCAGGCAACGCCGGACGGGCTATTTGAGTCCCAGCAATTCCGGTATGCACTTTCGCGGTTTCCGGCACAGTAAACCAACGCAACCGTTCAGTTTGACTTCAGCCGTCGGCCATAAATTGTGTCTGTATTTCCAAGGAGTATGACATGCAGAGCGAAGCAAGCATCAAGGTCTGGGACATCGGTGTACGCGTGTTTCACTGGAGTCTTGTGGCGTTTTTCGCCATTGCCTACATCACGGGCGAAATCGAAACGGAAACCCTGCACGCCTACGCGGGCTATGTGATCATCGGCCTTCTGGCCTTCCGCATCGTGTGGGGATTCATCGGCAGCCGCTATGCCCGTTTTGCAGACTTCATCTACAGCCCCGGCGAAATCATTGCCTATCTGAAAGGGCTGCTCACCCGGCATCCGAAGCATTATTTCGGCCACAATCCGGCCGGAGGCCTGATGGTGCTTGTCATGCTCATCACCCTCATCGCTGTCAGCTGGACGGGCCTTGAGGCGTACGGCAGCGAGGGCAAGGGTCCGCTGGCCCAGGCCGAGTTAAGTCTCGTCGTCACCGCCCATGCCGATGGCTGGGAGGATGATGATGAACATGAGGGCGAAGATGAGTTCTGGGAAGAGGTGCATGAGGCGAGCGTCTATTTCATGCTGCTTCTCATCGCCCTGCACTTGGCGGGCGTGGTGCTATCGAGCCTTTTGCACCGCGAGAATCTTGTGCGCGCCATGGTTTCCGGACGCAAGCCTAAACCATTGGAATAAGAAGAATACGGATTTGAACTCCTTGCGGCCGGTGTTTACCAGCCGCAAGAGTGTTCAGTTTTTTTCAGAGCATCTTTAACCCTTTTCGCTTTCTCCTTCGTTTGTATCTACAGGCGCGAGCCTGAACAAAAAAACAAGGAGAATGACCATGAATACAACAGCAACCATGCGTCAGGTAATGGCGGCCCTTCTGGCCGCAACGCTGCTGGGCGCCTGCCAGACCGAGCAGAAAGCCCAGCTTGAAAAAGAGGAGGTCGGCCCGGCGCTCGTAGAAAGCGTTAACGAGCCAACGCAGCAGCCCTCAACTGTAACCCAGGCGCCCATCACCGACGCCGTAAAGGAAAAAGTAGCGGATGTTGACGTCGCCAGGCGGGAACTTCCCGCTGCCGAGGGGGTGACGGGGCGGGTGGCGAAATTCGCCTACGCGCCACAGAGCGTCATACGATTCCCGTCCGAACCGCTGGATCGGGAGAATTATGCCCATTTCGACGGCAATCCCGTGAAGCTCACGGCCGAGCAGCCGGTCTCCACGTTCAGCATCGATGTCGATACCGGTGCTTATGCCAATGTCCGTCGCATGCTGAACGAAGGGCGCCTGCCGCCGCAGGATGCCGTGCGTATCGAGGAAATGGTCAACTACTTTTCCTACAATTATCAACCGCCGAAAAGCCGCAAGCAGCCGTTTAGCGTCACGGCGGAAATGGGCCCGGCGCCATGGGACAGCCAGAAACATCTGTTGCACGTCGGCATCAAGGGCTATGAGATGGACAAGAGCCAGCTGCCTCCGGCCAACCTGGTCTTTCTGGTCGACGTCTCCGGCTCCATGCAGTCGTCCGACAAACTGCCGTTGCTTAAAGATGCGCTGAAAGCGCTCACGTATCAGCTGTCCGGCCGCGACAGAGTTTCGCTCGTCGTCTATGCCGGCGCCTCCGGCGTGGTGCTGGAACCCACACCCGGCAATCAGCATCGCCGCATTGCCGCCGCGCTGGACAGCCTGTATGCCGGCGGATCCACTAACGGCGGCGCCGGCATCCGGCTGGCCTATGCCATGGCTGAATCCGCCTTCATCCAGGGCGGGACCAATCGTGTCATCCTTGCCACGGACGGTGATTTCAATGTCGGAACGGTAAATTTCGAGACGCTTGTCGATCTGGTCGAACAAAAGCGCAAGACCGGCATCTCGCTGACCACGCTGGGATTCGGCACCGGCAATTACAACGACCACCTGATGGAACAGCTGGCCGACAAGGGCAACGGCAACCATGCCTATATCGACACGCAGAACGAAGCGCGCAAGGTGCTGGTGGATGAAATCGGCTCAACCCTGATGACCATTGCCAAGGACGTAAAAATCCAGATCGAGTTCAATCCAAACGTGGTCGCCGAATACCGGCTGATCGGCTACGAAAACCGCCTGCTGGCGCGCGAGGACTTCAACAACGACAACATCGATGCCGGCGACATCGGTGCAGGCCACACCGTCACCGCCCTGTATGAAATCACACTTGTCGGAAAGAAGGGGCTGATGGATCCGTTGCGCTACGGCAAAGACAGGTCAGGCGCTTCAGGCAAGCGCGGCGAAATAGCCTTTTTGCGTTTGCGCTACAAGCAGCCGGACTCGGATACCAGCCGCCTGATCGAGCATCCGCTGCGGCGTTCGATGATCAAATCCGCCCTGGCCAGCACCACCGAGCGTTTCCGTTATTCGGCGTCGGTGGCCGCTTTCGGCGATTTGCTGCGCGGCGGCATATATTCGCAGGCGTTTTCGTATGATGATGTGCTGCAACTGGCGCACAACGCCCGCAGCGATGACGCAAACGGCTACAAGCGCGAGTTCATCAATCTTGTGCAAGCCGCCCGCAGCCTCGATACAAGACAGCCCGACGTCAGGCCCTGGGCGCAGCCCGATGATGATGGCCTGATCATTGATTAGGCATTGCTTTAGCTGATGGCAAGGAGCCCTTCCTTCGCGGGAGGGGCTCTTTCATCGGCCAGGCGTGCGGGCTACATTGCATGCCATGGCGGCTTACGACGATGTGGCGGATGAGGAACTGATGCAGGCCTACCAGCGCGGTGACGCCCGTGCCTTCGAATCGCTGTATGCGCGTCATAAGGGGGCGCTCTACCGCTTCATGTTGCGTTCCTGCGCGAACCCAAGCACTGCCGAGGAATTGTTTCAGGAGATATGGGTGCGCGTCATCAAGGCACGGGGCGGCTATCGGCCGGCAGCAAAGTTCGCCACCTGGCTCTACCGCATCGCCAGCAACCGCCTGATCGACCATTACCGCCAGCAAGGCAAGTGGGATCAATATGTCGAGGACGACCGTTTGGATGAGGCCGCCGATTGCGTGGCGGCAGGCGAACACGAGCAGCCCGAGCAACAGGCACACTCGAACCGGCAGATGCAGCGCCTGCTGTTCTGCCTCGAGCAGCTGCCCGCACCTCAGTTGCAGACCTTCCTGCTGAAGGAAGAGGCGGGGCTGGCAATTGAAGAGATCGCCGCAGCAGTGAGTTGCGACAGGGAAGCCATCAAGAGCCGGATGCGCTACGCCATCCGGAAACTGCGCCAGTGCATGGGGAGTTTGCTATGAATGATGGGCACGCAGACGACGACATCTCCCGGCTGTATCAGAAAAGCCGTCATGAACAGCCGCCGATGCGGCTGGATTCGGCGATCCTGAGCGAGGCGCGCAAAGCCGTGGAGAAGAAACCCGGCTGGAACTTCGCGCGCTGGCTGGTTCCGCTTACCTCCGTGGCACTGGTTATGCTCACGGCCACCCTGTTTATCCAGACCAGGAAAGAGCAGCCGCAACTGCTTGCCCCCGAGCCGGCGGAGGAAATGGCCGCGCCGAGGAAGGAACAAGCCCCTGACGAAGGGGCGGCCAAGCAGGAGCGCGAGATGAAGGATATCGCTCCTCCCTCGCCGAAACGCAAAGCGATGGAGGACGTTGACCGCATGCAGCCGCGGGCGAATGAGGCGGTGCGGGAGCCTCTCAAAAAGGAGGGGGCGATGGACGCATCGAAAGCTGTGACGTCTGATGATATAACGTCCGGACGCCTTGCCGCGCCGGCTGCTACCCTGGCTCCAGCTCCAGCCTCAGAGCCCGTGTTGCAGCCGGAAGCATGGCTTGAGCAAATCCTTGAACTGAAGCACCAGGGTAGAGACGCTGAAGCATCCGAGAGCCTGGAAGGGTTCCGTCTTGCTTATCCCGATTATGTAATTCCCGGGGAATTGATGAAGGACTGATTGCAGGCCATAGGCAAGCGCATGGCGTTACCGGCTGCTTGCCAGCGCGCGCCGGGCGCCTAGGCTGCGCCGTCATGTCGGCGAACCAACTCAACGAGGCCCAATATCAGGCGGTATTCCACCGTGGCGGGCCACTCTTGGTGCTGGCTGGGGCCGGCTCCGGCAAGACGCGGGTGATCACCGAACGCATCGCCGCTCTCGTCGAGCGCGATGTGCCCGAGGATGCGATCACGGCGGTGACCTTCACCAACAAGGCGGCGCGTGAAATGCGCCAGCGTCTGGCCGCAAGGCTGGGCGAAAAGGCTGAACGGCTGCGCATCTGCACCTTCCATGCCCTGGGCCTGGCCATGGTGCGCGAGCATGCCGAGCTGATTGGCCGCCGTGACAACGTGTCAGTGTTCGCGGGAGCCGAGCAGCGAGCGGCCTTGCGCGGCGTGTTGCAGGAGATGCGATTGCCGTCGGATGCAGAGCAGGTACAGCGCCTTCTGGATCGCGTGTCGCGGCTGAAAAGCGGCCTGGATGTAGGCGATGATGCCATCGAAGCGATTCGCCGGCGTTATGACGTCTTGCTTGAGCGCATGAACGCGGTGGATTTCGACGATTTGATGATTCTGCCCATCCGATTGCTCACCGGGCATAGCCAGGTGCAGGCCTTGTGGCGCGAACGGGCGCGGCATTTTCTCGTGGATGAATACCAGGATTCCAGCCGCGTGCAATATGACCTCGTGCGCCTGCTTGTCCCTGGCGACGGCAACCTGACCGTCGTCGGCGACGACGACCAGTCGATCTATGGCTGGCGCGGGGCGGAGGTGCGTAATCTCTTTCAGCTCGAAATCGATTATCCCAGTCTGAAGGTGGTGCGCCTAGAGGAGAACTACCGCTCCACCGGCATGATTTTGCACGCCGCCAACAGCTTGATCGCGCACAATAGCGAGCGCTTGGGCAAGACGCTGCGCTCGACGCTGGGATCGGGAAAATCGGTGCGCATCTGGCAGGCGGCCAATCCGGATGAGGAAGCCGAGCGCGTGGCCGGCGATATTCGCGCCCAGCGCGCCAGCGGCAATCTGCAATGGAGCGATTTCTGCATCCTCTACCGCGCCAGCTACCAGTCGCGGCCGCTGGAAATGGCCTTGCGCACCGCCGGCGTTTCCTACCATGTCACGGGCGGCCCGTCGTTCTTCGACCGGGCCGAGGTGCAGGACGTACTGGCCTATCTGCGCCTGATCGCCAATGTCGCCGACGACCTGGCTTTCATGCGCGCCGTTGGTAGGCCGCGCCGCGGCATCGGCGACAAGGCCCTGGGCGAGTTGGGCGAATTCGCGGTCCATCGCCCCTGTTCGCTGTTGGAGGCATGTCTCGACGAGGGCTTGCAACACCGGCTGGCCTCGACGTTGCGTGGCTTCGGCGAAATGATCATGGCCTGCGAGCACCTATTTCTGCACGCCGAGCCGGATGACGCCTTCGACCACTTGCTGAACGTAAGCGGGCTGGGCCAGGCCGTCGAGGATGATGCGGAGGACGAGGTCGAGGCCGAAAGGCGCATGGCCAATGTGTATGACCTGCGCCGCTGGTGGCTTCGCCATGCCGGCAATGGCGGTTCGCTGGCGGAATTCCTGCAGCGCATCTTTCTGCTGTCGGATAAGGAGGATAAGGAGCCTGAGGGTCAGGTGAGACTGATGACCGTGCATGCGGCCAAGGGCCTGGAGTTCGGGCAGGTGTATGTGGTCGGCGTGGAGGACGGCACCTTCCCGCACCGCTCTGCGCTGGAGGAAAAACGTCTGGAGGAGGAGCGGCGGCTGATGTATGTGGCCATGACCCGAGCCCGCTTCCGCTTGACGCTAAGCTATGCGCAGTCCCGCCGCCGTTACGGCCAGGTCGAAAAGATGCTGCCATCACCCTTTTTGCACGAACCTGATCAGCAGTCCGTGCGCTGGGCGGATCAGGACAATGATTCAGCCGAAGCCAAAGAGGAAATCGAAGATCACATGGAGGCCATGCGCCGGTCGCTGGGCATCAGTTGAGGAGGCTCAGCTGGCAGAGCAGGGGACTGTTAATCACCCTGTCGCTGGTTCGAGTACGGCCCGGGGAGCCATCTCTCTTCTTTGCATCACCTAATCCACAAAAAAGCCCCGCACAATGGCAGGGCCTTGTATGAATAGGAGGAGACCTATCTATGAACTAGACATCAGAGTCTGAATCATCACCAAAAGCCCGAGCATCAGTCCCAGCAAGACTATGAGCCCAAGCAATGGCTTCACATCCTGATTGCGATGATCATGGTGAACGCTGTTCATCTATGCCCTTTTCCTTCTCCTGGAAAAGCCCAGCCCCGCAAGTCCAGCGCCGAGGAGGAGGATGGTTGCGGGTTCAGGGACACCGCCTCCTCGTTGTGCAACAGTTATCTTGACCGGCATCGTTGCAAATCCTGCGCCAGTAAAAGTTACATAGCCAGCCGGCAATAGTAGATCCCATGGGGAGACATACCCATTATTATGTGCGAAGAGCAAATCAGCATCGGTCATATCAAAATAGTCGTTTCCGTCATTCCAAACGTCCGCACCCGCTGTCCAGTTCGTTCCGGAGAATACCTGCCCCAACGTATACTCGCCCCTGACGCTGAACAGTATGTAATATGTTCCCAGGGTCGTTGGTGCGGTTAGGTTTATTCCGGTATTCCAATTGCTGGTACCAAACGGAGCATCTGAACTCAAAAGCACCATATCAGTAGTGCGGTTACCCCAGGTCCATGTATAGCCCAATGGAAAGACGACACTAGCTGAAGTTCCGGTTGTGGTTACCTGGTGTGTTATACTTCCCAATATCTGCTGGCCGGGCGTAACGTTTATTTCCCATGCCGTCGGTGACAATGCCTGGGAGTTAAGTGCTCCGCCAGTGAGAAGAATAGTCGAGGCAAAACTTTGGCCTGCAAACAAACAAATTAGTATGGCTTGAACTATTATCTTAATAAAATTACTCATTTCTATAGTCTCCCTTCCCTATTTTTACTAGAAGTTAGCAAGGGTTGTGCCATGCTAATAAATTCAATGAGTTAGCACATCATTTCGATTCTGAGCTACATTTAATGAGGTGTTGTGTAAAAAAACCTGACACTTTTTCAGCCCAAATTTCTTGCAGTTCGGAAGTGAGAAATTTAAATACCTTTAACTTTAATAAGATACGCGGCCATGTAAGTAGAAATACTTATGTAAAAAACCTGACATTTCCTCAGGATAAGTCATTTAATATCCAATGGTTAGATAGCCACTTATTCTTGGTTCAGACCACTTATATTGGCCTAAAATCTACTTAAGTAATAGCCGCTCAATCCAGTGCCCAGATTTGTCCAGAGCGGGGAGCCAATCAGGGTCAGGGGTATGAAAAACGCACCATCCGGCTCAACTAGCATTGCGGATATCGCGCAGGACGATGCCAGTCAGCACTAGGGCGTAGATTGGCGCGCCGATGCCGGTGGCGATGAGGAACCAGTGCAGCTTGCCGAAGATGGCCAGAATCAGCACCAGATAGATGAAGTCGCGGCGGGACAGTATATCGGCGATGCGCACGATCATCGATTTGCATTCACCGGTGGATACGGAGGTGTACAGCGGCCCGTCCCCTTTAGGCTTGCGCATGGTGTGGTTGAACACCATCCAGGCCGAGGCAATGGTGCCGATCACCGCCGTAGCAGCGAACAATAGCGGCCAGATTGCGCCCTGGTGCAACCCCAGGCCGATGCCGATACAGGCGAACACGGCCATGTGCACCACGTTGTCCGACCAGAAATCGAACACGCCGCCGCTCCGGCTTTCCATGAACTTCAGCCGCGCCAGCTCGCCATCGCAACCGTCGAGAATCGAATGCAGCAGAAACAGCGCCGCTCCCAGCACATGCGCCTCACGGCTGGGCAGTAGGAAAAAGGCTGCTCCCACCAAGCCCAGGACCATGCTCACCCAGGTCATGTGGTTGGGCGTGATATTCGTGTGCATCAGGCGCTTGGTGACGGCCAGTGAAATCTGGCGGTTGATATGGCGCGACATGAAGCCTTCGGTGCTCTTCACCAGTCCCGCCAGCAACGCTGCCTCCGCCTTTTGGCGGTCGCCGCCGCTGGCAATCACCATGCCGTCTTCGCTTCCATGTTCAGACCCTGTACCGCCCAAGGTTGCGACGAAGTCTTCGGCGCTGGCCGATCCGGATAGGTCCGGTGCGAGCGATTCGATGCGGGAGGGGCTGGCGTAGACCGCATGATGGCCAAGGTGATGCGCATCCTCTGAGCCCGACAGCTCTCGCGCTTGTTCGAGCAGGGAGGCGCTGGGCAGGAAATCGGGGGTCAGGACAAGCGTCGGCGCGCCAGCCTGACTGTCGGCCCAGGTCTTCAGCTCGATAGCCCTTGCCTGCGTGCCGGCCAGGGCCGATCTTAGTTCATCATCTTCGCCATGGGTGAGCACGGTTGCCGCATCAAAGCCGGCATTTCTAGCGCCGAGCAATACGCGGCGGATCAGGGGCAGGCCGGCGACGTCGCGCAGGGCTGCGGCCTTGTCGGTATCGGAGAGCGCCGGAATAAGGATGTCAGATGTCACCGCGCCTCCCTGAAAGACTGCCGCTGCCGTGAGTGTCGCGCCTAAACGTGCACCGTCAGAACGGCAGCTTACAAAGACAATTCGAGCGCCATGCTAACATAGGTCTCGTTCGTGCTTATCTGAGCGGCTTGCGCAAAGCATCGTATTGGAACTGTCGCCAATTGTGGGCATCATGCCCATTTGGCTGAGGGGTGAATAATCCAGTGAATAAAATCAAAATCGCCATTATCGGCCTTGGCAACTGTGCCAGTTCGCTTATCCAGGGCATTCATTATTACCGAGGCGGGAACGCCGCCGAGGCCATTGGCCTGATGCACTGGGATCTGGGTGGCTATGAGCCTGGGGATATCGAAGTGGTGGCGGCGTTTGATATCGACCGGCGCAAGGTGGGGGAGGACGCGCACCGTGCTATTTTTTCCGAACCCAATTGCACGACCGTGTTTTGCCCCGACATTCCCGATTCAGGCGTCACCGTCCGGATGGGAAGGATTCTGGATGGCTATGCCGAGCATATGCACAACTATCCCGACAACGCCACATTTCTACCGGCCGATGCGCCGGAGGCGACGAAGGAATCGGTGATAGACGACCTGGTCGAATCCGGCGCGGAGGTCCTGCTGAACTATCTGCCCGTTGGCTCGGAAGAAGCGACGCGCTTTTACGCCGAGTGCGCCCTGGAGGCCGGCGTGGCCTTCATCAACAACGTGCCGGTGTTTATCGCCAGCAACCCCGAGTGGGCCGGGCGCTTCGAGGAGAAAAGGATTCCCATCATTGGCGATGACATTAAATCGCAACTGGGCGCGACCATCACCCACCGCATGCTGACCAGCCTGTTCAAACAGCGCGGCGTGAAGCTCGAACGCACCTATCAGCTTAACACGGGTGGCAACACCGATTTTCTTAATATGCTCAGCCGCGAACGCCTGGCATCCAAGAAGGTGTCGAAGACCGAGGCGGTGCAATCGGTGGCGGAGCATCGCCTGGCTGACCAGAATATCCACATAGGCCCGAGCGATTACGTGCCCTGGCAAAAGGACAACAAGATCTGCTTCCTGCGTATGGAGGGTAAGCTGTTTGGCGACGTGCCCATGAATATCGAGGTGCGGCTGTCGGTGGAGGATTCGCCCAATTCAGCCGGCGTGGCCATCGATTCCATTCGTTGCGCCAAGCTGGCGCTTAAGCGCGGCCAGGGCGGGGCGCTCACCGCGCCGTCGGCCTACTTTTGCAAGCATCCGCCCCAGCAGTTTACGGATGACGAGGCCTTCCACATGCTGGAAACCTTTATCGAGGAGCGTGTGCTATGCAGTGTCTGATTATCGCCGCCGGCCAGGGCAAGCGGCTGCGCCAGATGGGTGAGAGTAAACCGCTGATTCCCATTCACGGCGTGGCCCTGATTGAGCGCGTCATCGAAACCGCGCGTCAGGGCGGCGCGGATGACTTTTACGTCGTCGTCGGCCATCAGGGTGATCAGGTGAGCAGGTTTCTGGAAAGCCTGGCTGCGCGCCTTGGCGTTAAGATTACGGCCATCGGCAACGAGAATTGGGAGAAGGACAACGGCGTCTCGGTGCTGAAGGCCAAGGGGCATCTTCAGGGGCGCTTCCTGCTGTGCATGACCGATCATATTTTCGATGTGGGCATGGCGCAAAAGTTGGTCGCATGCGAACTGCAAGAAGGGGAAATCGCTCTGGCCGTCGATGGCGATGTGGACAATCCCTTCGTCACCCTTGATGACGTGACCATGGTGGGCGTCGAAAACGGTCTGGTGCGCCGCATCGGCAAGGGCCTGGATGAGTACAATGGTTTTGATACCGGGGTGTTTCTGTGCACGCCGGCCATTTTCGATGCACTGGCCGCCTGCGTGGAAAGCCATGGCAACGCAGGCCTTTCCGACGGTGTGCGGGCTTTGGCAGCGGAAGGCAGGGTGAGGTCCGTCGATGTCAGCGGCAGCTTCTGGGTGGACGTCGATGATCCCATTGCCTACTGGCGGGCGCAAAACGCCCTGGAAGCCAGGCTGCACCAATCAGCAGGCGGCATTCCGGCCTGATTGGTCCTTTCCTGGATCGCCTTTCATTGGGTCTTTATACGCGGTTTTAACAGGTGGCCATTCAGCGTCATGTCGCGTTATATTGCGCCTGTAAAAATCTTACCGATCGTACAAGGGGGCCGCTATGAAAAAGTCGCCAATTGTTATTATGTTTGCGGCATTCCTGCTTGCCTTTATCGCAAGCTGGTTTCCAGGCCTGAATATGGATCAGGCCAACGCAAAGGAGAAAGATGCCATGAGCACATCCGTTCCGCATAAAGCCCCAAAGGCCGGGGATGCCAATGTTCCAGAGGGCAAGCATATTCGCATTGATCTGGATGCCGGTTCGATAATGATTGAACTATTGCCGGATCTCGCACCGAATACGGTGGCTAATTTCAAGGCCTTGGCAGGCAGCGGCTTCTACGATGGCCTGAAATTCCATCGAGTGATTCCGGGTTTTATGGCCCAGGGCGGCGATCCAAATGGCACGGGCACCGGTGGACCCGGCTACAAGATCAAGGCTGAATTCAATGCCACGAAGCATGAGCGTGGCATCGTTGCCATGGCGCGCAGCCAGAGCCCGGATTCAGCCGGCAGCCAGTTCTACATCTGCTTTGGGCCGCAACCACATCTGGACGGCCAGTATACGGTTTTCGGCCAGGTGACCGAGGGCATGGGCGTGGTTGACCAGATCAAGGTTGGCACTGTCATGAAAAAGGTGAGCGTGCTGCCGTAATTGATTCGGGCCAGCTCGCAGGCTCTAGGCCAGCTTGTTGTCGGCGACGTGGTAGCGCGGGTCTTCCTTGATGTTGACCTCGACCAGGTCGCCGGCTTTTTCGAGAAGAACACGGCATTCCGGACTCAGATGCCGCAGATGCAGGTTTTTGCCCGCCTTCAAATAACGCTCGGCCAGCGTATCGATGGCTTCAATGGCCGAATGGTCAGCAACGCGTGACTGGACAAAATCGATAATCACCTCGTCCGGGTCATGCTTTGGATCAAACAATTCACTGAAACGATGCACGGAGGCGAAGAACAATGGCCCGTGCAGAACATACACCTTGGCGCCTGTGTCATCCGTAGACGTTTCAGTATAGATATGGCGCGCCTGTTTCCACGCGAACACAAGTGCGGTGGCGATAACGCCAACCACAACGGCAATGGCCAGATCGGTCAATACCGTGACGACCGCAACCAGGACGCCGACAAATGAGTCCTCCGGCGGAATCTTCTTCAGCAGCTGGAAACTGCCCCATTCAAACGTTCCGATCACGACCATGAACATAATGCCGATCAGTGCGGCCACCGGAATCATTTCAATCAGCGGCGATGCAAACAGGATGAAAGACAGCAGGAACAGGGCGGCGGCGATGCCGGAAAGATTGCGCAGGCCGCCGGAGGAGATGTTGATCATGCTCTGGCCGATCATGGCGCAGCCGCCCATGCCGCTGAAAAAACCTGTAACGACATTGGACGCCCCCTGACCGATACAGATACGGTTGCCGTGTCCACGCGTGTCGGTCATTTCATCGATCACGCTCATGGTCAGCAGCGACTCGATCAGGCCGATGGCCGCGAGAATGGCCGCATAGGGGAAGATGATGGTCAGCGTTTCCAGGCTCAACGGCACGGAAGGGATGTGAAAGGGCGGCAGGCCGCCGCCGATGGAGGCGATATCGCCGACGGTTTTCGTGTCCAGGCCACCGAAAATGACGGCAAGCGTGACCGCAGCGATGGCCACCAGACCGGCAGGCACAGCGCGTGTCAGCTTCGGCAGGACATACATGATGGCCATGGTGACTGCGACCAGCCCCAGCATCAGGTAAAGCTGCGCACCCTGCATCCATTGCAGCACGCCGCTCTCGCCTGCGATTTTGAACTGCGGCAATTGCGCCAGGAAAATCACGATGGCCAGGCCGTTGACGAAGCCGAGCATGACAGGATAGGGCACCATGCGGATAAATTTGCCGAGCTTGAGCAGGCCGAAACCGATCTGCAAGACGCCCATCAGCACGACGGTAGCGAACAGGTATTCGATACCATGATCGGCGACCAGCGCCACCATCACCACGGCCAGCGCACCGGTAGCGCCGGAGATCATGCCCGGACGCCCGCCCACCAGGGATGTGATCAGGCCAACCATGAATGCCGCATACAGCCCGGTCAACGGATGCACCCCGGCAACGAATGCGAAGGCCACAGCCTCCGGCACCAGCGCCAGCGCTACGGTCAGCCCGGAGAGAACGTCATCCTTTGCGCGGGCGGCATGGCTGTAGTAGAGGGTGAACATGGAGGCTCCGGATGCCGGGATTTAGCTGGGCAATCTAATAGGGCCTGCTAACACTAATTTTGGTTGTAGCGACATGGCCATTTTTGTGTCTCAGCAAGGCATTTCGAGTACAGTGTGCTTGGTGCACATCAGCGAGAAATAACGCAGATGAGCGCAAAAATGACCCGTCCCTCAGGGCTGCGCCCCAAATGAGGCCAGCCAGCGTTGCTTGTCGCTCATTTGGATTCACCAAACTTCACTCCTCACGCCTTGGCTGGCCTCATTTGGGGCAGCAGCGCTTCAATCAACATTAGTGTTAACAGACCCTAAACACAGATGAACGCAGATAAGCGCGGATGATACCTTTTTTGGCCGCGCAAATCTGCGTCGATCCGTAGCTATTTATTCTTTCATAACAGGGGAGCTGGCCCTTATTTATTCTTGTTCAGCAGGTCCTCAAGTTCGGCGAAGGGATTGTGTGTTGATTGCGGCGATTCATCGCGCCGCAACGGGCGTCCTTCGGCTTCGAGATAGCGCTGATGCTCGTTGTCATGGCAGTAGAGGCACAACAGTTCCCAGTTGCTGCCGTCGAGCGGGTTGTTGTCGTGGTTGTGGTCCTTATGGTGGACTGTGAGCTCGCGCAGCTTCTTGCCGTCGAAGTCGCGCCCACAGCGCCCACACACCCAGGGAAACATCTTCAGCGCCCGCTCGCGATAGCTGTTTTCCCTGTCGAAATCGGCTTTCGTTTTATTCGGCGGCATGCGATATCACTCACTTTCTCCTGTGGCGACCTGATCTGTTTGAAGGTCCCGAATGCCTGAAGGATAGCCAACCAGCCGAATGCCACAATGCGCGAGTTGACCTGAAGTCCGCTGGTCCTCTTTGCTCTAGCCTTTGCTCGCTTGATTGCGTTGGGATACTGGACCAAGCTGGAGCAATAGGGAGAGGCCATCTTTGCTGCTGGCCATCAGGAGAAGCCTATGACGGAACCGACAATTATTTGCCCGAACTGCAAGACCGAGATCAAGCTGACCGAATCGCTGGCCGCACCTCTGATCGAATCTACCCGCAAGCGGTTCGAGCAGCAGTTGGCGCAGAAGGACAGCGACATTGCAGAGCGCGAACAGGCCATGCGTGAAAAGGAAAAGCTGCTCCAGGATTCCCAAGGAAGGCTTGATGAGCAGGTCGCCGATCAGGTTGCTGAGCAGTTGAAAGCAGATCACGCCCGCATCGCGGCGGAAGAAGCCAGAAAGGCCAAACAGGCCGCAGCCACCGATCTGGAGGAGAAGGCAAAGGAACTTGCCGAACTACAAGAGGTGCTTGAACAGCGCAATGTGAAACTGGCCGAAGCGCAGAAGGCGCAGGCCGAACTGGTGCGTAAGCAGCGCGAACTGGATGACGCCAAAAGGGAACTCGAACTGACGGTCGAGACCAGGGTGCAGGAGAGCCTTGCTGTTACCCGCGAACAGGCCAGAAAGGAGGCCGAAGAATCCATGCGGCTAAGGGTCGCGGAGAAGGATCAGACCATCCTCTCGATGCAGAAGAAAATCGAAGAGCTGAAGCAGAAGGCCGAGCAGGGTTCGCAGCAGATGCAGGGCGAAGTGCAGGAACTGGAGCTTGAGAATCTGTTACGCGCCAAGTTCCCCTTTGATGCCATCGAGCCGGTGCCCAAGGGTGAATTCGGCGGTGATGTGCTGCAGCGGGTTGCTGGCAGCGGCGGCCAGCCAAGCGGCACTATTCTGTGGGAGACAAAGCGCACCAGGAACTGGAGCGATGGCTGGCTAATCAAATTGCGGGAAGATCAGCGCACCGCCAAGGCCGAAATCGCCGTGATCGTAAGTCAGGCGCTGCCGAAAGGCGTCGAGTCCTTTGAGATGATCGATGGCGTCTGGGTAACGCACCCGCGCGCCGCCCTGCCCGTGGCGGCCATTCTGCGCCAGACATTGCTGGACGTTGCCCTGGCGCGGCAGTCTTCCGAAGGTCAGCAGACCAAGACCGAGATGATCTACCAGTACCTTACCGGTCCGCGCTTCCGCCACCGGGTGGAAGCCATCGTCGAAGCCTTCTCCACCATGCAGGAAGATCTCGACAGGGAAAGAAAGGCCATCATGAAGCAATGGGCCAAACGCGAAGCCCAGATCGAGCGGGTGATGGGCGCAACGGTCGGCATGTACGGCGACTTGCAGGGCATTGCCGGCAAGTCGTTGCAGGAGATCGAGGGGCTGAGTATCGCAGCACTTGAGGATGATGTGGCGGAAATGAGTGATGCCCCGAAACTGGGATTGGAGTGATGCAAATCGCAGTCATTTCCTCTGATTGGGCGTGGTGGGTGAAACTCCTTGCTGGCTGGAGTCCAGTCTCCCCCAGCTCCCACGAGCTATTGCCTTGACGGTGAAATTATCGTGAAGCCCGTTTGCGCTCGTGTTCCTTGAGCAGCCGTTTGCGAAGGCGGATGGACTTGGGCGTGATTTCCACCAGTTCGTCGTCGGCGATGAACTCGATGGCGCGCTCCAGCGTTAGCTTGATTGGCGTCACCAGATCAATTGCGTCGTCCTTGCCGGAAGCGCGCACATTGGTGAGCTTTTTTTCCTTGGTGGCGTTGACGACAAGATCGTTATCGCGGCTGTGCATGCCGATGATCATGCCCTCAAAGAGCTTCTCGCCGGAGCCCAGAAACATCTTACCGCGCTCCTGCAATTTCCACAGCGCGTAGGCCACCGATTGACCGTCCGACATCGAAATCAGCACGCCGTTGGCCCGTCCCGGCAGCTCGCCGATGAAGGGGCCGTAGGCGTGGAAGAGATGGTGCATCACGCCGGTGCCGCGCGTGTCGGTGAGAAACTCGGAGGTGTAGCCGATCAGGGCGCGCGTCGGACACATGAACTCGATGCGGCTGGTGCCGTCGGGGTTGTTCTGCATATGCGTCATTTCCGCGCCGCGCTTGCCCAGCTTTTCAATCACCGTGCCCTGGTATGCCGATTCGACATCAATGGTCACATGCTCATACGGCTCCTGCTTGACGCCGTCGACCTCGCGCGTAATGACGGACGGTCGCGATACCGCCATTTCAAAGCCTTCGCGGCGCATGTTTTCCAGCAGAATACCGATGTGCAGCTCGCCGCGTCCGGCTATCTTGTAAATTTCCGCTGACCCGGTTTCCTCAACGCGCATGGCCACGTTCGTGCGGATTTCCTTCATCAGCCGCTCGCGGATCTGGCGTGTGGTGATGAACTTGCCCTCCGTGCCGGCCAGCGGCGAGTTGTTGACGTGCAATTCCATGGTCAGGGTCGGTTCATCGACCTTGATCACGGGCAGGGCCTTGGGGTTTTCCACATCGGCAATCGTTTCGCCGATATGGATGGTTTCGATGCCGGCCACGGCGACAATATCGCCAGCCTCGGCCAATTCGATCTCCACCCGCAGCAACCCCTTGAAACCGAGCAGTTTGCTGATGCGGGCCGAAGACTTGGTGCCGTCGGCGTACAGCACGGCGACATCCTGTCCCGGCCTGATCGAGCCGTTGGCCAGGCGGCCGATGACGATGCGGCCGATGTAGTCATCCCAGCTCAGCGTCGTCGCAAGCATCTGCAGGGGTGCGGCGGGATCGCCGGCCGGCGGCTCAACATGGCTTAGGATGGTGTCGAACAGACAGGTGAGGTTGTCCGATGCCTCGCCCAGCTTGAGCATGGCATAGCCGTTCTTGGCCGAGGCGTAGACGACGGGGAAATCGAGCTGCTCGTCGGTGGCGCCCAGGGCGGCGAACAGGTCAAAGGTGGCGTCCACGCAAGCATCGGGATTGGCTCCGCCGCGGTCGATTTTGTTGATCACCACGATGGGTTGCAAGCCCAGTGCCAGGGCTTTCGAGGTGACGAAGCGTGTCTGCGGCATCGGCCCTTCGGCGGCGTCTACGAGCAACAGCACGCCGTCGACCATGTTCAGGATGCGCTCGACCTCGCCGCCGAAGTCCGAGTGTCCCGGCGTATCGACGATGTTGATCGTCGTGTCGCCATACTGGATGGACGTGTTCTTGGCCAGGATGGTGATGCCGCGCTCGCGCTCCAGGTCGTTGGAATCCATCACGCGGCTCTCCATCTCATGATGCGCAGCGAACGTGCCAGATTGCTTCAGCAGTTCATCGACGAGCGTCGTCTTGCCATGGTCGACATGGGCGATAATGGCGATATTTCTGAGATTGCGGGACATTTGCTTACCTCGGCCGGAAATGGCGGCGCATGGTAGCAGTTTGATGGCCGGATACCATGATGAATTGAAGCTGCGCGTAGCTTAAGGTTCGGACATGCAGTTCAGGCTATCCGGAGACTTCACGCCTCAGGGCGATCAGCCGCAGGCGATTGCCGATTTGGTAAAGGGCGTTCAGGGCGGCGAGCGGCACCAGACGCTGCTCGGCGTTACCGGCTCCGGCAAGACCTACACCATGGCCTGCGTCATTGAGCGGGTGCAGAAGCCGACGCTGATCATGGCGCCGAACAAGACCCTGGCCGCTCAGCTCTATGGCGAGTTCAAGCAGTTCTTTCCGGACAACGCCGTCGAGTATTTCGTTTCCTATTACGATTACTACCAGCCCGAGGCCTATGTCCCGTCCTCGGATACGTATATCGAGAAGGATTCATCGATCAATGAACACATCGATCGCATGCGCCACTCGGCGACTAGGGCGCTGCTGGAGCGTGAGGATGTGATCATCGTGGCCTCGGTGTCCTGCATCTATGGCCTGGGCAGTCCTGAGGCCTACGCCAATATGCTGCAATATTTCGAAGTGGGCCGGGAAGTGAATCAGCGGGCGGCCGTGAATAAGCTTGTCGAGCTGCAATACGAGCGCAACGACACCGATTTTCATCGCGGCACGTTCAGGGTGCGTGGCGATGTGCTGGAAGTGTTCCCGGCCCATGCCGAGGATTTTGCTGTGCGGGTGGAATTCTTTGGTGACAACGTGGACGCGATCAGCCGCTTCGACCCGCTGACGGGGAAGCGCATCGAGGCCATTCACAAATACACCGTGTTTCCGAAATCCCATTTCGTGACACCTCGCGATCAACTGCTCAAGGCGATGGAGAACATCAAAACGGAACTGGCCGAGCGCCTGGCTGCGCTGCATGACCAGAAGAAACTCGTTGAAGCGCAACGGCTGGAGCAACGCACGATGTTCGATCTGGAAATGATTCAGGAGATCGGCTACTGCACCGGCGTGGAAAACTATTCACGCCACCTGACCGGGCGCGCGCCGGGCGAGCCGCCACCGACGCTGCTCGATTATCTGCCCAATAACGCTCTGGTTATGCTGGATGAATCGCATGTCACTGTGCCGCAGATCGGTGGCATGTTCAAAGGCGACCGCTCACGCAAGCAGACACTTGTCGATTTTGGTTTCCGCCTGCCATCGGCGCTGGACAACCGGCCGCTGCAATTCCACGAGTTTGAAGCAGTTGTGCCGCAGTCGATCTATGTATCGGCTACGCCCAGCAAGTATGAGATGGAGAAGACCGGCGGCGTCTTTGCTGAGCAGGTGATTCGGCCCACTGGCCTGATTGATCCGGAGGTGGAGATTCGGCCCGCTTCGAGCCAAGTCGATGATTTCGTCTCGGCGGCCAATGAGGTGGTGGCCAGAGGGTTCCGCGTGCTGGCTACCTGCCTGACCAAGCGCATGGCCGAGGATTTATCCGAGTATCTGAACGATCTGGGCATGAAGGTGCGTTACCTGCATTCGGATATCGACACGATCGAGCGCATGGAAATTCTGCGTGACCTCAGGCTCGGCGTATTCGATGTGCTCGTTGGCATCAATCTGTTGCGCGAAGGGCTGGACCTGCCGGAGGTGGCGCTGGTTTCGATTTTCGATGCGGACAAGGAGGGCTTCCTGCGCAGTGAGCGCTCGTTGATTCAGACGATTGGCCGTGCGGCCCGCAATGTCGAAGGGCATGTGATCCTCTATGCCGACAAGATCACCAATTCGATGCGCAGGGCGATGGATGAAACAGAGCGCCGCCGTGCAAAACAGCTGGCTTACAATGTCGAGCACGGCATTACACCTGAAACGGTAGTGAAGGAAATCCGGGATATCCTTGGCTCGGTCTACGACATGGATTACGGCCACATACCGCAGGTGGCCGAGCCGGAGCCGGTGTCCGGTCCGCTGGCCGAGGCCAGAATAAAAGAACTTGAGCGGCTCATGTTCGAGGCGGCAGCCGATCTTCGTTTTGAGGATGCGGCGAGCCTGCGCGATCAGATCAACGGCCTGCGTGAGCGCTTAACGCTTGATTAAACCGCATGAACTTTAAGGTTTCCCCCAGCTGCTGTGGATAACCTTGTGGACAAGAATTGAAGGGGCCTGCGCAGTGTGGTGAGTAGGGTCACAACATGCCGGAGGCTAATTATTGTGCATATGGATTTTCCCTTTGCTGTTCGCAGGGTTAGCAAAGGCGGTTGAGGCACATGCTGTGCGGGCGCGCCTAGTTGCTTGAGTGTAGTAGGCTTGGTGGATAGTTGTCTCCAAAGGGTTGCGAAAGTGTGTGATAAAGGCCGGACTTGTGGATGGTTGTCAAGAGAAATAATGCTCGTTAAACGAGGCGAGGCGAGAGGTGAAAAACATGCGCATAGGCATACCCAGTGAGATCATGGATCATGAGTTCCGCGTCGCCATCGTGCCGTCCGGGGTGGAGGAGTTGGTGCGCGACGGCCACAGGGTTCTGGTACAGGCCGGCGCTGGCGCGGGTAGCCGCATCAGCGATGCCGACTTCGTGACGGCGGGTGCTGAGATTGTGGATTCTGCCGAGCAGGCCTGGGCCGCCGACATGGTGGTCAAGATCAAGGAGCCGCTGCCGTCCGAATATGGCTATTTGCGGCCGGGGCTGATGCTTTTCACCTTCCTGCACCTTGCCGCCAAGGCGGAATTGCTCGACGTGCTGCTGACGAAAAAGCTGCGCGCGGTGAGCTACGAAACCATCAGGGCGGGCGATGGGAGCCTGCCCATCCTCGCGCCCATGAGCCAGGTGGCCGGAAAAATGGCCGTGCAACTGGGCGCGGCCTTTCTGCAATGCGACCAGGGAGGCATGGGTATCCTGCTCGGCGGCGTGCCCGGCACCAGCCATGGGCGCATCGTGATTATCGGGGCGGGCAACGTCGGCATCAATGCCGCCAAGGTGGCGTATGGTCTCGGCGCACAGGTGGTCATCATCGATAGCCATCATGCGCGACTGAGCTATGTCGATGACATCTTCGACGGCAAGGTGGTAACCCTGATGTCTAACCGCCGCAATATCCGTGAGGCGGTGGCTGGTTGCGATATGCTTGTTGGCGCGGCCCTCATTGCCGGTGCGCGGGCGCCGATGCTGATTGACCGCACCATGCTGCGTTCGATGCCCCCCGGTTCGGTGTTCGTCGATGTGTCCATCGACCAGGGCGGCATGAGTGAGACCAGCCGACCGACGAATCATTCCGCTCCGACCTATGTGCAAGAGGACGTCATTCATTATTGCGTGCCCAATATTCCCGGGTCGGTGCCCGTGACCGGCACCTATGCGCTGACCAATGTCAGTCTGGGCTACATCCGCAAGCTGGCGGCGGCCGACCCCATGGATTCCCTGCGCGAGGATGCCGGCCTGCGTGCCGGCGTAAATACCTGGGATGGCCAGCTGACGTGCAAGGAGGTGGCTGCCACGTTTGGCAGGCCTTATTCGCCGCTCGACATATAGGCATTGGGCAGCACATGTCGTATGATTGCTAGCCTGACAGGGCAACCCCCATGGTTGCCCATTTTCTTGCCTACCGGGCTTACAAGGGAGAAGGCCTAAGCGCATGCCACGCCGCAATGACATTGAGTCCATTCTGATTCTTGGCGCCGGTCCTATTGTGATCGGCCAGGCCTGTGAGTTCGATTATTCCGGCGTGCAGGCCTGCAAGGCGCTCAGAGAAGACGGCTACCGGGTGATCCTGGTCAACTCCAATCCGGCCACCATCATGACCGATCCCGAGTTCGCCGACGCCACCTATATCGAGCCGGTGACCTGGGAGGTGGTGGCCAATATCATCGAGAAGGAGCGGCCGGACGCTATCCTGCCCACAATGGGCGGCCAGACGGCGCTGAATACGGCGCTATCGCTCAACAAGCACGGCATTCTGGAGAAATTCAACGTCCAACTCATCGGCGCCCAGCCTGAAGCCATCGACATGGCCGAGGATCGTGAGCAGTTCAAGCGCGCCATGGACCGTATCGGCCTGGAGATGGCGCGTGGCGGGTTTGCCCACTCCCTGGAAGAGGCGAGCGTGCTGGCCGGCGACATCGGCTTTCCACTGATTATCCGTCCATCGTTTACGCTTGGAGGCTCTGGCGGCGGTATCGCCCGTGATCCTGAGGAGCTGGAGATCATTGCCAAGGCGGGCCTGGACGCCAGTCCAACGACCGAGATCCTCGTCGAGGAATCCATCATCGGCTGGAAAGAGTTTGAAATGGAGGTCATGCGCGATAAGCACGACAATTGCGTCATTATCTGCTCGATTGAGAACCTCGATGCGATGGGTGTGCATACCGGCGACTCGATTACCGTCGCACCGGCCCAGACACTGACCGACAAGGAATACCAGCGCATGCGCGACGCCTCGATTGCCTGTCTGCGCGAGATCGGCGTGGAGACTGGCGGTTCGAATGTGCAATTCGCCGTCAACCCCGAAGATGGCCGGCTGGTCATCATCGAAATGAACCCGCGCGTGAGCCGATCATCGGCGCTCGCCTCCAAGGCCACCGGTTTTCCCATCGCCAAAATCGCCGCCAAGCTGGCCGTTGGCTATACGCTCGATGAGATCAGGAACGACATCACCGGCGAAACATGGGCGGCGTTTGAGCCATCCATCGATTACGTGGTGACCAAGATTCCGCGATTTGCCTTCGAAAAGTTCCCTGGCTCCGATTCCCGCCTGACCACGCAAATGAAATCCGTCGGCGAGGTGATGGCCATTGGCCGCAGTTTCACCGAATCGCTGGGCAAGGCGATGCGCGGCCTGGAAACCGACACGGCGGGCTTCGACAAGAGCATTCCATCCGAGGCCGATGAAGAGTCTTTCCTGAGCGACAAGCTTTCCGTGCCCAACGCCGAGCGTCTGTGGTGGGTGGCCGAAGCGATGCGGCGCGGCTGGGACGAGGAGCGCGTGTTGGAGCTGACCCGTTTCGATCCATGGTTCGTGCGCGAGATCGGAGCGGTAGTGGGCGTGGAGGAGTATTTGCGCGACAAGGCATTGCCGGAGATCGATGCGGAGCTGATGCGCCGCGCCAAGCGCGAGGGACTGTCCGACGCCCGTCTGGCGCAGCTGCTTGCATGTAGCGAGCAGGATGTGCGAGCCAGGCGGCTTGAGTTGGGCGTGAGGCCGGTCTTCAAGCGCGTCGACACCTGTGCCGCGGAATTCACCGCCAACACGCCGTATCTGTATTCCGCTTTTGAAGATGAATGCGAGGCCGCGCCGACGGATCGCAAAAAGATCATGGTGCTGGGCGGCGGCCCCAACCGCATCGGCCAAGGCATCGAGTTCGATTATTGCTGCGTGCATGCCGCCTTCGCCCTGAGCGAGGATGGCTATGAGACCATTATGGTCAACTGTAATCCGGAAACGGTTTCGACCGATTACGACACTTCCGACCGGCTGTATTTTGAGCCGCTGACCTTTGAGGACGTGATGGCCATCGCCGATACGGAGAAGCCCGATGGCGTCATCGTGCAGTTTGGCGGCCAGACGCCGCTGAAGCTGGCGCGTGGGCTGGAGGCCGCCGGCGTGCCGATCATCGGCACCAGTCCCGATGCCATTGACCTGGCCGAGGATCGCGAACGTTTCCAGCGTCTGCTGCACGAGCTGGATCTGAAGCAGCCGGAAAACGGCACGGCCCGCTCCACCGAGGAAGCCGTGGACGTGGCCCGAACCATTGACTATCCGCTGGTGGTGCGGCCCTCCTACGTGCTTGGCGGCCGCGCCATGCAGATCGTCTATGATGAGGATGGCCTGCTGCGCTATATGCGTGAAGCCGTGCAGGCCAGCCCAGAGCACCCGGTGCTGCTGGACCGTTTTCTCAGCCATGCTATCGAGTTGGACGTGGATGCCTTGTGCGATGGCGAGCGCGTGGTTATCGGCGGAATCATGGAGCATATCGAGGAGGCCGGGGTGCATTCCGGCGATTCCGCCTGCTGCCTGCCGCCGCATTCCATCGACGCGGATACCATTGCCGAAGTGCAGAGCCAGACACAGGCCCTGGCCCTGGCCCTCGGTGTGCGCGGACTGATCAATATCCAGTTTGCCTTGCAGGACGGCGTATTGTACGTGCTCGAGGTCAATCCGCGCGCCAGCCGCACGGTGCCGTTCGTGTCCAAGGCCACCGGCGTGCCGCTGGCCAAGGTGGCCGCACGGGTGATGGCGGGCCGGAGCCTGGCCGAGCAGGGTGTTGAATCCATCGCCCAGCCCACAAGCTACCGGGCGGTCAAGGAAGCGGTGTTTCCGTTCGTGAAATTCCGCGGCGTGGATTCGCTGCTGTCTCCGGAGATGAAATCCACCGGTGAGGTCATGGGCATTGCCGACGATTTTCCCACCGCCTACAGCAAGGCGCAGCTTGGAGCCGGCGTGCGCCTGCCGCATAAGGGCCGCGCCTTTTTATCCGTGCGCGATGTGGATAAACCCGCAGTGGTGAAGGCGGCCAGCGTCTTGAGCTCGGCCGGATTCGAACTACTGGCCACACTGGGCACGCATGTGGCGTTGTCGGATGGCGGTATAGAAAGCGAAACCGTGGCCAAGGTGACCGAAGGCGTACGGCCGCATATCGTCGATCGCCTGGGCAGCGGAGACGTGGATCTGGTGATCAACACAACCGAGGGTGCTCAGGCGATAGCCGATTCAAAATCCATCCGCCAGGCCACCCTGGTCCAGGGCATTCCATATTTCACTACCATGGAAGGGGGACTGGCGGCGGCGGAGGCCATTGCCAGCGATGCTGACGTGTTCGCGGTGAAGAGCCTGCAAGCTTATCTTGAGGGAGGAAGTAACTAATGGATCGTGTGCCAATGACGGAGCAGGGCGCGGAAGCGCTGCGCAAGGAGTTGCATCATCTGAAAAGCGTGAAGCGCAGACGCATTATCGATGCCATTGAAACAGCGCGGGCGCATGGCGATTTGTCGGAGAACGCCGAATACCACGCCGCCAAGGAGGAGCAGTCCTTCAATGAAGGCCGCATTGGTGAAATTGAAGGCAAGCTCGCCTGCGCTCATATCATCAATCCCGCCGACATCAAGGCGAGCAAGGTGGTGTTTGGCGCGACGGTGTCGCTGATTGATCTTGATAATGGCCGTGAAGTCGAATACCAGCTTGTCGGTATCGATGAGGCGGATCTGGAGAAGGGCAAGGTGTCGATCACCTCGCCCATAGCCCGTGCCCTGATCGGCAAGGAGGAAGGGGACGTGGCGGTCGTCCAGGCGCCAGCGGGCGAACGTGAGTATGAGTTGCAGGAAATTCGCTATGAGTGATTGTTTGAACCGGCCTCAGGCGCCCATGCCTTCGGCCTCGCCTGACTCGGCCGCCGCACCTCCCTGTGCGGAGAGAACTGAATAATTAAAGTGCCTGTGCATTGTATGCGGGCGGGAGCTGTCCGCATCTGTCTGGCTCTGATGCTGGGCCTGCTCGTTGTGCCTGGCTATGTTGTCGTGCCCATTCTGTTCGAGCATGCCGGATCGAGAGCTTTGGCGGGGGGGCTGGCGGGCCATATCTTTCACGTTAGCAATTTCAGCATCCTGGGTTTGTCACTGGCCGTCGCTCTTCTGTGGGTCTGGGCGGGGTATAGCTACCGCATGCTGTGGGGCTTGTTGCTGGCCATCGCCCTGCTGGTGGCGGTCAATGAATTCTGGGTTGCCGGCGTGATCGGGGATTTGAAGGCCGCCATGGGTTCGGTGGAGGCCACACCAGCCGATGATCCTTTGCGTAAGCGTTTTGGCATGTGGCACGGCATCAGCAGCACGCTGCACCTGATGACCAGTATGCTGGCACTGGGGCTTCTTGTTTCCAATGGCAGCCATCGAGGAGGTACGGTGTGCAACGGCTGATGGACTGGTTCACCACCAAGCTGGCCGACACGCAACTGGTCATGCTGTTTGCCAGCTTGCTGGTCCTCTTCATTCTTCTCATATTCATGGGCAATGTGCTTGCCCCGCTGCTGGTGGCCCTCGTGCTGGCCTATTTGCTGGACGGCATCGTGGAGCTCCTGCACGGGCTCCTGATCCCGCGCATCGTGGCTATTGTAGTGGTATCTCTTTTATGTCTTCTGATTGTTCTGTTTATGTTGCTCACGCTTATCCCCCTGCTTTCGGAGCAGTTTGGCCACCTGCTGGGTGAGGTGCCTTCGCAGGTCGTGGCTATCAGAGGGTTGCTGGAAGATATTCAGACGCGTTATGCCGGCTGGATCAACCCAGATTACATCCAACAGCTAATCGCTGCCGGCGCCAGCCAGGTGCAAGCCTGGGGTAAGAGCCTATTGTCGCTCTCACTGGCATCGATTCCCGGCCTGATCACCTTGCTGGTGTACTGTATTCTTGTGCCAGTGGTGGTGTTTTTCATGCTGTACGACAAGGTTAGGCTGATTGAGTGGTTCAAACGCTTCCTACCACGGGAAAGAGCGCTGCTGGAGCACGTATGGGCCGACGTGGATGTGCAGATCGGCAATTACATTCGCGGCAAATTCTGGGAGACCCTGATTGTTGGCAGTGCCACCTGGCTGGTCTTCTGGTGGCTGGGGCTGGAATATGCCGTGCTGCTTGGTGTGCTAACCGGCTTGTCGGTGTGGGTGCCGTTTGTCGGTGCCGCCGTCGTGACCGTGCCGGTAGTGCTGCTGGCGTTTTTTCAGTGGGGATGGACGGATCAACTGCTCTACGCCCTGATTGCCTACGCTGTCATTCAGGCGCTGGATGCCAATTTGCTGGTGCCATGGCTGTTTTCCGAGGTGGTCAACCTGCATCCCATAGCCATCGTCGTGGCCGTGCTGGTGTTTGGCAGCATATGGGGCGTGATCGGCGTCTTTTTCGCCATTCCGCTGGCTTCCCTGGTGAAAAGTGTACTGAACATCGTTATGGAGAAACCTGCAAGCCAGCCCCAGCCGGAATAGCCGCTTGATATCTCGGCGGTTCAGTCACCAATCGATATTGTTTGTTGTCAGCGTGCAGGTCCGACGCCACCAGTTGGCCTTTCGGGCAGCTTCTAAAAATCGATCCTGTAGCCTGCATTCATGAAGTAATCCAGCGCCGTTTCCGAGCTACCTGATTGCGTAATGCGATACCACCTTGCCGAACCGTCCAGATCGAAATGGTAGCGCTTGCGGAACACATAGCTCAACCTGAGGGATGGAGTGGCGGACAGCTCCTCGCCGTCCGTTTGGCTAAAGGCCCGACGCTCAAGGAGTACCCTTGGATTGACAAGCCAGGCCTGGCCGATGGGATATCTGGCATTCAGTGACCCGCCCCAGATGTCGCCGAAGCTGGTGTTGGAATAGCGTAGCGACAGAATTTCAGTGCCCCTCTCGGTAGTAAGGCCACTGCTAATAAACTGCAGTGAGGCAAAATAATCATTACCCAGGCCCTGCACCGCAGGAACTCCACCCGAGGCCGGGGTGCCGGAAATCGTGGACACAGTGACATCCGCGCCGATCTGCAGTTTTTCCGTCAGCGGCCTGGAATATCCGATCGAAACCAAGCGACTTTCAGGGGCGCGGTCCTTTGCCAGTGCATGAATCTCGTCTTCGCTGAGGGTGGCCAGCAGCTCTTCGATGGTCGTCACCGGCTGCCCCTGAAGGGCATTCGTTGCCGTTAAAATCGGGCTCTTTCGATTATCGAACATGATATTGAAAGTTGATTTGTCGGGAAGGGTCCAGTGTCCCAGCACCATGAACGTATTAAGCGCATTGTATAAGATATCGTAATCGACCAGGGCGACCAGGGAACGGTTGCGGCTGATATAACGGACTTCACCGCCCACGGCCCGGCGATCCAGGATGTTCTCTATTTCCTGCTGTATGCCAAAGACGCTGAAGTTCCATTCCTCAAAGAAGGGTCCGAGCTCTACCTGAGCCCCGTAAAAGTAGTTCCTGGTCCTTATTTCCGTGTCGCTGGATGAATAGACCGGAAAGCCTGCCACCAGGTTGACCCTGCTTTGCGGCGTGACCTGGTAGCTGACGAGCCCACCATCGAAACGTCCCAGCACACCGCCACTACTGCGCGTCTGGCGTCCTATGCGCGTCGACAAACCAAGTTTGTGGTTTTTGACATCAACGAACATGGAGCTGATGCGTAAGTCGTTATTATTGCTGCGCAGGAAATCGACATCGTATCCGCCTACGAATTGCGTCCGGATGTCGAAGTCCGAACTGCGAAACCTGCCTATCATAGTCAGGTCGGTGGCCAGTTCTGACTGGTTCAAGGTCAGGTCCGTATTGCCCACTTTGAATTGCGAGGCGTCAACCCTCTGAAACTGGGAAAAACTGCCATAAAAGTTCCAACTCGATTTGCGCTTCTTCTTTTCCGTTTTGGCCAGTTTCGCCTTCGCCGGCGTGGCCATGGTGAGCAGACCGGCCAGACGCTGACTTACGCGCTGTGCCCCTTCGCCCTCCGGATAAAGCTTCAGGTATTTCTCGTACTCGGCCTTGGCATGGGCAAATTGTCCCATGCGTTCTCGCGCCAGGGCCAGGAATTCCTGGGCATTCGCGCGGTCCTTGTGATCAGGTATCTGCAGGACTGCCGTGTACAGGCTGACCGCGCGCGAATAATCACCCGCGGACATGGCTTTTCGCGCCTGCTCCATAAGCTCCGCCGCCTGATCGTCGACTCTGGTTGATGGCTGAGCCGCGGCTTTTTCACCTGCTTCTTCCCGGATCACTTCGGTAACGGCTTGTTGTGATTTTCGCATGAGCTGCACTAGCCGGAAGTCTGACTGGACCGGGGACTCGTCTTTTGACTCGGCCGACTTGAATACGTCGCTCACCGCTTTCAACGCATTTTGAATCAACGACGCTTTCTTTGCTTCAGCTGTCACTGGCAGCAGCTTCGTCCATGCCTGGCTGACAAAACCGGCTGTACCATCGCTCAGGGTGACCTGATACCAGCTTGGCTGTTTACGCACAAGCAATGCGGCCTCACTGGGTCTGAGCTTGCCGACAATGGTGCTGCTGGCATTCGGGCTCTTTCTCACGTTGATGTGGTTTTTCACCCGGTCGATGGGAACGACCTGCTCTTCTACGACCGTATCGGGAGCCTTTTTGTCGGCAACATCCATGGGTTGCTGCTCAAGGGTTTTTCTGACCTCCTCCAGGGTCTGTTGCTTCAGCTGCGCCACCCGGGGATCAGCGCCTTTGGGCTGTTTTTCTACAGGTTTTTCGCTGGGTTTCTGCTGGAATGCTTTTGCGATTGCCTCTTTTGCACTCTTCAGCATGGCTGTCAGTTGACTCGCGGACTCTGCCGACCGCACCTGTGACCATGCCTGGCTTACGAATCCGATTCTGCCGTTGTCCAGTTTCACCTCGTGCCAGCCTGGCACACTTCTGATAAAGGATGCGGTTTCCAGCGGCCTGAGTATGCCTACGACCCTACTGTCTGTGTTTGGCCTGCTGCGTACCCTCAGATTGGTCTTTATCCGGCTGATCGGGACAACCTCTTTGGCGCTTGCTGTTTCTTCGCGCTGTGTCTCCGGTTTGGGCGCCTCTGATTTAGGCGCATCCTTTTTCTTGAATAGTCCGCCAATTGTTTTTCCGGTCTGTTTGAACAGCTGCGTAAGCTTGCTTTCAGCCTGTCCGGCAGGGGCGGTTACAGACGCTTCTGGCGATAGAGGGCTGCTTTTAGGTTGAGCAGGCGTTCCCTTTACGATGGCCGTCTTCTCGGAGAGTTTCCGTTCACTCTCGGGAGCCTTGGCGATCCATGCGCCGGGAAAACTCTTTTTGATCTTTTTTTGTGCCGCGCTGGCTGCCTTCTTGTTTGGAAAGAAGCCTAAGCGCAGGCGGTGCCAGAGCTTGCCGTCAAGCTTGGCGGTGGTGGTATAAAGACGATAGGCGGCAAAGCTCTTCAGGCGCCGCTTTACGGAAGAATCAAATGGCGTAACTGATGATTCCAGAGTGATGACATAGGGATATGAGAGATTGACACCATCCTGTCCCTGGCCATCAGAGGCGGCAAAGGCCGAACCACATACCAGACAGACAAGCATGGCCTGGAATGCCAAAACCCATAGCGCGCCCATCTTCCATGCGCCTAAGAACCGCATCGCTTTCTCCCTCCCTGTTCGTCGCTATCAGGCGCTAAAGAAGTTGTTCGTCAAATGCGCGGCAGCAGTCGCTGGCACAGGCTGCGGCCATCGACCGGTCTGCCGGCGCGGAAAGTGCAGATTAGCAAAACCGGCGCGTTTGGCATAACACGGGATCCCAATGAAAGCGGGATCAATCCCAAGTCGAATCACTGACCCGGTGCTCACCGTTTCTGGTCCTGCTGATGACCGAAAGTGTGCTGTTCGTATACTCATGGCAGCTACCGGCGCAATTCCTCAATTCACTGACCGTGTATTGCCTGCCAGGAAACTTGTCGTGTGCACCACTTCTGTAGTCATTGGCATGGCAGCTGGCGCAATCGGGCGCATAGGCGGCGTTATCCCAGGTGACTGCCTGGGTGTTGCCTCCGTGGCAGTCGGTGCAGGAGAGATTGGCGCGATGATCGCCCGGATAGGTTGCCGTGGCATGGCGAAAATCGAGCGGTATCCAGCGGGTGGTGGTATGGCAGTTGATGCACTCCTGGGTAGTGACGAAATGGCCGCCCGTTTTGCCGGTGGCCGTGGTACCGTTGTGGCAGCTGGTGCAGTTGCCCGTCACAGTGGTGTGATCGAAGGTTGCCGGCAGCCAGGCATTGGTCGAATGGCAGACCATGCAGTCGGCCGTGGTGACGACGTGGCTGGCTGGTTTGCCGGTGGCCGTCGTGCCGTTGTGGCAGCTCGCGCAATTGCCCGTCACAGTGGTGTGGTCGAAGCTGGCCGGCAGCCAGGCATTGGTGGTGTGACAGACCATGCAATCGGCCGTGGTGAAGACGTGGCTGGCTGGTTTGCCCGTGGCCGACGTGCCGTTATGGCAGCTCGCACAGTTGCCCGTCACAGTGGCGTGATTGAAGCTGGCCGGCAGCCAGGCATTGGTGGTGTGGCAGCTGGCGCAGTCGGCCGTGGTGAAGATGTGGCTGGCTGTTTTGCCGGTTGCCGATGTGCCATTGTGGCAGCTGGCACAGGTTCCCGTCACAGTGGCGTGATTGAAGGTGGCCGGCAGCCAGGCATTGGTGGTGTGGCAGCTGGCACAGTCGGCCGTGGTGAAGATGTGGCTGGCTGTTTTGCCGGTTGCCGATGTGCCATTGTGGCAGCTCGAACAGGCTCCCGTCACACTGGTGTGATTGAAGCTGGCCGGCAGCCAGGCATTGTTGGTGTGGCAGCTGGCGCAGTCGGCCGTGGTGAAGATGTGGCTGGCTGTTTTGCCGGTTGCCGATGTGCCGTTGTGGCAGCTCGAACAGGCTCCCGTCACGCTGGTGTGGTCGAAGGTTGCCGGCAGCCAGGCATTGTTGGTGTGGCAGCTGGCACAGTCGGCCGTGGTGAAGATGTGGCTGGCTGTTTTGCCGGTTGCCGATGTGCCATTGTGGCAGCTAGCGCAGGTACCCGTCACACTGGTGTGGTCGAAGCTGGCCGGAATCCAGGCATTGGTGGTGTGGCAACTATTGCATTGCTGGGTTGTCTGAATGTGGCTGGCTGTTTTGCCCGCCGCCGTGGTGCCATTGTGACAGCTGGAGCAGAGGGCCGTTGTCGTGCTGTGGTCAAACGTGGCTGACTGCCAGTTGTTTGTTGTATGGCAAACTGCGCAGTCATTGGTGCTGCTGATATGCGATGGGGACTTGCCGACCGCGACGGTGCCGTTGTGGCAATTGACGCAGGTGCCGATGACAGCGTTGTGATCGACCCGGGGAACTGGAGTCCAGCTTCTCGAGCTGTGGCAGCTTTCGCAGGAGTTGCTGCTGGCAATGTGCTGTGGCGATTTTCCGGTTGCTGCAATGCCATTGTGGCAGCTAATGCAACTGCCCGAGATATTGCCATGGTCAAATGACGCCAGCGACCATGCGAGGGTGTTATGGCACTGGGCGCAATCGTTACTGCTTGTGACATGCGTGAATGACTTGCCAGCCGCCTTGAGTCCATTATGACAGCTGGAGCAGGTGCCGCGCACGGCAGTATGATCAACCCTGACTGCTCCTATCCAGCTGTCGGTGATGTGGCAGGCATCGCATTGATCACTGCTGTTGATATGGTTCAAGGGCATAAATGAGGCTTGTACCCTGCCTGCTTGAGAATGGCAGGAGGAGCACTGGGTTGGCGTTCCCTTGAATATCCCTCCGGTGTGGCATGACTCGCAGCTGACCTGGGAGTGGGCGCCGGTCAGCGGGAATTTGGTGGCAAAGTGGTTGAATCCAGCCGGGTCCGTTTGCGCTGCATCAGCCACGGCGAACAGCCCAAGCCAACCTACGACTTGAATGAGGATCAGCAGTTGTTTTTTGTATCCGCCCAGAATTGCCTTCATTGCTTTCTCCCTCTTAGCGCTGCCACAAACTGAGTTCATTTATCCAGACCATCAGAAATTTAATTTCAGCTCCTTGAAGGATTTGGTGATGTGGCACCGGTCACATTGCATGCCGAAACCTCTGTCGTGGACATCGTCCTTCTGGTGGCAGAGGCCACAAGCGGAGGGGGTTTTCAGCTTCTTTTTAGTGGGCTGCGTATGGCAGTCAAGACAATAAACATCCTTATGCTTGCCATCCAGCTTGAAATCGGTCTGTTTGTCGTGATCGAAGCTCCAGTGCTTCCAGCCGTTGGGATTGTGGCAGGTTTCGCAACTCGTTCCCAGCTTCAGTTTGTGCTCGTCATTCTTCTTGTGGCAACTGTAGCATTCGCTCTTCGTATCCTTATACGCCGCGCTTAAATGACACTCCTCGCAAGAGATCACGGCGTGCAGCCCTATAAGCGGAAACTTCGTCAGCCCATGGTCAAAAATGATCTTGTCGCCCCAGTTGGACTCATTGTGGCAGCTGGCGCACTGCTTGCCCTGCTTGCCCTTGTGAATATCGTCCTGCTGGTGGCAGGCAAAGCAGCTGCGCGCCGGTTTTTTCTTCTTCTTGTCTTTCTTCGGAATAACGTCCTGGTGGCATAGCTGGCAATCGACCTTTTTGTGTTTGCCGCGCAACTTGAAGTCGGTTTTGTCATGGTCGAACTTCGCCTTCTTCCATTCGACCGAGGAGTGGCATGATTGGCAGTCCTTTCCAAACCGCCCCTTGTGCTCATCGTCGAGCTTGTGGCAGTCAAAGCATTTCTTTCCTGCCTCCGCTTTGTAAATATCGCCCTTGGGGTGGCAGCTGAGGCAGGTGGCTTTCTTGTGTCCGCCGGTCAGCTTGAACTTCGTCTTGTTGTGGTCGAACTTCATCTTATTCCAGCCTTTTTCGGCGTGGCAATCCTGACATTTCTTGCCGAAGCGGCCCTCATGCATGTCGTTAACCTGATGGCATCCAAAGCATGTGGTGGTGATGTTCTTGTACAGCTCATTCGGATGACAACTGACGCACGATGCGGTCTTGTGCTTTCCTCTTAGAGGCAATTTTGTTTTGTCGTGGTCGAACTTGGCCTTCGCCCATAGGACTTCTGTATGGCATTTCAGACAATCCTTGCCCAGACGACCCTTATGCACATCGACTTTCTCGTGGCAATCGATGCAGCGCGACGGCGCTTCCCTGTATTTCTTTTCCTTTTTGTGGCAATTCACGCACTTGGAGTTGATGTGCGCACCTTTCAGGGCAAAGTCCGTGAGCTTGTGGTCGAAGGTTGCCTTGTTTAACTGAACAATGTCGCCCTTCCTGCCGATGTGATCGGTATGACAGGTTTTACACTCCGCGCTGTTGATGTTCTTGATGCGCCCGTGGAAGCCCTTCTTCTCCTTAACGTCAGCATCCACTTTTTTATGACAGTCGAGGCAGAGCTTGGTCTGGCTGACCTTTCTGAATCGTTCATGGCATTTGATGCAATCCTCTTCGTACTTGGCATGTCCCTGAATGACCTCGCCCGGCATCATCAGCGTTTCGATACTGGCGGCCATGGCGCTGCCAGCCATGAGCATGGCCAAGCCGGCTGCAAGGCAGGCGATGACAGATCGTTTCATGTGTATTTGTTGCTGCTGATTAATACATGTGAACCGCTATGGTGTGAACGATAGCGGAAACAACCATCATCAGGAAAAACGGGTAGTGCAGCACATGCCACAACGAGAACATGCGCTCAAATAGGTGGAGTTCATCGATCCTGCGCAGCATGGTCAAATAGGTCTTGAGATAACGTTTGGCGTCCTTGGTGTGGCGGCGCAGCTCAGCGTCACTCCAGTGATGCACCAGCACCGTATCAACTGTTCGTTGCCCCTCTTGCTTCACGCCCTCCTTGACCAGCCTGAGCAGGGTAAAGTGCGCCCACAGGAGCCTGAAGCGGAAAAACAGCACATGGATAAAGCTTTTGAGTACGCCCCGCTCCGGATTGATTGCTGCTTTTTCGAACACCTGCAGGCGCCGTTTGAGTGCAGAGCTGAATTGAAGTTCGTGAGCAAGCTTTCCCTTGTTGGCCATCGACTTGGACTTCAGCTCTTCAAGGGAGGTTTTCTTGCCATACAGGCCATTGTGGATTTTTTTGTAGATGTAGCGGCCGATCAGGCCGCTGCCCGCCACCAGCAGCATACAGTACAGGGCGACATTGCTGTTCATCGATCCGAGCTTAAAATTGGAATGGAAAACAATGGTGACCGGTCCGGCTACGCCCATGATCATGTGCATACGGAACCAGTGTTTCACGGCGCCCAGCCGTTTCATCGGCCGCCATTTTTTGCGGACCGGATACAGGAGCAACACAAGCATCATGACGCCGCCGATGATGCCAAGCGCATAGCCGACGCCCGACTCGGCGTCCAGGTAGCTGAATTCACGGTTCTGCCAACCCAGATAGAGCAGGGTGATGGTGAAGAGGGCCGTAAGCGCGGGACCATGCCGGTTGAGGAAGCTTTTCCTAGGTTTGTCAGTGACCGGCGACGAAGCTGTTGCACTGGAAGGCGCTGCCCTGACAGCGGTGGAAGCCCCCGCCCGGCTTTTTCGCCTGAGCACCAGTGCCTGGGCAACAATGATGAGCATGGCCAGGCCAACACCATAGGCCACCCAGTCCGCCTGAAATGGGGCGGTGTTCATTACATTGTTCATTTCAGGTGGCAATCAATATATTGCCGGATAAACTTCGTAATCACTCAATATTCCTCATACTTGCCCGGTTTCATTGCTGGCCTGAACAACTGGGCTCACGCTGATTCTCTGGATGCCTTATTTCAGGTGTATCGGTATTTCTGACATATCTATAATATATCCAAATCATCTCTGTGACTTGGTTCACATTGCTGCATCTAATTACTGAGTCTAATCGCCACCGATAGAATGTCGATATAGTGAAACAATGGAATATCTGAAACTAGCTATATTCTTCGCGCCGTTATTGCTGATCTGGATTGTCTATGTGCGCAAGCACAAGAAGAAAGAACGACTCAGTATTGCCACGCGCGATGAAGCCATCGAGGCCGGTCTTACCGAGCCCGCGTCGCTGCATCCGGTGATTGATCCCACCCTGTGCATTGGTTGTGGCTCCTGCGTCGAAGCCTGCCCCGAGGGGCATAATCAGGTGCTGGGGCTCATTCGTAAAAAGGCTGTGCTAATCAATCCGACCCATTGCATCGGTCACGGTGCGTGCAAGGCCGCATGCCCTGAGGGCGCGATTACGCTTGTTTTCGGTACGGCAAAAAGGGGAGTAGACATTCCCAATATCAGCCCGACTTTCGAAACCAATGTGCCGGGTATATTTATCGCCGGCGAGCTGGGCGGGATGGGGCTGATCCGCAATGCCGTTGAGCAGGGCAGGCAGGCCATGAATTCCATCGCAAAGTATTGCAAGAACAAACACGCTAACCCACTGGATGTGGTCATCGTCGGGGCCGGGCCTTCCGGTTTTTCAGCCTCACTCGGGGCCATGCAGCATAAGCTGAATTGCGTTACGGTCGATCAGGAGACGCTCGGCGGCACCGTGGCCCGTTTCCCGCGCGGGAAACTGGTGATGACCGCGCCTGTCAATATGCCCATGGTTGGCAAGGTAAAATTCAACGAAACGACCAAGGAAGAGCTGATGGCTTACTGGCTGGACGTGCAGAAGAAGACCGGCGTGAAGATCAACTGTCAGGAACTCATGGTGGACATCAGCAAAACGGCGAATGGGTTCGAGGTGAAAACCTCCCGGCAGACCTATCAGACGCGATCGGTCCTGCTTACGCTTGGCCGGCGCGGCACGCCAAGAAAACTCGGCGTGCCGGGCGAGGATCACCCCAAGGTGGTGTATAATCTCATCGACCCGGCGCAGTATGCGGGCAAGCATGTGCTTGTGGTCGGCGGAGGTGACAGTGCGCTTGAGGCGGCCACCAGCATCGCAGACGAACCGGATACCACGGTAGCCATTTCCTATCGCTCCGAGGCCTTTGCGCGCGCCAAGGAAAAAAACCGGCAAAGAGTTCAGCAAGCCGAGCAGGAGGGTCGCCTGCGCTTATTGATGAAATCGAATGTAAAGGAAGTTACGCCCGACCGCGTCCGCATCGACCAGGAAGGCGAGATCATCGACCTGGAAAATGACGGCATCATCGTCTGCGCCGGCGGCATCCTGCCCACGCCTTTTCTGAAAAAGATCGGCATCGAGGTTGAAACCAAGCATGGAGCAGAGTGACACGCCTGATGCTGCAACTGACTTATCGGCAACCAGGGAGGCGCTGAACATGCCTTCCCTGCTGCTTCCGCGTATGCGAATCCACCGTTGCGTCTGGGGTTTCGCCTTTACACTGGCCATGCTTCTTCTCATGGCGGGCACGCCGCTGGCGGACGATGAGATCGACACGTTGAAGGATGTGAAAGCAGCCATACGCATGCACGATTATACGCGCGCGGTGAAGTTGCTGATGCCATTGGCAGAGAAGGGCGATGCCAAGGCGCAGCAGCAGCTTGCCGCCATGTACCGCACCGGACAAGGGGTCAAAAGGGACGATAAGGAGGCGGTAAAATGGCTGCGAAAGGCCGCCAGGCAAGGGTTGGCGAAAGCGCAATATAATCTGGGCGTGATGTATGAACGAGGCTGGGGCGTTGCGGAAAGCATGGATAAGGCCCGCTACTGGTTCGCTTTTGCCTCCAAGCAGGGCTATGCCCTGGCGCAGTCGAAAATCAGCGAAGCCGAAGCCGGTTCTATTACGAGTCGCTTCTCAAAAGAGGCTGGATCTGTTGAGGACATTCTGCGTTGGGCGGCAGGCAATGGTGATATTGAAGATGTTCGCATGGCCCTGTCCGAAGGCGCGGGTATCAACTCCCTGGATGAATACGGAAAATCGGCATTGATGATCGCCGTCGAGCAAAAGCGTGCCGAAGTGGTTAAGCATTTGCTGGCCAAGGGAGCGAAGGTCAACACCAAGGGGAAATTCGGCGATAGCGCGCTGACCATCGCGGCAGGGCAGGAAAATAAGGACGACATATTGGAACTGTTGATCAAGGAAGGGGCCGACATCAACAGCGTAGATGCCAATGGCAATACGCCGCTGATTATCGCCGCGGTCAAAGGCCATAGTGCTGTGGTCGAAACCCTGTTGCGCCACCGCGCCGATGTGCACCGCAAAAACAGTAAGGGCTGGACAGCCGTAAAATCGGCCAAGCAAAGGGAGCATAAGGATGTTGTCGATATGCTGCTGGCGCACGGGGCTAAACTCGATGCGGTTAAGGAAAAGGAAAAACCCAAGGTTTCACTGAGTACATTCGAGTCGCTCACCGCTAAGGCACCAGCCGGCGACGAAAAGAAGAAGGATTTACTTCCCTATCAGGGGTGGTCGCCGCTGATGCTGGCCGCGTGGACAGGACAGGTCGACATCGCGGGCCAGCTCATATCCCGGGGCGCGAAAGCCAATGACCGCGACGCGGAAGGCTATACGGCTTTAATGCGTGCAGCATGGCAGGGGCATGCGCCTGTCGTGACGTTGCTGCTGGCAAAAGGTGCTGCCGTAAATTTGAAGACTTCATCAGACAAGACCGCTCTGATGCTGGCTGCCGAGCACGGCCATCCGGTAATCATCAGGCAGTTGGCTCGCTCGGGGGCGGCATTGAACGCCAGGCAGAAGAACGGCGATACTGCCCTGATTCACGCGGTGCGAGAGAATCATCCCAAAACCGTGGCCGAGTTGTTGGCTGTGGGGGCTGACGCTGACGTGGCCCAGAATGAAGAGACCACTGCTCTGATGGTGGCCGCAGCTGGCGGCCAGCCTGAAATCATCGAAGCATTACTCAAACGTGGCGCTGATGTGGGCAAGGTGGACCACGACCATCGCAGCGCACTGCTGTATGCAACCGATGCCGGTCAATTTGATGCTGTTTCTATCCTGCTCAAGCACAACGCCAATACTGAAATGCAGGAATCGCGCGGTCATTCCGCTTTGTCACGGGGGGCGCTGCGAGGCGCTGCCGATATCGTCGACCTGCTTATTCGCCGTGGGGCTAACGTCAACGTGCGCGACAAGGAAGGCAATACGCCTTTGATGCTGGCGGCTGACAATGGGCATGCGACTGTCGTCCAGCGTTTGGTGGATGTCCAGGCCAAGACGGATATGAAAAACAGCGTTGGCAACACCGCCTTGATCCTTGCCGTGCTCGCCAATTCGGCCGAAGCCGTCAGGGTATTGCTGGAAGCGGACGCCAATCCTGATATCAAGAACAACAAGGGCGAGCAGGCCCGCACGTTGGCTGAGGCCGCGAATCAAACAAGTATTATGGAATTATTCGATGAATTCGGCGCAGGTAAGGGTTTCTTAGGCATATTCTGAAACCGGTGGGGTGCCCATAAAGTTACAAGCGCAAACAACAGGAGGGAATATCTCGTGAAACTCGCAATGATTGGATTGGGCCGCATGGGCGGCAATATGGTCAAACGCTTGGCGGCAGGCGGCCATGAGCTGGTGGTTTACAACAGAAGTCATGACGTTGCCAGGCGGATGGCTGAGGAATCGGATGCGATCACTGCGGTGGAGACCATCAAGCAGGTCGTCGACAGCCTTGAGGCGCCGCGCGCCATCTGGCTGATGGTGCCGCATCAGGTGGTGGACGAAACCATCGCGGCGGTGATTGATGCCGGCCTGCAGGCCGGCGATCTAATTATCGATGGTGGCAATTCCAATTTCAGGGAAAGCCAGCGCCGGGGAAAGGAACTGGCGGAGCAGGGCTTTTTGTTCGCCGATAGCGGCACTTCCGGCGGCATCTGGGGCCTGACGGAGGGCTATTCACTGATGGTCGGCGGTAGCGATGATGCTATAGGCCTGATCGAACCGGCCCTGAAAACGCTGGCGCCGGCCCCGAACCGCGGCTGGGGACATGTTGGCCCGGTCGGTTCCGGTCATTTCGTCAAGATGGTCCACAATGGCATCGAGTACGGCATGATGCAGGCCTTCGCCGAAGGCTTCGAGCTGATGCAGGCCAAGGAGGAATTCGATCTGGACGTCAACCAGATCGCCCATGTCTGGCAGCACGGCTCGGTCGTACGCTCCTGGCTGCTCGATCTTACCGCCGACGCCCTGGAGCAGGATGGCTCGCTGTCGGCACTGTCGGACTGGATGGATGATTCGGGCGAAGGGCGCTGGACGGTAAATGAATCCATCGAGCTGGGCATCCCCACGCCGGTGCTCACTCTGGCGCTTCAAATGCGTTTCAGGAGCCGGCAGGAATCGGCTTTCGGAGGCAAGATCGTCAATGCCATGCGCGCCGGATTCGGCGGCCATGCCATCAAGCCCGTCGAAGAGAAAGAGCAATGAACGATGTCGTGAGCCGAACGCGTCAGCCGGAGGCGTGCAATGTAGTGGTGTTTGGCGCTTCCGGGGACTTGACCAAGCGTAAATTGCTGCCAGCCCTGGCGCGCATGTATCAGTGGAATCTCATCGGCGAGGGGTCGCGCATTATCGGCGTCGTGCGCAAGGACTGGTCGCGGCCGGATTGGTGCGATTACACGCGCGAAGCTCTGAGTAACTACAGGCCGGAAGCGCTGGAGGATGAATCATCCTGGCAGGATATTGCCGGCATGCTCGACGTGGTCAATGGCGATCTCGATGATCCGGCAACCTATCAACGGCTGGCTGAGCGCCTGCATTCGGAAAATGGCCGGACGAACGCACTGTTTTACCTGGCGATTCCGCCCGCCTGGTATGAGCAGGTGTCCAAGCATTTATCGCAGGCGGGCCTGGCCGGCGAGGACGATGGTTTCAGGCGCCTGGTCATCGAAAAACCCTTTGGTACCGACTTTGAAAGCGCCCGGCATCTGAATCAATGCCTGCAACAGTACTTCGATGAATCGCAGATTTACCGCATCGACCATTACCTGGGCAAGGAAGGCGTGCAGAACCTGATGGTGTTCCGATTCGCTAATTCGGTGTTTGAGCCGTTGTGGAACCGAAACTATATCGACCATGTGCAGATTTCGGTGTCGGAAAGCCTGGGTGTGGAGTATCGGGCTGGATATTATGAATCGAGCGGGGCGATGCGCGACATGATTCAAAGCCATCTGATGCAGGTCATGACCCTGGTGGCCATGGAGCCGCCTTTATCACCGGGCGCGGACGACGTGCGCAATGAAAAGGTCAAGGTGCTGCGCGCCATGCGGCCGTTTGGTGAGGATGAGGTTGACCAGTTTGCCGTGCGCGCTCAATACGTCAGTGGCCATATCGACGGGGCATACGTGCCCGCATACCGCGATGAGCCCAACGTGGCCAACGATTCTGTGACCGAGACCTTCGCGGCGCTCAAGTTGTACGTCGATAACTGGCGCTGGCAGGGCGTGCCCTTTTTACTGCGTACGGGCAAACGCCTGCCCGAAAGGGTATCGGAGATCGTCATTCGTTTCCGTAAGCCGCCGAAAAACCTATTCTATGGTGCGTCCGAAGAGATCGCCCACAACGAACTGGTGTTTCGCTTGCACCCGGACGAAGGCATGATTTACATACTGAACGCCAAGTTGCCTGGTCTTGAAGCGGATGTTCGCACCATTGCCCTGGACGCGCCCTATTCCATGCCGGGAGCGGATACGCCCGACGCCTATGAAACGTTGCTGCATGATGTCCTGCTTGGCGAGGCGGCGCTGTTTTCGCGGGCCGACGAAGTCGAGGAATCGTGGCGCATCGTCGAACCCATCCTTAACGCCTGGAAACAGAAAAAGGACATCGCCTTTTACGCCGCCGGCGCTGATGGCCTACCCGGTTTGGAAAGCCTGATGGGTGATTGCGAGGGCTGCTGGCGAAGTCTGTCCGCCAGCCACCAGCATGGACGTACGCGTATATCCTGATAGCGAGGCCCTGGCTCAGGCCGTGGCGGAGCATATCGCGGCAAGTTGCGCCCGGGCCGTGGCCGATCGAGGATCGTTTCATTGGGCGTTGGCCGGTGGCAATACGCCGAAGCGCTGCTATGCCCAGTTGCGTCATCTCGATATGCCCTGGTCGAGGGTGCACGTGTATTTCGGCGATGAGCGCTGTCTGCCGCGCGGACATCCGGATCGCAACGATGTGATGGCTGACGAATCGCTGTTGGCTCACGTGGGCATTCCCGAGGAGCATATCCATCGCATCCCCGCCGAGCTTGGGCCAGAGCAGGCGGCGGCCATCTACGACCGGCTGCTACGCAATAGTCCCCAGTTGGATATGGCATTGCTTGGCATGGGCGAGGATGGCCATACGGCCAGCCTGTTTCCCGGAAGTGAAGCGCTACTGGATGAGCGCCTTGCCGTGGCTGTAAGCAATGCCCCCAAGCCGCCTCCCGATCGCGTCTCCTTAGGCTATGCCGCGCTCAACGCCGCGCGCGAATGCCTCATCATGGCCGCCGGCCAGGACAAGCAGCAGGCGTTTCAACGTATTCGTGATGGAGAGCAGCTTCCCGCAGGCAGGGTGAAGCCGGCAGCATGGTTTGTTGATGATGGGGTAATGGCGAGAGACTTTCCAACGGATTGACAGGGGAGGGCTTGGGCTTAGCCTGCCGGTGGTTTGGCGTGGCGCTTTTCGCCCGCGCAGTTACATACAAAATATTGAGTCGAGCAAGGAATTCACAGTGGCAAGCAAAACCCCGAAACGCCCCAAGCCTAGGAAAGAAGACATCGAAGTCACGACCGAAGAGGTCCAGGAGCTTGAGCGCGATATGCGCTCGGCCAAAATCACGGCCTGGGTCGAGGAAAATCAGCGCAACCTGATCTATGCCGCCGTAGGCGTATTGATCGTTATTTTCGGTGGCGTCATGTGGAAGGAGCGACAGCAGTCGTACCGAGAGTCGGCCGCTACGTTTTATCATCAGGCGCTGGAAGCCCCCGATCCCGGACAAAAACGCACACTGCTGCACCAGGTGGTGCAGGATTTTGACGGCACATCCTATGCGCCCTTCTCACTGATGCAGCTGGCCGCGCTTGAGCCGGAGCAGAAGACACAGCATCTGGCGGCACTGTTAAGCCATTCCAGGTTGACGCCGGAGCTTAAGTATCAGGCTATGCTCGACCTGGCTGAGGCGCATATTCAGATGGGCGAGGCTGACAAAGCCAGGATCTTGCTGAATGAAACACTGGGCGAGGGTTATGAGCAGGTGCGGCATTATTTGCTGGCGCAGCTGGCCGACAATGATGCTGAACGGGCCAACCAATACCGGCTGGCCCTGGATGCAACATCCCACGACGAGAACCTGAAAGCGACCATTCAGCGCCTGCTGGCGGAACTGTAATCATCATGCGCCGCATGGGCTGGTCTTTGCTGCTGCTGACGCTCGGCCTGGCCTCGGCGTGCTCGCCGAAAACGCCACCCATGGCCGGGCAAGAAGGTGCGACGCCGCCCGCGCCACCGTCGGTGGTCTGGGTGCGCGATGTCGATCATCGCCGTCCTCGCGCTGCTCCGGCATTTTCCCAACCGGTCCTGGCCGGTGAGCATATCGTTATCGGCGGCCAGGACAGCCGTGCCCATGTGCTCAGTCTTAGCGGTCGTGAACAGATGCGCTTTGCCTTGAGTGCTCCATCCGAGTCGGGCGCACTGGCTCTGCCCGATGGCAGGGCAGTTCTGGCCGATGCCAAGGGCGTGCTTTACGCTTTGGACCTCACGGGCGAAAGGGAGTCCTGGCGCAGGCAGTTGTCATCCACTGTGCTTGGCCGACCTGTATGGGCCGGTTCGGCCATGCTGGTGCAGAGCGCCGATAACCGCGTGTATGCATTTGATGCGGATGGCGAGAAACGCTGGAGCTTTGCCAGCACAACCGGCGACATCACCATTCATTCTGGCGCTTCACCGGTCGCGTCCGATGGCATTGTCTACGCCGTATTCAGCACTGGCGACGTGGCGGCCATGCGCCTGGATAGCGGCAACCTGATGTGGCGGCGGCAGCTCTTCCTCGGGCATGAGGCCGAGGTGTTAAGCGACATCAAGGCCCCGATCAGCGACCCGGTCGTGGCCGGGGAACTGGTGATTCTGTCCTTCTACCAGGGTGAGATCATCGCCTTGTCGCGCGCCGATGGCGAGCGCGTCTGGACACGCCGCATTTCATTGCGTAGCGCGCCTTTGTTGATGAACGGGCAGCTGTTTGCCGCCGCCAGCGACGGCTCCGTTTCGGCCCTTGATCCGGCCAGTGGTGAAACCCTGTGGAAGCAGGAAGTGACGGATGAGGAGCTGATCGGCCCCGTGAATTGGCAGGGCAACCTCCTGCTGGCCGATGCCGACGGCGGCGTCCACGTGATGGATCCATCCGGTGGGCAGGCGGCTTCGCTGAAGCTGACCGGCCGCATCGATCGCGCGCCCATCACGTCCAGCCAGGGCGTATTGCTGCGCAACACCCGCGGCAGCCTCTACCTCCTGCGCTAATGCATCAAGCGCTGCCGCTGGCGGCCATTATTGGCCGGCCAAATGTAGGCAAATCCACACTTTTTAACCGTCTGATCAAGCAACGCAAGGCCATTGTCGGTGACCGGCCTGGGGTGACGGTCGATCGCGTCGAGGCGTTGTGGAAGCTGCCGCACACGCAGTTGCTGTTGGTCGACACTGGCGGCATCGGCGCGGAATCTTGTGAATTACAGGAAGCCATCGACATGCAGGTGGAGGCCGCCCTTGAGGTGGCGGACGTGGTGTTGTTCGTGGTCGATGGTCAGAGCGGGCCCACGCCGGTGGATCAGGCTATTGCGGATAAATTGAGGCGGCAAAATGTGCCAACCCTGCTGGTGGTGAACAAGGCCGAAAGACCGGATGTGGCGCTGGAGTTTTTCTCTCTGGGAATGGACGACCCGATGCCCGTGTCGGCCGCGCATGGCCAGGGCATACGCGAGTTGAGTGAACAGGTGGAGGTCGTGATTCCGTCAGCCGAAGCGGAGGCGGAGGGCGAGCCGCCATTGGCGCGCATCGCCGTGGTTGGCCGCCCTAACGCCGGTAAATCGACCCTGGTCAATGCCTGGCTGGGCCGGGAGCGCATGGTGGTGAGCTCTATCGCAGGCACCACCCGAGATGCAATTGACGCCGATCTTGACTATGGCGGCGGCACGGTGCGCCTGATCGACACGGCTGGCATTCGCAAGCATGGGCGCATCAATGACGTCATCGAATTCGTCGCCGTCACCAAGGCGCGCCAGGCCATGGCCCGGGCTGAAGCGGCGGTGGTATTGCTCGATTGCTCTCAAACCGTGGCTGAGCAGGATTTGCGCCTGATGTCGATGGCCCAGGAGGTGGGTTGCGCCCTGGTGGTGGCGGCAAACAAGGTGGACGCTATGTCCGAGGACGGTTGGACCTATTTCCGCGACCGCCTGGATTTTCGCATGCGCGGCCTGCCGGATGTGCCCGTGCGGCGCATTTCGGCGCTCAATCGCAAGGGCTTGAAAGGCTTGCTGAAAGAGGCTGTGAAGGCGGCCGAACGCAACCGTTTCGAGATCGGCACAGGCGAGCTGAACCGCTGGTTGCAGCAGGCGCAACGGGCGCAGCCCGCGCCCAGCGCCGATGGCCAGCCAGTGCGGCTGAAGTATTGCATCATGGCTTCCACCTCACCGCCGACATTGCGCGTGTTCTGCAATCGTCCCAGACAGTTGAAAACCAGCTATCGCCGCTACCTGGAGCGGGAGTTCAGGCAGGCGTTTAAGTTGCCCGGCGTGCCCGTGCGGCTCAATTTCACCGCCAGCGACAATCCCTATGCGGCTGGCAGCGGGCGCGTATGAGCCACAGCTTCGAGGAAGCGCGGGAGATCGCCGTCAGCGCCGAGATGATGTTCGACGTTGTGATGGACATTGATGCCTACCCGCAATTTCTGCCCTGGGTTTCCGACGCGTGCATCCTGTCGCGCCGGGATGGCGAACTGGAGGCCGAGTTGACGGCGAACCTTGCCGGTTTACACCACTCGTTTAGCACCATCGACCGCTTTATCCGCCCCAAGCTTGTCGAAATCAGCTTGCGCGAGGGTCCATTCAGGATTCTCGAAAGCCTGTGGACCTTCGAGGAATGCGGCGAAAACCGTTGCAAAGTTCACTTTTCCATCGAGTTCGATTTCAAGAGCAGGCTTTTGAGCATGGTGGCCACACCGGTTTTTTCAGCCGCCTGCCGGCAAATGGTGCGCGCCTTCGAACAGCAGGCCCTGATCAGACGGGCGAGCGGCTAATCAATTGGCGAGTCCGATGCCTTGTTTAGGGATCGGATTGTGTTTTGGCTTCCTGTTGGCGGATAGCGTCCTTGAGTGCATTCGAGCTGTAGGCATTGTTGGCCGGTTTGCCAAACGGCGAGACGCTGTCTTTGCCTTCAGCGACGCCGACGGCGTCATAGGACTCGCGCTTGTCCTGGTGGAAACCGCTGTCAGGCGGCGTGTCCGCGCCGGAACGCTGATTTTGGCCCGTATCTTGTCCGTTGGAACAGGCGGCCAAAAGCAGGGCGGTCAGGATATGCATCATCTTGATCATCGTCGCATGATAGCGCATCGAGAAAATCCTGCTTGATTACCCATAAATGGCGCGCGATTGATTTTAGCACACGTCACTTGCAGGCTCTGGGTGTTTCTTCGCAGGAGGCGTTTCATGAGAACAAGTTATGTGTGCGTGCGTATGATGTTGCTCGGGCTGGCATTGGCTTTGGCGGCCTGCTCTTCTGGAGAGTATGGCGGTGACGAAAAGGGCGTATCGTTCGCCGAACCACTGGACGGAGCTACTGTCGCAAGTCCCGTCAGCGTCGTCATGAAGGTCAAGGGCATGTATGTGCGCCCAGCCGGAGAGCTGATCGATGGCACAGGCCATCACCACCTGATCATCGACGGCGCCTTTGTTCCGGAGGGCGAGACGGTGCCCAAGGATGCGACGCATAAGCATTTCGGCAAGGGCCAAAAGGAAGCGAGTATCGAGCTGAGTCCGGGTGAGCATACCCTGACGCTACAATTCGCCGACGGTCAGCATGACTCCTACGGGGAGGCGATGAGCAAGACCATCCATATCACGGTGGAATAGAGGTCGGTTCCTATCCCCTTATGGCGAGCCCCTTTCAGGGCTTAAGCTCAGTCGAGAAAAGTCCGGAATGTCTCCGCTACATTTTCGCTTGTTTTGACAGCATCATGAATCAGGCCGAACAGCGGATATGGTGAGGCGTCGAACAGCTGGTATTTCTCCACCATTGCCAGCGTATGCACGCCCTCGCCGCTGATATCCGTTCTGTCGCCCCGGGCAAGCTTGCGCCCCAGTTCGTGATGATGTGAACCGGCGCTGGTGGCGGTGGTGATGAGATCGCCGAGCCCTGCCAGGTGCAAGGGCGTGGCGGGGTCGCCGCCCATGTCTTGCACGATGGCGGCGAGTTCCTGTAAAGCGGCAACAGCCAGGAATCCACGTACATTGTCGCCAAGTTGAAGCTCGTCGGCCATGCCGAAGGCCATGGCATACACATTCTTGAGAATGACGGCCCAGCTCATGCCCGTGATGTCTTCGCATTCGCGCAGATGCAGCCGTGAGTCGCGAAAAAGCCCATGCATCTTCATTCGAACCGAAACATCCGAGCACCACAGATCGCCGAAACCATCGCAGCCGGCGCGGATTTCCTCGGAAATCATAGGGCCGTAGAGCAGGCAGTAGGGATGCTGACGGCCGAAGACTTCGGTATATATTTGAGCCGGGGTTCGCCCCATGTCGTCCAGTCCCTTGGCGATGGACAGGCAAACGCTCTCCGGGCGCAGATGCGGTGCAAGGGTTTCGAGCAATTCCTGATGCGGCTGCGTCGGCACGCACAGCAGGATGAAGTCCGCCCTTGCCGCCTCGTCTTCAAGCTTCGCCGGCGTCAGGCCTTCGCGCGGAACAGCGTCGTAGAACGTTAAATCGTGGCGTGCTGAGAGGAGTACCCGCATGGCATGGCCCATCTCGCCATAGCCGATGATCAGGATTTTCGAACGATTAACTGGCATTCGCCTGAGTTGTATCAGTTTCTTTAGCCAAGGTTTGGTGTCAGCCATTTTTCGGCTTCGTCGACAGTCATTCCTTTGCGTCTCGCGTAATCCTCGACCTGATCGCGGTTGATCCTGCCGACTGTAAAATACTTCGCATCCGGATGCGCGAAGTAGAGGCCGGAGACCGAGGCTGCCGGGTGCATCGCATACGATTCGGTGAGTGTCGTGCCGATATTTTTCTCTGCATCAAGCAAAGCCCAGAGCGTGCCTTTCTCCGTATGTTCCGGGCAGGCAGGATAGCCGGCGGCGGGGCGGATACCCTGGTACTTTTCCCTGATGACCTCGTCCGCCGAAAGCTCTTCGTCTGGCGCATAGCCCCACAATTCCCTGCGCACCTTCAGGTGTAGATACTCGGCCAGCGCCTCGGCCAGTCGGTCGGCCAGCACCTTCGCCATGATGGCGTGGTAGTCGTCATGCTGTTCCTCGAACCCGGCGGCCTTGGCCTCCGCGCCAAACACCGAGACGGCGAAACCGCCGATATGGTCGGCCGCATCCGCTTCAGAAGGGGCGACATAATCGGCCAGGCACAGATTGGCGCGTGCATCCTTCTTGTCCTGCTGCTGGCGCAGGAAGTGAAAGCGGGCGAGTTCATTGCCGTGATCTTCCTCGGAATAGACGAGCACGCTGTCATTGTTGGTTGAAGCGGCGGGAAAGAGGCCGATTACGGCGCGTGTTTCGAACCATTTCTCCGCAATGATCTGATCAAGCATGGCCTGCGCATCATCAAACACCCGGCGCGCCTCCGCGCCCTTATGCGGATCGTCGAGAATGCGTGGATAGGCGCCGTTCAGCTCCCAGGCGGAGAAAAACGGCGTCCAGTCGATAAATTCGCGCAGTTCGGCCAGCGATACATCGGAAAGCACGGTGACACCCGGCCTGTTCGGGGCAGGGGGCGTGTGCGCTCCATCGAACGGCGTGCGGTTGGTACGTGCGGCTTCCAGTGACAGAAACTCAGTGTGCCGGTGACGGCCTTCGTGCAGCTCTCGCACCTTGACGTATTCATCGGCGGTGGCGGCGACAAAGTCATTTCGCAGCGAGTCGCTGATCAGGTTCTGCACCACGCCGACGGCGCGAGAGGCATCCTTAACCCAGACAATTGGTTGCTGGTATTGCGGCGCGATTTTCACCGCTGTGTGCGCCTTGGAGGTGGTTGCGCCGCCGACGAGCAGAGGCACGGAGAAATCCAGGCGCTGCATCTCCCTGGCGATATGCACCATCTCATCCAGGCTCGGCGTGATCAGGCCGGACAGGCCGATAATGTCTACATCGTGCTTTTTTGCTTCATCGAGAATGGTGGCGGCGGGCACCATCACGCCCAGGTCGATGACCTCAAAGTTGTTGCAGGCAAGCACCACGCCAACGATGTTCTTGCCGATATCGTGCACGTCACCCTTGACTGTAGCCATGAGGATTTTGCCGGCCGACGATGAGCCGCCGCTTTTTTCCGCTTCGATGTAGGGAAGCAGCCAGGCCACGGCCTTTTTCATCACCCGCGCCGATTTGACCACCTGCGGCAAAAACATCTTGCCGTCGCCAAAAAGATCGCCGACCAAGTTCATGCCGTCCATCAACGGGCCTTCGATGACCTCGATGGGGCGAGCAAATGTCTGGCGCGCTTCCTCGGTATCTTCATCAACGAAGGCGTCGATGCCCTTGACCAGCGCATGCTCCAGCCGCTTGGCGACGGGCCATGTGCGCCATTCGAGATTCTCTTTCCTGGCCTGCTTGCCATCGCCACGGTAATCGTTGGCGATCTCCAGTAAGCGCTCCGTGGCGTCGTCGCGGCGGTTGAGTACGACAGCTTCGACGCGCTCACGCAACTCTTCTGGCAATTCGTCGTAGACCGCCAGCTGACCGGCATTGACGATGCCCATATCCATGCCTGCTTCGATAGCGTGGTAGAGAAAGGCTGAATGGATCGCCTCGCGTACGGGGTTGTTGCCGCGGAAGGAGAAGGAAACATTGGATACACCGCCGGAGACCATGGCAAACGGCAGGTTCTGCTTGATCCAGCGCGTCGCCTCGATGAAGTCCACGGCGTAGTTGTTGTGCTCCTCAATGCCAGTGGCGACGGCGAAGATGTTGGGATCGAAAATAATATCCTCGGCCGGATAGCCGACATCGTTGACCAGAATGTCGTAGCTGCGCTTGCATATCTCGGTCTTGCGCTCATAGGTGTCGGCCTGGCCATCCTCGTCGAACGCCATGACGATCACCGCCGCCCCGTATTTGCGCAGCAGCCGCGCATGCGTGATGAAGGCTGCCTCGCCCTCCTTGAGGCTGATGGAATTGACCACACCCTTGCCCTGGATGCATTTGAGTCCCGCCTCGATGATCTCCCATTTGGAGGAGTCGAGCATCACAGGCACGCGCGAGATATCCGGCTCCGAGGCGATCAGATTGAGGAAGGTGGTCATTGCCGCCACGCCGTCGAGCATCGCCTCATCCATATTGATGTCGATAATCTGAGCGCCGTTTTCCACCTGCTCGCGGCACACGGAAAGCGCCGCATCAAACTCGCCTTCGAGAATCAGGCGTTTAAAGATCGCCGAACCTGTTACATTGGCGCGTTCGCCAACATTGACGAACAGCGATGTCTCACCGATGTTCAGCGGTTCCAGGCCGGACAGGCGGCATTCGCCAGGCAGCTTGGGAAGTTTACGTGGGGCTTGGTCTACAACGGCGTTGGCGATGGCGCGGATGAAATCAGGCGTGGTGCCGCAGCAGCCGCCGACGATGTTGAGAAATCCTGATTCAGCCCATTCGCCGATTTTTGCAGCCATTTGCTCGGGCGTTTCATCGTATTCGCCAAAGGCATTGGGCAGGCCCGCATTGGGATGGGCGCTGACATAGGTGTCGCAGATATTCGATAGCTCTTCGATATGCTGGCGCAGCTCGTCCGCCCCAAGGGCGCAGTTGAAACCGAAGCTGACGGGTTCGATATGCCTGAGCGAGTGATAAAAGGCGGTCACGGTCTGGCCAGACAGGGTGCGGCCTGAGGCGTCGGTGATGGTGCCGGAGATCATTACCGGAAGCCGTACATCATGTTCGTCGAAGTGGCTTTGCACGGCGAAGGCGGCGGCTTTGGCGTTCAGGGTGTCAAAGATCGTTTCGATTAGAATGATGTCGGCACCGCCGTCCACCAGTCCTCTGGTTGCCTCCCTGTAGGTGGCGACCAGCTCATCAAAGCTAACGTTGCGGAAGCCCGGATTGTTCACATCTGGCGACAGTGAACAGGTGCGCGATGTGGGGCCGAGAACGCCAGCGACGAAGCGCGGTTTGTCAGGAGTGGATGCGGCATCGGTGGCTTCGCGGGCAAGCAGCGTGCCTTCGATATTGAGCTCATAAACAAGCGCTTCCATGCCGTAGTCGGCCATCGATATCGAATTGGCGTTGAAGGTGTTGGTTTCAATGATGTCCGCGCCGACATCAAGGTATTGCGCATGGATGTCTTTGATGATGCAGGGCTGGGTCAGCGACAGCAGGTCATTGTTACCGGCAAGGTCACTTGGCCAGTCAGCGAAACGCTCACCACGATAATCGCCCTCTTCGAGCTTGTGGCGCTGGATCATGGTGCCCATGGCGCCATCGAGGATCAGGATACGCTGTTGTAACAGCTTGGAGATCACGTGCAAATTAACGTCCTTTTCCCGCATGCGCGTGCATGCGGCTTTAGGGGGCGGGCTGGCCAACCCCCTCTGATACTACGAGCGTATCATTTGCACATGTTTTTCGAAATGGATGCGGGCTACCAACTTCGGCACATAGACGACATCCCTGGCTGATGGATGACACAGGCCGAGCTCAGCATGCCGATGGCCATGATCGAGATAAGAAGATCATGCTTTGCTTTCATATGGGCCACCTTTCGATGTTTGATTACCTGATTAACGCATACACCACGGATTCGTTGACATCTGCTTGGGGGTCTAGCCGACGTTTGCGACGGCTGCGTAGGGTCAATATGTGTGACAGGTTCATCGTTAGATATGGCAGGGGCAGTCATGCAATCAAACAGCGTTGCCATAATGTATGGTACCGGGAGCCGGAATCGAACCGGCACGCCCTTGCGGGCACCAGATTTTGAGTCTGGCGCGTCTACCAGTTCCGCCATCCCGGCATGTGCCATAAATCGCCGCGAAGCATTGTCACAGCCGCCTGAAGTGTCAAGCTTCATGGCATGATCGTGTTGTTCACGGATTTCGGTGTGAATGCCCCTTACGTCGGCCAGATGAAGGCGGTGCTGGCGCGGGAAGCGCCGGATGCCGCCGTGATCGACCTGTTTCACAACGTGCCGCCTTTTCGCCCCATGTATGCGGCCTACCTTTTACCCGCCTATATCGATGAGTTTCCCGTCGGCACGATTTTTCTATGTGTGGTCGATCCCGGCGTAGGCGGTAGCCGCAAGCCTGTTGTCGTGCGCGCCGACGGGCGCTGGTTTGTCGGGCCGGACAATGGCCTGTTTAACGAGGTGGCCAGGCGCGCCATGCGGCTGAACTGGTGGGACATTAGCTGGCGGCCCGGGCATCTGAGCGCCAGCTTTCATGGCCGCGACCTGTTCGCGCCGGTGGCAGCGCGACTCGCCAGCTCACAGGAAGCGCCTGGCGATCCGGTCAATCCGGCCGACCGTATCTTCGCCGATTGGCCGCAGGATCTGTTTGAAATCGTCTACATCGACCGCTTCGGCAATGCCGTGACCGGCGCACGCAGCAGCGCCTTGGCGGCGGACGCCATGCTCAGTGTCAATGGCCATATCCTGGAGCGGGCGCGAACCTTTTCCGACGCGCCGGTGGGTGCTGGATTCTGGTATGAGAATGCCAATGAATTGATCGAAATCGCGGCCAATCAGGCGAGCGCGGCCGCCGCATTTGAACTGGAGATTGGCATGCGCGTGGACGCTGCATCCGGTGCCGGTTGACACCCATGCTGCGCCGGTGAATGGTTCCACCATGCCCAATAAAGGGAAGTCTCACTACGACGTCTTAATCACCGGAGGCGGACTGATCGGCGCTTCCTTGCCACTGGCGCTGGCGGGCAGCGGCTTGAAGGTGGGCGTCATGGAGCCGAGCCCGGTGACGACGCCGCCCTTACCGGAGCGCACCATTGCCCTGTCGTTCGGCACCAGCCGTATTCTCGATCAACTGAGTGTCTGGGACAGCTTGAAGGACCATGCCGAGCCCATTCTCACGGTGGATGTGCGCGAGCCGGAAGGAAAAAGCTCCGTGCAGCTCGAACACGGCCAGAACCGTACCGAAGCCTTGGGCTACGTTATTGAAAACCATCGCTTAATCACCATTTTGTACGGCCTTGTCGGCGAGCATGCCGATTTGCTCTGCCCCGCGCGCCTGACTCGCCTGAAGCGTTTGCAGGATGGCATAAGCGCGACCGTCAGTGATGCGACGGGCGAGCGCGAGATGAGTGCAAAGCTATTGATCGGGGCCGATGGCAGCTATTCGCAGGTGCGGCGATTCGCCGGCATTGCTTGTCGCGGCTGGGATCACAATCAGTTCGGTATCGTCGCCAGCGTTACGCTGGCGCGCTCGCACGGCAGCGTGGCCTTTGAATGCCTGCGCGAAAGCGGGCCGCTGGCCCTGCTGCCCATGGACGATAAGCGCTGTTCCATCGTCTGGACTTTAGGCCCAGCCGAGGCGCAGCAATGTCTTGAGCTCGGTGATGAGGAATTCTTGCAGAACCTGGGTGACGCCATGGGGGCCTCGATCAGGGCGCGTCTGGGACGCATCCAGGCGACGGGCCCGCGCGCCTGCTTTCCCTTCGAGTTGCGGCAGGCTGTCAGCTATACGGCCGAGCGCGTGGCCTTGATCGGCAACGCGGCGCACACCCTGCATCCGGTTGCAGGCCAGGGGCTAAATCTCGGCATGCGCGATGTGCGCGTGCTGGCGGATGTCCTGTTGAACGCGGTGAAAAACAATCGCGATGTTGGGGCGGCTATCACGCTGGCCGAATATGCCGAAAAGCGATGCGCGGATAATGCCGCCGTCGTCGGATTTACCGAAAGCGTGAACTTTATTTTCCGTCAGCAGGCTGCTCCCGTGCGTCTGGCCCGTTCCCTTGGCCTGGCCTGCATGCAGCGCATTCCAGCCATACAGCGCTGGCTAATGCTGCGTGCATCAGGCCTGAGCCAGGTTGCCGGACTATTGGAGAAGGCTGAATAAATGAATCCGTCCACTTATTCCGTGCGCAAAGGTAAAGCGCGGTTTTACCTTTGCTTTCAAAATCGAACATTGTTCGATTTTGGCGGCCTGTCCATAAGGCCGCGCGGCCGCTCTGTTTTATTCAGAGCGACCTTGAAGGAGACCTAGAAAAATGATGCGCGAGAAGACGGATGTGGCGATTGTTGGCGGCGGCATGGTGGGGCTGGCGCTGGCCTGCGCCCTCAGGCATACGTCCTTACGGATCGTGGTGTTGGAGCGGCGCTGGCCGGAGATGCGCCATTCGCTCGATTTCGACATGCGCGCCAGCGCCATCGTCGCCGGTGGCGTGTGCATCTTGCAGGGCCTGGATGCGTGGGATGCGCTCAAGGATCATGCCGGTGAAATCAGATCCATGCGGGTGTGGGCCGATCAGGGGGTTGGCGCCATTCGTTTTGACGCCGAGGAGCTAGGCCTGGACGGGCTCGGCGTTATTCTGGAAAACAGCCGCATCCACGAAGCGCTTCTGGATGTGGCTGAGGCTGCAGATAACATCGAGCTATGCTGTCCGGCTGAGGTGGAGCGCTGTGAGATCACGGCAGGCGGCGTCAAGCTGCACGTGAATGGCGACACGATGTATGAAGCAACACTCGTGGTTGGCGCTGATGGGGCGCATTCCTGGTTGCGCGGTCAGGCCGGCATTGGCGCATGGGGATACAGCTATGCGCAAAAAGGGCTGGTTGCCGTGGTCAAGCCGCGCCAGCACCATCGCGGCACGGCCTTCCAACGCTTCCTGCCGGGCGGGCCGCTGGCCTTGTTGCCCTTGCCAGATGGTTTTAGTTCGATCGTCTGGAGCCTGCCGTCGGCTGAGGCGGACCTGCTAGCCGGGCTGGATGATGACGAATTCCTGGTGCGGCTAAACCGCGCCTTCGGCCCCATGCTCGGCGGCATTGAGAAGACGGGGGAGCGGGGGGCTTTTCCATTACGCCTGCAGCACGCCAAGCACATCGCGCGGCCGCGCCTGGCTTTTGTTGGCGACGCTGCGCATGTGGTTCACCCGCTTGCGGGCCTCGGCGTGAACCTGGGCTTTCGCGATGCCATGGTGCTGGCGCAGGAGCTGGCCGATGCGCGCCGCTTTGACGAGGATATTGGTTCCATGGACGTGCTGCGCCGCTACGTGCGCAAGCGTGCGCCGGATACCCTGGCCGTAATGGCCGCAACCGATGCTTTTCACCGCCTGTTTACCGGCATGGAATGGCTCTCGGGCCTGCGCGACGCAAGCATGCTGGCCGTGGGCAACAGCGGCGCACTCAAACAGATGTTGATGCGCACGGGTATGGGCCTGACGCAGCCGGTGCCCTCCAGGGTCTTATGACGGGCATGGCGTTCAACTATGACGATAGTCACATCCAGGCTTGGCTCCTGGCCGAAGGCTTAAGGTAAGCCAGCCGATCAGGCTGCAATGGGATTCGTGGATGGTCGTGGAAGAATTGCAAGATAACATTAGCGAGTTGCCGCAAATTGAGCGGCTTAATGCCATCGGCATTGCACTAACCTCGGAGCGAAACATCCCGAGGTTGCTGGAGATGGTTCTCAGCGAGGCGATCAGAATCACCCGCGCCGATGGCGGTACGCTGTATACGGTCGATGGCGATAAGCTGCAATTTGAGGTGATGCGCTCCAATTCCCTCGATCTGGCCATGGGTGGCGACAGTGGCGAAACCGTCGCCTTTTACCCCATCTCCCTCTACAACGATGATGGCAGCCCGAACAACGCCATGGTGGCGGCGCATGCCGTGCTCACCAGGCAGACCGTGAATATCGTGGACGCCTATGCCGAGGAGGGCTTCGATTTCTCCGGCACGCGGGCCTTTGACCACAAAACTGGCTACCGTTCCACCTCGTTTCTGACCATTCCGATGCAGAATCACGAAAATGACGTGATCGGCGTGTTGCAGTTGATCAACAAGATCAATGAAGCCACGGGCAAGGTGGTCGCCTTCTCGCTTCATGACCAGCATCTGGCTGAATCGCTGGCGTCTCAGGTAGCCGTGGCGCTAAGCAACCGGCGCTTGATCGACGATCTCGGCCATCTTTTCGAGTCCTTCATCAAGATGATCGCCACAACCATCGACGAGAAATCGCCGCATACGGCGGCGCATTGCGAGCGCGTGCCCGCCCTGACGATGATGCTGGCCGACACGGTGCACAATGTTGCGCATGGTCCGATGAAAGATTTCAATATGAGCGAGCAGGAGCGCTACGCCCTGGAGGTGGCCGCCTGGCTGCACGATTGCGGCAAGATCACCACGCCGGAATACGTGATTGAAAAGTCCACCAAACTGGAAACGGTCTATGACCGCGTCAACCATATCGACACGCGTTTTGACGTGCTTAAACGGGATGCGGAGATCAAGCGCCTGAAGAACCTGCTGGCTCTGGAAGGCGGCGCTGGCAATGGCAAGGCCGAAGCGCTGGATCAAACCTATCGTGATGAAATACAGCGAATCGACGAAGACCGGGAGTTCATACGCCACTGCAACATCGGCGGTGAGATGATGGCGCCGGAGGATCAGGCAAGGGTGCGTTCCATCGGCGCGCGCACATGGATGAACAGCGATGGTGAGATGGCGCCTTTCCTGACGGAAAACGAGGTGTACAACCTGACCATACCGAAAGGCTCGCTGACGCCGGAAGAGCGGCAGATCATCAATAACCATATGGTTGCCACGATCAAGATGCTCGAATCGCTGCCGTTTCCCAAGCATCTGCAGAACGTGCCCGAATACGCCGGCGGCCATCACGAAAAGATGGATGGCTCAGGCTACCCCAAGGGCCTGACGCGCGACCAGATGTCGGTGCCGGCGCGTATCATGGCCATCGCCGACATCTTCGAGGCGCTGACCGCCATGGAGCGGCCCTACAAAGATGGCATGAAGCTTTCAAAGACGCTGAGTATTCTCGGCCGCATGAAGCAGCAAGCCCATATTGATCCGGATTTGTTTGACGTGTTTATCCATGAGCAGGTGTATCTGACCTATGCGCAGCAATACATGGACCCGGAGCAGATCGACATCGACGATCCGGAGGATATTCCCGGCTATCCCTTCGACTAGACCCGCACTAATTCCAGACCTTTCCAGATGAAAAAAAGGGCGCCCAATGGGCGCCCTTTTTCGCGAGTAGGTCACAGCTTGGCTATTCGTCGCCCAGTAAACCGAACATGGCAAGCAAATGTTGAAACAGCAGGAATACATCCAGGTACAACGTCAGCGCCGCGGCGACGTATTCGTTGTTTGGGTAGGTGCGCATGATATTCGAGGTGTCATACAGGATGAACGCCGAAAATAGCAGTACGCCGATGCCTGATGTAGCCAGCGCCAGGACAGGCGACTGAAAGAAAAAGACATTGGAGAGCCCAAGCACGATGAGGGCGATCAGTCCCGTCCAGACAAAACCTTTAAGGAAGGAAAAATCCTTTTTAGATAGGAAAGTGTAAGTGGTCAGGCCGACGAAGCTGACGGCCGTGGTCATGAAGGCTTGCGCCACCAGCATGCCGCTCTTGGCCGCAACCATGCCCACCAGTGGCGAGATGGCAAGGCCCGTAATCGCGCCGAAACCCAGCAGGGCGGCGAAATTCACGCCTGGAACGTGGCGAACGCCTTGCACCAGGAAAATGCCTCCGATCATGATGAACAGCATCATCCATGGGTGTTCGTGGGGAAAGGCCATTCCCATCGAGGCGTAAGCGCCCAGTGCGCCGGCTGCAATGCACAGCGCCAGCAGGCCGTAGGTCTTGCCGAGGAAGGAAACCCTCTCGTCGACGACTTGTACGCTATGTGCGAGTTGTGGTTGCTGCATATAAACCTCCGTGATGTGTCGGCGAAGCTTCTGGTGTTTGTTAGATCACGTCAAGGCAGCCGCGGATCGTGATCGCGGATGACGGTTGCATCGATATAGGTATGCCTGGCGCGGGCGTTCAGCGCAGGCAGAAGCCGGCGGATGATCAAACCGCGCAGCATCGGCACCAGCAGGGCGAAGCCAACCGCGTCGGTGAAGAAGCCCGGCGTGAACAGCAGCATGCCGGCGATGATCAGCATGGCGCCATGCATGCCCGCCTCGGCCGGCATCATGCCCTGCGCCAGCTGTTTCTGGGCGTCGAGCAGCGTTTTCAGGCCCTGCGTGCGTACGAGAATCCCGCCGATGGCGGCGGTGAGCAGGCACAGGCCGATGGCGGGCAGGCCGCCAATGATCGAGCCTACTTCGATCAGGAAATATATCTCGATCAGGGGAATAAAGATGAAGAGCGCGAAAAGAATCTTAAACATAACCCATTTATGGGGCCATCCGATACGGAATGCAAGCCCTGGCGAAGTAGGGTGTTTGGGTGCGTTAAAGCCAGTTCACGCGAGGGTGCGAGAATAGTTCAGACTATACGCCTGCTTCCGTTGTTGCTTTTTATTTAACGTCGCGGCGGCATAATGCCGTCATATGATGCAGCAGCACGATCTGACGGCGCTGAAGGGTAGGCGGGTGATCGCCGCCATGAGCGGCGGGGTGGATTCCTCCGTCATGGCCGCCCAACTGGCCGAGGCCGGAGTCGATGTGATCGGCGTATTTTTGCACGTATGGGATTATTCGCGGGGTGAGGCGTCCAAATCCGGTTCGTGTTGCGCTACGGAGGATGCCTTTGACGCACGGCGGGTGGCAGATCATCTGTCGATTCCCTTTTACAGCATGGACATGCGAGAGAGCTTCCGTCGCGACGTGATTGATCCCTTTGTGGCTGACTATGAATCCGGCCGCACGCCCAACCCGTGCGAACGCTGCAATCGCTTCGTAAAATTTGGCAGCCTGCTGTCGGCGGCGGATCAGATGGAAGCGGAATTCGTGGCAACCGGCCATTACGTCCAGCGCAACGATGATGCCTCGGGCGTGCGCCTGTTTCGCGGGGCCGATCAGGCCAAGGACCAGAGCTATTTTCTCGCCACCACCACGCGGGCGCAAACGAACCGAATCCTGTTTCCCGTCGGCCATCTGCAAAAGAACGAGACACGCGATTTGGCCCGGCACTTCGGCCTGCCGACGGCCGCAAAGCATGAAAGCCAGGATATCTGCTTTATCCCGGCCGGAGACCGCATCGCCTTTTTGAAGCGCGAGGGTGCTGCCGCAGGGTTCCGACCGGGTGAGATCGTTGACACACATGGGCATGTCCTGGGCAGGCATGAGGGGATTGCCCACTATACCCTGGGCCAGCGCCGGGGCCTGGGTCTGGCTGGCGGGCCATGGCATGTCGTGGGGCTGAACGGCAATGCGGCGCGTGTAGTGGTAGCCCCACCGGAGGAAGCGTTGATTGGCGGCGTGGCGGTGGAGGAGGTTTCCTGGCTGCGCCCGCCAGAATCAGGCGAGGATGTGCAGGTGAAGGTGCGCTACCGTGCACCCGCCGCCGCCTGCCGCTTGCTCTTTGATGGCGCAGTTCTGAGGGTCGATTTTGCCGAGCCGCAGTCGCCGACGGCGCCAGGCCAGGTGGCGGCCTTCTATTCCGGCGATGAACTGCTGGGCGGTGGTATTATCCTCGAGGTGTTGCCGCAACGATAAAAAAAGCGGCCCCCGCAGGGGCCGCTTGATAGTACTTCCCGAAGTATCCGGGACTTATGCTGCCTTGCGGCGACGGGCGAAGCCCATGCCGGCAAGTCCGATTCCCAACAGCGCCATGCTGGCAGGTTCCGGCACAAAGATGATTTCTTCCACCTTGATGTCTACGAATGCATTACTGAACGATTGCGCGTCCGTGCCACCACTGCGCAGGAAGAGGAGATCCCATGCGGCGCCGCCGGTACCAAGGGCCAGCTGGATGTAGTCAAGGTTGGTACCTGCATTCCATGAATCTCTCCATGTGCCGACATAGGCATTGGCGCAAGTCGTGAATCCGCCCGAACCATCAGCTTGGTAGCCATTGCCAGCGGAGTCGATTCCCAATGCGGGCGAGCCATCCCCGCAGTAGAATGGAAAATCTACAACTGCGTTCAAAATTGCATTATGCCGGGCAAGTAATGACGCCATAGTGGCAGCACTTCCGCCAATAACATTGTCACGGTCTTCATCGGTTATCAGGATCACGTTGGTGGCTGCGTTGGCGCGCAGGGGATGGCCCAGGGCGTGGGTCATGCCGGAATAGCCATCCTCAGTTCCGCCATTTATAACAAGACTCCCAGCGTTAAATGAAGCTGCTGGGACAAGCTGCTGGTGTGTGTGTCCAACATAATGAGGGGAAGCCCCGCCGAAACCGACCAGGCTGTACAGGTTGGCCTCAGGGCTGGCATCCGAGGTATCGCCGACTGTCGCCGCGATCAGCCCGGCCTCAAGGGCTGTGACCATGCCGCCAAGCCAGGCGTGCTCGCCAGACATGGAGCCTGATTCATCCACCACAACCAGCACATCGGCAGCGACAGGCACCGCACTGGCCGTGCCGGCGCCCATGACGCAAAAAACAAAAGCCAGTGCTGACATCCATAATTTTTTCATTTTCATCTCCTTCCCTCTTCCTGTCGTCGTTAGCAGTTGGAGGTTGTTGGTAATTATTGTTATATTGCTTTACGCATAAACCGTGCCATCGCTGACAAAGCACTATAAATTAATAACTTACAGAATTACTTGCATGAGTCGGCGCGATGGGATTGAGCAAAGTGTAAAAAAACCTGACAGTTTTTAGGGGTTATTTAGCGCTTTTTTGTAGAAAATTACTACCAATAATTAAATTATTGCATATAAATCAATAGGATGTGTTGATTCTCGCCACTCTAGATAAGGTGTAAAAAAACCTGACAGCCTCACTGGGAATATCCAGTAAAACAATAAGTTAGAAAGAAATTTGGCGCGTATGCATTTTTCGGAAAGAGACTCAATGGCCTTCGTGGTGCAGCAGTAGATAGCCGGCCAGGCCGCCGAACACCAGGTCTGGCCACCAGGCGGCGAACACGGCTGGCAGGCGTTCGCCTCCGGCCAAAAGACCGCTGGCGTTGCTGATGACGTAGAAAAGGACGCCCAACCCAAGAGCCAGGGCCAGGCCGCCGGCTCGGCCAGTGATACGCGAATCCAGGCGCATGCACAGGGAGGTGGCGAGGATTACCATGATCAGGCAGCCGATGGGCGCCGCGAGCTTGCGGTGCAGCGCCAACTCGTAGCTGGCGGCGGACAGGCCCGCGTCGCTTAGCTCGCGCGTGTAATTCCACAGCGCGAAAAGGTTCATGTGACGGGGGCTGGGCGGAGCGGCTGTCTCGGGGCTTGCAGGCGTGGGGACGTGCAGGCTTGGCATGTGTTTGAGCATGATATCCTTGTTTGTTGGTGCGCTGATGTGCACGTCAATCAGAATCCATTGACCGTCGATATAACTGCCACGCGCTGCCTCGATACGCCTGAGCCAGCCGCCATTGACGTCGGTCTCAATGATGACGACCTGGAAAACGTCCTCCCCCAGGGGTTGCAGGCGAAACAGGCGCTGGCCGTCGCGAAGCCACTGGAGTCCCTGGCTGGGGTCCTTGCGGTGATGGATGTTGACCTGTTCGATATGATCGATGCGTTGATTGGTGGTGGGGGTGACCCATTCGCTGATGCTGAAACTTGCGGCCGCCGCCAATATGCCTACGGCAATCAAGGGCAACGCCAGCTTGTTCAGGCCTAGCCCTGCCGCCCTGAGCGCAACGAGTTCGCGATGGCGCGACAAATCAGACACAAACATGCTGCATGCCAGCAGCATGATAATGGGCATGAACTCACTGATCATGAAGGGCATTTTCAGGATCATGTATTCGACCATCAGGCCCACATTCAGCCCCTTGCCGAGATGGCGCGCTTTATCGAAGCTCTCCATGATGAGATAGATGCCAAGCATGACCGCCAGCGTGGCGAGCGCGCGAAAAACACAACCGTTAAAGATCCAGCGAAAGATGATGGGCATGCGAGTCTCAGCGTTGCCGTTCCGCCAGCCAGTGCTGTAAGCGGTGGTGGATCAGATAGATGTACTCGCCGCTCTGGTTCAGCCAGCCCGGAAGGTCGTCGCGGATGGCGCGGTGGCTGAGGTGCAGGCCGATGGTGGCCATGAGCGCTTGTCCCAGCCACATGCCCCACCAGGCAAAATTGCCTTCCGCCGCTTGGCGGTGAAGCGCGATCTGTACATTATAAACGATGAGAATGGCCGCCACGCCCAGTAGGTAAGCGCCAGCCTTGCCCGAGCGCTTGGGTTCGAGGGAAAGGGGCAGGGCGAATAGCATCAGCACCAGAATGGTGCTGGGAAGAATGAAACGGCGGTGCCATTCGGCCGTGGCATCGGCGCTGTCATCGTTCTGGCGATGCTTCCACAACTCGGAGATGCCCATCTCGAAGATGCGATTGCGCCACTGCGGCATCTTGCCCAGGCCGAGATCGCCGGCATCAATGTTGACGTCGTATTGCTCGAAACTCAGGGCGCGCAGTGTGTCCTCAGTGCCCTCCAGGCGCGTGCCATTGTTGAGGCGGAACAGAAGCTGCCTGCCCGCGCGCTCTATCATGGCGGTTTCGGCCATGTAGACGACCGGGCCGCCGGGACGGTTGTCTTCCAGCATAAAGCCGTGCAACAGTCCTTCTTCGTCCTCGCCCTGAATATAGATCGTCATATCCTCGATTTCACTGGTGAAGCGCTGCGGCGTGAAGCCAGGCGTGGCCTTGGACGCCTGCACTGCATACAACAGAGTCTGGAATGATTTCTGTCCCATGGGCATCCATTCCATGGCAGTGTATGTGAGAAAGGCCCAAATGATCATGGCGATGATGCCGAGTGAACGAAGCAGGCGTGGATAGGACAGGCCTGCGGCCCTGAAGGCGTCCATCTCGCTATCCTGATGAAGGCGAATGATGACGTTCTGCATGGCAAAGAAGAAGGCCATAGGCAGCGTAAGCACCAGAAAATAGGGCAGGATAGCCATGAGCATGATGCCCAGCACCGTCCAGTCCACGCCGCGGTCGACTACCATACCTAACACCCTTAAGGTGCGGCCCAAAAGCAGGACGCCCGTGGTGAGGCCCAGAAAGGCAATAAACGGCATAAACCACAGCCGCATCATGTAACGATCGATGATCACCTCTCCAGAATAGCAGGCCGTGGGCATGGCGAAAGCCCTTTGTTACAGGGGGGGTGCATCGCGCCGAAGACGCCGTTACACTGCGACGCCTATTCTCTATAGTAATAGTCAATCTGGACATGGCCTGGTCATAGAATCAGGCCGGAGGAATTAATGCCCTGGAACAATCAGAACGACCCGAATGAGCCGAACAAGAATCCGTGGGGACAGCGGCCCAATCAGTCGCCGCCGGATATCGATGCGGTAATCAAGCGCCTGCAGGAGAAGCTCTCCGGCATCTTTGGCGGCGGCATCTTTGGCGGCGGCAGCGGTGGCGAGGGTGGCGGCAACAGGCTGAACAAGGCTTTTTTGCCGGTCATCCTTGGGTTGGCGGCGCTGTTATGGTTTGGCTCGGGTATATACGTGGTAGCCGCCGACGAGCAGGCCGTGGTGCTGCGCTTCGGCTCCCATGTCGACACTAAGGGCCCAGGCCTGAACTGGCATCTGCCATATCCCATCGAGACAGTGGAAACCCTGCCGGTTACGCGCGTGCAGCGTGTCGAGGTGGGCTACCGCTCGTTTACCGGGCGCGAACGCGGCGACACCCGGCGGGTGTTGCCCGAGGCGCTGATGCTGACCAGGGATGAAAACATCGTGGATATTTCCTTCACAGTGCAATACACCATCCGGGACGCTGCCGCTTACCTGTTTAATATCGACAACCCGCCGAAGACGGTTCGTGATGCGGCTGAGTCGGCCATCCGTGAGGTGATCGGCCGCACCCTGATCGATGATGTGCTCACCACGGATAAGGCACGGGTCGAGGTAGAAACCCAGGATCTGATCCAGTCCATTCTCGACGGCTACAATACCGGCATCTCGGTGCGGACGGTTAAGTTGCAGGATGTGCAGCCGCCGGAGCGCGTCATCAAGGAATTCAAGGACGTCGCATCGGCCCGCGAGGATCGTGAACGCGCCAAGAACGAGGCCCAAGCCTACGCCAATGACATCATTCCCAATGCGCGCGGCGAAGCCAAGAAAATGGTGCTCGACGCCGAGGCCTATGCCGCTGAAATCATCGACCAGTCCAAGGGTGAGGCCGCGCGTTTTCTGAGTATGTACAATGCTTTCAAACAGGCTCCGGCCGTCACCAGGAAACGCTTGTATCTGGAGACGATGGAAGATGTGATGGGTAAGGCGGACAAAGTGATCATCGATTCGAAGGTGGCCGGTCAGGTGCTGCCGTATCTGCCGCTGGACCGCATGGGCAGCAAGGTGGAGGTGAAGTAATGCCAACAAAAAGCATGGGTTTGATTGTACTCCTCATTGCCCTGGTCATGGGCGTATCCACCGTGGCCTTCGTCGTGGATCAGCGAGAGCAGGTGCTGGTGTTGCAGTTCGGCAATCCTAAGCAGGTGGTGACCGAAGCCGGTATGCAGTTCAAGCTACCGTGGCATAGTGTCGAGCGTTTCGATTCACGTCTCCTGGTCAGCGACGTGCCGCCCAATGAAGTGATCACCAAGGACAAGAAGACGATCATCGTGGATAACTACGCGCGCTGGCTTATCGTAGATCCACTGAAGGTGTTTCAGGTTGCGCGCAATCAGCTTGGCGTGGCGGCTCGCATGGAAGACGTGGTGCGCGGCCAGGTGCGTGAGGTGCTTGGCAAGCATACCTTGGCGGAAATCGTCTCCGGTGGCGAGGAATACCTCTTGCGGGCTGAATTGATGCGCACTATTCGTGATAAGGCCGCCGAAGCCGCCAGGGATCTGGGGGTGCAAATCGTGGATGTGCGCATTAAACGCGCCGATCTGCCGCAGGAAAACAGTGAGGCTGTGTTTCAGCGCATGAAGGCGGAGCGCCAGCGGATCGCCAAGGAATACCGTTCGGAGGGTGAAGAGGCCGCCAAGGAGATACGCGCCGAGGCTGACAAGACTCGTAAGGTGGTGATTGCCGATGCCTACAAGAACGCGCAGATTATCAGCGGTAAAGCCGAGGCCGAGGCCAATAAAATTTACGCCAGTGCGCACGAGAAGGATCCTGAGTTCTATGCCTTTATGCGCTCACTGGAGGCCTATCGCGAATCCCTCGGAGATGGGACGCGCCTGGTGATTTCGCCGGAATCGGAGTTTTTCCGCTTTTTTGAAAAGGCTACGCGCTAAGGCCTGATTTTCCGGGAGCGTCGGCATGGACGATCTCTGGGCCGCCCTGGGTCTGGTACTGGTGATCGAAGGCGCATTGTATGCCGCTTTTCCACGGCAGATGCTGGAGATGCTCAAGAAGCTGCCCGATATTCCGATGCCCATGTTGCGCGCCACGGCCGTACTCATGATCGCCGCCGGCTGGTTGATCGTCTGGCTGGTGCGCGGCTAACAGCGGTTTGCCTTTGGATCGTCTAGACTGTTGACGATGCCTGGATGCCCGTCTTTTCGGTTCCATGTCCGCCTTGTTGCCGGACTGTTCGGAATATTACTCATCACCCATGTTATGCCCGTGGCCGCGGACGAGATCAGTAAAGACCGGACAAGCAGAATCCTGAGGGCCGTGGATGATCTGTGGCGCGGCAGTTCTTCCTATTCCGTTGCCGTCATGCGTGTTCAAACCGAGCATTACACCCGCAGCATGAAAATGGAGGGCTGGTCCAAGGGCAAGGAAAAGACCCTGTTCCGTGTGCTGGAGCCGCTGCGCGAAAAAGGCACGATGACGCTGAAATCCGGCAACCATATCTACACCTATCTGCCCAAAACGGATCGTACCATCCGACTAACCAGCGGCATGATGATGGGATCGTGGATGGGCAGTCATCTGACCAACGACGATCTGGTCAAGGAGGCCCGCCTCGAAGAGGACTTCGATGCCACGATCACGTTTGAGGGCGAGCGCGGCGGACTGGATATGATTGAATTTACGCTCGTTCCGAAGCCGGACGCGGCTGTGGTATGGGGAAAGGTTGTGCTCAATGTACTGGCCGGCAGCTACATTCCTCTGACCGAGTTGTTTTATGATGAAGACATGCAGATTGCGCGCACGTTCAGCTTTACCGAAGTCAGAATGCTGGGAGGGCGCGAGCGCCCGGCGGTGATGCGCGTCGTGCCGGCCGATAAACCGGATGAGTTCACCGAGTTTGTCTATGAGGAACTGGAACTCAACATAGATGTCGATGACGGTTTCTTCGGCCTGTCGCGACTCAAACGCAGGTAGCGGGAAAGAATGCCGTGAAAATTCTCACCCTTGCCTCGCGCAATGTGTACCGGAACTGGCATCGCACGCTGGTGACCACACTGGCCATGGCCTTCGCCTGCTTCATCATGATTCTGTTTGCCGCCCTGATGGAAGGCATGGTTCAGGGCAGCGAGTATCAGGTTGTGTCGATGAATATGGGCGATATTCAGATCCATGCCGAGGGTTATCGGGATGATCCCGATCTCTACACCCGTATAGATGATGCCGACGGGTTGGTCGCATCGCTTGAGCAGCAGGGTTTTCATGCTGCTCCCCGCATTTATGGTTTTGGCCTTGCGGCAGCGAACCTGGCATCCGCTGGCGTTCATTTGCGCGGCATTGATCTTGGCCATGAGATGGACGTCACCCAGTTGTATAAACATCTGGGTAAGGGCGAGTGGCTGGAAGCGTCGGATGAGCATGGCGTCGTGCTGGGCAAAAAGCTGGCGGGCACGCTGGGCATTGATCTGGGCGATGAACTGGTATTTGTCGGCCAGAGCGCTGACGGGTTTATGGCCAACGACCTGTTTACCGTGCGCGGCGTTCTCAAATCAGTGTCCGATGGCATCGATCGGACTGGCATGTTCATGACCATGCCGGCATTGCGGGAGCTGATGGCCGTGCCGGATGGTGCGCATGAAATTGTTGTGTTGCGCCCGGATCGGGCTTCGGAATTGGCGGGAGCGACGGCCCAGGTTGAAGCCGTGGCACTAGGCTATGAAACGAAGAACTGGAAACAGCTGATGCCAGTCATCGCCCGCATGCTGGAGACAGCCGATGTACAGACGATGATCATGCTGGTCATTACCTATATCGCCGTTGCAACGGTGATTCTCAATGCGATGCTGATGAGCGTTTTCGAGCGCATCCATGAATTTGGCATCATGAAGGCGATTGGCGTATCACCCTGGCAGATTGTGAGCCTGATCTATGCGGAGACCATCATCCAGACTGTTGTTGCCAGCCTGCTCGCCCTGTTAACGGGCTGGTGGGTAGCAGATTATTATGCGCAAAACGGCATCGATATGTCATCGATGGCTGGTTCGATCTCTTATGGCGGCATTGCCTTTGACCCGGTCTGGTACGCCTACGTAACGCCTGAAGCGCTGCTGACGCCGATTGTGTTCCTGTTTATCATCGTGGCGCTTGCCGTGATTTACCCTGCCGTGAAAGCGGCCGTAATCCGCCCGGTCCAGGCGATTTATTTCCGATGACGTTTTTTCGGATAAGGATGAGTGAAGGGCATACGGCATGAATGTGAATAGGCTGGCCTGGCGCAACCTTTGGCGACGCAAGCGCCGAACACTCATCACAGCGTTCTCCATTGGCTTTGGGGTTATGTTATCGGTCACCTTTACTGGTTCCGGTGACTACACCTATACCAATATGATTGATACTGGCGCCAGCATGGGCATGGGGCATGTGACGGTGCAACCCAAGGGCTATGATCTGAAGCCAACACTGGACAAACGTCTGCAACAGACCGATGCGCTGCGTCAAAAGCTATTGGTCATGCCAGAAGTTACCGATGCGACGGTGCGGTTAACCGGGCAGGCCATGTTCGCCAGCGCCAACAAGAGCGTTGGTGGCGCATTCATCGCCATTGATCCTGCAAACGAGTCAGCGGCGAATAATCTGTTGCTCCGCTCCCTGGTCGAAGGAGAGGTGTTCCCCGGCTCGAACGGCCGAGGCATCGTCATCGGCAGCAAGCTGGCAACCAAGCTTCACCTGCGCATCGGCAAAAAGATCGTCTACACCACAACGGATGTGACTGGGGAAATTGTCAGTGATATTGCAAGGGTTAGCGGCATTTTTACCACAGGTGTGAGTATGATTGATGGTGGCTTGGCGCTGCTACCCATCCGCAGCGTGCAAAAGACGCTGGGTTATACGCATGACGAGGCGACCCTGATCGCCGTCATGATCAAGGATCAGCGTCATGCCGAATTGGTGCGCGACCAAATCATATCCGCAGAAACTGGCATGCCGGGCATGAAGGGCGCCGCCGTATTAAGCTGGAAACAGTCGCAACCGGATCTGGCCGGTGTGATTGCTATGGACAAGAGCATGAACTATATCAGTCAGTTTCTTGTCGGCTTGCTGATCGCGGCAGGCATCCTCAATACGATGCTCATGAGTGTGCTGGAACGAACGCGCGAGTTCGGCGTAATGATGGCGGTAGGTATGGCTCCGCGCACCCTGTTCCGGCTCGTCATGGTGGAATCGTTCTGGCTGGCGCTGGTTGGCCTTGTGCTGGGCATCATTATCACAGCACCTTGGTATTATTATCTCTACAACACGGGCATCGATTTCTCCGGCTCTTTTGGCGAGGACTTCAGCTACGGCGGGGTGCTGGTTGATCCTGTATTCAAGGCGCGGCTTTTCAGGGAGAGCATTACGGCGATCCTTGCCGGTGTCTTTACCTTGGCGATTTGCGCCGGGGCATATCCGGCTTGGCGGGCGGGGCGCATTCCGCCAGTAGATAGCCTCAAAACGATCTGATGCAAAATGAGGGGTAAATCATGAATCAGATGGCTCACATACCAGCGGATAGCTCTGAAAACGGACATATCGTCCACCTGAGGAATCTCACCAAGATCTACCAGCAGGGCAAGGTTGAGGTGCACGCGGTAAACGATGTGACACTGGACATCCATAAGGGAGATTTTGCGGCGCTATGCGGCCCATCCGGTTCAGGCAAGACCAGCCTGTTGAATCTCATTGGCGGGCTGGATGTTCCGACATCCGGCAAGGTATGGGTTGGCGGCACTGATCTGTCGACCCTGAATCGGACAGCGCTGGCCGCAGTGCGCAAGAACAAAATCGGCTTTGTATTTCAGGCCTACAACCTGATTCAGGTGATGACGGCATTTGAAAATGCCGAGTTCGTGTTGAACTTGCAGGGCGTGGATGAAAGTGAATGCCGGGATCGGGTGATGGCAACCCTGAAGGCCGTGGGCCTGGAGGGGCTGGAACACCGCAGGCCTGATGAAATGTCCGGCGGCCAGCAACAGCGTGTAGCTATTGCCCGCGCCATTGTCACCGAGCCTGCCATTGTGCTGGCCGATGAACCGACGGCGAATGTCGATTCACACACGGCCGAGTCATTGCTTGATATGATGCAGCAATTGAATCTGGAGCAGGGGATCACCTTCCTGTTTTCAACCCATGATCAGCATGTCATGGATCGGGCGCGGCGGATTATCCGCGTGCATGATGGCCAGATTGAATCGGATGAGACCAGGCATTAATCCCGGATTATTCTGAAAAGTGCGCAGGCTTCTTTGGTTTTGTCTGTTGCTGGCGGCCATGCCGCAGACGTCGCTCGCCTTCTACGCACAGCAGGGTGATGAGGGCTCCATGGAGCTCAGTGGATTGTTGCGAGGCTTTGGCATTGCTCTGAAGAATCCTGATAATCCGTTCTTCTATAACGATAGAAATGTTGCCGGGCTGGCCGGTGTTGGTCGGCTCATGCTGGACGCCAGTACGGGCGAGAGGCTCTCGTTCGAAGCGCATGCGGTTGTTAGCTATATTCCGGGCACGCTTCAGTCAGCGGGAAGCCGCTTTACCACGCAGTTGGGGGTTGAGCGTAGCGATATAGTGGATTGGGGCTTTGACAGCCAGCAGGCCCATTTTCTTTTCGATCGTCTGAATATGCAGTACGCCTCCGACCGGCTGAACGTCAAGCTCGGAAGGCAACCCATCAATCTGGCGGCAACGTTCTTTTTTACGCCCAATGACTTTTTCGCGCCATTCGCGGCGCAAGCGTTTTTCCGCGCCTATAAGCCAGGCGTGGACGCCGTGCGCGCAGATGTGCAATGGGGAGCGTTGTCCCAGCTGTCACTGATCAGCGTCCTTGGCTATGAGCGGGATGCGTTAAGCGATACCGGTTGGAGCAACCGCCCTGATGCGGCCCGCACTTCTTACCTCGCTCGTGTCTCGTCCGTGTTTGGAGATTTCGAATGGGCCGTGATCGGCGGCGTGGTGCGCAAGGATTGGATGCTGGGCGGCGATTTCCAGGGCGAGTTATTCGAATGGCTGGGCGTGCGCGGCGAAGGGCGTGTCAGTTTTCCCGATGCCCCTTTGCAATCCAGCTTCGGCGAGTTGGCGCTGAGCCTGGAGCATCGCTGGGAGAGCAGTCTGACGCTGCGCATGGAGCAGCTCTACCATGGCAGCGGCGCAACTTCGGAGGACGGTTACAGCACTGTTTTATCGCACGGTTCCGTCCAGGTTTCGTATCTGGCGCGACACTACACGGCCCTAGGCGCCAGTTATGAGATCACGCCATTGCTCAATGCGGACATGACGGCCATTCGCAACTGGGTCGATGACTCAAGCCTGCTGGCGCTGTACGCGGTCTATTCACTTTCGGACGAATCGGAACTGGCGCTCAATGCCAATATCCCACTTGGCGACAAGCCTGTTGGCCCTGCAATTCAAAGCGAATTCGGCCTGTTTCCCCTGTCGTTCAATGTCGAAGCGAGACTCTATTTTTAGAGAAAGTCTGAATAAGTTCTATGAAGCACCTGCGGTGAGCGTCTTTAGGCGCCAGCCGCCTCGGAAGGTTTATCCGCCTCCGTGCCCTGTGGCCTCGTGGCCGCGAGCGCACGTTGCATCTTGCCTTGCACCTGGGCGTAGAGAGCGTAGCCAAAATCGGAATATCGCCGCCGCCAGGCGTCAACGGACTCCATTTTGATCGTCAGCAGGCGCAAGGGCGTAAGCGCCGTGACGGTGGCCGCGCGCGGCCGGCCGCTAATGACGGAAATCTCGCCAACCTCATCGCCGGAGGTGATATGCGCCACCATCGTTTCCTTGTCTTCATCGGAGGGGTGGCTGATGGAGGCGCGCGCCTCGCCCGAAAGCACGAGAAACATATGATCGATGTCTTCATCGCCCTCCTCAAACACCACGTCGCCAGGCGTGTAACTGATGTATTGGGCGTTGTACAGCAAGGTTTCACGCACCGCGATCGGTAGCTTGGAGAAAATGGGATTCACCGCCAGGGCGCTGGCGGCGGAGCGGCGCTCGGCCAGCTGCGCCAGGGCGTGGGCAAAGCGGCTGTTCTTATTGATGATCTCGCGCACCTGCTCGGCCGCTATGGCCAGCAGCGTGACTGGTTCGATGCTGCGAACTTCGGCGCCGGCCGGGGTGTTGAACAGCACGCCGGCCTCGCCAAAAATCTCGCCCGGCGTCAGGCTGCCCACCTCGAAGATATCCTTGTCGTGCCGCTTGTTTACAACCAGCAGGCCCGTCTGGATGAGAAACAGGCTCTCGGGTTGTTGCCCTTCCATGATCACTGGCACATCCGCCACCAACTCGATCGTCTTGGCGATGGAGCGCAGAAACTGCAATTCGTCGGGGTACAGCACCGCGAGCACTGGAAAATTCTTGCTGTCGAGTTCGAGTTTGTCGTGCACCATACGCTCGGATTATGAGAGGCCCAGGCCCTCGGCGCAACAATGATTTGGATAGGGGATTATCGTGCCTGAACTGCCCGAGGTGGAAACCGTACGCCGTGGCTTGGCTGAGCTGATCATGGGGCGCAGGGTAGAGCAGGCGTGGTGCGGGCGTAGTGACCTGCGTTACCCTTTCCCGGCCGGCTTTGTTTCAGCCCTGGAAGGGTCGGTCATCAGCCGTATTGACCGGCGCGGAAAGTATCTGCTGTTTGCGCTTGGCGATGGCCGGCTACTGGCCTGGCACCTGGGGATGACCGGCCAGTTTCATGTGCTGCCGGCGCAATCGCCAGCGGCGAAGCATGAGCACGTGCGCCTGCTGCTGGACGATGGCGGCAGCCTGCGTTATCGCGACGCGCGGCGCTTTGGCTATGCCGGGCTGATGGATGAAGATCATTGGCAAAGCCACCCATGGTTCGCGCATATGGGGCCGGAGCCTTTGAGCGAGGATTTTAATGCGGCGGTGCTTGCTGGGCTCTGCCGAGGGCGCAAGTCTCCGATCAAGGGCGTTATCATGGATGCGCATGTAGTGGCCGGGATCGGCAATATTTATGCGTGCGAGGCGCTTTATGGCGCTGGCATTCATCCAGGCAGGGCTGCTGGGCGCATATCCTTGCTACGCCTGCAAGGACTGATTGATTCGATAAGAACAGTGCTTCTGGCGGCCATTGAAGCTGGCGGCAGCAGCATCAGCGATTTCGTTCGCGCCGACGGCAGGCCGGGCATGTTCGCGCATCAGTTCTCGGTCTATGGCCGGGCGGGCAAGCCTTGCCCCGCCTGCGGCGGGGAAATTCGGCGCATCGTTCAAGCCGGACGTTCAAGCTTCTTCTGTCCCGGCTGTCAGCATTAGGCGCAGCATGTACTATCGCCACTTATTCAGGCCTTCTCTGGAGGAGATGACGTGAAACAACAACTACAGAGCTGCATGCAGGCGGCGGTCGATGACATGCTGCGCGAGCATGGACAGGGCGATCCGGTACGCGTACATCTGGTGCGGCCGCGCAATCAGGCGCATGGCGACTTTGCCTCCAATGTGGCGTTGGAGACCGCCGGGCGCTTGAAATGCGCGCCCAGGCAGGCGGCTGAGAAGCTGCTGGCGCAGGTTAACTGGCCGGATGCGGTGGAGGCGGCGGAAATCGCCGGTCCCGGCTTTATCAACATCCGCCTGAAACACGGCTCCGAGGCCGATGTGTTGCTGCGCATCATCGAGCAGGGCGAGCAGTATGGCCGCGCCGCGGCCGGCGATGAAAAGGTGTGCGTCGAATACGTTTCGGCGAACCCCACCGGGCCCATGCACGTTGGTCACGGCCGGGGTGCTGTGGTTGGCGACGCCGTGGCCAATGTGCTGGCCGCATGCGGCTATCGGGTGCATCGCGAGTATTACATCAACGATGCCGGCGCGCAGGTCGGCGTGCTGGCCGAATCGGTGTGGTGGCGCATGCGCGAGCTGCAGGGCGAGACGGTGGTCCAGCCCGACGACGCCTACCCGGGCGAATACGTGGTCGATGCGGCGCGGCGAATTTTAGAGCGTAATCCGTTCGAACAGCTGGCCTCCCTGCCCGATGCCAAACGCCGCAAGCTGCTGGCTGGCGCGGCCGTGCAGGCGATGATGGACATGATTCAGGGCGACCTTGCGGTTCTGGGCATCGGTTTTGATCAGTTCTTTTCCGAGAGCGATTTGCATGCCAGCGGCAGCGTCGATGGTCTGATCGAAAAGCTGCAAGAGCTCGGTGCGGTGTATCGCGGCGTCCTGCCGCCGCCCAAGGGGCGTACGGTGGAGGATTACCAGCCGGTGGAGCAGCTGCTTTTCCGCACCACCGATTATGGCGACGACGTCGATCGGCCGCTGGCCAAGCAGGATGGCACGCCGACCTATTTCGCCGCTGATATCGCCTACCATTTCGACAAGCATGAGCGCGGTTTTGACCGCCTGGTGGATGTATGGGGTGCGGACCACGGCGGCTATGTCGCGCGTGTGCAATCGGCCATGCAGGCTTTGAGCGGCAAGCCGCATCAGCCGGAGGTGGTGCTGGTGCAGATGGTCAACCTCACGCGCGAGGGCAAGCCGGTGCGCATGTCCAAGCGCGCCGGCACGTTTGTCACGCTGCGCGAGGTGATCGATGAGGTGGGCCGCGACGCCGTGCGCTTCAATTTCCTGACGCGCAAAGCCGAGAGCCAGCTGGAGTTTGATCTCGAAACGGCCAAGGAACAGTCGGATGAAAATCCGGTCTACTACGCCCAGTACGCCCATGCCCGCGCCTGTTCGGTGATTCGCCGCGCCGGCGAGGAGGGGCTGAAAATCGGCGATGCCGGCACGGTGGATCTAACACTGTTGCGGGCCAAAGAGGAGGCGGGACTGCTGGCGATGCTGCTGCATTACCCCGACGTGCTGGCGCAGGCGTCGAAAAGGCTGGAGCCCTATCGCGTGGCGACGTTTTTGCTGCAACTGGCGGCCGATTTTCATTCCTTCTATCACAAGCACCGGGTGATCGGCGTCGAGCCGGAGCTGGGCCGAGCGCGCCTGCTGCTGGTCGCCGCCATCGCCCAGGTCATGCGCAATGGCCTTGGCCTGCTTGGCGTGTCCGCGCCGGAGAGCATGTAGATGGCGGGGCGGGATTACGCCAGCCAGGGAAAGAAGGCGGCGCGCGACGGCGGCGAGGGCAAATCAATGATTGTGGTGATGCTGACGATGGCGCTGGTGCTGGCAGGCGGTTTTGGCGGCGGCTACTGGCTGGGACTTCAGAACGACGTGCATCACGATGCTCCTTCGGGGAAGGTCGAGCGGACCGGCATCATCGAGCGGCAAATGCAGGAGATCGCGAGACTGAAGGCTGAGAATGAGGAATTGCGGGAGCAAAGCCAAAAGGCGGCCAGCGTAGGGGAGCTCAACTTTTATCACGAACTGCCCAGGCAGTCGGTGGAGCCCACGCCAGCACCGGTGGCGGAAAAGGCGGTTCCGGCCGCGGCGCCCCGCCCGGTCGCCAAGCCGACGGAGGGCGTGAAATTTGCCACGCCATCGTTGCCCGGCTCAGCTGAAGGATATCTCGTGCAGGTGGCATCGTTCAAAAGCCAGCATGACGCAGGGAAACTAGAGGCCAAGCTGGCGGAGTCGGGCCTGAAGGCCTATTCCAGGGAGGTCGAGGTGCCCGAGCGCGGACGCTGGCACCGCGTCTACCTTGGCCCCTTTAACCAGCGGGCGCAGGCCGAAAAGGTGAAGGGCCAGGTGCTGGAGCAATTTCGGCTTAAGGCGCTGATCGTGAGCGCTTCCTCTTAACGAATGCGGGCTGAAGCCAAGCGGGTATGGGTGGCGTCGGTCCTGGGCCATGCGGCGGAGATAAGACCACTGGCTGGCGACGCTTCCTTCCGCTCCTATGATCGCGTACATCTGGTGGACAAAACCTGGGTGCTGATGGATGCACCGCCCGGCAAGGAGGATGTTCGGCCTTTTCTGAGGGTGCGCGAATGGCTGGAGGCGAGGGGCGTGCGTGTGCCACATCTGCTGGCCAGTGATGAGGAACAGGGCTTTCTGCTGCTGGAGGATTTCGGCGATGTCAGCTGGGCCGCACACGCAAAGGCCGGTGGAGCGCTTGAATCGCTGTTTCATGATGCGATCCGGCAGCTACACGCCTTGCAAGAGGATGAACCGGATTTTGCCCTGCCTGTCTTCGATATGGCGCGCATGCGCACCGAATGCGACCTTTATCTGGATTGGTATCTGCCCAGGGTGGCAGGCTACACCCCGTCGGAAGACGAACGCACCACGTTCCACGATGCCTTGACGCCAGTGCTGGAGGAGATTGCCGGCCTGCCCCGTGTACCGGTGCATCTGGACTATCACAGCCGCAATCTGATGATGCCGGAGGGCGGCTTGCCGCTTGGCGTGATCGACTTTCAAGACGCCGTCATCGGCCCCGTCACCTACGACATTGCATCGCTACTATACGACTGTTATCAGGATTATCCGGAGACCGAACGTCGGCGCTGGAGTAAGGAGTTCTTCGAGCAGTTACGCCCCGAGCTGGCTGGCGCCTTCGATGGTTTCGAGGACTGGCACCGGCATGTCCGTCTGACCGCCCTGCAACGCCATATCAAGGCCATCGGCATCTTCGCCCGCCTTGCCTATCGCGACGGCAAGCGCCAGTTCATCAATGAGATTCCGTTGACGCGCAAGCATCTGCGCGATGAATTACAAGTTTTGGAGTTAGAAGCGCACCCGTTGCTACGAATGGAGCGGGCCTGATGGTGGCACAACAAATTTCCTAAATGGAAATTGGAATACTGCCCCTTTATTTAACAACCATCTTTCTATATTTCGGCCAATTCCCGGTAGCTCCATTAATGAACAGCAGCCAACAAACAAGCAACCAGACTCCAAACGCTATAAAGCGCGATGGATCATTCCAAAACCCTAAATCGACAAGGAAGTCTACAGTGGCTACAAAGCCCTCACTATACATATACCACGTAAATGCCATTGCAAAACAACCCATAACAAATCCTTGAAATGAATCTTGTTTTATGTCGGATATTCCAGATTTACACCATTCCCAACGAGGCATCTTCCTAGGCATATATCACTCCAATTTGGATTTTCATAGTAGATTGCGCTCATCGCTGGAGCGAAAAGAGTCAAGAAAACAAAGCTGTTCCGATAATAGGGCGAAATGCAAAATGGGACAGGGAGCCGTCTCACACTTAGGCGCGAGCGCTTGCGGTCCAAGCTTTATTTCACGCATCCTCCTCGCTTTTCTCATTCAACCGCTCTATGTCTATATTAGATTATGATATACCACATTTGCTTGCATAGGCCATGTGTTTATCGCAAAACCTTTGTTAACTATTGTAAACTGGCTTGGAGATGGCAGTGAAAACCGTATTGAAGATGGGCGATGGTCGGTTGCTGGAGAAATCCCGGCCGGTCGAAGCCTTTGGCGCGATCGAGTTGCAAGCGCTGATCGCCGACATGCGCGACACGATAACCGCATACGATGGCGCGGGTCTGGCGGCGCCCCAGATCGGCGTGGGCCTGCGCGTGGTGATATTCGGTGTGCATGCCAATCCGCGCTATCCCGACGCGCCGGAGGTGCCGGATACGGTGCTGATTAATCCCGAAATCGAAATACTGGATGAGGAAAAGGAGTGCGGCTGGGAGGGCTGCCTGAGCCTGCCGGGTCTCAGGGGTCTTGTGCCAAGATACAAGCGTATTCGATATCGCGGCCACGATGAAAATGGGAACGTCATTGAACGGGAGGCCGATGGCTTCCATGCCCGTGTGGTGCAGCACGAATGCGATCACCTCGATGGCATCCTCTATCCCATGCGCATGGACGATATGCGCCAGTTCGGCTTTGAGGACGCGCTGAACTTGTAGCTTTAAGCGGGTTTCTACCGTATCAGGAGCACGCATGATGGCAGTAGGGCCGGCCGTCATGCCGAATGTCCGCTAAAATAGTGATGCGGGGATTCGAGGTGCAGCATGGGTGTCGTGCCAGAAACACAGGTTGAAATTAAGGGCTCATCCAGAGCGGCCGAATCATTGCTTGGGCTGGTTCAAGAGCTCGTCGCCGAATTGCGCCCACAGCAAGCCCGGCAGGCCGTCAGCCTTGACAGCGTTCTGGACAGGGAATTAGGTCTGGACAGCCTGGCCAGTCTTGAACTGTTGTTGCGTGTGGAACGCCAGTTCGATGTCCACCTGCCTGACACCCTGTTATCCGTCATGGAGACTCCGCGCGATATTCTGAGGGCGGTGCTTGGCGCCGAAGCGGTCATGCCCGAGACGTTGGCCGGGCACAGGGTCAATGTCCCGGTTCCCGGGGCAGCCGGCGAGCCGGCAGAGGCTGCAACGCTGATCGAAGTACTGGACTGGCACGCAGGCAGGCATCCAGAGCAAACCCATATCCTGCTGTGTGAGCAAGAGGGGCAGCGGGAAATCACATACAATGACCTGCTGGAAGGAGCACGCTCCGTCAGCGCGGGTTTAAGTGGGCTGGATATTGAGCCAGGCCAGGCGGTGGCCATCATGCTGCCGACCGGCCGCGAGTTCTTTTTCGGCTTTTACGGCGTGTTGCTGGCCGGCGCCGTGCCGGTTCCCATTTACCCGCCGGTGCGGTTGCGGCAGATCGAGGAGCACATGCGGCGGCAGGCGGGCATCCTGTCCAATGCGCAGGCGCGCATGCTGATCACCTTCGATGAAGCCAAGCCACTGACCCGGCTGCTCAAATCCGGGGTGGATACCTTGCGCGCCGTGGTGACGGTGGATGAACTGTCCCGCTCGGGCGCCAGGCACGCGAGGCTAGCCATGCAGGCCCAGGATATCGCGCTGTTGCAGTACACGTCCGGCAGCACCGGCGATCCGAAGGGCGTAGTGCTTACCCACGCCAACCTGCTGGCCAATATCCGTGCCATGGGGCAGGCCACCGGCGCGAATGCCGGGGATGTGTTTGTCAGCTGGCTGCCTCTGTATCATGACATGGGCCTGATAGGCGCCTGCATGGGCAGCCTGTATTACGGACTACCGCTTATCCTCATGTCACCGTTGAACTTCATAGCCCGGCCGCAGCGCTGGCTCTGGGCCATCAGTAATCACCACGGCACCTTGTCGCCAGCGCCGAACTTCGCCTATGAGCTATGCCTGCGCGCCATGGATGACGACATCAAGGGCCTTGATCTGTCCTCGTGGCGCATGGCATTCAATGGCGCCGAGCCCGTGAGCCCCGATACCATCGAACGCTTCAGTGCGCGCTTTTCCACCTATGGTTTCAGGCGCGAGAGCCTGACGCCGGTGTACGGCCTGGCCGAGTCATCGGTGGGACTTGCCTTCCCGCCCATGGATCGCGGACCGGTTGTTGACAGGATCAAGCGGGAGACGCTCGCCAGGCAGGGCAAGGCCGTGCCTGCCGATATGGATGATGCCAATGCTCTGCAATTCGTGGCCTGCGGGCGGCCATTGCCCGGTCATCAGATTCGTATCGTGGACGGCGCCGGCCGCGAGGTTGCGGAACGGGAAGAAGGCCGGTTGCAGTTTACAGGCCCGTCCGTCACCAGTGGTTACTTCCACAATCCTGAGGCGACGGCGGAGCTGTACCAGGGCGACTGGCTGGACTCCGGGGATTTCGCCTATATCGCCGGCGGCGATATATACCTCACAGGGCGCGCCAAGGACATCATCATTCGCGCCGGCCGCAACATCTACCCGCAGGAACTGGAGGACGCGGTCGGGAGCATCCCCCGTATCCGTAAGGGCTGCGTGGCGGCATTCGCCAGCCGGGACCTGGAATCAGGCACGGAGCGGCTGGTGATCCTGGCGGAGACCCGCGAAAGAGGGCCGGAAAAAATGGATGCCCTGCGTCAGCAGATCAATGAACTTGCCGTGGAGCTGCTGGGCACACCGCCGGATGAAGTGGTGCTGGCGCCGCCGAATACGGTGCTGAAAACCTCCAGCGGCAAGATTCGCCGCGCCGCCAGCCGTGAAGTTTATGAACGTGGCGATATCGGTGGCGCCAGGCCATCGGTGCGTTGGCAATTGCTGCGTCTGGCCATGGCGGCGGCCATCCCGCAACTGCGCCGCGGCATGCGCAATGCAGGCAAGGTTTTGTATGCCGGATATGCATGGGCCCTGTTTCTTCTGATGGCGACTGGTGTATGGCTGTCCGTGATTTATCTGCCGAACCTGGCCTGGCGCCGTCGCTTTGTGCGCGCCGCGGCGAGGCTGTTTCTCAGACTTGCCGGCGTTTCGCTGATGGTGCGTGGCCTGGAGCACCTTCCCAGGGGCCGGCCATTCGTGCTGGTGGCCAACCATGCCAGCTATCTGGACGGCATCATGCTCAGCGCCGCTCTGCCAGCCGGGCTGATTTATGTCGTAAAACGGGAAGTGGAGGCACAGTTTGTGCCGCGCGTGTTCCTGCGCCGTATCGGCGCCGAATATGTAGACCGCCTGGATGCGCAGCGCGGCGCGGAGGACACCGCTCGCCTGCGCGATGCTGTGCATGAGGGCCAATCGCTGGTGATCTTACCTGAGGGCACCTTTGATCGTGCGCCGGGGCTAATGCCCTTCCATATGGGTGCTTTCATGGTGGCCGCCCGCGCCGGCGCGCCAGTGGTGCCGGCCGCCATACGCGGCACCCGCTCGATGCTGCGTGCCGACTCGTGGTTCCCCCGCCGCGGCGTGGTGGGTATCGTGATCGATGCGCCCATCACGCCCGAGGGGGCCGAATGGAGCGCCGCCGTCAGCCTCCGTGATCGGGCAAGGCGGGATATCGCGCACCATTGCGGCGAACCCGACTTGCTGGCTTAGCCTTAAGCAGCACCAAGTTTTCCAATGCACATGGACGATATGCGCCAATTTGGCTTTAAAGACTCATTCAGCGTTGAGGAGCCCACTTCATAGGGGCCATTAGCAGTTTTGGTTCCTATTCCACAACGTCGATCTTCTCCAGCGCCCGGGCAACCGCTCCGCGAACGCGTGGGTCCGGGTCGCGCAAGTGCGCATGCAGCGCCGGGCGGGCATCTTCCGCGCGTGGTCCGAGCAGGCCCAGCGCCTCGGCGGAAAAGTAGCGGTATCTGGGGTTCTGGTGCTCCAGACCTCGCACCAGGGCGGGTAAAGCCATGACGGCGGCCGATGTGTTCTGGTTCTGTTTGAGCCAGATGGCGACGGTTTCCGGATCGCGGCCCGTGCGTGGCGTAAAATCAGCCCTGGCCCGATACAGTTGGACTTGCAGGCGGGGGCGATCACGGTGCTCAAGCGGCACGAAGCCGGCGTAATAGATGGGGTGCGTGGTTAGCCTCAGGGAATCATCAATGGTGATGGTGTCGACCAATTCGACCTCGTCAGCGCCGGCGGCAATGGCGGAGGCGCTCGCCTGATCGGGCACCACGATCCAGTCGCCGGCGCGCACTTGCGAATGCTCTGGCACGAGCGGGCGCATGCCCTTACGCTCGGCATGAAACTGAAAATCCCAGCGGCCGAGATACCAGGCCGTTGCCTGTGGGGCGTGGCTTGCAATCACGGCTTCAGTGCGGTCCACGCCATGTTTGAATGCCTGCGCCTCGCGAAAATCCAGGCCATAAAAACCCAGGCCCATTATCACGTTAAATATAGCCGCTCCCCATAGCGCGCGGCTGCTCATCGTAGATGGCGCACCTGTCGTGGCCAGGCGACCGGCGACAAGGGTGCTGATCACCACCAGACCCATCAGGCGTCGGACAGCGCCAAAGGGGCTGATGGCAAAATAGGCTGCGAGTTCCAGCAACAGCAGTCCGACAAGAAAACATTCCTGGCGACGCTCTCGCCATAAGCTATGCCACCATTGTCCCTGACCCGCAGGCTGCAAAAGCTTGAGACAGGCAGCGACAATAGCCATGGCTGCCGCGATGCCAAACATGGTGAACGCCACATCCTGGGCCGGCTGCCATGCAATCATGCCAAAGCCCGCCAGGGCGAGAGCGGCAATGGTGGCCAGCAACCAGCCGGATGCGGCCCATGCCACAAGGATGAGCAAAACTATTCCGACATGAATGGCGCCCAGGGTTTTCAGCAGGGCTTCAGCCAACTGGAGTTTGTCCCATGGTTCGGTGAAGGCATTAAACAGCGTAAATAGAAATTGCGAGCGCCCATACATCAGGTAGGTGACGAACTCCCAGCCGAGAAAGATGGCGGCTGAGAGGGCACAGGCGAGAAAAGCGAGACGGATGCGGCCAAAGAACAAGGCATAGAGCAAAATCGCGGCAGGGGCGATAACGCCGGTGTATTTGGTCAGCATGGCCAGCCCCGCCAGCATGCCGGCCAAGGCGGTTAGCCGGATGCAACTCCTGTCGCTGGCCAGCATGAACGTGGCCAGGGCCGCGAAAATAAGCGACTCAACCGGGACGTCGAGCATGAGGTTGAAGCCGGGAAGAAAGGCCGGGGACAGGGCGATGAAGCAAACAAGCGGCATTTCAATACCAGGCGTAAAGCGGCGGCACAGCGCGTGCAGTGAAAAGACCAGGAGAAGCGCAAAGGGCAGCAGGCTGAGCTTCCACAGCACTGGCTCCGCGCCAAACAGCTTCGCCGCACCGCCCAGCCAGTAGATTAAGAGCGGTGGCGCAAGCTGGTCGCTAGCGTGCATGGGCCATTCGAACCAGTGCAGTTCGAAGCCGGCGGGGTCAAATGGATACAGGGCAATCTGCTGGGCGAAGAAGATGTAAAAGGTGTCGTCGATACGTACGGGCTTAAGGGCATTGAGAAGCGTGAGTAACAGCGCCAAGCCGATCAGCGCAGTGGCTTGTCGTCCAGTGAGCAGTGGCAAGTCGGAAGTCTTAAGGTGGTTCATGGATGCTTCGATGATCGGCCGGCGCGGGGTATGCCGTCAAGAAGCGACTGTTTTGTTGGCAGTTGCGCCCGTGATTCGTAGCATAGGCGTACTTTCTTTGCCGAGGTCGTCATGCACATCCAGGAACAACTCAGGCTTTTTTCACGCGGCTCTGTGGAAATCCTTCCCAAGGGCGGGTTGGAGAGCAAGGTGAAGTTGGCCGCCAGTGAGGGCAGGCCTTTGCGGGTGAAGGCTGGTTTCGATCCGACCGCACCCGACCTGCACCTTGGCCATACGGTGCTGTTGGAGAAGCTCAGGCAATTCCAGGTCTGTGGCCATCAGGTGGTATTTCTGATCGGCGATTTTACCGGCATGATCGGCGACCCGACTGGCAAGAACGAGACGCGGCCGCCACTAACACGTGATGACGTGCTGGCCAATGCTGAAACCTACAAGCAGCAGGTGTTCAAGATTCTCGATCCCGACAAAACCGAGGTGCGCTTTAATTCCGAGTGGCTGTCGGATTTATCGGCGGCCGATTTGATCCAGCTTGCCGGCAAGGCCACCGTGGCGCGCATGCTTGAGCGCGATGATTTCGAAAAGCGCTACAAGGGCGGCCAGCCCATCGCGATCCACGAGTTTCTGTATCCGCTGATCCAGGGCTACGACTCGGTGGCGTTGAATGCCGACATTGAACTGGGTGGCAACGATCAGAAGTTTAATCTGTTGATGGGCCGGCAATTGCAGGAGGCCCATGGCAAGTCCGCCCAGGTGATTTTGACCATGCCGCTGCTTGAGGGCCTGGGCGGGGTCAGCAAGATGTCCAAGTCGCTGGACAATTATGTCGGCATTACCGAACCGTCTGGCGAGCAGTTTGGCAAGTTGATGTCCATTTCCGACGAGCTGATGTGGACCTATTATCAATTGCTCACCGATGTCGATGTGAACGCCCTCAAAGAGCAGCACCCCATGGAAGTGAAGAAGCAGTTGGCCGTGCGGCTGGTGGACCGTTTTCACGGCGAGGGCGCTGGCCAGCAGGCGCGCGAGGAATTCGAGCGGGTGTTCTCCCAGAGCAAGCTGCCATCCGATATTCCCGATGTGGAACTGGTCGCGGATGGCGGCCATCTGTGGGTGGCGCAGGCGCTGACAAAATCCGGACTGACGAAGAGCAATGGCGAGGCCATTCGCCTGATCAGGCATGGAGCGTTGTCCATCGACGAGGCCAAGGTGGCTGACAAGGATTATCAACTCTCGCCCGGCGGCCCCTATTTGATCAAGCTTGGTAAGCGGCGCTATGTCCGCCTGCTGGT
>Ga0316187_10000002_pt1:142500-331356 | contig 331356 bp, 301 predicted proteins | sample CroRivburrow1_MG_FD_204927 | JGI IMG/M metagenome (GOLD analysis project Ga0316187, IMG submission 204927) | Coastal sediment microbial communities from Maine, United States - Cross River worm burrow 1 | ecosystem: Environmental > Aquatic > Marine > Coastal > Sediment | place...
AAGCTCTGAATTGAAGCCCCGGTAAACGGCGGCCGTAACTATAACGGTCCTAAGGTAGCGAAATTCCTTGTCGGGTAAGTTCCGACCTGCACGAATGGCGTAACGACTTCCCCACTGTCTCCACCAGAGACTCAGCGAAATTGAACTCGCTGTGAAGATGCAGCGTACCCGCAGCTAGACGGAAAGACCCCGTGCACCTTTACTACAGCTTGACATTGGATCTAGGAATATTTTGTGCAGGATAGGTGGGAGGCTTTGAACCGGTCACGCCAGTGATCGGGGAGCCACCCTTGAGATACCACCCTGAATATTCTTGGGTTCTAACCGAGGCCCGTTATCCGGGTCCGGGACATTGTCTGGTGGGTAGTTTGACTGGGGCGGTCGCCTCCCAAAGAGTAACGGAGGCGCGCGAAGGTACACTCAGGCTGGTCGGAAATCAGCCATTGAGCGCAAGGGTATAAGTGTGCCTGACTGTGAGACTGACAAGTCGAGCAGGTACGAAAGTAGGTCCTAGTGATCCGGTGGTCCCGAGTGGAAGGGCCATCGCTCAACGGATAAAAGGTACGCCGGGGATAACAGGCTGATCGCGTCCAAGAGTCCACATCGACGACGCGGTTTGGCACCTCGATGTCGGCTCATCACATCCTGGGGCTGTAGCAGGTCCCAAGGGTTCGGCTGTTCGCCGATTAAAGTGGTACGTGAGCTGGGTTTAGAACGTCGTGAGACAGTTCGGTCCCTATCTGCTGTGGGCGTTGGAGAATTGAGAGGAGCTGTCCCTAGTACGAGAGGACCGGGATGGACGAACCTCTGGTGTTTCTGTTGTTCCGCCAGGAGCATTGCAGGGTAGCCACGTTCGGAAGGGATAACCGCTGAAAGCATCTAAGCGGGAAGCCCACCTCGAGATGAATTCTCCCGTGACTTTAAGTCACCTAAAGGGCCCTTCGAGACTAGGAGGTTGATAGGCTGGGTGTGGAAGAGTGGTAACACTTGGAGCTGACCAGTACTAATTGCCCGTGCGGCTTGACCATGCAACGTTAAAATACTCGAACAATATTCCTTACCCCTTCCTGGTGGTAATAGAGAGAGGGAAACGCCTGATCCCATCCCGAACTCAGAAGCTAAGCCTCTTATCGCCGATGGTACTGCAGCGTTCGCTGTGGGAGAGTAGGTCACTGCCAGGATTTTTTACCCCAACCCGCCGTTGAGCTTATGCTCCGGCGGGTTTTTTATTTCGGTTTGACGAAGTTGCTGAATCTTGGAAGATGTCTTTAATCAATGCTTACCGATGTGAGTGTTCTAATGGAAGTGCGATATGCCAGTTACCTGGTCTGAAACTGAAGTTGAAGCCATTGTAGAAGATTACTTTACGATGCTTTCTTTGGAGCTAAGAGGCATTTCTTATAACAAGTCCCAGCATAGAAGAGCGCTTTCGCAACTGCTCAACAACAGAAGTGATGGCTCAATTGAAATGAAGCACCAGAATATCAGCGCGATCATGCATGAATTGGGAATGCCGTCGATTTCAGGTTATAAACCTTTAAGCAATTATCAAAGAACTGCTCTGCCAGATGCGGTGCTTGATCGACTTGTGGCTAATCCCGATTTGACAGCTTTGGTAAATGAAGATGTGCGTACAGTTGTCCAAGTGCCGTCAGTTGAAAACATTCTCTCCCTACTTGAAAACCCACCTGCATTGAACGTGACTGGAAAAGACAACATAAGAGAACCTTCGACTACATACTCTGTTCAAACCAATTATCTTGAACTCGAAGCAGCCAATAAATTGCTTGGGAATGCAGGGGAAATCTTTGCCATCAACTTCGAACGCGCACGCCTGATCTCCTTGGGGAAAAACGCCCTAGCTGACAAAATCGAGCATGTCGCAGTTACTCAGGGAGATGGTGCCGGATTTGATATTCGTTCTTATGAAGACAACGGATCGGATAGGTTTATTGAGGTAAAGACGACCAAATACGGCAAGTATTCGCCATTTTTTATTACCGCTAACGAATTGAAATTCTCGGAAAGTCATCGTACCAATTACCATCTGCATCGAGTCTTCCAGTTTAGAGACAGCCCTCACTTGTACTCGCTGCCGGGATCGATTAAGGAAAACTTTATTTTATCTCCTACCCAGTACCGAGCTGGCTTCAACTAGTATTTTGAATCTGATCGAGGAATACACGCCATGTTCCAACCCAAACTAAGTAGGTCGCCACAAGCGCCAATCACAAGCCACTCGTTGAGCTTTTAGCTCCGGGCTGCGCAGGGTAAAGCTGAGCTTAGTTGGCGAGTAGCTCGTAGGTTTCCTTTTCACCCTCGGTGACCGGCGTGAGGGCAAGATCGGTGTAGTTAAGGCCATCGGGATCGGCCTTGATGCGTTTGCGTATGGCACCAAATCTCAGGATCAGGACGATGACACCGGCATGGTTTCTGACAACCTCCCATACCCGACGTGGATAGAAAATAATGGGATTTTCAATTTTCATACCTGGGCGGCGGTCGCGGCGGTATTTGTGACGGAAGTAGCCGCCCTCCAGTGGGTGCAGCCCCTCAAACCTGTGACAGGCATAAAACCACAGCATCAGGAACATCACCTTGCCGACACTGATGCCGCCGGCGCGGGCGCGCCTGAGTACGGTCTCCACATGCTCCGGCGTGTAATAGGCATCCCAGGCCTTCTCATAGATGCCCTCCCACTCCTGTCTGGACATGGTGGAATGGCCCGTGGTGACATGATTGAGGTCGTACTTGTTCATATCCGGGTCCATCCACGTGCCGGCCTCATGCAGCTCCTTATGATCCTGTGAGCCGGGCAGGGGGGTAAGGAAGAAGAACTCCAGCAGGTCGACCGGTAGTTCGCGCTGGATGACCCCGATGTCCTTGACGATGCGCTCGGGCGTGTCGGCCGGGAAGCCCAGGATATAACCGGCGCAGGTAATGACGCCGATGTTGCGCCAAGCCTGAAGCATCTTGCGGTATTCTGTGATCTTGTTCTGCTTTTTCTGGGCAGCCTGCAGATTGTCCGGGTTGATGTTCTCCAGCCCGATGAACACGCGCGCCACGCCGGCCCGGCCCGCCTTCTCGATGAAGCGTGGAATGCGGTGGCACATGGTGTCGACCTGGATGGTAAGGCGTATGACCATGCCCTCCTTTTCGCGCAGCATGGCCAGGTGATCGAAGATGGCCTCCCAGTCGCGGTTGCGGGCGAAATTGTCATCGGTGATGAAGAAACGCGTGATGCCCTGCTCGGTATTCTTGCGCACAATGTTCTCGATATCCTCGACCGAGCGGCGGCGCGACTTTCGCCCCTGCACGTTGATGATCGTGCAGAAGCTGCACAGAAACGGGCAGCCACGGCCGGCATCAAAGCTGGTGAAAGAACCGACGCAACGTTGTAGCAGTTCGGCGGGCAAAAAAGGCGTGGGCTGCGATTCGACAGTGGGCAGCTCGCTCAGGTAATTATACAGCGGCTTCATCTGGCCGGCATAGGCGTCTTTGAACACCCCTTCCATCCGCCCCTCGGCCTCGCCAGCGAACAAGGAGATGCCCATGTCCATGGCGTGCTGAATGTCAGCCGGAACCTTCGGCAGCATGGCCAGGCAGCCGCTGACATGAAAGCCGCCAATGCATACCTGGATGCCGGCATCGCGCAGGCGGGTGGCAATATCCATGGCGCGAGGAAACTGGTTGGACTGCACGCCGGCAAAGCCGACGAAACCGCCGCCATCCGATTCCCGGATTTGCCGAATGATTTTGTTGACGGGGATGCGGGTGTTGGTTTCATCATAGGCGCTGACCGCGATATCCACGTCCTCGCCCAGCACCTTGCGTCCGGCCATGTCCAGGCTCAGGCCATAGAGCGCGGCCAGGGTGTTGGAAGGCACGGCGGAGCGGTGCCACTGAATCACATATCCTTCGTCATCGTAATGCGATGGTTTGATTAGAACCACCTGGAAGGTCTTTCTGTTTGCCTTACTGGTCAAATACGATCTCCTGAACCGCCTTTAGCGGCTGCCTCACACCTCATTTCATTTCATCCTAGCAGACGGCTGCTTCACGAAGCTAGCGCTTACACCATTCATTTATTAGGGACTTGGGTTGTCAGAAGTGAACATAGCGATTTCAAACCCGGTTTATCTGTAGCTGCTAATAATTTCCTGACGGCGGAAGCAGTCTATGCTGTGATCGTTGACCATGCCGACCGCCTGCATATGGGCATAGCAAATCGTGGAACCGACGAACTTGAAGCCTCGCTGGCGTAAATCCCGGCTCAAACGATCCGATTCCGGGCTAGTTGCCTGGTAATCGTTCTCCGCTCTGATCTCATGCACGATGGGCCTGCCATCGACGAAGCGCCACATATAGGCGTCGAAGGTTCCGAATTCGTCCTGAACATCGAGAAACTTCCGGGCATTTTTGATGGCGGCATGGATTTTCAGCCGATTTCGGATAATGCCGGCGTCGCCCAGAAGCGCCGCCACTTTCCTGTCATCATATGCTGCGATCTTTTCGGCATTGAAATGATCAAAAGCGATGCGGTAGTTCTCGCGTTTTCTCAGAACGGTATACCAGCTCAGGCCAGCCTGGGCGGCTTCGAGCGTCAGAAATTCGAATAGCAAGCGGTCATCATGGACGGGAACACCCCATTCATCATCGTGATAAGTTACGTAATCGGGCTTGGTGGGATCAACCCAGGGGCATCGGCATTTTTCTTTGTCTTTAGTTTGCATCATGTAATTCCTGTATGGCGGCCAGGCTCAATAAAGTCAGTTGACCGCCCTGCTGTCGAAATCTTACCCGAATAAAACATAAACATTGACAATCAATCAAGGAAGGTGATAGTGATTATGGCTGGGGATTAGCATAACCTGCTTTTAGTTAAAGTGAGATTTATCACATAAATATAGGGAGAGCTTCATGAAGAAAATCAATGGTTTTATATGGGCGATGCCCATAATGATTGTGGCGCTAGGGTGGAGTGGCCAAGCTTCTGCCGCCGCCGTCTGTGATAGTGGATCGACTGCAGTCATTGTCGCGGGGGTCTTGACTTGCACACCAACAGGAACGGATTTGACTACTGCAGCTGGAGTTAGCGCGGGTACGACTGTTTCAGCAGGCACGACAGTCACGGCCGGCACGACAGTCACGGCCGGCACAGGTGTAACGGCGACTACCGGCAACATCACTGCTACCGCAGGCGCGGTAAATGCCGGTACTACTGTCACGGCAGGCACTGGAATTACGGCGACTACCGGCAATATCACTGCCACTGCCGGTAATGTAACGGCAAGCGGCACTGTAACGGGTGGCACGGTGCAAAACACTGCTGGTACTGGGTCCATCAGCGCAGCGGGCGCAATAACAGGTACTTCGCTTACATCAAACGGCATTACGACCCTTAACGGTGCCACAACGGTTACAGCTGGTGGTCTTGGTGTTACCGGTGGCACGACGACGGATACGCTGACTGTAAATGGTTTATCCACAACGACTGGTATTACCAACACAGGTGCAATCACCAATACCGGCACATTGACCAATAACGGTGCAGCCCAGATAAATGGCACATTAGGGGTGACAGCTTTGTCCACTACGGCTGGAATTAGCAATACGGGCCAGCTGACTTCAACAGGCGTAACAACCCTGACAAACGGTGCTAACAATGTGATTGTGGATGCAGCGAGCGCGAGATTGGTCAACGGGGCGTCCAACGTGACGGTGCAGGCCGGACAAGCTCAGATGACCGATGGTACTTCATTCGTAACTACCTCAGGCGGCACTGCTTGGATGAACAACGGCGCCAACAATGTAACAGTCAATGCGGCTGGCGCATCCATGACCGATGGCACGGCTACTGTGTCGACCACTGGTGGTGTTGGCAGTATTGCCAGCGGCGCCAGCAATGTCACTGTGAATGGTCCGACTGCTAGCATGGCGAGTGCTGGCGGCAGTGTTACGACTAATGCATCACAGGTGCAAATGCTCAGTGGTGCAACGACAGTAACGGCCACGAATGCGTCAGGTAGCATTGTTAATGGCACCAACAACGTGACAGTTAATAATGCAAGCTCTGCCTTGAACTCAACTGGCGCAAATGTCACCACGAGCTTGAATCAGGCTCAGATGAACAGTTCAGGCAATACTGTTACGACTAGCAATACGCTGGCGCAAATGTCGTCGGCTGGCGGCGGTTCGACTGTGACTGTGAACGGAACGAATGCCACCATGGCCAGCAGCGGTGCAAGCGCAGGCGATGTAAGCGTGACCAGTAATAGCGCAAGCGTGACCGTGCCAAGCGCTGGCGGGACAAATGGGCTGCTTGTCGAAACCTTTCAAACAACCGTGGCCGGTGGCACGGGTACCACGACGATGATACTTGATGATAATGCGGCGCATTTTAACAACCATCTCGAAATGGGTGGCAATCGCGTTACCAACATGGCCGACGGCATCAATCCGATGGATGCGGTGAATAAGCGGCAGCTCGATGAGGTGGCTGAGGCTGCTTATTCCGGTATCGCCTCCATTGCGGCTATGTCCGCCATTCCGGCGCCATTGCCGGACAATCGCTTCTCGCTCGGAATCGGCGGCGGTTACTACAAGAGTGAAGGGGCGTTTGCCGCTGGAGTCAGCGCCAATGTTGGCACCAACATGAGGCTTACCGGTGCTTTTGGCATCGGCACATCAGGGGATCCAGCTGGGGCCATTGGGGCCGGGATTAGCTGGTAATTTTCCTGGCTTAGCGCAATAAAACCGGGGCGAGGAGCGACCACTGCGGTCATACCTCGCCCCGGTTTTTTTATACCTTGACGCTATTCGTCAGTCGCGGCCGGGAAGGGCATCCGGGACTTCCGCATGGATGTGGCGCTCGCCTCTGTAAAAGCGAGCGGCAACCGTGAACACAAAGGCCGTGACCAGCATCAGCAGCGTGAAAAAGAGGAAGTAGTCGGCGCCTTCCAGTTTGCTTGTGCCATCCGGATTGGCGATGAAGAAGTTGACCGCGCTGGTGAACAGATTGCCGGCCGAGATCGAGAGCATGAAAAAGGCCATGACGAAGGACTTCATCACTTTCGGCGCCTGGGTGTAGGAAAACTCCAGACAGGTGATGGAGATCATCACCTCGGCGCTGGTGAGCACGACATAGGCTAGAAGTTGCCAGCCGATATGCGGGGTGAGGCCTGAATCGATCTGCATTTGAATCCACGTCGGAATGGCGAAGGCAAGCACGGTGACGAACATGCCGATGCCAATCTTGCGCAACTCGGTCAGCGGGAAGATGCGGTCGATGGCCGGATAGATGACATAGGAGAATAGCGGGATCAGCAGCATGACCAGCAGCGGATTGGCCGCCTGGATCTGCGAGGGCAGCACTTCGAATCCCAGCATCACCCGGTCCATATGCTGCGCCTGCAACACCCAGCTCGAACCGGTCTGGTCGAACAAGGCCCAGAACACAGCGACAAATGCGTAGATAAGGCACAGGCGGGCAAGCGTTTTTAAGCCTGCGCCGCTGAAGACCTGGCGCACGAAGCTCATGCCCGTCGGCGGCACGTGCGCGAAACGCCAGCGGCCGGACCAGAAGATCAGGGTGGCCGCCAGCATCAACACGCCGGGCACGGCAAATGCGATTGATGGGCCATAGGCTGCCAGCAGCCATGGTGTGGCCAGCATCGAGGCAAAAGCGCCGAGGTTGATCGAAAAGTAGAACCAGCCGAACATACGCGACAGCAGATGCTCGTTGCCACGGCCAAACTGATCGCCGACATGCGCCGATACGCACGGTTTGATGCCGCCAGCGCCGAATGCGATCAGGCCAAGGCCAAGGGCCAGTCCCAGCCGTGTATGGTCGATGGCCAGGACGAAATGACCCAGGCAGTAAACAATGGAGAGCGCGATTACGGTGCGGTACTTGCCCAGCCAACCGTCGGAAATTAGTGCGCCCAGCAGAGGCGTCAGATACACCGCCGAGACAAACAGGTGGAACCAACCCTTGGCTTCTTCCTCACTCATCACATCCGGATTGCCGCCGGCGTCCATGAGCGCCTGCGTCATGAACACCACCAGAATGGCGCGCATGCCATAAAAGCTGAAGCGCTCCGCCCCTTCGTTGCCAATGATAAACGGGATGCCGGGCGGCATGTGCGCCGAGGCGATGGGTGCTGAACGATAGTTAGTCATGGTTGGGCATGGCTAACCTACGCGGGCATGAAAGGCAAAAATGCCGTGGGGCGGAGCTGGGGGGGGGGGGGGGTTAAGTTCCTTTCTGGTTATCCGCTTCTTTGAGTTTAGTGACCATCACCGGGCAGGGTGCTTCGCGCACGACGCGCTCGGCCGTGGAGCCCAGCAAGGCATGCATGATCCCCGTATTGCCGTGGCTGCCGATCACGATTAGGTCGGCGGGAAGTTCGGCGGCAAATGTGCTGATCGCGGCAGCCGGACGTAGCGTAGATTCGACTTGATGCGTGTGAATCTGGGCCGCGCTCCTGATTGCCTTCAGCTCGCCAGCTGCGGCATGCAAGCGCTCATCGCCCGACTTGATCAGCTCCTGCGACAGCTCTTCCAGAGGAATCAGGGTGAGCTCCGGCATGTCGGCGTAGTAAAGCTGTGGGCTGACGACGTGCAGCAGGTGCAGCTCGGCTTCAAAGCGCTGCGCCAGGTCGAGGGCCGTTTGAAGCGCATGCTCCGACGATTCGGAGAAATCCGTTGGCACGACAATGCGGGAAACACTCAGCATATGAACCACCTCATACCGAGGTTATAGCCCATTTACCGCCCTTTGGCGTAGCCGTGTGGCGGAAGCTACCTCTCTCCGCCGGCCGCGAGCAGCGTTTTCGCATCCAGCAGCTGGCCGCGAATATCCTTGGCATCATCCGACAGCAGGTAGAGAAATGCTTCACATGCTTCGGCTGGCGGTGGTGCCGTGCCCGGATCAAGGCCCGGGTAGGCGCGCATGAAGGACGTGGTGCGCATGCGTCCGGGATTGAGGGCGTTGAAGCGAATGGCCTTCTTCGGATGCTCCATTTGCCACAATTCGACACTGTGGCGTAACGCGCCCTTGGCGATGCCGTAGCCATGCCAGTTGGGCTGGGTTTTCTGGCTCATGTCGCAAGCGGTGAAGATCACCGAGGCCGCCTCGGCGCGCTCCAACAACGGGAACAGCGTCCGGGTAAGCAGATTAGGGGCGGCAAGATGAATATCCAGCATCTGTCTGAACGCCTCGGGTTTAACATGCTCCATGGGCGCGCAACGGTCGAGCTGGCCGGCGGCGTGCACCAGACCGTTCAGGTGGGGAATGTGATGAGAGAGGCCGCCCAACAGCTCGTCGTAGGCCTCAAAACTTGTGAGGTCGAATGGAACGCACAGGCAGCGGCCGCCCGCTTTTTCGATGTGGCTCTGGATGTCCGCCAGGCCATCTTCGCTGCGGGCCAGTGCGATGACGTTGGCGCCTTCACGCGCCAGCGCCAGGCACAGGGCTCGGCCCAGGCCGGTGGTCGCGCCCGTGACCATGATGATGCGTTGCTCGAAGCGATTGTTCATGTGTTCTCCGTTCCCGGTTATAGGCCGGCGAATCTAGCAGCAGGGCAAGTGAAGTGAAGTGGTCATGCGTTCAAGCGGCCGCTATGCTGCGCGCTTCTTTCAGACGGGAGCAGAAGATGGCCGATTATCAATATGTATTTACCATGCAGGGCGTGGGCAAGGTGGTGCCGCCCAAGCGTGAAATCCTTAAGGACATCTACCTGTCCTTCCTGCCCGGCGCCAAAATCGGCGTGCTGGGGCTTAATGGCGCCGGCAAGTCCACACTGCTGAACATCATGGCCGGCATCGACGCCGACATCATCGGCGAGGCCCGGCCAGCGCCTGGCATCCGCATCGGCTATCTGGCGCAGGAGCCGGAGCTTGACCCGGCCAAGGATGTGCGCGGCAATGTCGAAGAGGCGGTGCAGCCGATCAAGGATGCATTGACTGAGCTCGACGCGGTCTATGCCTCCTACGCCGAACCAGATGCCGATTTCGACGCCATCGCTGCCAGACAGGCAAAGCTCGAGGCGTTCATCGAGGCGAGTGACGGCCATGATCTCGACCGCAAACTGGAGATTGCCGCCGACGCCCTGCGCCTGCCGGACTGGGATGCCGATGTCAGCAAGCTTTCAGGCGGTGAGCGCCGGCGCGTCGCCCTGTGCCGCCTGCTGCTGTCCAATCCTGACATGCTGCTGCTGGATGAGCCGACCAACCATCTCGATGCTGAATCCGTGGCCTGGCTGGAGCGTTTCCTGCACGATTTCAAGGGCACGGTGGTGGCCGTGACGCATGACCGTTACTTCCTCGACAATGTTGCCGGCTGGATTCTGGAGCTGGATCGCGGCCATGGCATTCCCTACGAGGGCAACTATGCCGCCTGGCTGGAGCAGAAGCAGAAGCGCCTGGAGGTGGAGGAAAGTCAGGAATCCGCCCGCCAGCGTAGCATTAAGCAGGAGCTGGAGTGGGTGCGCAGCTCGCCCAAGGGGCGGCATGCCAAGTCCAAGGCCCGCCTGGCCCGCTTTGAGGAGCTTAGTTCCGCCGAGGTGCAGAAACGCAGCGAAACCAACGAGATTTTCATTCCACCTGGGCCGCGCCTGGGTGATGTGGTCGTCGATGCAGAGGGGGTCAGCAAGGGCTTTGACGGTCGCATGCTGATCGATGGCCTGAATTTCAAGCTGCCCAGAGGCGGCATCGTCGGCGTGATTGGGGCCAATGGCGCCGGCAAGACCACACTGTTCCGCATGATCACCGGGCAGGAAAGCCCTGATGCCGGCGAGCTGAAGATGGGCGAGACGGTGCAGTTCGCCTACGTAGACCAGAGCCGCGATGCCCTGGACGCGAGCAAGAGCGTGTGGGAGGAGATTTCCGGCGGCAGCGACTCCATTCTTCTGGGCAAGCATGAAGTGGCCTCACGCGCCTATTGCGGTCGCTTCAATTTCAAGGGCGGCGACCAGCAGAAAAAGGTGGGATCGCTGTCCGGCGGTGAGCGTAACCGGGTGCATCTGGCCAAGGTGCTCAAATCAGGTGGCAATGTGCTGCTGCTTGATGAGCCGAGCAATGATCTCGACGTGCACACTCTGCGTGCCCTGGAAGAGGCGCTGCTCGATTTCGCCGGCTGTGCCATCGTGATCAGCCACGACCGCTGGTTTCTCGACCGCGTGGCCACCCATATTCTCGCCTTCGAGGGCGAGGGCCAAGTGGAATGGTTCGAGGGTAATTTCGCCGACTATGAGGAAGACAAGAAGAAGCGGCTGGGGGCCGAGGCCTGCGAGCCGCACAGACTAAAATACAAGAAGCTGGCCTGACCGGATTCAGACTCTCTCAATTCCGGTCAGACCAGCATAGGGCATCGAGGGGATGGCGCCTGTCTCTATCAAGCCGGTCAGTGACGGCTATGGCCGCGATGATGCCTGCGCTTGTAGTAGCGCTCATTGTGGCGCTGGCGGTACAGATGGCGCCTTTCCTTGTACACATGCCGTCTTTCGTAATACACCGGCTGTGGGCGTGAAGCTTCATACAGCACGGCAGCGGTAATGCCGCCAAGTACGGCCCCGAAAATGGCCGCTTCAAAGCCACGATCATTGTACCTTTGGTTGTGCTGAGGCGTGTAATAGTCGCTCCGATAAGAGCCGGCCAATGCCATACTGCCAGTGGCGAACATCGAGAAAACGAGTAAAGCAACAATTATTCCGTATCTACGCATGACGACCTCCTTGTATGTCCTCACGATAGCCCCCCTGGCAAAACCCACAATGAGCAAGCCTTGCGCTGTGCAGGGGAGTCAGTGCGCCATGGAGTATGACTATACAAGGTCGCATAGATGGTTTCCCTGATTTACTCACTGGCTGCTCGTAAAACCTACTGCCTTGATGTGCCAAGCAGAGAGCAGACGAGGAGGGAAAGTCGATGACAGCGAACTATGGGACAAGTTCAATGAAATATGCGCTGGAAGATCGGGTTAAATTTATCTGCAAGAGCTAGAATTTTGTTATGTTAGTGCAAGAAGCTGTTGGGCCTGGGTTACATTATTGCGCTGTTAGTCAGCCAAAGTGCCGCCGCAGGAGGAACCGCAGCCGGCGGTGCAGCCGTAGCAGTGATCGGCGGTGGCGATGCGGCGGTCGATCAGTTCAACGGCCGGGACCTCCCACAGCCGCCGTTTCTCGAGGCCCGTCGCCGGCATCTCCAGCATCTGATTGAAATCACAATCGAAGACATGGCCCTGCCAGTCGATGCTGACCAGATTGCGGCACATCAGATGGGGCAGGGTGGCGGCATTAAAGTTGTCTTCTAGCAGGCGCTGGTAATTTTCCAGCTCGCCCTGGCGGGTTAGCCATTCGGCGTAGCGCTTGATCGGGACATTGGTCAGGCAGAACAGCTCGTTGAACACGATGCCGTGGTCATCCTTTAGGCGCGTGCGGTAGTCGGCTTCAAGCGCCTCTTGCGGCGGCGGTAGGAAAGGGCCGGCCGGATTGTAGGCCAGGTTCAGTTTCAAGCCTGAATCTGGCTGGCCGTAGCCCAGCGCATTGAGCTTCTTGAGACCCAGAATTGAACTGTTGAACACTCCTTTGCCGCGCTGGCCATCCACATTCTGTTGCAGATAGCAGGGCAGGCTGGCGGCGATTTCCACGCCGTGCTTGGCAAGGAACTCGGCTGTGCCCCTCTGCTCATCCAACAACAGCACGGTAAGGTTGCAGCGATCCATGACATGAATGTCGCGCTTTCTCAGCTGCTCGACGAAGGGGCGAAAACCGGGGTTCATTTCCGGCGCGCCGCCGGTCAGGTCAACGGTGGCTACCGCATTGGCGTCCAGCCAGTCGAGCAGATGGGCCTGGGTCTCGCGCGTCATGATCTCGGCGCGCTTCGGGCTCGCCTCCACGTGGCAGTGCGTGCATGCCTGGTTGCAAAGCTTGCCCAGGTTGATTTGCAGGCTGTCCAGTTGCTGCCGGCGCAATATGCCGACGCGCTCGTCGAATCTCAGAGTATCGTAGGCCAGTTGCATGGCGTTGATGCTCGTGCTCATCAGCTGCTCTTTCTGTTAGCGGCCTTACTGTTTTCGCCATCTGCCAGGCCGTTCATGCGGCGGATAATCTGCGGCAGGACGTTAACACGAGAACGGTTCAGGTGCATGCGCAGGCGCGGCAGGTGGTCGAACTCGGGATCGTCATTGTGCGGCCAGTGCGACACCTGCTCTATGACGCCGCCCTGCAGCACGTCGCTGAATTCGGCATTAAGCCGCTCAAGTGCGCCAGCCGACAGCGGGTTCAGGATGCGTAGCACCACCCATTTCCCAGCATAGCGGAAGCTGTGGTAATTGCTGTAGAAACTGCTTATGTGCTTGGCGGCCGCCTCGACGCTGTCGGTGTGGAACATCAGATGCGTATCCTCCGGGCTGATGAAGCCGTCATTGATCAGCCGGCGCATCCAGGAGCCGACAAACGGCCCCCAATAATCATCGCCGGGCGCTTCCAGCAGCACCACGGGAATCGGTGGATTGCGGCCTGTTTGCAGCAGTGTGATCGTCTCAAATGCCTCATCCAGCGTGCCAAAACCGCCGGGGGAGAGCACGATCGCGTCGCTTTCCTTAAGAAAGAACAGTTTGCGCGTGAAGAAATACTGGCATTCGAAGAGGCGTGGCGAGCCCGCCAGAATCGGGTTGGAGCCCTGCTCCAGCGGCAGGTTGATGTTGATGCCGAAGGAGTGCTCGTAACCCGCGCCCTCATTGGCCGCCTGCATAATGCCCGGGCCGGCGCCGGTGATGATCATGAAACCCATATCGCGCAGGGCCCTGGCGCATTCGAGCGTTTGCGTATAATGCGGATGAGCGCTGGGCGTGCGCGCCGAGCCAAACATGGCCACTTTGCGGTAGGCCTGATAAGGGCGGAACACGTCCAGTCCCGAGCCCACCTCATTGAGCACCCGCGCCATGATTTTCAGATCGACAGTGGCGTGGTTGCCGGAAATCAACTTGAGCGTTTCTTTCAGGATGGTGATGGAGTAGAGGTCGTGGCAGCCGATCTGGTCAAGCAGATCTTCTAGGATCGGCTTGATATTCTCCGGAACATTATGAAGAGGATCACTCTTTCGGGGCATGAATGATGATGTCGATTCTGCGGTTCATGGCGCGGCCTTTGTCATAGTCGTTGCTGGCGATGGGGTGCGCTTCGCCATAGCCGATGGATGTGAGCCGGCCCGCCGGCATTCCCGCTGCGATGAGGAAATCGCGCACGGATTCGGCTCGGGATAAGGATAGCCTCTGGTTGGCCTTGGCGTCACCGGCATTATCGGTATGTCCTTCGATGGAAACCTTGCGCTTGGAAAACACCTCCAGGCCGGACTTTAACCTCGCCAGAAGGTCGTAGGAACTGGTGCTCACTGTCGAAGAACCAGAAGCGAAATTCAGTGTTTTCAGGCGCACGAGAATGCTGCCGTCGAGATTGGGGAAAATCTCGGCCTCATTTTTCAGGAACTTTTCCTGCATGCGCTTCAGCTGTTTCTGGCCTCGGGTCTCGTGCTCAAGCTGTTTGGCATGCGATTGTTTCTCGCTCTCCAGTTGCCCTTCAAGCGCCAGTCTTTCACGTTCCATCTTAACCCGGAATGCCTCCTTCAACTGGCGCATCTGCTCTTCGTGCGAGCGTAGCAACTCGTCGCGCTGCCTGCCCTGAAGGTCCGCCAACTGCGTCGCGGTGGTGGCCCTCAGGCGGCTTATTTCGGCTCGATGTTCCGTCTCAAGTCTGATCTGTTCACCTTGCTGCTTCTGGATGGCTGCCGTGATGGCGGCGGCGCTGATCTCGGCGGTGGGCGCATCATTCACCTCTATGCCCAGCGCGCTGGCGATGTTGGCGCGATCCTTCCTAGCCTGTAAGACTAGCATCTCATGGCTGTCGACCTGGCCGCGCCACTCTCTTACCTTCAGCGCCATGTCCTTAGCCTGGACGGCGAGCTTGAGCCCGGCGCGCGGATGGGCCGGCATTTTGGAGCCTTCGCCCGCCAGATAGGACTTGGTCGCGACATACCATGCCTCGGCCTTTTGATACGTGACCGGGGCATATTTTTTCGCCCTGGCCCTGGCGGCGGATTTCAGTGCATCGCCGGTTTGCTCCGCCAGAGGGGGCAGCGCGTCAAGAATCAGGCCTCGGTAGGTGGCGCTGGTTTTCACACGCAGCTGTTCAGCCTCGTTGAACTTGCCTGCTTCAAGGGTGGCGATGAGCTTGGCCAGCAGCGCATCAGCGCCCTGCAGGCGGTCATCACCGGCCAGGGCTTCATGCGCCGCTGAGCGCATGCTGATCAACTCGCCGTATTTGTTTTGGAAGCTGGCGGCCAGGCGTTTTGCCTCATTCAGGGTTTCGCTTGCGGCTTGCAGGCCTTGCTTGGCGCTATCGGCGTCGTTGCCACGTTCGGCCATCATCACCGCACCGAGGAATGCCTGGGCCTTGGCGGCGGTCGCGGGGGCAAATTCAGCATCGGCGCTCTGCATGAACGTGCGCAGATCTTCACTCAGCTTGTCCGCCTCTTCGGAGGCCAGGGCCGTACAGGGCAGGCAAAGACACGCCAGCAACAGGAGTAGGGTTCGCTTAGCCAAGAGACAGCATTCGCTCGAGTGACATAAGAGCCCAGCGTCTATCCTCACCGGCTACGCGCACCCGGTTCTCCACCTTGTTCGCCAAAATCCCTTCCAGTGACGCGCACAAATGCGCTGGATCGATGCGGAACATGGTGGAACACATGCAGACAGTGGGAGAAAGGAAATGCACGGGCTTATCCGGGAAGCGCAACCTGAGGCGGTTCACCAGATTGAGCTCGGTGCCGATGGCGAAGGCCTGACCGCTTTCGGCCGCCTCGACATGGCGGATAATCGCTTCGGTTGAGCCCACCATGTCGGCGATATCGCAGACGTAGCGCGAGCACTCAGGATGAGCCAGCACCTGAATGCCGGGATGTTGCTGGCGCATGTCGTGCACGTGCTGAGCCTTGAACAACTGGTGCACCGAGCAAAAGCCCCGCCACAGGATCAGGCGCGCCTTATGAATATCTTCCTCACTATTGCCGCCAAGTGGCTTGAACGGATCCCAGACGATCATGTCTTCGTCGCCAAGGCCCATGGCCAGCGCACTGTTGCGGCCCAGGTGTTCATCAGGAAAAAACAGAATCTTGTCGCGCTGCCGCCAGCCCCAGGCCAAGATGCGCTGGGCATTCGAGGATGTGCAGACGCTGCCGCCATGCTGGCCGCAGAAGGCTTTCAAGGCGGCGGTCGAATTGATATATGTAATGGGCGTGATATGTGCATCGGCATCCAGGATGCCGGACAACTCGTTCCAGGCGGCGCTGACTTGCGGCAGGTCAGCCATGTCGGCCATGGAGCAGCCGGCTGCGGGGTCAGGAAGAATCACAGTTTGATCATCGCGCGTGAGGATATCTGCCGTTTCGGCCATGAAATGCACGCCGCAGAAAATGATGAAAGGTGAGTCTGTCCTGGACGCGCTTTGTGACAGCTTCAACGAGTCACCGGTCACATCAGCGAATCCGAAGACTTCCTCACGCTGGTAATGATGCCCAAGGATCAGCACACGCTTGCCCAGCTTGTGGCGCAATGTTCTGATGCGAAGCAACACATCCTGCTCGGATGGGGAGTCCGTCATACAAACCAAGGGTGAAATCGCACTCATATGCGCTCAGTTTCAGGAGCCGTTGGCACAATGTCAACGCGGACATCCTATGGAGGTGGAGCGGGCGCAATCGCTGTCAAGCGCAAGATGAACACAATGGTCGAAGAATCTTTCGCTTGTTATATACTTGCCGTCGATAAAGAATGCGCGAATGATGCGAATTCACCGTAACTTTAAAGCAAAGGAAGCTGAAAAATGAATAAATCCAGTTATTTGGCTGTATGCCTGATGATGATTTCTACTGTTGGCATGGCTCATGCTGCCGGCGACCCGAAGGCTGGCGAGGCCAAGGCCGAACTGTGTCTCGACTGCCATGGCGTCGGGGGCAATAGCGAAGATCCCACCTTCCCCAAGCTGGCTGGCCAGTTTAACTACTATATCATTAAACAAATCAAGAAATTCAAGAGTGGAGAGCGTAAGGACGACACCATGACTGATATGGCGATGATGATCGAGACGGATCAGGATCTTGAAGATATCGCGGCTTATTTCAGCTCTCAGCCTGACATGGAGGGGACACCCACTGACCCCCCCCTGATGGTTGATCGAGTTATCAAGAAGCGTGGGGAGAAAGAGCGAGTTATCAGCGTTCCAGTCGTCAAAGTTGGCAAGGATATTTTCATGGATGGCGGTTTTACAAAGTGTTTTGAATGTCATGGGGTTGACGCCCGGGGCAAGGGTGGAATGATGAAGGGCGCACCCAAGCTGGCCGGCCAGCACAAGGAATATATGCTCAAGTCGATGGATGACATCTACAACCACAAGCGGCAGGCCGATACGTTTGACCTGATGTGGAGGGGCCTGCATAGCCTGGACAAGGAGGAATGGGGCTTCGTGGCAGAGTATCTGAGCGGCTTGCAGTCTGCCGAAGAAGGAATTGCTGAAGAAAGCACTGAGGAGAGCCAATAGGGAGATTTGAAACGAGGGCGGCTTTGATTCGGCCGCCCCGTGAAAGCTTGCATGCATTACGCTTGCGTCATATGCTTCGCACAAGAAAGTGAGCCGCGGCTCGCTTTTTTTGTTTATGGAGGATAGGTGCAGGAGCAGATCGCCGCGCTATTGGCTCCCATCGCTGACGAATTGGGCGTAGATGTGTTGGCCATTCAATTGGGCGGCGGACATCACAGGCAGTTGCTCAAGGTCGTGATCGACCGGGCCGGAGGGGTTGATTGTGAAAGCCTTGAGCGTATCAGCAGGGGCTTATCCTTGCAGTTGGATGCTGCGCATGCCATCAAGGGGGCTTACCACATTGAGGTTTCCACCCCCGGGTTCGACTGGCCGCTCTCCAGCCAGGAGGATTTCAAGCGGCATATAGGTGAATGGATTAAGGTTCAACTATCAGATGGCAATTGTCTGAAGGGTGAAAACCTTGGCCCAACGGATGACGGCTTCCGTATTCGTCCGGACAAGGAGGGCGAGCGGGAGTTGAGTATGGATGAGGTGGTGAAAGTAGTGCGGTATGTGAACTGGGGATCACTATCGCGATGAAATATGCTGGATGAACTAATAGAGGTAGGTAAGGCATGAGTGTCGAGATGTTGCATGTAGCTGACGCCGTGGCGAGGGAGAAATCCGTCGATCGCGAGATGGTGCTGGAAGCCATGGAATCCGCATTGAAAACGGTGGCCAGGCGAACATATGGCAACAAAAGGGTGGAAGCCGAGATAGACCGCGAAACCGGTGAAATCAGGTTGTTCCATGTCCGTAGCGTGGTCGAGGAGATCGAGGAAGAGGAGAATGACCTGGATATCGAGGCTGGCCGCGCCATCGATCCGGCGGCGGAGATCGGCACCGAATTTCGCGAACCGCTGCCGCCGGTCGATTTAGGCCGCATTGCGGCTCAGACCGCCAAACAGGTGATCAACCAGAAGATCCGCGAGGCCGAGCGCGAGCGTATTATCGCTGAGTATGAGCCCCGCGTCGGTGAGCTGATCACCGGTATTGTTAAGCGCGTGGAGCGCGGCAATGTGACCGTTGATCTCGGCCGTGGCGAGGGCGTAATCTACCGTGAGGAGTTGTTGCCGCGGGAAACCTTCCGCCAGGGCGATCGCGTCCGCGCCTACCTGCGCGAGGTGCGCAACCAGCCCAAGGGGGCACTGGTATTTCTATCACGGGCGGACGCTGGCATGGTGCTGCGCCTGTTCGAGCAGGAGGTGCCTGAAGTCCAGGATGGCATGGTGGAAATTCAGGCCATTGCGCGCGATCCGGGCTCACGCAGCAAGATCGCCGTGGTGTCCAATGATCCCAGCATCGATCCGGTTGGCGCTTGTGTGGGTACGCGTGGTTCGCGCGTGCAAGCGGTGGTCAACGAATTGCACGGTGAGAAAATCGATATTATCGAGTGGACGCCTGATACGGCGACCTTTGTCATTAATGCCCTGGCGCCCGCCGTTATTGAACGCGTGATGCTGGATGAGGAGCAGCGCACGATTGAAGCTGCGTTGGCTGAGGATCAACTGGCCATCGCGATTGGTCGCCGCGGGCAAAACGTACGCTTGGCTTCCGAGCTCTCCGGCTGGAAGATTGAAATCATGACCATTGGTGAAGAGCGCCAGAAACGTGCGCATGAAGTGACCGATGCCATCTCGGTCTATGTCGAGTCTCTGGATGTCGACCAGGATATGGCCACCCTGCTGGCTTCCGAAGGCTTCATCAGCATGGAGGATATGGCTTATTGTCCGCTGGAGGAGTTGGCGGCCATCGAAGGCTTTGATGAAGAGGTTGCCGCGGAACTACAGAAGCGCGCTCGTGACGCCCTGCTGCAAAAAGCGTTGGCCGAGAAGCAGGCGGCTGCGGTTGATATCGATGAGAGCCTGCTGAACGTGCCTGGCGTGGATGAGAATATTGCCAACCGATTGGCGCAAGCTGGCATAGGCACGGCGGAGGCGCTCGCTGAGGCTGCGGCCAGTGATCTGAGCGAAGCTGAAGGTTTGAGCCAGAAGCAGGTCGAGGATTTGATCATTGCTGCGCGTGAGGCCTGCGGTTGGTTTGAATAAGGTTTCCGGCGACCAGGCGGCCCGCAGCTGCATGGTTTGCCGGCAGCGACTGGAAAAGAAGACCATGCTGCGCCTGGTGATGGATGACGCCGGCGATGTATGGCCGGATGTATTGCAGAAGGCGCCGGGACGCGGGGCGTATCTGTGCATGCAGCCATCGTGCTTGCAGCGCTTGACGGACAGGCACCTGCAAAAAGCTTGGCGGAAGTATAGGCTTGCCGCGCCGCAGGCGTCGGAGCTTCTGGATGATGTGCGCCGAGCACTTCTGGTGTTATGTCATAAGGAGTTGGCGCGCCTGCGAAGCCAGCTGGAGGTTGGCCGTGATGCCGTATTGCGCCAATTGCAGGAGCACGGGCCTGTATCCGTGTTTTTGGCGGCTGATGCGGGGGGCGCGCTGCACAGGAGTATTGGCCACGCGGTGGACCGGCGGCCAGAGAGAACTGAAATATGGGCCTTTCCATCAACATCGGAAATGGCCGGAGCGCTGGGCCGTGGCACGGCAGCGGTTGTGGCGGTGCGAAGTTGTCCGCAAACCGTGCGTCTTGGGCAACATTGTGACTGGTATGGTCGCTTGATTTAGAAAACGGGGTGTTGAAACATAGATGGCAAATATACGGATCCTCGAATTGGCTAAGGAACTCGGCGCAGATGTGGCCGACGTTCAGCGTGTGGCTGTGCGTTGCGGCATCGTGGCAAGCGGGCCGACAAGCATGCTCAACGGTGAAGACAAGGAAAAGGTTGCTTCAGCCATTAAGGCTGAGCGCAGCACTTCGAACACGCAAAAGCCCAGTGGTAAAACCCTGACCCTGAACAGACCCATCGTGGCCGGCCAGCAGGGCAGGTCGACGGGCAGTGTCGAAGGCAGGGGCAGAACCGTGCGCGTGGAGGTTAGACGTCGCCATCACCGCGCCCCGGGACAAGACGGTTCAACCGCCGCGAAAGAAATGTCTCCAGCCGAGCGCGCCAAAGAGGCTTTGGATTTGAAAGCGGTTGAAAAGGCCGCCCAGAAAGTGGTCGAAAAGGCCGAAGCCAAGGCGGCACCCGATCGTCCGGCGGTGCAGCGGCCTGCTACGATGGATAAAAGGCCGAGGCCAGCACGGCCGGAGGCGGGACGCGGCCCTCGAACCACCATCAGAAAAGGCCCGACCCCGGCCCAGATCGCCGCTGCCAAAGCGCCCAGTTCAAGTGTGAAAGAGGTGGAAGCGCATATCCGCGCCGAACGCACCGCCGCGCGGGCGGCGCGTCCCCAGCAAAAGCAGTTTCAACGCCCCGCAGGTGGCGCGAGTCAGCCGACTGGCGGTCCAAGGCGGTCGCCTTCCGTGGCCGTAGCGCCGTCACCGACGCCACCAGGCCAGCGGCGCAGGCATGGCCAGGCACGGCCGCAAAGGATGATGTCGCCGGCTGAGCGCGCGGCTCGCCGCGATTATGAAGAGAAACGCCACGCCGCCCCCCTCACCGAAGAGCAGGAAGAGCGGATGGCGCGCCTGGCCGGCAAGGGCCGTAAGCGCAGGTTGGACGAGGAGGATGGTGCGCCCTTGGTGGTGCGGGATGTCGATATCCCGGACACAATCATTGTCAGCGAACTGGCCAGCCGCATGGCGGTCAAGGGCGCTGAGGTGGTGAAGAAGTTGTTTCAAATGGGCATGCAGGTCACGGTCAATGAGACCGTTGACGCCGACACCGCCCAATTGATCGTTGAGGAGTTTGGCCACCGGTTCAAGCGCCTGGACGCCACCAGCGTGGAAGACGTGTTGGTCGATGTGGCGGACGAAGAGGATGAAGCCAGCCTGCAACCGCGGCCGCCCGTGGTGGTGGTCATGGGCCATGTCGATCATGGTAAGACCTCCATTCTCGACAATATTCGCAAAAGCACGGTCACCGAGGGTGAAGCGGGAGGCATTACCCAACATATCGGCGCCTACATGATCAAGCTCGAAGACAGCTCCAGGGTGGTGTTCCTTGATACGCCTGGGCATGAGGCCTTTACCTCCCTGCGTGCGCGGGGAGCGGAAATCACCGATGTCGCCGTGCTGGTGGTGGCGGCCGATGATGGCGTCAAGCCGCAGACCATTGAGGCCTTGAACCATGCGCGCGCTGCCAAGGTGCCGATTATCGTGGCGGTCAACAAGATGGATAAGGCGGAAGCCGACCCTGAAAAGGTTAAGCGGCAATTGTCCGAGCACGAGTTGATTGCCGAGGACTGGGGCGGCGATGTGCCGTTCGTGCCCGTCTCGGCCATGACCGGCGAGGGCCTGAACGATTTGCTGGAGATGCTGGCGCTGCAAACCGAACTGCTGGAATTGAAGGCCAATCCCGAAAAACGCGGCCGCGGCGTGGTCATCGAGGCGCGGCTTGATAAGGGCAGGGGGCCGGCGGCCACGGTGCTGGTCCAGTCAGGCACCTTCAAACAGGGCGATATCGCCGTTGTCGGCACGGTCATGGGCCGCATACGCGCTATTGTCGATGAAAACAGCGTGCAACATCGCACCGCCGGGCCGTCGATTCCCTTTGAGCTGCTTGGCCTGGAAGAGGTTCCGCAGGCGGGAATGCCGATCGTGGTCGTGGATACCGAGCGCCAAGCGCGTGAAATTATCTCCTTCCGTAAGGATAAGATCAGGGAATCGGGTGTTGCTGAGCCCAGCAAGGGCAAGATGAGCCTGGATGAGCTGTTTGCCGCCGTCAGCGAAGGCGGAGCCAAGGAGCTGAACGTCGTCGTCAAGGCCGACGTGAGCGGCTCGGTGGAAGCCATGGTCGAGTCGTTGAACAAATGCGGCACGGAAGAAGTGCAGGTCAAGGTCGTGCACAAGGGGATCGGCGGCATTACCGAGACCGACGTCATGCTGGCCTCCGCCGCCAATGCCATCATCCTGGGCTTCAATGTGCGGCCTGAATCCAAGGCCAAGAAAGTGGCCGAGGCCGAGGGCGTGGACGTTCGTTTCTACCGTGTAATCTACGATGCCATTGATGACATCAAGCTGGCCATGCAGGGCCTGCTGGAACCGAAGATGGTGGAGAAGGTGATTGGCACGGCCGATGTGCGCGAGGTATTTTCCGTACCCAAGCTGGGTGCGGTGGCCGGTTGTTTCATCACCGATGGTTTCGTGAATCGACATGCGCAGGTGCGCGTGCTGCGTGACTCGGTGTTGGTTTATGAAGGCAACCTCGCGTCGCTCAGGCGCTTCAAGGATGACGTCAAGGAAGTGAAAAATGGCTATGAATGCGGTATCGGCGTGGAGAAGTTTAACGACATCAAGGTTGGCGATACGTTCGAGTTTTTCCTGATCGAGGAAGCCTCGTAAGCGCAAACCCATTGCATGATGCGCCACACCACCCCAGCCAGGAAGCGGCTGCATGCGGATATCCACCGTTTGCTTGGCATGCTGATGCAATCCGAAATCAGCGACCCAAGATTGATCGGAGCATGTATTACCCGCATTGAGGCAAAGCCATCCGGCCATGATCTCATCGTCTGGTTTCACCGCATGAATGATGACGATCACGCCGCCTCCGAGCAGCGCCTGAACAAGCTCGCACCCCATCTCATGCACCGCTTGCGCCAAGCGCTACCGCGAAGCCGTTTACCCAAGATTCACTTTCGCTGGGATGACCCCCTGGATAAGGGCGATGCAGTGCTTAGCAAGCTGCGCCGTCTGGAAGCGGAGAACTCTTGAGTTGTCTTAGCCAGGCCTGCGACATGATTTCGCGAGCCGATAGCATCGTGCTGACGACACACCGGCATCCAGATGGCGATGGCATTGGCTCGCAACTGGGGCTGCTGCATGCGCTAGCTGCCGAGGGTAAGCGCGTATACGCCCATAATCGCGATGGCGTGCCGCGCATTTATCGTTTTCTCGATGGCAGTGACCGGGTGACGCATGGCGAGGTGTTTGCGCATGGTGGCGATGTGGATCTTATCATCAGCCTGGATTGCGGCGGCAAGGAACGCCTGGGCATGCCGGATGAATTCTTTGCCCATGCTCCGCTGCTGAATATCGACCATCATCATGGCAACACCATGTATGGCGATGAAAATCTCGTCACACAGGCCTCGGCCACTGGAGAGATCATCTATGAGCTGATCCAGAGGCTGGGCCTTGGGCTAAACGAGTCCGCGGCCAATGCGCTGTATGCAGCCATACTGACCGATACCAGCAGCTTCCGCCTGGCTAATTCCACGGCATCGATTCACCGCATCACCGCTGAGTTGATCGAGGCCGGGGCCAAACCATGGACCGTCGGCATGCATGTGTATGAGAATTACCCCCGATCCCGGCTCGACCTTTTGGCTCGTTGCCTGGGCACGCTTGAGGTGTGCGATGACGGACGCTCCTCCTGGCTGCATGTGGATGAAGCCATGCTATCGGAGACCGGCGCCAGCCTTGAAGAGACGGAAGGCTTTATCGATTTCGCTCGTAGCGTCGAGGGCGCGGATGTTTCGGTGTTTATCCGCCACACGGGGCCTGACACCTGGCGCGTATCCTTTCGCAGCAAAACCGTCACCGATGTCAGCCAAGTGGCTTCCCGCTTTGGCGGCGGCGGCCACCGCTATTCAGCCGCCTGTATTACGCATGGCTCCTTGCAGGAGGTTCGCCGCCGGGTAGGCGAAGCGGTAACTGAAATATTGGGTGATGCCAGCCGCACGTGATTTCCGGTTTTGTTCTCCTGGATAAACAAAGTGGAATTAGCTCGCACCGGGCGGTGCGCGATGTGTCGCGGCTGTTTGATAAGATCAAGGCCGGTCATGCAGGGACATTGGACCCACTGGCCACGGGCATGCTGCCTGTGTTATTGGGTGAGGCGACGCGTTTTTCAGATATCGGCCTGGGGGCGGATAAATCCTACGAGGTTTGCATTGATCTAAGTTTCCAGACGGACACCCTGGATACTGAGGGGGAAGTGACTGAACGTTTTGACCACATGCCCGAGTCAGCCGCGATTACAGCGGCGGTGGCGAGCTTCGGAGGGGCGCAGGAGCAAACGCCGCCCATCTATTCAGCCATTTCAGTCGACGGCAAGCGAGCCTATCAGCTTGCCCGAGCCCAGCAGGAGGTGGCGCTGCCGCCCAGGCGCATCGTGGTGCATGAGATCAAACCCATTGAGATTGCGCCGCCAATGCTGCGCCTGAGCGTGCATTGCTCCAAGGGTACCTATATTCGTTCTCTGGCGCGCGACCTGGGCCAAAGTTTAGGCGTCGGCGGATGCGTGACCGAGCTTCGACGCACTGGAATCGGCAAATGGACAGCCGAATCCATGGTCGCCCTGGAAAAGCTCGAGTTGGATGGCACCGAGGCCGTGCGACCTCTGCAGCAATGGCTGGATGATTATCCGGCGCTTGAGCTGGGTATCGATTTAGCCAAACGTTTTCTTTTCGGTCAGCGGCTTCCCATGCCCGATGATACGCAAGTCGATGAAAGGGAGTATCGCGTGTTGTTTGGTGAACTCTTGCTAGGCACCGCCCATATCAGCACAGGCTTGCACGGCACGCCCGTTATCCGGCCACACAAGACGCTGCCTTCCGCTCGCAGGATGCTGATTGGGACTTAAACGATGATGCATCTTCCAGGGTCAGGCATGTATTATTGAGTTGTAGCCGATCAGCGGATGAATCATTTGTTTCAGGGCCGTTACAGGGCTTTGCTGGGCGATGCGGACAGTGATCTTTTTTGAACAACTCAAGCCTGACACCTTGGGTTCGGTTGTTAAGTAGGCTCTAGACTAGCGGGATGATCTGTCTAATCCGGGAAGATATGAAAGAGCAGCAAGTTAAGCGATTACCATGTTAGAAAATAATTCAGTGTTTTTGTGCGGATGTGGCAGCCAGTCAGGCAGCGATATTGCTGGGCCGTAATCGCAACGCAATCAATCATTGGTAGGGCATGTTTCGCCAGGCTATTTGCACTCACCAGGAAGCTCTTAAGGAATCCCTGGTCGGTAAGGTCGAGGCGGATGAGTCCTACTTCGGAGCCAAACGGGTGCGCGGCATTCATGGCAAGCTCAAGCGGGGGAGAGGCACGAACAAGCAGCCGTGGGCAGTGGTGTGATCTACAGTCTTGGATATCGGTTACTCGAAGCATTTCAGAGTGCATCACGGAGCCAACGAATTTTCCCGCGACGGTCATTGCCACATCAACGGCATCGAATCGTTCTGGAGTTTCACCAAGCGATGGCTGGCAAAGTTCAATGGCGTCAAGACAACCTTCGAATTACATTTGAAAGAATGCGAATGGTGATGGAAAAAAGATGTAGACACGCCCGCCAAAGAGCTGTGGAAAATACCGAGGGAAAGCAGTGCCTGCTAGTCTAGAGCCTTGAATATTCTAATGGGATGGTTCATATATGTCCCTAAGATTACCAGGCAGTACCGCGTAAACCCCACAGGCAAGTGCCGTTCGGAAGCATCGTCGGCGACCGATTCAGGCAGTTCCTCGCCAGCTATTATTCGCCGTTTCTCCAGCTTGCACAGAGGTTTCTCTTCCACTTGCCGGAAAGGCCTGGATAAAGGTCAAGCCCTACAAGTCGCGGCCACGGGAAGGCACAGCTGTGCCTGTTACGCCGGCGGTCAGCGTGAACCGCATGGCCTCCTCCATGCTCATGTCCAGTGGCCGCACAGCGCTGCGGGGCATCAGCGCCGTATAGCCGCCGATCATGTAGCTCAAGGGCATATAGACCAGTACGCTGTCTTCGCCCCGGAAATCTGCCGGCAGGTGCTCCGGAATCGCCTGGGTGACAAAGCCGATCACCTGCATGCCGGTATCCCCAATCGATACCGCCACGACCTGTTCGAATTCCTTTTTCTTGTCTGGCGAGAAATAGTCGAAAAAGTCCCTGATCGCCCGGTATACGGTTTTGATCAGTGGCGTGCGGTAGAATATCTGCTCCCCCAAGGTAAACAGGCGCTGCACCACGTAGGCCTGCATCAACAGCCCCACCGCGAATACCAGCAGCAAGCCGGCGATCGAGCCCAGACCCGGCCAGTACAGGTTTTCCGGGAGCAAGAGCCGGATCATGCCGCCCAGCACCGACTCCGCTGATACTGCCAGCCAGTAGAGCAGGTAGATCGTGAGCACCACGGGAAGGATAGTCACCAACCCGGTAAGGATGTTTCTGCCTATAAATCTCGCCATCTGGATGTTCTCCGTTTAAGTATTAGTGACAAACGTCGCGCTAATCTGGCTTAACGCTACCTTTAGCGATGATCCATTTTGCGCGTCCGCTGGAATGTTTTGTTATGCGAGTAGGATCTGTTCTTATGAGTAAGCGTATGCGGGGAAATTGACTCCAATAAGGGGGTACATTGAAAATGAAATATACACGCGCGAAAGTGCCAGATATTTTACAGTAGATTCTTAACACTGAAATTATCTAGCATGATAAGCCTTTGGCTTTTCCAGCAGCGTGGCGGTAACCGTTTTAGTTTACTCATTGACGCTGAACAGTTCTACCCGGCCATGCTGACCGCCATTGACTCAGCGTGCCACTACGTCCTGTTTGAGCAATACATCAAGGCCTCTGGTCGGGTTGCTTACGAATATCCGTTATGAAGTCGGTCATTCAGTTACCCAGCAGTACCTGTGGTGGATACCTTGAAGCCATAGCAGGCTGTCATTTTGGCCGTAATACGCACTCTTGGTGAACCAATCAGTGCTCGTCTGATTCAGACTGCCAGTAGGCGTCCAGATCCTGTTTTTTGCGCGTCCAGTCATCGACCAGTTCCTGGCGAGAAATCAGCTGGTCATGATTGGTGTCGATTTGTTGGAACGCCTTCATCGTCGGTTGCAGGAACTCTTCCCTGCTCACTACATTGTCGGCATTGGCATCCCAGCGCTTCATCAAGTTTTTTGCCACAATCCTTTTCGTGGGGCGAAATTCCAGCCATTCCTGCAGGGTGGCGAAGCCATTGTGATCGCCGTCGATTTGGTGAAAACGTCCGGCCTTAGAGATGGAAAACTCCTCCAGGGTGACCGCGCCGTCTGCATTTGCATCCCAGAATTCCATCTGTTCGTCGGTATTTTTTTCCGGGTCATAGGTGGGGCCAGCCATTGCCGGCAGTGAGGCGACCAGACAGATGATGAGCGAGATCAGGCGAATCATTTCTACTCCGGGGCTGTCGAATATCGCAGGGGATCAACGCTAAGGAGCGCTAGTGCTAGATCACCTTGGAGAACTTCACTTCCTGTTGCTTCTTGCGCAGGTGCTCATCGAACACCATGGCGACATTACGGATCAGCAGGCGTCCGGCGGGCTTTACCTGCAAGCCCTTTTCATCCAGGTCGATCAGCCCATCGGCGACCATATCCCGTAAGTCGGCCATTTCAGCGCTGAAATGCTCGGCGAAATGAATGCCGAATTCGCTTTCAACGCGAGAAAAATCGAGCGAGAAATCGCACATCAGGCGCATGATGACGAATCGCCGCAGGTGATCTTCGCGGGTTAAGGTGTAGCCGCGCAAAATAGGGAACTCGCCCGCATCGATGGTTTCGTAATACTTGTCGAGATTCTTTTCATTCTGAAAGAAGCTGCCATCGACATAGCCGATGGAGGTCAGCCCCAGACCAATCAGCTCGGCGTCGGCATGGGTGGAGTAGCCCTGGAAGTTGCGGTAGAGCTTGCCCTCGCGCTGGGCTACGGCCAGTTCATCGTCGGGCTTGGCGAAGTGGTCCATGCCGATGAACACATAGCCGGCATCCAATAAGCGATTGATGCTGTGCTCCAGGATTTCCAGCTTGACCTGCGGGGCGGGAATCTCTTCGGCGTTGATGCGGCGCTGCGGCATGAACATATGCGGCAAATGGGCGTAGTTGAACAGGGCGATACGGTCAGGGGAGAAATCGATAATGGTCGAAAGCGTCGCATCGAAGGTGTCCACCGTTTGCAGCGGCAGGCCATACATCAAATCGGCATTGATCGAGACGAAGCCATGCTCGCGCGCCTGGGTGAGCACACGCAGCGTTTCTTCCTTGGACTGGATGCGGTTGACGGCCTTCTGCACATCAGGATCGAAATCCTGGATGCCCATGGACATACGGTTGAATCCGGCCTGGCGCAGCACCCGGATGGTGTCTTCACCGCATTCGCGCGGGTCGATCTCGATGCCGTATTCGCCCTCTTTATCGCCAATGAAGTGGAAGCGTTCGTGCAACTTTGCGGACAGCGCGGCGATTTGCTCGTCGTTGAGGAAGGTTGGCGTGCCGCCGCCCCAGTGCAGTTGCGTGACCCGGCGGCCTTCGCCGAGTTCGTCGGCCAGCATGTCGATTTCCTTGAGCAAGCGGTCGATGTAGGGCTCCGCCTTCTCATACTGCTTGGTGACGATCTTGTTGCACCCGCAGTAGTAGCACACGGTGTTGCAGAAGGGGATGTGGATGTACAGTGACAGCGAAGCATCGCGCGCACCCACTGCGCGCAACGCCTGGCGGTAGGGGTCCACGCCGACGCCGTCATGGAACATGGGTGCTGTGGGATACGACGTGTAGCGCGGTCCGGCCTTGTCACATTTGCGAATCAGCTCCAGGTCGAAAACCGGAGCGGTTTCCGCCGCCGCACCGGCTGCCAATGTCTTGTCTCCGTCGCTCACTTCGTGTTAGCGCGCAGGTAGCTGATGACATCCCGGATTTGGTCGTCATCGAACTTCGTAACTGCTTCGCCGGCCCGGCGGGCATGACGGCCATGACGGATGCGAAGATCAAGCAGGTGGTCATCCAGGTCGCTCATGGCGATATGCGGCTTGGCGGCATGCCCAGTCAGCTTGATGGCCGAAGGGTTGGCATGGCAGGACTTGCAGCTTTTATCATACAGCTTCATGCCAAGATCGGCGTTACCCATGCGGCGCAAGGAGTAGGCGTAGTTGGCGATGTCGGCGATGTCCTCGTTGGAAAGCTGGTGGCGCTTGGCGGTCATCAGGGTGCCAGGTCGACCATAACGGATGGTGTGCACCATTTCGGCCAGATCAAGCTTGCTGTAAACGAGGTTCTTGGCGCCAACGCCCGTTTTCGCCCGGCCATCCTCGCCGTGGCATGAGGCGCACACAGCCTTGAAACGGTTTAGACCGTTCCTGGTATCTGGCGTGTAGGTGAGGGTTTTGACGTGATCGACCAGGGCCTCGATTTCAATCGGATCGAAGTCATATTTTTTTGCTGACATGGCTGAGTTATGCAATCCATGGGTAATGACGCGCCTGAGCTCGTCACGGGGAACGTAGGGTGCTGCGGCGCGAAGATTACGCGCCGGGTAGGGTTCCAACGTTTTTCCGTAATCGCTGCCAGTGCCATCTGCGCCATGGCATTGGGCGCAATTGGTCTCGAATAGCTTTTTGCCATCGACAAGCTCATCCGCCCAGCACATGGATGACAGCATCATGGTGAGTGTTACGGTCAATGTGATTTTCAATATATTCATATTCCTCTCCAGGTTCGCTCAGCGGCGTAGTGTAAAATGTGACACTTCATTTTCCCAGCATGTTTTCTGAATGCCGTCGTGTTCAGCCAGATTCCATCGCTAATTGGTTTCATGGCGCATGTAGGCGATGATGTCCTGAACGTTGTCATCGCTGAGTTTTTTTATCGCTTTTCCGGCGCGGTCAATGTGCCGGCCGTGGCGGATGCGCAGGTCCAGCATATGGTCATCGAGTTCATGGATGGCGATATGTGGCCTGGCCGCATGTCCGGTGATCCTGATGTCCGATGGTGTGGCGTGACATCCCAGACAGGCCGCTTCGTACAGGCGCATGCCGCGCCGGGCATCGCCCATGCGCCGCAGGGCGTAGGCGTAGTTGGCCACATCGGCGATGTCGGTATTGCTAAGCTGGCGGCGCTTGCCGGTCATCAGGGTGCCCGCCCGGCCATAGCGCACGGCATGCACGATGTCAGGCAGCCCGAGCTTGCTGTACACTAGGTTTTTTGCCCCCAGGCCCGTATTGGCGCGGCCATCCTCGCCATGGCACTGGGCGCAGACCTTCTTGAACACACGCCCGCCATTGCCCAGGTTTGGGTAGTAACGGAAGGTGCTCTTGATATAACCGACGATGGCTTCGCGCTCCAGCGGATCAATGGGGCCGCCTTCGAAGTTTTTCGGCTTCATGTCGGTACCGTGAATGCCGTAAGTGACGATGCGGCGAATCTCTTCGTCGGGCACATATTCGGCGATGGCTGTGAGGTTACGCGCCGGAAATGGTTTTAGCTTCCTGCCGTGATTGTTCACCGCGCCGTCCTTGCCATGGCATTTGGAGCAGCGATCCTCAAACAGCTTCTTGCCATCCAGCGTCTCCGCCATGCCTGGCTGCGCAGCAGTCAGGACAAACAGCGGCAGAACGAAAAAAAGCTTTTTTAGCATGATAGAGGTCTTGGCGAGCAAGCTAGGCGTTTACTGCGCGCAGGGATTCTTGCCCGCGCACGGGTTGGCGGCACATGGATTGGCAGCGCACGGATTAGCCACGATGAGCGACTGGAAATAGGTCACGACGGCGTCGATTTCCTCGGCGCTCAGCTTTTCACCAAACTTCGGCATCATCTTGCGGCCATTAACGATCATCTTGCGCATTTCTTCGGGAGTGCCGGTCATCGTCTTCACGGCCACGGCCATTTTCTTTTTCTCAAGATCATGGCACATTTTGCAGCGCTTCAAGTAAATCTCAGCCCCGTCTGGTGCGGCCACGGCCAGTGGTGCGCTGGCGCCCATGAATGCTATTACAGCAAATAAAACCATCACCTTTTTCATCATAACTCCTCCAATTTCAGCACGGCGGAACTCTAGCCCGGCCGTATGCAAAAAGCGATGCAAAGAATCGCCCCCAAAGGCGAATATTTTCCCATCGATCTGGTAAAATCTTTCTCTCAAAGGGCGGCTAAAAGGCGCGACTTGCCTCTTTTGTTCGGAGCAATAAAGCATCAAATCCCAAGCTTGTCCTCGCACCATTTGCGGGCCTGTTGTTCATTGACGATGCGTCCATCCAGTTGCGCTTCATAGGCCTCGTGGATAACCCTGCCCATGTCGGGGCCGGGCTGCATGCCAAGACCCATGAGCATCCTGCCATTGACGATCGCGGCGGGTTTGCCCTGATGCGCATCCTGCTCCCTTGCTCTGCTAAACCATGCCAAGGCTGGTCTGGCGGGGGGGTTGGGGGAGCGTCCCGAGGCGTCGGCCTCGGTGAGCGCCTCCCACATTTCAATGTCGCTGGGTTCCAGGCGATGGGCAAGCCTGCGAACCGCCCGCTCGGTCGGCTCGCCATGCATATGGGTCATATGCTCCTTGATCAGGGGCGTCAGCATTTGGCCATAAGCGCCAGGAGCGCCAATGCGGCTGAGAAAGGCTGCCGCAACCTTGATGCCGTCCGTGCTGTGTCCTGGCGAGCGCACGCATCCGACCTCGTCGACAAAGGTGGTGACGGGCTTGCCGATGTCGTGAACAAGGGCGGCGAAGACAAGAAGATGCCGGCGTTCGCCTCTCCAGTCGTAGCGCCTGGTAATCTCGGCCGCCACGTCAACTGTTTGCAACGTGTGAACCCAGACGTCGCCTTCCGGGTGCCAATCCGGTTGCTGGACGCAACCCATCATGGCCGCCAGCTCGGGATACAGGCTGATCCAGCCAGACTCCTGCAATACGCGCAGGCCAAAAGAAGGGGACTGGCCACCAGCCCATTTCCGCCATTCGGCCCAGATGCGTTCCACGGCAAGACTACCGGCCTCGCCGAGAAGGTGGCGGCAAAGCCAGGCGGTCTCGTCATGCAGCACAAGCCGGAAGCGGGCGGCGAACTGCATGCCCCTGAGCACGCGCAATGGATCTTCTGCAAAGGCGGGCGAGATATGCCGCAGAACTTTTTGGTCAAGGTCAATCATGCCGGCGTGGAAATCGAGCAACTCGTCCGTCAGTGGGTCGAACATCATGGCGTTGATGCTGAAGTCGCGGCGGCCGCTGGCCGCTTGCGGCGTCATGTTTGGATCAAAGCTTACGTCAAACCCCTTGTGGCCAGCCGAGGTTTTCTTTTCCATGCGCGGCAGCGACACGTCGATTTCATGCTCGCCCGTCCACAGCTTGATGACGCCAAAGCTCCTGCCCACCTGCTGGCATCTGCCCATCTCGGCCAGGGTGGATTGCAGCTTGTCCATCGCCAGGTCATAAACCTCGATATCATAGTCCTTGGGCGTGATACCCAGCGCCAGGTCTCGCACGCATCCACCCACCAGATAGGCCTTGCCGCCCGCCTGTTGCAAGCGGGCGCAAACATCCCTGGCCGCTGGATCAAGACGGGAGCTATATGAGGGAGTCATTCCCGCATTCCACGTTCGACAAGAGGTTAAAGCAAGTCTATGTTGCGTCGCTGGTGTAATGCGTGCGAAATTATAGTTTCGTGAGGAGGTGAGTGATGCGGTGGTCATCAAGCGTGGGCAAGGGTTCTTCGGGTTTCGGGCGGAAAAAATTGACCGTGGTCGGCGCCGGTCACGTGGGCGCTACGGCGGCCTTCCTCGCCGCCCAGAAAGAGCTTGGCGATGTCGTGATCATGGATGTGATCGAAGGGGTGCCGCAGGGCAAGGCTCTGGACATGTTTGAGTCATCCCCGATTCTGGGCTTCAACGCCCATATCACCGGCAGCCAGGATTATGCCGATTCCGCCGGCTCCGACCTGGTCATCATTACCGCCGGCATCGCCAGAAAGCCCGGCATGAGCCGCGATGATCTGCTGGCCACCAACGTGAAGATTGTTTCAGAGGTGACGCGCCATATCGTCGAGCATTCGCCGGACTGCGTCATTCTCGTCGTCACCAATCCGCTGGACGCAATGGTTTACACGGCCAAGCAGGCGTCTGGCTTTTCCAAGCAGCGCGTCATTGGCATGGCCGGCGTGCTCGATTCGGCGCGCATGCGCGCCTTCATCTCAGAGGAGATGGATGTATCCATCGAGGACGTGTTCGCCTGCGTTCTAGGCGGTCATGGCGACACCATGGTGCCGCTGCCGCGCTATTCCACGGTTGCCGGCATTCCGATCACCGAACTACTGGCCAGGGACCGGGTGGATGCGATTTGCGAGCGCACTGCAAATGGCGGCGCGGAGATCGTCAGCTACCTGAAAACCGGCTCGGCTTTCTATGCGCCGGGTGCGGCCGTGGTGGAAATGGCCGAGGCTATTCTCAAGGATAAAAAGCGCATCCTGCCGTGCGCCGCCTATCTGGAAGGCGAGTACGGGGTTGATGGCTATTATCTTGGCGTGCCGTGCAAGCTGGGCGGCGGCGGCATGGAAGCAGTTATGGAGTTGGACCTTACCGATGAAGAGTCGGCCGCATTGCACAAATCCATGGATGCGGTAAGGGCGCTGGTGAAACAGGTGGATGCGATGGGGCATTTTTAGTAGATGCTGAAAATATCCATCCCTGACATTTTCAGAACGGAAAGTAAAAGTGTGATTTTGCTTTCCTCACGGAATCAATCGCTTACGCGATCGTTTCTGACGGCATTTCTCTGTGCCACGCGGAGCCTCTGAATTTTCGAGAGGTTCCGTAAGCAATGCTTGAAAGGGTGTTTACAATATGAATGTGCATGAATACCAGGCCAAACAGATACTGGCCGAATTTGGCGCGCCGGCGCCGCGTGGCGAACTGGCCCATACGCCCGATGAGGCCAGGCGGGCGGCGGATGCGCTGGGTGGCGATGTGTGGGTCGTAAAGGCGCAGATTCATGCCGGCGGCCGCGGCAAAGCCGGCGGCGTGCGCGTGTGCCGCTCGCCGGATGCCGTAGAGCAGGCCGCCGCCGACCTGATTGGCAGCAAGCTTGTGACCCATCAGACCGGTCCGGCGGGCAGGAGAGTCGGCAAGATCTATGTCGAAGAGGGGCTGGATATCGCCAGGGAGTGTTACCTGAGCCTGCTCGTGGACCGGGTTAATGAGTGCGTCAGCTTTATGCTTAGCCCGGACGGCGGCATGGACATCGAGCAGGTGGCGGCGGATACGCCTGAACGTATCATGCACTTGCCTGTCGATGTTGAGCGCGGCTTGGGCAAGGAGGAGTGCGGCCAGATGGCGGCGTTTCTCAATCTGGAGGGGAAGGCGGCCGAGGCGTTCGCTCGCCTGGCCTTGAGTCTTTACGCCTGTTTTCAGGACAGGGACGCCAGCCTCATCGAGATCAATCCGCTGGTGGTGACCGTGCAGGGCGGGCTCGTCCTGCTGGATGCCAAGTTTTCCGCTGACGATAATGCGCTGTATCGGCAGCAGGAGGTCGCGGCGCTGCGCGATAAGGATGAGGAAGACCCCAGGGAACAGGAGGCGTCGCAATACGGCCTGAATTATATTGCCTTGGACGGCAATATCGGCTGCATGGTCAATGGCGCGGGCCTGGCCATGGCGACGATGGACATCATCCAACTCAAAGGTGAGAAACCGGCTAATTTTCTCGATGTTGGCGGCGGCGTGACGGTGGAGGCGGTGACCGAGGCTTTCAAGCTGTTGTTCACTGATGCGCATGTGAAGGCCGTGCTTGTTAATATCTTCGGCGGCATCGTGCGCTGCGACATTATCGCTGGTGGTCTGCTTGAGGCAGTCAAAACGCACCCGATGCGCGTGCCGGTGGTGATGCGCCTGGTCGGCACGCACGAAGAGGAGGGCAAGCGCTTGATCAAGGATGCCGGCCTGGATGTTCGCTGGGCCCACGATCTGGACGAGGCGGCGGAATTGGCGACCGCTGCCATAAGGGGGGCGGCATGAGCGTGCTCGTTGACAAAAACACGCGCGTCATCTGCCAGGGCTTTACCGGCCGTCAGGGAACGTTTCACTCCGAACAAATGATTGCTTATGGAACAAATTTCGTTGGCGGCGTTACGCCTGGGAAAGGCGGGGCGACGCATCTGGATCTACCGGTTTTCAGCACCGTTGCCGAGGCGGTTGAGCGGGAAGGGGCGGAAGCATCGGTGATCTACGTGCCACCGCCGTTTGCCGCCGCCGCCATTATTGAGGCGGCAGATTCGGGAATTCGCGTAATTGTTTGTATTACGGAAGGAATTCCTGTTCTTGATATGCTCAAGGTAAAGCATCACTTGAAGGGAAAGGACTGCTCGCTGATCGGGCCGAACTGCCCCGGCATCATCACCCCCGGCGAGTGCAAGATCGGTATCATGCCCGGGCACATCCATCTGCCCGGGAGGGTAGGGGTGGTTTCTCGTTCGGGAACCCTGACCTATGAAGCGGTAGCGCAGCTGACATCTACGAAGCTCGGCCAGAGCACCTGTATTGGCATTGGCGGCGATCCCATCATTGGCACGGATTTCGTGAAAGCATTGTCGTTGTTTGAGGCCGATACACAAACCGAGGGAATCATCATGATCGGCGAGATTGGCGGCAGCGCCGAAGAAGAAGCGGCGGCCTTTATCAAGGATCATGTCACCAAACCGGTCGTGGCCTTTATCGCGGGTGCGACGGCTCCGAAAGGCAGGCGCATGGGCCATGCCGGGGCCATCGTCTCCGGTGGATCGGGAACGGCCGAGGCCAAATTCACAGCGCTGGAGGCGGCGGGCGTGACGGTCGAGCGCAATCCAACCTTGCTCGGTCAGCGCATGGTTCAATTGCTTGCAACCAGATAAGCGCGAGCACTATCGAAAACTTGAGCGCATGTATCGTGCGGCGCCGTGCAATGCCTATTACCCGCCGAGTGTGACCGTGGGAGAGGGAACGGCTGAGGTCGTCATTTCGGTGAAAGAAGAGCTGTTTTATGCCGCTGGCGCGGTGCATGGTTCGGTTTATTTCAAGGCGCTGGACGATGCCGACTTTTTTGCCGCCAATTCTCTGGTGGAAGACGTATTCGTGTTGACCACCAGTTTCAACCTGTATTTAACGCGTCCAGTCTCGTCGGGCCAGATGCGGACGGTGGGCAGGGTAGTGAATACCACGAAGAGCCAGATTATTGCCGAGTCGCTGCTCTATGTTGGTGAGGACAGGGAGATTGCCCGCGGTACAGGCACGTTCCTGCGCAGAAAGATCGCGCTTGACGAGACAATCGGATATATCTGAGAGGAGCACTGGGGTGAATACGTACGTGCAGTCCTTTATTCTGTTTGCCGTGCCGGCGAATCTCATCGCCGGTTCGATCATATTGATTGGCAGACGGCGGAACATGCGCTGGAGTATTTTCGAATACCTGCTTATTTATCTCACCTGGGGAGTGCTGTTGACGGCGGCGCATTTTTTGTTCAACGGCCTGGACCAGGCCATCGATGAGTTGGGCATCAGTGCGGGCGTGGCGATATTTCTTTCAGTGGCGGCCGGCGTCTTTGGCGGGCTGAGCTTTTTGCCTCGAATCTTTACCGAGAAATACGATGTAAGCGGGCTGCTGGTGACCTCAATCAGCTCGTTTTTGCTCGCTATCGCCTATATCAAGGTGGTCGCCATCATGTTCTTGCTGATCCCGCCGGTTAATCTTACCTAGAGAGAGTGTTGAACGCTCGCCAATGGATCGAGCATCTGGGGCTGACAAGGCACCCGGAAGGCGGCTATTACCGCGAGGTATACCGCTCGCAGGAAATCATCAAAAGGGCGTATCTGCCCGAGCGCTTCAGTGGCGACCGCTGTTTTGCCACCGCCATTTATTTTCTCCTCGAAGGTGACGACTTTTCAGCCTTTCACCGCATACGCCAGGATGAGATCTGGCATTTCTACGATGGCAGCCCATTGACCATTCACGTTATTAGCCAAGATGGAGGCTATTCAACGTTGGCGCTGGGAAGGGATGCCGATGCCGCTCAAAGGCCCATGGCTGTGGTTGGCGCTGGTGATCTGTTCGCGGCGCAAGTCGACGAGGTATCGTCGTTCTCACTGCTTGGCTGCACCGTAGCGCCGGGTTTTGATTTTGCCGATTTTGACATGCCTGGTAGGGATCAGCTGTTGCGTGAACACACTCAGCATCGGGACATCATTGAAACGTTGAGCCGCAGTTAGCGCTGACTCAGGATGGCCGGCAAGGGCAAAAAATACGATTGACAGCGCGGCGGAGCTTGGCGAATTTGTACTGAGTTCCTTTGTAAGGGGGTAGCCTGATATGGAACAGCTCGACCAGATCGCCGCCATTCTCGCCCTGACCATGGGCGCTGCCTGGGCAGCAGGCATCAATCTTTATGCCGCCATACTTGTGCTGGGTGTGCTTGGGGCCACGGGGAACATTGATCTTCCATCGGGGCTGGAAATACTGACCGATCCCCTGGTGCTCGTTGCCGCAGGCGCAATGTATTTCGTTGAATTCTTTGCCGACAAGATTCCCGGGGTGGACACAGGGTGGGATAGCATACATACATTCATCCGCATACCTGCCGGAGCCATGCTGGCGGCCGGCGCAGTTGGCGATGTCACTCCGGCGCTGGAATTGGCTGCGGGCATTCTCGGGGGTGGCATGGCGGCGGGTAGCCACTTCACCAAGGCAGGCACGCGCGTCCTGATCAATGCTTCTCCCGAGCCATTCAGCAATTGGACGGCCTCCGTGCTGGAAGATGTTGCCGTGATCGCCGGCCTGTGGGCCGCCCTGAACCACCCCGTGCTATTCCTGGTGTTCCTCGTCCTGTTCATCCTGCTGCTGATCTGGCTGCTTCCTCGCCTGTGGCGTGGCATCAAGACGATATTCGGCAAGCTCAGGCAATGGCTGGGCGGAGGCACGTCTCAGCCGGTTACTCAGGAGCCGACTGACAAGGGCCAAACGACCCAGGCCCACGAGGCGGAAAAGCCGCCGATATGAGCTTGCCGGAACCGAGTGAAAAGAATGACTACTTGGCCGGCCACATCAGTTTGTTGCACTCAAGTCTCAGGCGCTGGGCTGGACGTGATCTGGTTGATCCAACGCTGAATGAAGCGGAGGCGGCAAAGGAAATATATTATTCACCTTTTGCCGTCGTATCCCATGGCATCGAAGCCGATCCGGTATTCAACTATGGGAACCGCACAGCATTGGAGCTTTTCGAAATGACATGGGAGGAATTCACGAAGCTTCCTTCGCGCCAGTCGGCCGAGGCTATGAGTCAGGAGGAGCGGAACAGGTTGCTGGCAGACGTGGCGTCGAACGGCTTTATCGATCATTACTCAGGTGTGCGCATCTCCAGATCGGGCAGACGCTTCATGATTGAGAGCGCCACAGTGTGGAATCTTCTGGATGGCAATGATGCCCACTGTGGCCAGGCCGCCCTGTTTGAGCAGTGGCACTTTTTGTAACCAGCCGGCTGGATTTCAGGCTTTGGTTCGGTTATGACTAAATTGGGTTACTGGAGGATTGGCCTTCAATCTTATGAGCGAGGTTTGTGAATGAAACCGGGAACTATCCTTCCTGAGGGCGAAGATTTGCGAAAGGCCGTGCGCTGGCTGGTCGAGCAGGACGTTAAGTCATTGGAAGTCATCGAAGAAGCCAGCCGCCGTTTCGACCTTTCTCCACTGGATGAGGAATTCCTGATCCGGCATTTCCTGGAGGAAAGCAGCGCATCATGACAGGATCGATACTAGGGATAGATTTGTCGAGGCGCTGAGGGAGGGGCCATGAATAGACTGATTGTGTTGATATCATCGCTTCTCATATCTGCATGCGCCGGCCTTTTGCAGCCGGTGGACGAACCAACAGCGGAGCAACTCCGGGAAGATGTGCTCGTTTATACCAGCAGCGCGCTTGAGGGCATCACCCATAAGCGCATCCAGTCTGTCAAAGCGATTTCATGCAGGAATGAAGTCTGGGACCCAGATCCAAGCGAAGACGACGCAATGAATCGGCTAAGAGAGAAAGTTTTTTCGGTGGGTGGCAATGGCATTGCCGACCTCAGATGTGAGGTGGCAAAAGAAACCAACTACAGAAGCAAATGCTGGACTTCCATAACGTGCTATGCGACAGCCATCAAGGTTGATCGAAAAGTTTCAATCAAATCGGAATAATTCATTTCAATGTGTTTTCATATGGCTGAAGGCTGGCTTAAAAGAAGGTGGTTCCCTGTGGGTATCAGAAAAAAGCCCGGCGATGCCGGGCTCCTATTCTGTTATTGATACTCTGGGGAATGAAAGAACGAGACGTTGACCAGTGCCCCGGTGTACACGCTGATGAATACTGCGGCAACGATAATAAGCGTCTTCATAACACCTCCTGTGTATTCAGCCTATAAAGCCATCCTTGTCAGACCGGCGCACCATGGATGAGCGCCCATCGGGCAACCATGATGTGCATCACGTTGATTAAGCGCGACGCATTGTGGGAAGTAATGATTAAATGATGGTGGATAAAAGCTGAAAAAGTCTTAAGTAATTTACGTTGAGGTTTGATCTCTGTTACTTACCGTCGACGCGCTTTTTTTCGATCCTCGCGGATGCTGTAGACGATCCATCCGTCCATGCCCAGCGCGCCAAGCAGGCACAACCATAGAAACCAAGGCGGCAGGTTGAACAATTCGGCGATGGTTTGCATGCCGGATTCGTCCTGAGTCCAGGTCCACAGGCTGTAAGCCAGAACGGCATGTCCACCGAGCAGAACCACCAGTCCAAGGCCGACCCAGATGGAACTTACGATGAGGGAAAGTCTGGAGGTGGCGCCCGGCTGTTTGCGTAGGGTCACCGGGGTGCTTCTCCGTCATCAAAGCCCTCGCGCCCGATGCTGATCACGACATCGGCGTCGTTGTATTCAATTTCCACCCTGCGGCGGAACACCTTGTCTTCCTTGTCGTCGACGCGGTCTTCGATATAGGTCGCCCGCCTTGGGTGCAATACATCCTTCAGCACCGGCGTGCCTAACACCCTTTCAACATAATAGCGGCTGTCGCCCATGCGAACCTGCACCAACTCCTCTGGCTTGATCACGTTGCCCTGGTGCACGGGGTACTTGAAGCATGCGGCCAGCAACAACACGATCAGGCAGGTCAGCGTTATGCGCATCATGCCTGGCCTCCCACGGGGCCGTTATGGTCGTCTTCCAGCAGGCGGATATATTCCTTCATGCCATCCTCCAGAGACCATTCAGGCCGCCAGTCCAGCAACTTGGTTGTGGCGCTCATCTCGGCCTCCGTATGGTTTTGATAGAAATCGTAGGGGTTGTCGAAATAATCCACCTCCAGGTCTTGCTTTAGCAGCCGGCCAAGGTTGGCGATAATGTCGTTAAAACAGCGCGACATGCCGGAGCCGACGTTGCAGATACCGGAGCGCGGGGCTTCCAGTGCCGCCATATTGGCGCCGATCACATCACGGATATAAACAAAATCACGCCGCTGCTCGCCATGTTTGAACAGCCTGGGCCGTTTGCCCGCTTTCACCTGCTGATACAACTGGAGGATCATCGACGATGTTTTCTGCTTGTGTGATTCTCCTGGACCGTACACGTTGAAATAGCGCAGGCCAACGATGGTGGCGGGATGCCGCTCATGCCAGCGGGCGGCAATGCGATCCATGGCCAGTTTGGAAAAGCCGTAAATGTTTTCAGGCTCTTCGCCGCCACCTACGGTATTGGGTGCTGGCGAATTGCCATAGACGCCGGCCGAGGATGCATAGACCACGCGCGTGCCTGATTCGGCGCTCGCGGCCAATAGATCGGCAAAGGCATTGGTGTTGACTTCGATCATGCGGCGCTGGTCCATGATCGTGGTGTCGGTGATGGCGGCCTGATGCAGGACGGCTTCGAAACGCCCATCGGAGACGTCTTTGAGCAGCGCCGGCGAATCACAGTCTGCGGCGCGCAATTCACAATCTACGTGCAACAGGTTGCGCCACTCGCCGCTGCTGAAGTCGTCTGCCACCACGACTTCCGCACCTTGCCGGTTGGCTAGCGCTGCAGCGAGATTGGCGCCAATGAACCCGGCCCCGCCAGTAATCAGGTAACGCCTCATGGGTCAGCCACCGTCCTGGAGGAAAGCGCCCGACCATCTTGCCTGTAAGTCGCTCAAGGCATGCTCCGTGGCACGGTTGCAGATGGCATAGCCAACATGCTGATTGATAGCGGCCATAATGTCGGTCGCCGACCGGCTGCGCACATCTTCCTCGCTCCAGCCCGACTCAGCCATCAGCCTGGCAATCCAGCTGCCTAGGCCGGGGAGCTTGGCGATACGGGCAGCCTGGATGAGTACAGATGCCCGTGTGATATCGATCTGTCCTGCCGTGGCGCGTGAAAGCTCTTCGGGCGCGGCATCGGCGATGGTTTTCTGGTCGTAGCAGACCAGGCGCAGGCAGGTCCATTCCCTTTCGCTCAAAAAATCCCTGTTTTCCGCCAGCGGAAATATTCCAGGTAGCGGTTGTACATTACCCATGCGCTTACCTCGCGACTTAATTTGTAATCGTGTCTGCCCAAAGGGTATGAGAAAATAGCTTAATGCGAAAGCTTGGCTGCTATTGCAGAGAGCGCGTGAGTCAGGCGTGAGAGATGCCGCGCAAGGCGTTTTTTAGCGGTTCTGACGCATAGGGCTTTTGGATGAAGCCGTCCAGTTCATCGGCGTTGAAGGTTTTTGTGGCATCCTGCTCGTTATAGCCTGATGACAAGATCACCTTCACCTCAGGGTCAATGCGCTTGATTTGACGAAAGCACTCCAGGCCATTCATTTTAGGCATGGTCATATCCAGCAATACGACGTCGATTTTTCCGCAATGCTGGTCAAACACGTCCACCCCTTCTTTGCCGTCAGCGGCGGTAAGGACGGAATACCCCATTTTGCCTAGAATCATACTGGCAATGTTCCTGATCTGCTCTTCGTCGTCGACCACCAGCACGGTGCCTGACCCTCGCCAGTCGCCGCATTCAGTTTCGTTTACAGTGTCAGCAAGCGCGACCTTGCCCTCGATGCAGGGGAATAGCACCTTGAACGTAGAGCCTTTGCCCAGCGCGCTGTCGATATTAAGCGCGCCCTTATGGCTGCGGACTATGCCAAGCACTGCACTCATGCCCAGGCCCCGGCCGGTGAACTTGGTAGTGAAGAAAGGATCGAACATCTTGGCCTGGGTATCCTCATCCATACCGCAACCCGTGTCGGAAACCTCCAGGTAGGCATAACGACCTGCCCGCAAAGGGCCGCCATAGAACTGACCATCCCATTGACCAGGTTGGATCTCGGTCGTGCCACAGGCAATGGTGATGTCCCCGCTATTTTCTCCGATTGCTTCGGAGGCGTTGATGATCAGGTTCATAATCACCTGCTGGAGTTGGGCGGCATCGGCATCGATGGCGTCCAGTTCCTGTTCGAGTTTGTATTCGATGTTCACGTTTTTGGAGATGGAAACCGACAGTAACTGGCTCATTTCCCTGACCAGCTTCGACAGGTTGATGGGCTGGATAATAAACTGGCCCTTGCCTGAATAGGCAAGCATTTGCTTGCATAAATCGGCGGCACGGTCAGCGCTTCTTCCGATGTTTTTCAAGTGCTCCCGTGCGGGGGAACCGGCAGGCAGTGCTACGTTTGCAAGGGCGGCGTTTCCAAGTATGGCAGTGAGGATATTGTTAAAATCGTGGGCGATGCCGCCAGCCAACACTCCCAAGGATTCCAGGCGCTGCGCGTGCTCCATTTGGTTTTGAATCCGTTGCTGCGCCTCTTCCATTTCCAGACGCTCAGTAGCGTCGATCACCAGTCCGACAAGGCCTTGAGTGTTTCCCTGCTCATCCTCGACGCAGGCCTTGATGACTTCGAATGTATGCTCTTTTCTGTCTGCACAGGGAATTCTGATGCTGTGCTTGACTTCCTTGTTCTCAAAGCAGTTTTCATCTGACGCTCGCCAGTATCTGGCCACGTCTAGCGGAAATAGTTTTTCATAATTCTCCGCATCAAGAAAATGACGCTCGGATATACCAAAGGTTTCATTGAAGAACTTGTTGGTGAATTTCATTCGTCTATCAATCCCGAGCATCCAAATACCAATAGGCGCGTGATCCAGCAGCGCTTTCATGGTGCTGCGTTGGTTGGCCAGCTCTGCTTCCACACGTTTGCGCTCAGAAATATCATTGACCATAACCATAACCGCCGGTTTGTCTTTCCAGGAGACCGGCATGCAGGTCACTTCGGCCTTGAAAGGCGTCCCGTTTACCCTGAGCCAGGATTCCTGTGACATGGACGCGGAACCATGGCCGCACAAATCATCATGGGTCTGCTGGAGGGCGGCGCTTGGCTGGCCGGGAGGCGAGAAATCAATGATGGGCCGGCCGATCAATTCTTCGGGGTGGTTCGTGGCAAACAGGTTCATGGCGGCCGGGTTGATAAACACCCACTTACTATCCTGGTGCACAGCGATAGCCGAGGGTGCGGTCTCCACCAGGTTGCGATAGCGCGTTTCACTAACTTGCTGCGCTTGCTCGGCATTTTTCAGGTCGGTGATGTCGGAGCTGATGGACACGTATTGATAAAGCCCGTGCTCATTCATGAACGGAACAATGGTTGTATCAACCCAGTAGCGCTCGCCATTCTTGCCCCGGTGTGAGAGCACGCCATGCCAGACTTCTCCCTTTGAAATGGTGGCTAAAATGCTCGAAAAGAAGGCCTTTGGATGGAAGCCGGAGTCAATGATACTCTTTTTTTTACCGATGAGTTCATCGAGGCTGTAACCGCTGGCCTGGCAGAAGCGGGCGTTGGCGTAGATGATCTCGCCCTGATTGTTGGTGGCCGAGACAATGGCATGCTGGTCGATGGCGTGCTTTTGCAGATTCAGCTCAGCCACCGTTTCTTCGAGCAGATTTCTCGTACGCCTCAGTCGAAACACGAAATCAATCACGTAGAAAAGCAGGATCACCGACAGCATCAGCAACAGCGTCCTGTAAATGTCGTTTTTCTGGGCAAGCTTGCCGAGCTGATTGCTTATCGCGGCATCCAGAATATCTATGTGCTGCTGCGTTGGAATAGCGGAGATGGCGGCAATCATGGTGGCAGCATCGTTCCTCGCAACTTCGACGCCCTCGGCCATAAAATCATTGAACAGACGTTTCTTGTCTTTCAGTGCCTGCTCAATGGCTACGACACTCGCGCGAATCTCCGGCATGGACTCGTGCCGATCCGCGGCGAGGGCATATGCATTGATTTGCATCAGTAGCGTATCCATCTGTTCCAGGACGCTGGTCGGAGAGTGGCGTCTTGTGATGAGCCCGGCCTCGCGGTTCAAGAGGTTGCGTTCCAGGGACATATCCAACTGCGCCAGATAGCGCGTGATATTTTTTACGCGGTATAACTCGCCAGGGTCATCAGCCTGGAACTGCAAGGGCAACACGGAGAGCATGACGATGAGCGAGATGACGGTTAAGACGGACTGAAAGGTGTCGCGCGCTCCTGGCCAGCCCGTGGCGCGTCTCAGATGAGCCGGTTTCTCCTGTGCTGAGGAGTGCTTGTTGACGTTTCCCGCCTCAAGCGAGGATCGGTCAGTTGCCGGCATGGGTGCTATTCTATTTATACCCTTTCCGTCCATCTCCTTGAATATCGGCTAGTTAAGAGCTTTCATTAATGTGTTACGCAATTGGCTTGGCGAATAAGGTTTCTGGATGAAGCCGTCGAGCCGATGTTCGTTGAAGCTCTTGGCGGCATCTTTTTCGTCATAGCCGGACGAAAGAATGATCCTGGTGTCCTCGCTGATGCGCCTGATCCGCGTAAGGCACTCCAGACCATCCATGATAGGCATCGTCATGTCGAGCAGTACTGCGACGACATCCTGGCGATTTGTGTCGAATGCCTCTACGCCGGCTTCTCCATCAGCGGCTGTTACGACCTCAAAGCCCATCTCACTCAGCATCATGCTGGCAACGTCGAGGATGGATTCTTCATCATCAATCACCAGCACGGTGCCTGACCCTCGCCAGTTGCCGCATTCGGTTTCGTTCATAATGTTAGCAAGCGAGACGTTGGCCTCAATGCACGGGAATAGCGCCTTAAGCGTAGAGCCTTTACCCGGCGTGCTGTCGATAAAAAACGCGCCTTTATGGCTACGAACTATGCCAAGCACGGCGCTCATGCCCAGGCCCCGGCCGGTGAGCTTGGTGGTGAAGAAGGGATCAAACATCCTGGCCTGGGTTTCCTTATCCATGCCGCAACCCGTGTCTGTAACCTCCAGGTAGGCATAACGGCCTGCCTGCAAAGGATCGCCATAGCACTGACCGTCCCATTGCCCAGCTTGGATTTCGGCCGTGCCACAGGCAATGGTGATGTCCCCGCTATTTTCTCCGATGGCTTCGGAGGCGTTGATAATCAGGTTCATAATCACCTGCTGGATTTGCGCCGCATCGGCCTCGAAGGTATGTCGATCATTCTCTAGCTGGTAATGGATCGTGATACTCTTGGCGATGGAGACCTCCAGTAGCTGGCTCATTTCAGCAACTTGCGTGAAAAGGTTGATGGGCTGAGGAATAATCTTGCCTTTACCGGAGTAAACCAGCATTTGCCTGCACAGTTCAGCGGCGCGTTTCGTGCCATCCTCGATACGGCTAAGGTGTTTTTTTACTGGTGATGTGGCGTCCAGCTTGGTGGCCGCCAGCGTGGCGTTCCCCAGTACAGCCGAAAGGATGTTGTTGAAATCGTGGGCGATGCCGCCAGTCAGCACGCCCAGGGACTCCAGGCGTTGGGCATGCTCCATCTGTTTGCGCGTGTTTTCTTCCTGGGTGACATCGTGAAAGATGGAGATAAAGCTGGGGAGCATATTCAGTCTATCCGTGGTATAGGTGATGTTGCGCTCGACGATGATATCAGCGCCATCGCTGCAACGCAGAAAATGCTTGCCCGTCCATGCGCGCTGATCCAGAAGCGTCTTGCGCATGTCGAGGTAAAAAGATTCGTCCTGACGGGAGCTGTGAAGAATGCTGGCTGGTTTGCCTGCGATGTCTCGACCCGCATAGCCTGTAATGTGTTCGAAGGCGGAATTGACGTACGTGATGATGTCGTTTTCGTCGGCGATGAAAATGCTGTCGGTTGCCTGCTCGACGGCCGTGGCCAGCCGGTAGCGCTCCGCCTCGGAGCTTAGACGCAGCATTTCCGTTGCGGCGCGAGCGGCAAACAAGCTCAGGATGGATTGCGCCAGCTCAACCTGCCTGATCGGTTTTGTATCCATGATCGCCAGCAGGCCCATGGGATTTTCGTCGGCGTCAAACAATGGAGCGCCAACGTAGCTTTCCACACCCATTTCACCAAGTAGCACATCTTCGGGGAACTGCTCTTGAACGGCCTTGGGATAGCTGCACATCTTTCGTCCTACCACGTTTCCACAAGGCGTGTCTGCCAGATCATAGTCGAAATTGCCGCTTAACTTTCCGTCGGCCCAGATTGCCAAAGTGGTGATTGCGCTACTGCTATTGTCGCTTAGCTTTCCGATAAGGGCATACTTTACGCCCAGTGCTTCCGTTAGGCTGTGCACCAGCGTCTCGAAAAAGTCCTCCCCGATGGAAGCGGAAGTCCCCCTGACAATCACATCCAACGCATCCTGGGTGAGCCCGCGTTGCCTGACCTCCATCTCGAGTTGCCTGTTGACAAGGGTCGTTTCCTCGATCAAACCGCTATTTTCATAGCGCAGGGTGAATGCATCCAGCAGGCTATCGTGCATCTGACGAGCCACCATCCAGACAAGAGCCATAAACAGAGCAACTGAAGCACCCATGGCGATATGCATTTTGTCGCCATGCTGAAACAGCCAGAATAGAATAGGAAACAATGTTCCCAGACAGGTGGCGGCAAAAGCAGGAAAGACCCCAGGCAGCACCGAAGCCGCGCCGGTGGCGATACCACCCAATATGAAAATGATAAAAATCTGGTATAAAAGTTCACTCTGCTGGGCGAAGAAAACACCGCCAAGGCCCCACAGAGCGCCGCCCATGCCAGCGCCGATGATGAACCGATGCCGCCATGCCGCCAGATCGTCCACCTGTCGCGGCATGGCTTGGTAGCGCTTCATTAATGCGAATCTACCCATGGTCAACACAATCAGGCATGAGGTCCAGGTCAGTATTTGCAAGTGCGAAATGATCGGCCATAAGATGACCATCAAAATCAATGCGGCAGTCAGGGTTCCCGTCAGGACTTTGGACGTCTGAGCATAGACGTAGTCAAGCAACCCAGCATCAATTTGACGGGACCGTGTAGTGGATTGACTTTCCGCGTCAGTTTTACCTCCGACCAATAACTGGCCAGCGTTTTCTCCGACTACTCCCGCGGTTTGTGTTATGTTACCAGCAGCCAAGGCTTCTCCTGGGTGCGTTGATGATATACCGTTGTCGAAACGGCGTAGTAGGTAGTGCGAGCAAGCTTTATGCCAAATATTGTGAGGCGCTTTGCGAGCAAATGCGCCTTTTATACGAAAGGGTCGGGTCACATGCAGGATTTCCGCGATATCACAGTGATCGGGGCTGGGCCGGCGGGCATGTTCGCCGTTTTCGAGGCTGGCATGCATGAGCTTACATGCCATCTGGTGGATTCCCTGACGGAACTGGGCGGTCAGCTGACTGCGCTCTATCCGGACAAACCTATCTATGACATTCCAGGCTTTCCCGAAATCAAGGCCTCCGCTCTCTGCCGCAAATTGCACGAGCAAATGGCGCCGATGGGCCCCGCCATTCATCTGGGCCAGACGGTGGTCGACATCCAAAGGCAGGGCGATGATTTTGTTTGCAGTACGGATACCGGCCAGCGCTTGCGTTCCAGGGCCGTGTTTATCGCCGCCGGCAAGGGCGCCTTTTCGCCGCATAAGCCCAGCGTTCCTGGCGGCCTGGATGCCTATGAAGACACAAGCGTTTTCTATGCTGTGAAGGACAGCAAGGCGCTGCTGGGCAAACGCATTGCCGTACAAGGGGGTGGTGATTCCGCCCTCGACTGGGCCGTGGAGCTGGCCGAGCAGGGCTGCCAGGTCACACTGATTCACCGGCGCGACAGTTATCGCGCCCTTGCCAAGACGGTCACCCGTTTTAAGGAGTTGGAGGCGTCCGGGAAGGCATCCATTATGGCGCCGGGGCTGGTGCGCGGGGTCGAAGGCGATGCCGAATCCGGCCAGATCCAGGCGCTCAAGGTGCAAACGCCGGAAGGGCTACAGCTTCTCGAAATCGACGTGTGGTTGCCGCTGCTAGGACATACCAGCCATCTCGGCCCCATCAAGCAATGGGATCTGGCCATGGAACACGGGCGCATTGAGGTGGTGGCGCACAGCATGGAGTCTTCGGCGTCAGGCATCTACGCCCTGGGTGACATTGCTCACTATGCCGGCAAGTGCAATTTGATATTAACCGGTTTCGCGGAGGCGGCTATGGCGGTGAAAGATACATATCGGTATTGCAAACCGGATCAAATTTTCGTCGAGGAATATTCGACCACCACCGGCGTCCGTTCTGGTTCGCAGGACTGATGGCCGTCTTGCGCTTGCCTCCTAGCTTGTCTATTTGCTCCATATGAATCCTAAACGCGAAATCGTCGTTGTCGCTGGCATACGCACGCCGCTGGGCAAGGCGGGCAGCGGCATGGCGGGCCTTTCCGCCGTCGACCTGGGAGCGCTGAGCGCTCGCGAGTTGTTGAGCCGCGCGCCGGTAAGCGCGGATGCGATTGACGCCGTCGTAATTGGCAACGTCATCCAGCCTGCCGAGGCGGCCAATATCGCCCGCGTGATCGCCCTCATGGCCAATGTGCCTAAGCGCGTGCCCGCCCATACCGTACACCGTAATTGCGCTTCCGGCATGCAGGCGGTGACCGATGCGGCCGAAAAAATCCAGTCCGGCCGCGCCGAGGTGGTGCTGGCAGGCGGCGTTGAATCCATGAGCCATGCGCCGTTCTTGCTGCATGACAAGCTGAGGCTGGCCCTCACCGATTTTCAGCGCGCCAAGAGCCTTGGTGATCGGCTGGCGAAGCTGCCGGCCCTGATCAAGTCACCATGGAAACCTCGGATTGCGCTGCTGGAAGGGCTGACCGATCCGGTCGCGCGCATGAATATGGGCCAGACGGCCGAAGTGCTGGCGCGCGAGTTCGCCATTTCACGTAAGGATCAGGATGAGTTCGCCCTTGCCAGTCACCAGCGCGCCGATGCCGCCTGGAACGAGGGCTGGTTCGATGACGAAGTGTTCACCGTTTTTCCGCCACCTGGCTTTGCCAGCGTCAAGCGCGATGAAGGCATCCGGGCGGGCCAGAGCATGGAGGCGCTGGCCAAGCTGAGGCCGGTTTTTGAACGGCCATTGGGCACGGTGACGGCCGGTAACAGTTCGCAAATCACCGATGGCGCAGCCATGTTGCTGTTGTCCAATCGCGCCAGGGCCGAGGCCGAGGGGTGGCCGATTCTGGGCTATATCCACGACTGGGCTTACGCTGGCTGCGATCCTTCGCGCATGGGCCTGGGGCCTGTGTATTCAAGCTACCAGGTGTTGAAGGCCAAGCGTGTGAACATGCGCGATCTGGCGCGGGTGGAAATCAATGAAGCCTTCTCAGCACAGGTGCTCGGCGTGTTGTCGGCCATGGCGTCCAGCCAATTCACGGAGGCGAATTTTGGCAAAAAACGTGCCTTGGGCGCGCCGGATATGGATAGACTCAATGTGCATGGCGGCGCGGTGGCCATGGGCCATCCTGTCGGTATGAGTGGCGCAAGACTGATCCTGACCCTGCTCAGGCAATTGAAGCACGATACCGGCGGCGGTCTGGGCCTGGCCACGCTGTGCGTCGGCGGCGGTCAAGGCGGGGCTGCGCTGGTAGGGAGCGAACCATGGAAGTCGTAAGGCTCGTTCGTGACGGAGACGCCGCCCGCTTGGTATTCGCGCGGCAGGACAAGTCGGTCAATGTGCTCGACGAGGCCTGCATCCTGGCGCTGGAGAACCTGCTGGGAGAGTTGGAGCAACAGCCGCCGCGTACGCTGGTGCTGGAGAGCGCCATGCCAGGCTGTTTCATCGCCGGAGCCGATCTCGACATCATTGCCGCCGTGAAGGATGCGGCCGAGGCCGAAGCCTTGGCCGAGCGCGGCCAGGCGATATGCCGCCGCATCGAGGATTTGCCGGCGGTAAGCATCGCCGTTGTGCGCGGAGCGTGCATGGGCGGCGGCCTGGAAGTGGCGCTGGCCTGTGATTATATCCTGGCGGTGCGGGACGCAAAGACCAGGCTTGCCCTGCCGGAAATCAAGATCGGCATCCACCCTGGGTTTGGCGGCTGCGTGCGTCTGCCCAAACGCGTGGGTTGGCTCAAGGCGGTGGACATGATTCTCACGGGCCGCGCGGTTGATGCCAATAAGGCTCGCCGCATGGGGCTGGCATCCGTGGCTTGCCACGCCGAGGAAGTCGAGGCGGGCATTGAACATCTCGCCAGCAAGGGCAAGCCGGTGCGCGCTGGCGTCAGGCCGGCCTGGCTAAGGCTGTGGCCGGCCAGGGCCATCTTTTTCCACATCGTGCGCAAGCGCGCCTTCGACCGCTTCAAACATCTCGATATCGAAACGGCCTATCCGTCCGTGCCCGCCAGCATCAGCCTATTGCAGGAGCTGATCGGCATGAGCGATGGCTTGGCCTATGCGCGCGAGGCGGAATCGCTGGGAAAAATGGCAGTGACGCCCACCTGCAAGAACCTTATCGGCGTGTTCCGCCTGGGCGAGACGCTGAAGAAGCAGGCGGCCGTCAGGCAGGGCAAGCAAGCAGCGGCGGAAGCCGGCCATGTGTCGGTGTTTGGCGCCGGCGTGATGGGTAGTGGCATCGCATGGGTGGCGGCCAAATCGGCCGAGGTGGACATGCATGACGTGGCCGAGGAGTCGATCAGCCGAGGCATGAAAAACATCGCCAAATTCGCTCGACGGGACGCCAGGCGAATGAGCCGTATCAGGCCGGTGCTGGATAAGTCGGGACTGGCCCGCAGCAATGTGGTGATCGAAGCAGTGCTCGAAGAAATGGATGTGAAAAAGGCCTTGTGGGCGGAGGTGGAGCAATCCGTCGATGAAACGGCCCTGCTGCTCACCAACACCTCTTCGCTGTCTGTGTCGGAGATGCAGGCGGACTGCCAGCATCCTGGCCGCGTCGCCGGCATGCACTTTTTCAATCCCGCCCCGAAGATGCCGTTGGTCGAGGTTGTCTCGGGCAAGAAAACCGCCGCCGCCACGATTCATGCCGTCTGTGCCTTGACGGTGCGCTGGGGAAAGTTTCCCATCGTGGTAGCCGATCGCCCCGGCTTTCTTGTCAACCGCTGCCTAATGCCATTCATGGCCTCGGCTTTGCGGCTGGTTGAGTCCGGCCAGGCCATCGAGCATGTGGACGGAGCGCTGAAAAATTTCGGCATGCCGATGGGGGCGCTGGAACTGGCCGACCAGGTGGGCCTGGATATCTGCATGCATGTGGGAAATCAGTTGGCCAGCGAATTGGGAGGCCAGTTTACCCTGCCCGAATGGCTGGCTCGCATGGTGGATGACGGCCTGCTGGGGGCGAAGAGCGGCAAGGGCTTTTTCATCTTTGAGAAGGGCAAGCCGAAAGGCGTCAATCCCGATCTGGAGGCATATGGCCTACGTGTGGAAAAGACGACGGGCTCGGATGCCGATATCAGCGTTGAAGCGACCGCGATGAGTGATGAGGCCATCGTGGAAGCATGCCTGCTACCCATGCTGGGCGAGGCGCTGGCCTGTCTCGGCGAGGGCGTGGTCAAACAGGCCGATCATCTGGATGCGGCCATGATCTATGGCATCGGTTTTCCACCATTCAGGGGCGGGCTGCTGCGTTATTTTTCGAGCACCTACGATCAGGATGCGCTGGCTGGCCGCATAAGCTCAGCGGGTCTGGACGTGCCGGAAAACCTGGAGGTGCTGTATGACTCATGATTGCCCCGGACTTGATATCGTCAGGAAGTCCAATTGCCTGTCGGATCTGCTGTTCCTGTCGCCGCCGGAATGGCAGGAATCAACCATGCTGCAACGGCGCAATTATGACGGCAGCTGGCAGGAGGTGACGCGCATCGCCGTGCAGCACTGGGTGCTCAGGGTGGCGGCGTGGTTGCAGGAGCAGGATATCAAGCCCGGCGACAGGGTTGGCGTGCTCGGGCATAACAGCGTCGAATGGTTGCTGGCGGATTTTGCCATCCTGCGTATTGGCGCCGTTACCGTGCCGGCCTACTTTACCGATCCGCCCGAGGCCATTGAATACGTGTTTAACGATGCTGGCTGCAAGCTTGTGCTGGCCGAGGCGGGCGAGCAGCTCGCCAAGCTAAAGGACATCGACATTCCCGTCGTTCCCTTTCGTGGCGGCGAGGGTGAAAGCATTGAGAGCATCAGCCGTGATGTGGAATGGGACGGAAAGCTCGAAGCTTCCGCGCCCGTCCGGGAGAGCCTGGCCACCCTGATCTACACCTCAGGCACGACCGGCAATCCCAAGGGGGTCATGCTCAGCCACGGCAACCTACTGTCCGATGTGCAGGCAGGCCTCGGTGGCGTGACGGTCTTTCCCGATGATGTGTTCCTGTCGTTTTTGCCGGTGTCGCATGCCTTTGAGCGCACCGTCGGCCATTTCCTGGCCGTGGCCAGTGGTGCGGCTATCGCCTACGCCGATGATGTGACGACGCTGATGCGCGACATGCCGGAGGTGATGCCGACGGTGATGATCTCCGTGCCGCGCCTGTATGAAAAAATCTATGCCGGCGTGCGGGACAAGATGAGCAAGGGGCCCGCCGTCAAACGCTGGTTGTTTGAAAAGGCGCAGGCGCTGGGGGCGGAGCGTTTCGAGCTATCGCAGAAGGGCGAGCAGCTGGCTGGAGGCAAGGCCGTGGCCTGGAGCGTTCTCGACCATGTGGTGAACGCAAAATTGCGTGAAAAGATGGGCGGCAATCTGCGCCTGTTTATTTCCGGCGGTGCGGCGCTCAGTCCAACCATCGCCCGCTTCCTGCTGGCGGCAGATATAACCGTTCTGCCCGGGTATGGCCTGACGGAAACGTCACCGGTGCTGACCGTGAACCGCCAAGACAAGATCAAGCCGGAGTCTGTGGGTCCGGCATTGCCGGGCGTGTCACTTCGCCTGGCTGAAGACGGCGAGCTTTTGGTCAGTGGCGACATGGTTATGCAGGGCTATTGGAACCAACCCGAGGCCACCGCTGAGGTGCTGGATGATGACGGCTGGCTGCACACCGGCGATATCGCCGAGATAGACGAAGATGGTTATGTGAAGATCGTCGACCGCAAGAAGGAGATCATGGTGCTATCCAATGGCGAGAATGTACCGCCGGCGGTAGTGGAGCAAAATTTGGTGCACGATCCCTGTATCCTGCAGGCTATGCTGATTGGCGAGAGCCGACCATGTGTGACGGCCCTGATCGTGGCTGATGTTGAGCATTTATCCGAGGCCTGGCGTCAGGACTGGCAGGGCGATATCCCGGCGGACTGGCTAAGCTCCGATAAGGTGCATGGCTGGCTGCTGGAGCGCATGCGCGAGCATTGCCGCACCCTTCCCAGCTTTATGCAGGTGTCGGACTTCGCCATGGTGGAGAAGGAATGGACGCAGGAGAGTGGCCTGCTCACGCCCACACTCAAACTCAAACGCCGCAAGATTCTGGAACTGCACGCGGAGGACGTCGCAAGTCTTTACGAGGAGAATTAGCATTTAGCTAATTTGGTTGAAGGCTGGAATCGGGATCAGGGCGGCACCCTGCTGCAGTACAAACTCAGCCGATCAAATGACCGCTTCCGGCTGCCACTTCAACCAGTCGATGCTTAATCCGCTATTGCTTCACGGTTCCCGATTTAATTCCACTAACATGCCGGATGAAAGCGATTGCCTGCCGAATTCGTTGCAATCCGCACTTTTCATCCACTGCGTTTGAACGCATCATCGGCCCAGCGCAACATCAAGGGAGTGGCAGCCGGTGACGGAATCAGAACAGGGTCGGTACGAGCCGGAAAAGATCGAAACAAAATGGCAGCAGATATGGGCTCGCGAGGGGGTGGATAAAGCCTCGAGCGACCCTGGTGACACACGTCCGAGCTACTACTGTCTGGTGATGTTCCCGTACCCGTCCGGCAATCTGCATATGGGCCATGTGCGCAATTACTGCCTGGGCGACGCCGTGGCGCGCTACAAGCGCATGCGCGGCTTCAATGTGCTCCATCCCATGGGCTGGGACGCCTTCGGCATGCCGGCTGAGAACGCTGCCATTGAGCGTGGCATTCCACCGGCCAAATGGACCCGAAGCAACATCGACCACATGCGTGGCCAACTCAAGCGCTTGGGCCTTTCCTACGACTGGCCGCGCGAACTGGCCACCTGCGATCCCGAGTACTACCGCTGGGAACAATGGCTATTCCTGCAACTGCTGGAAAAGGGCCTTGCCTATCGCGATGAGGCCGAGGTCAACTGGTGCGAACCGTGCAACACGGTGCTGGCCAACGAACAGGTGGTGGACGGCGTGTGCTGGCGCTGCGACACGCCTGTCACGCGCAAACAGTTGGCACAATGGTTCATCAGGATTACCGAATACGCCCAGGAACTGCTCGACGATCTGGACGAGCTGCCCGGCTGGCCGGAGCGCGTGCGTGACATGCAGAAAAACTGGATCGGCCGCTCCACAGGTGCGGAAGTATCGTTCGGCATCGAGGGCGCGGGTGACACGCTGGATATTTTTACCACCCGGCCGGATACGTTGATGGGTGTAACCTACATGGCCGTGGCGGCCGGCCACCCTCTGGCCAGGAAAGCAGCGGCAAGCAATCCGGAACTGGCGTCCTTCCTGGACGAGTGCGCACAGGTATCCACCAAGGAGGCGGACCTCGCCACCATGGAAAAGAAGGGCATGCCGCTGGGTATTAATGCCGTGCACCCCATCACCGGCGAGACGATTCCGGTATGGGTGGCTAATTTCGTACTCATGGGCTACGGCACCGGGGCGGTGATGAACGTGCCTGCGCACGACGAGCGTGATTTCCACTTTGCCAAGAAATACGGAATACCGGTTAAAGCTGTTATAGCGCCTAAACACTGGGATGTGAGCAAAGTAACCAGCGCTTTTCATTCCGAAGGGGTCGTGAACGAGGCAGAGCGTGAGTTCCCTTCGTTAGAATATGACGGTGACGAAATTGAGACTTTGAACTGGTTTGATTGGTTGGATATTTTTGAAATGCATGGGATATGCATCAATTCGGGAAAATATGATGGACTAAATTTCGAGCAGTCTACAGATGCTATTATTGCCGACCTTGAGGAAAAGGGTTTAGGTCGCAAGAGGGTACAGTACCGATTGCGCGACTGGCTGGTGTCGCGCCAGCGCTACTGGGGCACGCCCATCCCGGTGATCCATTGCGACGGTTGCGGCATCGTGCCGGTAGCCGAAGCCGATTTGCCCGTGCGTCTTCCAGAGGATCTCACACCGACCGGCGGCACTTCGCCCCTGCATGATTGTGCGGCCTTCGTCGAGGTGGCATGCCCGGAATGCGGTGGCCACGCCCGGCGCGAAACCGATACCTTCGACACCTTCATGGAATCGTCCTGGTATATGGAGCGCTATACCTGTCCCGATTTTGAGGCGGGCATGCTGGAGCCTGGCGCCGTGCAGCGCTGGCTGCCGGTGGACCAGTATATCGGCGGTATCGAGCATGCCGTGCTGCACCTGCTCTATGCCCGTTTCTTCCACAAGCTGCTGCGCGACGAAGGGCTTAGCATCGGCGACGAGCCGTTTGCCAACCTGCTCACCCAGGGCATGGTGCTCAAGGATGGCTCAAAAATGAGCAAGTCCAAGGGCAACACGGTGGACCCCGCCGCCATTATCGAGCAATACGGCGCCGACACCGCCCGCTTGTTCATCCTGTTCGCCGCACCACCGGAGAAAGATCTGGAATGGTCCGATGCGGGCGTAAAGGGGGGCTATGGTTTTCTTAAGCGCGTCTGGCGACTGATTGGCGAAGTGGTAGCCAGTGTCGATGACGCTACGGTGGGAGATGATGAAGCACGTGTGCGCGAACTCAGGCGCAGCACCCATGCCACCATCAAGCGCGTTAGCGATGCCTTTGAGCGGGGGTTTTCCTTTAACGTGGCCATTGCCGCGCTGATGGAACTATCCAACACCTTGCAGGACTTCACCCCTCAGTCTCTGGCTGGCAGGGACGCCCTGCGCGAGGGTGCCGAGATGCTTGTGACCATGCTGACGCCGTTCGCGCCGCATTTCGCCTGCGAATGCCGTGAGCGGATGGGCCTGGACGGTGTGGCGGTGGCGGTTCCCTGGCCTGAGTCAGATGCGGCTTTGCTGGAGCGCGACGAGATCGATCTGGTCGTGCAGATCAATGGCAAAAAGCGCGGACAGGTGAAGGTTCCCGCCGGTTGCGATGAGGGCACGGCGATGGCGGCCGCCAGGGCCGAGCCAGGCGTCACGCGCTGGCTTGAGGGCCAGGCGGTGGTCAAGATCATTCTGGTGCCCAACCGATTGCTCAACGTGGTTGTGAGGCCGCAGTGAAACGCTGGTTTCCCATTCTTATGGCGTTGCTGCTTTCCAGCTGCGGCTATCATCTGGCCGGCGGTCCGCCCGGGGCCTTACCCGATGATGTCCAGCGCTTGGCCATCATCCCGGTCGGTGATGAAGCCGGCATGCTGGCCAGAACGATACATGGGGAGTTGGCACTCAGGGCCGGCAATGTGGCGCTGGTGCAAGCGGGTGGAAATGCCCAGGCCGAGCTTCGTATCGGCCCACTGTCTTCCACATATCGGCCTGTCGCCTACGATGAGCAGGGCATTGCCACTGCTTTCAGGGCCACTTTATCGGGTAATCTCAGTCTGTGGCGGGATGGGGCCAGCATATGGAATACAGGCGATATTTTCATGCAGGAAGACGTGTTCGCGGTGGGAGGGCCGGCCAGTATCGAGGCCTCCAAGGCGCGGGTGCTTGAAAGCCTGCGCAACCGCTGGAGCAGTGAGGCCATACAGCGTTTTGCGTCCGGGTTTTAGATGAGGTTGACACCAGCGCAATTGGCAAGCGCCAGACAGGATTTCTTTTACCTGTATGGCGAGGATGCGGATGCCCTGTTTGAGGCGGCGGAAGCGTTGCTGGGCGCGGTTGACGCCGAGAAGCACCGCCTCGACGTCAGCGAGATCGGGCGAATCGAGGTGGAAGCCAAGAACCAGGGACTGTTCGGTGCCAAGCGCCAGCATATGCTGATCCGCAACGCCGAATCGGCCAATCCCAAGCAGGTGAAGTTGTTGCAGGCATACTCCGCCAGGCAATGGTCGGATACGCGCATCATTGTTTGCGCGCCGCACATCGAATCACGCAAGGCCCTGCACAAACATATGCTGGCTGCCGATGGCGTGGCTCATTGCAGCTTTTCCCTGTTGTCTGGCGAGGATTTCAGCCGTTGGCTGCGGCAGCAGCTCGACGAATATGGATTGCAACTCGACGAGCAGGGGTTTGCCCTACTGAGCGAAAGCCTGTCTGGTATGCGTCAGGCGGCGAAAAATGCCCTTGATCGATTGCGTCTCTATCATCAAGGCAGTGCGGTCGCTCTCAGCGCGAGAGAGGTGGCGGCGCTCATCGGCGAGCATGCGCCGGAGGATATCGGTCGCTATTGCGACGCCGTGTGCAGCCGCTCGCCGCGCGCATTGGCCTTGCTGCAAGCGCTGCTCCAGGATCAGAAAACGAGCGAGGTGCAGGTGCTGAGCTGGTTGCAGACGCGCTTGCAGCAAATGCTGATGTACAAATGGTTTGCCTCGACCGACAAACGCAATGCGGCCAGCCGCGCCAAGTTGTTCGGGGAGGTCAGACGTCGCGTCCCCAAACAGTCGGAGGCGTGGAAAAGCGAAGATTTAATCCAGGCAGCAGCCAAGGTCGTCGAGACCGAGAAGCTACTCAAAGGCGCATCGGTGGAATCCGACGCCATGCTGCTGGAGCGCCTGACGCTCGGCCTTCTTCTGCCGAAGGACATTCGGACTGCGCTAAGCTGAGCCGATGACCTTGCAATACCTGTCGCTGCCCAACGCGCCACTGGATCAGGCCGACGTGATCATTCTACCGGTGCCGTATGAGCGCACCGTCACCTACAGGCCAGGCACGGGCGCGGCTCCCGTGGCGATTCTCGCAGCCAGTGATCAATTGGAGCTGTATGAGGAGGACATGCGCTGGGATCCGGCCGCGCATATGGGGCTGACGGTGCTGCCGGCGTATGAATCAGCGCCGCTGGAAAGCGAGGCGGATTATCACGCCGGCCTGCAACGCCAGGCAGCATCCCTGCCAGGCGAGCCGCTGTTGATCGCGCTTGGCGGCGAGCACTCGATTACGCCGTCGCTGGCGGCCGGCCGCATGCCGGGAGCAGGAACCATCGTACACATCGACGCCCATGCCGATCTGCGTGCCAGCTACCAGGGCTCGATCTACAATCATGCCTGCCCGGCATACCGCCTGCGCCAGGCAGGCCATCGCCTGATTCAGATCGGCGTGCGTTCGCTATGCGAGGAAGAGGCGGCCCTGATTGCCGCCGATGACGGCATCAGCACGTGGTTCGACCGCGAGCTGGCCCGTCCCGACGCCTGGAACGCGTTGCTGGATCAATTGCAGGATTTGAGCGGCCAGGTTTGGCTGACGATGGATATGGACGGCCTTGATCCTGCGCTTGCGCCCGGCGTGGGGACGCCGCAGCCGGGAGGCCTGGGCTGGCATCAGACCCTGGATGTTCTCCAGGCCGTGTTGGCCAACGCCTCCCTGGATGTGCGCGGCGTGGATATCGTCGAACTCGTGCCCGAGCCTTCGCGCGTGTCGGATATGACGGCGGCCAAACTGGTGCAAAAGTGCATGTCGTACTGGGGTAAGGCACGCGGGTTTGAAGCAAACCCCATTCGTGCAAAAAGTTCCTAAACGGTTCTATTTGCCATAGGTCAAGCACCCCCTAGAATGGCGTCCCGCCAGCATCGCAGGCGGTAGGGGTAGACATCGTGACATCTGATCAGCTTAACAACTCCATGCAAACACAGGACACCGAAACGGCCAAGCTGTTGACGGCGGCCGAGGCCCTGGTGCTGGCCGAGCATGATGCAGACAAGCTGGCCGGGCTTTTGGCTGATCTGCATTGCGAGGAACTTGCCCAGTTGCTTCTGGCCTGTGAAGACCATGACAAACGCCTGCAACTGTTCCGTTTCATTCCAGACGAGCAACGCGGTGAAGTGCTCCTGGCGTTGCCGGAAAGGGTGCAGGAAGGGCTGCTGTCCGATCTGGGCCCGAGGGAAATCGAGGCGGTGGTCGAGCCGCTGGATTCCGATGACGCCGCCGACATCCTGCAGGCAGTGGACGAAGCAGTGGCCGAACAGGTCATTGCCAGCCTGGAACCGGAGGAGCGGCGCGAAATAGAGCCCCTGATGGCGCACGATGAGGAATCTGCCGGCGGTCTCATGCAGATCGAGCTGTTCAAGGTGCGTGATGACTGGCCGGTCTCCAAGGTGCTGGAGGTACTGCGCCGCTGGGGCAGGGAAATCGAGAATCTCAACTACGTGTATGTTGTCGATGACGAGGACAAGTTTCTTGGCTCCGTGCCCCTGTATGAGCTGCTGTTCAGCGATCCGGATACGCTGATTACGGAAATAGCCGATGCCAATTTCCCCAAGGCCCTGGCAGGCCAGGACCAGGAGGAGGTGGCGCGCATGTTCGACAAATACGATGTGTTTGCCCTGCCGGTCGTCGATGAAGCGGGGGTGCTCATTGGCCGCATCACCGCTGACGATATTCTTGATGTGGTGCAGGAAGAGGCGACGGAGGACATGTATCGCCTGGCGGCATTGTCGCACCAGGACGACCTGGCGGAACCCGTGCGCGTGACAGCCTGGCGGCGCGGCGTCTGGCTGACGGTGAATCTCGGCACCGCAATTCTGGCTTCATTTGTCATCGCCCAGTTTGAGACTACGCTGGCAAGCATCGTGGCTCTGGCCATTCTTATGCCGATCGTGGCCAGCATGGGTGGCATTGCCGGCACCCAGACGCTAACGGTGATTGTGCGCGGCATTGCCCTTGGCCGCGTCAACTTGGAAACCGCCCGACGCGCCCTGGCGAAGGAGGTGGCGGTCAGCGCCGTAACCGGCGTCAGTTTTGCCATCGTGATGGGCTGGATCGCCTCCATGTGGTTTCCCGAGATCGGCTATAAGCTGGGCGGGGTGATCGCTGCCGCCATGCTGATCAATCTGCTGGCCGCGGGCCTGGCTGGCGCCCTGATTCCGCTGACCCTGCAACGGCTTTCCGTCGATCCGGCTTTAGCTTCGGGGACTATATTAACAACAGTCACTGATGTGGTTGGTTTCTTTGCATTTTTGGGGTTGGCAACTATTTTTCTGTTGTGAACATTTACCACAGAGACACGGAGGCACAGAGATAGGGATGAAGAGTGGCTTTCTATCTCTCCGGCACACCGTTTCCACGGTTCAGTTTTGTCAAGTATGAAGCTAGGCTGCATTCCACTTACGGAGGTGGCTCATGGCTGACGCACAGCATCATCGTCTAATCATTCTGGGTTCCGGGCCCGCCGGTTATACCGCGGCGATCTATGCCGCCAGGGCAAACCTCAAGCCGGTGCTGGTGCAGGGCGAGCAACCGGGCGGCCAGCTCACCACCACGACCGACGTCGACAACTATCCCGGCTACAAGGACGGCGTGCAGGGGCCTGAAATGATGGAGGATTTCCGTCAGCAGGCTGAGCGTTTCGGCACCGAGATCATCTGGGATCACATCAGCGAGACCGATCTGTCCAAGCGCCCGTTTGTGCTCAGGGGCGAGGATGGCGAGTACAGTTGCGACGCCTTGGTCATCGCCACGGGGGCGACCGCCAGATACCTGGGTCTTCCATCCGAGGAGGCCTTTGCAGGACGCGGAGTGTCGGCCTGCGCCACCTGTGACGGCTTCTTCTTCCGCGAGCAGGACGTGGCCGTGATTGGCGGCGGCGACACGGCGGTGGAGGAGGCGATCTATCTGGCCCATATCTGCCGCAAGGTGTACGTCGTACACCGCCGCGACGAACTGCGTGCCGAGAAGATCATGCAGGACAGGCTGTTCGCGCTCGATAACGTTGAAATGAAATGGAGCAGTGTGCTCGACGAGGTGCTCGGCGATGACTCAGGCGTGACGGGCGCGAGGCTGAAATCCACGGTGGATGGCTCGACCGGGGAGATCGATACAACCGGCGTGTTCATCGCCATCGGCCACAAACCCAATACGGATTTCGTCAAGGGCCAGCTGGAGATGGATGAGACCGGCTACCTCATCACCACGGGCAAGACCACGGCCACCAGCGTGGAAGGCGTATTCGCCGCCGGCGACGTAGCCGACCCCGTCTACCGCCAGGCCGTGACCTCGGCCGGTTTCGGCTGCATGGCCGCGCTGGATGCTGAGCGCTGGCTTTCAGCCCAGGGTTGACCCTCTAACTCGGACTAAGCACGCAAGGCCTCGGCCAGCAGGCCGGCGAGAAAAATACGGTTGCTCTCATCCGGCACGCTGTCGGTGCTGACGATGCGGCCGACACCTGCCCTTGCCAGTTGTTCCTTTGCATCGCCGGCCATCAGGGCATGCGTGACAAGGCATTCCACCGAGGACGCACCCTTCGCCAGCGCCAGCCGCGCGCTTTCCGCCGCGGTGCGGCCGGTGCTGATCATGTCATCGACCAGCAATATTCTGCGGCCCTTCATGTCGATATCGGGCAGGGCGATGCGCACGCTGGCGTCATCCAGGCGCACCTTTTTCGCCACGGCATAAGGATTGCCGGAAATCGCCGCGATTGCCGACACCCAGGATTCCGACTCCTCGTCCGGACCGAGCAGCAGCGCCTCCTGCATGCCTTCATCCCGGATGAATTCCGCCATGGGCGCGGCGGCGGAAAGCGACTGCGCCCGCTCGGCGGGCACGGCCTCGGAAAGCTTATCAATGCGATGCAGGTGAGGATCGACCGTGATCACCTCGTCGAACAGGCCTGCCAGCAGGCGGCCGATGATGCGCTGGCTGACTGCCTCACCCGGATGGAAGGCGGCATCCTGGCGCATATAGCACAAATAGGGTGCGGCCAGGGTGAGGTTCTGCGCACTGTTCTCCCGCGCTGTCTGTGCCAGCAGCAAGAGTTCCACGAGCTTGGCATTGGGATCAAACAGGCTGCGGCATACGACCACGTGTTCGGGTAAATCAGCTGGCAGGCGCAGCCTGTGCTCGCCGTCGGGAAAGCGGTGCACCTCGACGAGGTGGAAGGGACAGCCAAGGGCTTCAGCCAGGCGCTTGCCGGCATCGAGGTAGTCGTCAAATCCCAGCACTAGCATTGTTGGAACGCCTCCTTATTGCCGTGGTTCTTCTAACACTTCTTCACAAACTGAAGGAATACGGCTGCTCGGCCGCCGCCTCACCGATGCTGTAGCCGCTGTCGCCTTCGCAAAGCTCGCGGGCGAATCGCATGTCGGGTGCGAACTCGGCATGTACGCGGTACAGCGTCTCGCCCTTGACCACCTTGTCGCCAATCTTTTTGAGCAGGTCCACGCCCGCGCCCTTGTCCATGGGTGCTCCGGCCATGCGGGCGATTCTCGCCAGCAGGTAATTGTCGATGGCGACGACACGTCCCTTGCGCTCGGCGTGCACCTCAAAGCTGAGCTTGCCCAGTTCGGCCGGCGGGCGCTTGCCTTGGGCGGCCATGATGTCCTTCATCTTTGCTGCCGCCCGGCCCGATTCGAGGATGTCGCGGGCGATGGCGTAGCCTTCGCCGCCGCGCACGTCCGGATCGAATTCGATGACCCGTCCGGCCAGGCGCAGGGCCTTCTGGCGCAAGTCCGTTGGGGCGTCCGGGTCGTTGCGCAGCACCTGCATGACGTCGCGCGCCTCCAGCGCCGGACCGATGCCGCGCCCGATGGGCTGGCGGCCGTCGCTGATCACCACCTCAAGGTGCGGGCCAATGCGGTCGCCGACATATTCAAACAGCTTGCGTAGCGACAGGGCGTCCTGCATGTGGCGCACCTTGGCCGTGGGGCCGACAGGGATGTCGATGATCAGGTGGGTGGAGCCGGCAGCCATCTTCTTGGACAGGATGGACGCCACCATCAGTCCCATCGAGTCCATGCCCAGCGGCCGCTCGACGGAGATCAGGATGTCGTCAGCCGGGGCCAGCCTTGCCGTGCCGCCCCAGGCCAGGCAGCCGCGGTGCCGGCGCACGATGCGCCGCAGCTCGTCCGGCTTCAGGTTTACCCGCGCCAGCACCTCCATGGTGTCAGCGGTGCCGGCGGGCGAGGTGATCGCACGGCTGGAGGTCTTGGGAATAAGCAGGCCGTGGGCGGCGACGATGGGCACGACCAGCATCGAGGTGCGGTTGCCGGGGATGCCGCCGATGCAGTGTTTGTCGGCCACCAGCGCTTCTTCCCAGCGCACCTGTTCGCCCGTTTCGGCCATGGCCTTCGCCATATGCAGCACCTCGTCACGGTCCAGGCCGGTCTGGCCGGAGGTGACGAGAAAGGCGGCCATTTCAATCTTGGAATAGCGGTTGCCGGCGATGTCGCGCATGATCTCGCGGTAGTCTTCATAGAGTAGGCGCTCGCCACGCAGTTTGCGGCGCACGGCTTCCATCGACGAAGGCGGCTCGGCGTGAAAGATGTCGGCCAGGGAGCCCGCTTTCAGGCTCATCTGGGTGAAAGCCTGTTCGGAGAGGCCGATTTCGTCGGGGCGCACGATAGTTTCGTCGTCCACCACGTTGAGCACGGCCAGGATACTGCGCTTGTCGCTTTTCACCTCCACCTTGGCCAGAGCCTGGAAGCCCTCGGCGCGGTAGATGGCGCAGTCGCGGTGCAGGTAGGCCACGTTTTCCAGATAGGTGTCGATGGCAACGCGCCTGAGTTTCAGGCGCTGAGTTTTACTCGTCATGCCCCAACTTTAGCAGGAATGTGTGCGAGCGGAGGGTAGGGCGGTTATTGCGTTCGAATTATTTCTGATTCCGGAAACAGTAAATACCGATGATGAGGATATGGAGCAATAGAACCAGCTAAAGATGCTTGGTGATAATGTCATGGATTTGAGCGGGCTCAAAAGCTACGTCCCAGCACCAGATGCCGAAGCCACCTTTCTCATTGACTGCCCGAATCCACTCATCGAGAGCTGCTCGCTTTGCTCGATTTTGCTCTGAATCAATCCCCTTGATTTCCAGGACTAGCGTCTTGCCGTTATCCAACCGGATCAGGAAGTCAGGGATAAATCGACGGCGCGCACCTTGCCACATGTAGTAAATCTGGAAGCCAAGGCGATCATTCTTTACATAGGCAACAACATTCTCACTCTTCTCCAATACATTGGCCGCATACACTTCCCATGAGCTGTCGGCCAGCAAATGAGTGATCTGAGACTTGCGAGTTGGCAGACACTTCTTGGTCGTGTACCAGGTGCGCATTTGCCGGGTTGATCCAATCGGGAAATCCTCATCAAATACTAGTTCCAAGTGCTCGACGTTCTGTTCTCGAATCTTCTCAAGCAAGCGCTGCACAATCACGTCCATATTCAGCGAATACAGAATACGTTTTCTTAATGGGTCCTGGTGGAACAGGGACGGTATCTCAATTCGGCCGGAATCCAGATATTGCTCAACTAGTCTTACCAGCTGAAACAGCAGGTGCTCCCTATTTCCTGAAAATTGATGCTGCATTTCATCAAATGCTTTGGAGGCAGCTCTGAATAGAATCCTCTGCAATCTGAAACCATCCGGTATTTTCTCTAGATTGATTTCAACAGCTTGAGAGAAATATGCGGCCCCTCCCAATGCCGGAGCAATCTCGGCACTCACCACTGTCTGCGCTGGATCAAGTTTCAGGATGTCAACCTCAGAAAAATCCACTCGCAGTTCAGGGCGAACCACCGTGTCGACTCGCAGAACATTTGGCCAGCGTATTTCGTAAGGTTGCAGCTCTTCAAGAGACTCAATCTGTGTACTTGATTTCGGTGGGGGTGGAGCTTCCCCTCCTTCGCCCACATGCTGATAGATGGAAAGTGGAACACCGAAAATATTGACATACTCGGGTAAAAACAGCCCGTTTTCATCCGTCTCGTAGGAGACTCGCCGCAGCCCTCGGCCAATCACCTGCTCACACAACAGCTGACTGGTAAATGCTCGAAGCCCCATAATGTGGGTAACATTTTTGGCATCCCAACCTTCGGACAGCATTGCTACAGAGATGACCGATTGTAGGTCTTGCCCAGCAGTTCCCCGCTTGCCGACATTATCGACAATCTCTCTGAGCAGCTCTTCCTTTTTCAAAGCTAACAATCGCTTCTTCTGAGTTTCGGGAATGGACGCTGCATCGATAATCGCCCGTAACCGGGCTTCGTAATCCTTATCAGCAGTTGCCGTTTCCCCAATTTCCGCCTTGTCGAGAACTTTGGAATCCACGCGCAAGGTTTTAGCAGGAGACTGCATTTCCGGCCAATGGGCATCACCACTGCGCAGATAGTGCTCAATTCGCGCAGCCGTTTCAGTACGGTTACAAACGGTAAGCATGACAGGGGGAGAGGTATGCCCCTCTTTCTGCCAACTCTGCAGCGTCTCACGCCAGTCAGCACCAAGTAGCGTATAGGCATCTTTCACCAGCTTGGGAAGAGGATCGTGCGGCTCCGCCCCTCTTCGAGTCAGATCATCGCGCACGCTTTCATCAGCGTAGATGTGATAGAGCTTGGAGCGATAGGTCTTGGTGTCAGGCAACGCATCATCACGGATCACCACTCGTGGTGTCTTCACCAAGCCAGCCTCAATCGCATCATTAAGCCCAAAGTCAGAGACAATCCAGTCAAACAGCCCTTTCTCTGTGCTCGCCTTACCAGTCGGTGCAAATGGAGTTGCTGACAAATCAAAAGCTCTGAGAATCCGACGAGTGGCATGAATACGATCCAGCCCTTCGATCCAGCGAGTCGCTTCATCCAAATCCAGGCCCTGCTCGGCCGCCAGCTTTTTGCTGATCTTCAGTTCGGGTCGTACCCGGTAGGCGTGATGCGCTTCGTCATTGATAACGATGATGTCGCGATATTGAGCCAGTTTTCCGAGCACACGACGGGTAAAGGCTTCATCGCCCTCGCTGCCTTTCTTGACCACGGAGCGGACCTGCTCCTTAAGGGGCATCAGGGTATGCCAGTTCTCGATCAGTATTTCGACCTGATTGAGTTTCTGCCGCATGGCATCAGAAGGGCATATTCCAAATGCGTCGTACATATTGTCGGGTTCGCCAGGCAACAGAACCCTTAACCGTTCCTTGACCGTGATGCCAGGGGCAACAATGAATACCGCACGCGAAAAAGCTTTGTTCCGCTTTGGGTAAGTCAGCGAGTTAAGAGCCTGCCATGTGATAACCATCGCCATCAAAGTGGTTTTGCCAGTGCCGGTGGCCATCTTGTTGCAAATGCGCTTCCATGCACCGCCATCTCCAGGGATATGAGTTCCCTGCTTGAATTCCTGTGTCGCCTCGACACTCCAGATAAGCGTTTCAATCGCTTCGAGCTGGCAGAAATAGAAGGGGTAATCGCGAGCGCTCTGATCGTGCCAATGATGCAGGAGACTCCGGGTTACGCTGGTGATCCCCGGATAATCGGCGTCTCGCCACTGATCGACGCGGTCACGAATCGCATTAACAAGATCGAGCGACTCGGTTCGGCGTGTATTGCTGCGCGGGTCGAAGATTTCATAGCCTGCCGGTCGTCGACCGTCAGCCAGCTCCAACTCGCCTCCAGGCTTTTCCTGCCAATGGCGGGTGGGCCTGTCGTAAGGGGTGTTGACGATCAGAGACTTGGGTAAAGTCAATCGAGACTCACAACCTTCAGTGACTCAATCCCCCGGTCATCCACAATCTTCACGGCAACCTTGCGGTTATCACCCGCCTCGAAAGGCAGTGATACTGTGCCATGGAAGTTGTCGAGCAAGCTCTCATCCAGTTCTGCACGTATAGTTTTCTTCAGCTTGTTCCAGCCATCCTTCTTCCCAGCAAGAGGGAAAAACACCTGCTTGGGAAACAGCGAACGCTCGTCGTAATCCGCATCGAGCAGCCAGACGGCAATCTTGCCCTTGCCGCCCGATTCCAGTTCGCCGGACTTCGTGTTGAAGTAGTCAAAGCCATGCACCTCGACCTGATATCTACCGTCATCAAGCTTATGCACTTCCACATCCGGTTGCCCCATCAGCCAGAAGCTCTGGTTGCTGGAGCGCGCTTTCTTCAAATCCTCGGTAAGCAGGTCTGTATTCATCTGGGCTTTAAGGAGCGTTACTCCCGGCCAATTGGTTTCGTCGATATCCTTAGCCGCCTCTGGATCGAAGGTGAAGGCGCAGAAAACAATCATCTTCGCTTTGGGCCGCAGATTCTCAGCTTCATTCAGTGCAAGCTGCACCTGCCGCTGCTCCAACGCCGCATGCTCTGGGCCAAAGGAGACAACCACCCGCTCGCCTGAATCGGCCAAAGTGCCCAAGGCGTGCAGGTATTTAGTGCCGGGGATCGTTTCCAGTTCGGCGAACTTGAGCATCTGCCCGCCCTTGCCGCGAATGCCGGTTTTCAGGAGTTCATCGCGCCATGAGTGCTGGCGCATCGATTCCCCAGATCGAGCGAAGGTGACATCGGCTTCTATCGGCTGCTGGGCCTCATCTAGCGCCAACACGGTTGGGAAAGGCACAGCTTCCACCGAGAAGGGGCCAGTAATGCGCAGCTTCTTCTTATCCACTTCAGGCTGATCGTAGAGCGTCTCCTGATCGGCATGATTAGCAATTGAAAAATCCATCTGCTTTTTCATTGCCAGCCGTGCTGAGTGGAACGCATCGAATGGCTTGCTCGCTGCTTCCGGCCAGTCAGCAGGGAAGTCGCACTGCACTTCCCACTCCTGCATGCTTTGCCCGGCAGCCTTATTCAACTCCGCCAAGGCAACTTCAATGGCCGGATGCATGCGCTCCCATATTTCATCAACCTCAGGATTGTTAGCGATGTACTTTAGCATCACATGCGGCACGGTTTTGTAGTTGAATCCGCCTTTCAATCCTTCATGCGGATACCGAAGGGTGAAATAGTCAAAGCTTGTGGTCACTATTCTTTGCTTCGCCAAAGTCACTGCCACCCGAGACGTGTCGCAGGTAATCCAGCGCCGCCCCCATTTCTCGGCTGAAACAGCAGTTGTGCCGCTTCCACAGGTTGGATCAAAAACTAAATCTCCAGGGTCGGTAGTCATCAACATGCATCGTTCAATGACTAGAGGCACTGTCTGTACAACATAATCCTTGCTGAGTCGATCCTGGGTATCCGCCCAATTATTGCCGATTGCGTACGCTGGGAAGTCGTCTAAGTATCTTGGATAATAGATCATGCGGCCAAGCCCAACCAACCTATTCGCTTTGGCAAGCCGGGTCATACCAACATATGTGTATTTCCACTGGCGCGTCATTCCAGGGTGGTATGTCTTACCATTGAGATCGAAATTTATTGTTGTTCCGGAATTAAATCCCGCAGATATAGCTGGCTGAAGAGCAAATAGGCGACCACTCTTGCGCTCTGCCTCATTTTGGACAGAAGAGGCCAGCACACGTTTTCCAGACTGTAGCTCTATTGAATCATACCGGCTTGCAAAGCCTGTCCCTTCAGCTTTTGAATAAAATAAGCGTCTAAATTTTACACTAGGTTTATGCTTAGCATACCAAACCAAATAATCACAATTGCCTGAAACGAGAGTAGTAGTTTGACCACTATTTTTTACAAAATTAATTAGTGCGTAAAAAATTTTCCGCTCCAAAAATCTCATCCATCAGCTCTCTAACATGGTGGACATTTTCATCTGATATCTGGACAAAAACACTTCCGGCTTGGTTCAGCAACTCGTGAGAAAGTAATAGACGATCGCGCAAATAAGTGAGATAGGAGTGAATGCCTAGTTCCCAAGTGTCGCGGAAGGCCTTGATCATTTCCGGCTCTGCGGTGAGGTCATCGTCCTTGCGGTCTTTCACATCGCGCTTATTTACAAAGGGTTGGAAATTAGACCCGTACTTGATGCCGTAGGGTGGATCGATGTAGATCATCTGCACCTGCCCGGCCATGCTCTCCTTCTTGAGCAGTGAGTTCATCACCAGTAGTGAATCGCCGGCAATCAGGCGGTTCGACCACCCCTTTTCATGCTTGTAGAAATCGATGGCATCACGCAGCGGCAGATTCTCGAATGGAGCGGCGAATAGATCGGGTTGATGCGCCTTCTCAGCGTCCTTGCGCTTGCCCTCTTTCATCCTCTTACGCACGGCAGCAAGAATGCTCATAGGATCGATACGCTCGTGCACATGCAGCGAAACGGTATCCACCTCGAAGCTGCCGCCTTCGGCCTTGCCTGCCCAGTTCAGATATGGCTCCTGCATGCGCTTGAGCTCTTCAAGTGCTGCGCGCATCTCAGCCTCATCGCCACTGGCTATCGCTTCGTCGATCAGCTTCTCAATCGCTGCCCGACTTGGGTCAAATTGTAATTCGGGATCAATGTGCGGATCGTAGGCCCATTGGGTTTTCGGCTGCGCCGGGTCGTTGCGCTCGTTAACCATGCCGACTTCGGGATTGTTCACTCGGGTCTGATCGTGGCGGTAGCTGATAACTTCTGAGCCACCCTGCACCGACTTCTTACCGGAACTGCGCTTCGCTGATCGTCGCTTGGGTTTCGATGTGTCCGTTTCCGGCTGCTGCGAAACAAGATTTAGCTTTTCGTCACTCATTCCTCCTCCCATCCCAAGGACACTATATCCCCAAGTCTATAGGGACAAAAGGTATGGTTCTGACGCATGGAAAGAGGGAGGGGGTTACGAGCGGTTAGTTCTCAGCATGCCGGGGAGGGGATTAATGCTCATCCTTGCCATTGCCGTCGTCCCTGTTTTTCTGCCCTCGGTTTCGATTTTTCTCCTCATCGCTGAAGGTAAACCGCCCGGAAAGAACGCAGCCCTTCATGCCTGGGTCGCAGTCGCGACCCTGCACCCGGCCGCACTTGCCATCTTCCTCGTGCGGACATCCCCAGCCGCCGCTCACGGTTTCGACCTCATAACGTAATCCTACGGCCAACATGCAGAGAGTGCAGCGTTGGCTGCTTTATCGCTTTCTCTTTATAGCTCTTAGATGCGCTTCATGCTTGTCCGGCTGATGGGCGTGACGCCCCTCCTCATAACCCCGCCAGAATCGCTTATGGTCTTTACCGCTGCAGACTCCCGAGTAGGTCTGGTTGGTCTGGCCGATATATAGTCCATTGTCGTAAGTGCAATACTGGCGGTTCCCCTGATGCCATCCATCGCGGTAGCTTGCTGGCTTTATCTGAATGCCATAACGCTGACATAGGTCTGCGATTTCACCGAATCTGCGCGAAAAGCCTGACTCTCCATCATAATAACCCGCCTCATATGCGCTATCACCCATGCACGCTTCAACCGCAATCATCTCGGCATACAAACGCTCTTCATCGTGTAGTAGCCGATCGTGCTGTCGGTGATGCTTCAGGTGCGCCTGTCGGTCACTTTCGGCGTCTAGAATTTTCTCCTGTTTGGTCAATGCTTTGTCGATCTTCTTGTATGCCGCACGCGTCTTTCTTACATCATGCCCGAGGTTGTAGTAGGCATGAAAAGCGGCCTCCGTTTCGGCTGGGCAGACACCTTGATACTGTCTGCCTGCCAGGCCGATTAGCAGGCCATTCTCCGCTGTACAGTATTGCTGAACGCCCTGCTCCCAACCTGAAAGAAAGTTTGCTTCGATATCTTGCGGGCAGATATTTTTGTAGGCCTTGCCACTCTTGCCTGCCCGGTATCCATTATCAGCCGTGCAATAGCTGCGAATGCCCTGCTCCCAGCCCGTTTGATAGGCTTGGCCATCCGGGGCGATCTCATAGTCCATGCAGCTTTGACGATACTTTTCAAGCTTGTTGTGGTGAACACCTCTGGAGCCATCGCTGTAACCCATCGACTGCCAGTTGGCATTCATGCACTCTTTTTTCGACATCGATGCACACCCAGAGAGAACGCCTACAAGCATGATGATGCATAACAGATAGGATAGTGATCGTTTCATGACAACCTCCAAAAGTCAGGAAAAGGCACTTTGCGCCGACCTGAAAAATGCAGCAAATGTAGCCCCTTCATAGCAGGTAAATATATTTCCCTCATACCTAACGCAGGTTTCTCAGCATGCCGGCGAGGTTGCGCTGGTCGAACTTGAAGCGGAAGGTGGCGAACACGCCCAGGCGGGTGAATTCGGCAGCGGCGAAATCGCTGTCGTAGAAGCCGGCGAAGTTGTAGCCCACGCCCAGCCAGGCATTGTCCACGACGTTATAGCCCACGCCCAGGCCAAAGCCCGGCTTCACACCGCCGTCGCGCCAGGTGTGCAGCAGGCTGGCGTGGGCCGAGACATCCCACTCTGGCGTGACATCATAGGTGGACTGCACGCCAATCAAATCGGTGAAACCGGCGTAGGCCGCGCCATCGATGCTGTCGCGCACCCATTTGGCCCCGTAGTGAATGGAAGCCTGCCAGTTGGCATTGGCCTGCCAGTTGGCGTGCAGGTTGTTGATATAGCGCCAGGTGGTCTGGTTGATCGCACCCTGCATGTTGTCGTAGCGCAGCTCGAACTTGTCGAGTGCTGCCCAGCCGTCATAAGCCGGACGCCAGGCCGCTGCGATGCTGCCGCCGGCCTGGGTGGCCGTTTCGCCGGCATTCGTGGCCGTGTGCAGCCAGCGCATGCTGGCCGCCGTGGCCAGACCCGGCCTCGGCTCACCCTCGATGGCGCTGAAGCCGTTCCATTTCTGGCTACTGGTGGCAACGCGGTATTCAAAGCGGTTGTTCCATATCCAGTCCTCCGGCCGGTAGGTGAAGCCGAAAGAGGCGGCGGCAAAGTTTTCGCCGCCACCGGAAGCGAGCGGGGCATTGAAGTTCAGCGGCACGCCACCGGTATGCCGGATCGTGCTGCTGTGATCAACGGCGGCATCCACACTCAGGGCGTCGCTGAGCTGCCAGGTTTGCTGCAGGCCGATGTTGGCGAAGCTGCGGCCTCCTGCCTCATTCAGCTGCTGCTCGTAGCTGCTGGCCAGCTGTGCGCCGCTCCAGGGCCGGGTGCGCACACCGAAGTGCGTCATCTGCGCGTTTTGAAGATCGCCTTGCGTCCATTCATGCGTGGCACTGAGGATGGTGTTCGTGGTCAGGCGGTAGTCCGCGCCAGCAATAGTTCGTGTCGGAAAATCCACGCTATCCTGGCTGGTTCCAATATTCTGTTCACGGTCTATGCGAATCGAAAGTTTGTCGCTGATGATGCTGGTGGCGCCAAGGGTCAACTGGTTCGAGGTATGCTTCACCCCCGCGCCATCGGTATCGCTCGCCGTGCGCAGTCCGGCGCGCAGGATCGCTCCCTTGCTCGTGTAACTGAGCTGGGCATGGGCTAGGTCGCGTCTGGCTCCGGTTGCCAGCATCTGCTGACGGTAGGCTTCAAACAGCGCCCTGTAATGCTCCATGAGCAGCAAGTCTCCTTCCAGGCCGAATTTGCGCGTGCCGTTCTCGCTACCCAGTGTCTGGCCCAGGCCGAAGTCGTCGTCGAGCTGGCGCACATAGGCGCGTCCGCGCAGGCCTTGGCCGACATGCGCAATCTCGGCCTTGTAGGCGTCAGTGACGCCCGTGATGGGTTTGTCGCTGCGCGCGATTTCCGCCTTTATCTCGGTTTGTGCGTTCAGCGCCCAGGTGGCGTCCATACCGCCTAGCCTGTCATCCTCACCAAGCTGCCCCTGCTGGATGTAGCTTGCGCCTACCTCCATGTCGCTGCCAATCCTGGCGCTGGCGCGGCCGCCGAAGGTGATAAAATCATCAACGCTGTCGTCGGATTCGTATTCGATGCGGATATAGATGGGGTTGAGATTGGCGTCCTTGGAGAGAACTGGCTGCTTGAAGAATAGCGTGCCGGCTTCGTAATCAATGCCGTAATCCAAATGCCGGGTGAGCTGGCGCGATTCGAGCACCAGTTCGCTTTTGAAGCGGTCACGGGTTTCGACAAATACCGTCTCCGAATTAAGTACGAGGTTGCGTCGCGACAGCTGATACAGGCCGCTGGTGCCGTCACCGCGCAGCTCATCCCTGACCAGTGTCTGGCTGGTGTTGGCGGCGAAGGCGTTGTAGCCAAAGCGCGGGCCTGCATATTCCGATTTAAGGCCGTTGAGATTGCGTGAATAGCGGGATAATTCGGTGACGGTCAGGCCGGTCTGATAACCGCCGAACAGGGCGTAGAAGGCGTCGCGCTCCAGCTTCAGGTAGAGCTTGGACTGGCTGGCGGCGTCATACTGTTGCTCGGAGGCATCGCCATAGACGGTGTAGTAGGTGTCCGGGTCGATCACCTGATGCAGGCTGTTGCCGGTCTGCGCCTCGGTTTTGGCCGTGTCGTAGGCCAGCGTGAGCAGAAAATCGCCGCGTACGCGTCCCTTGGCGTAGAAGGCGAGCCTGCCATCCTGATAGAAGCCGTCTTCCTCATCCGGGCTTTCGATGGGCTGTATAGCACCGCTGAGCGTGTTGTGGCCGATGCTGCCTTCGCCCAAGCCGACCATGATCCAGTCGCGGTAGGCCGGCCTGACGAAGGCCTGGATCGTACGCTGCACGTCGTTGTAGCCCACGATGATCTGGTGCATGCCGCTCACCGTGGTGGGGGACAGCTCCAGCCAGCCGTCGGCGTCCACCGTCACCAGCGATTGCGCCGCAGCGTCTGTCAGGCGGTTCATATCGTTGCGGTCGATATGGCTGATTTCCCTGTCCTGTCTGGGTAGCAGGTCACCGCCGCGCAGTTCCAGCTCGGCAGGTGCCTGGATAATCTCACCACTACTGTCGATGAGTTGCAGGCGCAGGCGCACGGGTGTGATGCCATCGGCGGTATTGTCGCCGGCTTCAAGTAAGCGGATGGCGGCGATCTCGCCGGTGCGCGTAACGCTGATTGTCTGATCGAAACGGGCATTGCCGAACGGGCCGATGCCCTGGAGCAGCAGGCTGTGGTGGCCTCTACCGCCAAAATCCACGCCGATGTAGCTGTAGGTTGTCTTGCCGCTTTCCCCGTTCACGGCGATTAGACCGATGCGCGAGGCATCCACTTCTATCCCGTCAAGCAGCAGGCGTGGCTGGAACCGGCTGTCGAGTTGCACGCGCACCGGGTTGGAGGCATGCGCCAGACCGGCGCCATCGGCGGGGGAGAGGATGCCGTCAGCCGGTAGCGCCGCATCCGCATGGGCCGGCACTCGAGGGCCTGGCTTATCCCAGCTGCCAACGGCGGTGGCCGACGCCTCGGAGCGCAACTCATCCATGGTCGTGGATTGCTCTGTCCACACGCGGTCGGCATAGGCGCGGACCGTGACCCGCCGATTTAGCCTACGCCCCTCGCGCGTCGCGTTGTCGGCGACGGGCTCGAACTCGCCCTTGCCGACGGCCTGAACGCGGCTTTCCGGGATGCCCAGCGAGCTGCCCAGGTAGTTGGCCACGAACTGGGCCCGCGCCTGCGACAGGGCGGTGTTGTCGGCGAACAGATGCCGGCTTCGCGCGGCGATCCGGGCGCTGTCGGAGTGGCCCTCGATTTCCAGGCGGTTGACTTCCAGGGAGCGCAATTTTTCAAGCAACTCATCGAGCTTAGCCAATTCATCCATCGGCAAATCGGCCTTCAGCACGTGGAAGTTAAGGCGCAGTTCGCTTTCCATGGCTGCGCGCTGCTCCTCGGAGACGTCATCAATGGCGACGATGGCGGCATCGGTGCGCGCCTCGCCAGAGCCATCCGAGACGAACCTGGCCACGGCACTCGCCTGCTTATGGCCAGGCTGGCCGCCCCGGGTCATGGCGAAGCGGATGTCATGTTCGGGCCGGGCCGGATCGAGCCGCCAGCTTAGGCCGGTATGATCAATGCTGGGTTCCCCAGACGTATCGTTGATGATGGCGCTGCCGCTGGCGAGTTGCCAGCCGGAGGGCAGTTCGTAGTCCGCATGCAATTCCCGCAGGATCACATCACCCTGGTGCGCGACATGGATGTTCACCCAGGCCTCGCCGGGCGTGCTCGACGCCTCCAGTTTGTGCTCAATTCGCACGGGCATGGCAGGCGGCGGCAGTCTTTTAAGGCGGAAATTGGCGCGCCACAGCGCGCCGGGCGCAAGATCGGCGAATTGCGAGAAGTCCTGGCCGGCGAAGCGGTTGTTGGCCAACGCCTGCGCCTCGACCCCTGCCGGAAGCGAATCCACGTCGAGCTGGACGATATGCGTGCCTGGCGTAAGGCCCTCAAAATGGTAGTGACCATCCTCGTCGGTGCTGGCGAAGCGACCGTCCTCCATATAGATACGGGCTCCGGCCACACCCTCTTCACTGTCATCCAGGCCGTTGCCGTTGCTGTCGATAAAGACGCGGCCAATGACGAATGATGTCGTGGAAAAGAGATCATCGACCACACTGATCGATGCCTTGGCTGTGTTCGAAGCGACCGGTAGACCAAGCTGCGTGCCGCTGGCCATTGCGCTGTTGATGGCCTCGCCTAGCGGCGTATTGGCGCCAAGCGTGGTGACGTAGCTGAGATGGCGCTGGTTGCTGGCTGTAATCAGACCGAGGGTGAAATCCAGCCCGCGTCCATTAGCGCTGATAACGGGGTCGGCTATGATCGCGCCATCCAGCCTGGCCGAGCCAGGCAAGTAACGCAGGCCGGTTGGCAGGATGTCGTGCAATAAGACGCCGGTGGTGTCGGCCACACTGGCGGGATTTTCGATGCTGATACGGTAGCCCACGGCATCGCCGATGCCAGCCGATGGCTTGGATGCCTGCTTTTGCAGGAAAAGGCCGATGGTTTTGGGATCGACCGGCAGGTCGATATGAAGGGCCGGGCCGGGATTGACGATGAACACTTCGCCGCGCGAACCGACGGTCAGTGCGAATGGCGCGCCGGGAAGGGCTTGAAGGCTGGCGTCCGGCTGGGTGGTGGGAAAGGCGTAACTCGCCGCAGGTGCAACCTCGAAGCGGTAGCTGCCTGGGCTGACGAAGGGAAAACGGTAGTTTCCAGGCGCGAAGTTATAGACCTGACCGGAGCTGTCCGTGGCTGTCCCGCCAGTGGTGATCGTGGGCGGGAAGGCGCTGACGCCGTCATCACCATACACCGTGGCCGGCAGATTGGTCGTGCTGTCGATGAGGGTGACGCTCATCCCATCGACGGGCGCACCGGTAGCGCTGTTGAACACCAGCCCAAAGGGATCGACCAGGGTCGTCGTCGTAGATACGTCGGTGTTATCAAAGAGATCGGTATAGGTGGCGGTGAGCTGGGATGCGTTGGCGACGGAAATGCTTCCGTCATTTGGCGGCGTGACAGCCGTGGTGGACAACATTGAGCCGACGAATATCCCCGTGCTGGGGCCTGTTTCGGTGAGCGTGATGGTCTCGCTGTCGCCCGTGAGCGAGTCGGTCAGAATGGCGATGACCGTTTCGGCGATGGCCGGATTCAGGTTCTGGTCGCCATCGCTGACCTGTGCGTAAATCATTTGGCCCGCGTGATACACACTCGCCGGCGACAATGTACCGGTGGCCGGGTCCATCTGCATGAATTCGATAAAAGATGGTGTGTTGGGTTTCTGCACGCCGACGCTGGCCTGCACAGGCGCGGGCAATCCGTCGTGTGAAAGCGAAACGGTATTGGTGATTGTTTGCGCTACAGCTGGTGTAAACGATGCGCAAAGCAGCAGCCAGACGACAATACTCAAGACCATCTGGCGGACACACCCGGCCGGCGCGTTACGGGAGTCGCATCTAAGCCATTGCCACATCTATCGCCCGCCCATTACATGCTGCAAGGACGCCGGACCTAAGTCCGGCGTCCATAAGACGCAGCCACGAGCCAGGGCTCATCAGTTGTCGATGGTAACCCTGAAGCTGCCGTAGGTGGTGGCGCCTGCTGCCAGCGAGCCGCCTACGCCGTTGCCAAAGCCCGCTCCGTTGTCGGTGCCGCCGGAGCCTGCATACAGATACACCGTGGTGCCGTCGGCTTCACCGGCATCCGTGTCGCTATCGCCATCCAGAGCACCGGCAAACGTTCCCGTGCCTGGATCCAGCCGCATGGTTCCGCCCGTGTAGGTTGTAAAGGCAGGCACTGGGTCGGACAGCACCACATTGCTCGCCGTGCTGGCTCCTGCGGCATTGGATACCTCGATCACATACTCCAGCGTGTCACCCGGATCGCCGGTGACGCCGGAGGTGTAGTAGGTGATCGAGCCGGCTCCACCGCCTGTGTCCAGTGCGACAGTGCTGCCGACGCCGGCCACCGGGTTGGTGATGTTGGCGACATACTTCACGACAGTGAGCGAAGCCACGGTCACGGTGGTAACGGTCTGATCGGGGACAGCCGCCAATGTCGCGCCGCTGTCCTGCGCGCCGAGGTCGACGGTGATTGTCTGGTTAGTAGTGGCTATTACCGTACCAGGGTCAACCTTTACCAGGAACGTAAGCTGTTCGCCGATCTGGTCGCCGATGGCGATGGCAGTCGCAGTTCCATTGCCGTTCACCGTGATGGTGGAGGTGGCATTGGCGGTGCCGCCGTTGACGTCATCCACACTGGCGACGGTGAACACGGCGCCATTGACGACAAACGTCTCACCGGCTGCGATGCCATTGACCGCGCCGTCGTTGGCGGAATCGGCCGGTACGCTGATCGCAGTGGTGCCGGCGGCGGCGATGGTTCCGCTGGCTGCCACGGATGTGCCGCCAAGGCTGACGGAGGCGATCGTAGCCGTATCGCCAGCATTTCGGATGGTGGCGGTGGAACCGCTGATACCCGCGGATTCCGTCATCGCAGTAGACAGGTTGTAGCTATCCAGGCCATTGGCCGCGGCCGTGGCTGTGTAGGTGTAGGTCACCGTGGTGGCCGGGTCAGTGGACTGATCACCCGGGGTGTTCAGCACTGTCTGTGCCTCCACCAGATTGACGGTAACGTCAACGCTGGCGGTGACGGGTGTTTGGTTTGTGCCAAAGGTGTCGTCGTAACTCACCGTCACGGTGTTGCGGATGATGTGATTGGCGCCTGTGGTGGCCATTGCGACCTGTGGCAAAGCCACGGCTGCAACCAGCGCCAGAGCGCCAAATATGCTAGCCCACGGTTTGGGCCGCATGGTGCGATTCGAATTCATGGTTCTGCTTCTCTCATTAACTTTCACTGCTTCTCTCCTTTTTGAACGATGGTTTGTGTTGCTGGTGCTGAGTGGTTTGGCGATGTCTATGCAGGTGCATGCACAGGCGCTTTTCAGATGTCCGGTGGGCCGCAGCCGCTTCGCAGTCGAGCTACTGGTATGGCAATGCGCAAACAGTCGATATTCATACGTGAAACGCCCTATTTGACGCGTACACGGAAGCTTGTCTGGCCGGATTCTCCGGCTCCTATCGCATCCAGAACCCAGCGGATATGTGTGTATTTCGAGGGTTCAGCCATGCGCTCCTGTACACCATCGGCCGAGCGCACCTCGTAGGTGAGGCTGCCTGGAGCGGCAAAGTTGCTGCCGCCGTCGATGGAAAAGCTTGTTTCGGCCCCGGGTGCGATATTGCTGTCGGCGATATAAGTGCCATTGGCCGGGATGGGGTCTTCGATCACCACGTTGCTGGCCGCCTCGTCGCCGGCGTTTGCGTAGACAATCGTATAGATCACTTCGTCGCCAGGTTTGACATCCCGGGCCGGCACGCGTTCGATGCGCATCGCACCGGATTCATCGACGGCGACCTCCTGCTCCGCAACGACTGAAACTTCCAGTTTGGGTGCAGCCCATGCCATGGCGGGCCAGGCCAGTATCGAGAGCAGCAGGGCTATGCGTATTGCTTTTTGTACCATCTTCTCCTCCTTCATGTGTTACTCGATCCTCGCTTCGTATTGCAAGGAAAAATATGGATTTACCACTTGGTTAGCAGGAATTGTGCCAATCATCTGGACGCGGAAATTGGTGATATCCGGATCGTGTCCCGTGCCGTCATCGACCGGCGTATAGGCATAGCTGACGCCGTTATTATTGGAGTAGGTGATGGCACCCAGTGCCAGGCCGGAAGGATTGGCGCCTTCGATCAACCTTACGGGCGAACCGGTACCGAATGGATCCAGTGCCAGTTTGTTGGCGCCCCCCAGCGCATGCACGGCCAGTATGTTGTCGCCCGGCGCAGTTCCGGTGTTCTGCACCATGACGGTGTAGGTGACCGACCCTCCCGGATTGGCAGATGGAGCGCTGGCGGATTTCAGAACCGTGAGCGATGGTGCTCCGATCTGCACAGTAACCGCTGCGGTCGGCCCGGCGGCAGGAAAGGTGTAATTGCCATTTCTGCCTGTTGCTGTTACTGAGTTGTAATAGACGCCTGGGGGTGTGGTGGCATCCACCAGCGCATCAAAGCTGAGCGTGACTGTGTTGTTTCCTGCGATATTGCCAATATCCCATACCGGAAGGTCAGGCGTGCCCAAAGGATCGGCTGCTGGCACCCCATTGATGGTCGTCGTTCCTGCCACGTAGGTAAATCCTGCCGGAAGTGTGTCGCTTACCACGACGTTGGGGATTGTGTTGTTGCCAAGATTGCTGACATCAATGTTGTAGGAAGCGATCCCGCCGGTGAACGCCACTGGCGTTGAAGTGGTTTTGGCCAAGCTGCCGTTGTCGGGAGGGGCCGCCTGTGCAACACCTGGCGGCATAATAAGCAGCATGGTTAGCAGGAAACTCGGGCTTATAATCCGCTTGACTTTCATAGTCTCCAGATTCCGTTAGCGGTCTGCGCCATAAGCAGCCTTGGTAAGCGAGGTGTAGCTAGGAAGAAATCGTTTCAGCCGAATCATTTCCTGCACGTTAAGCAGGAGGCGTGCCAAATTGCGTGATGGCTTAAATGGATGGCTGCTGAGGCCGGCTAAGAATCCGGGTTACAGGCTTCTGTGGGAAAGGTTTCGTGCAGAGCGTTTAAGGAAGGCATGCTGGCCAGCAGAACCTATGACAAGTGTTTGGGGATCAGACGTTGAAGCGGAAATGCATCACATCGCCATCCCTGACGACGTAGTCCTTGCCCTCGAGGCGCATCTTGCCGGCCTCCTTGGCCTTGTTCTCGCCGCCCAGGGTGACGAAATCATCATAGGCAATGGTTTCGGCGCGGATAAAGCCCTTCTCGAAATCGGTATGAATAACGCCGGCCGCCTGCGGTGCCGTGTCGCCGCGATGGATGGTCCAGGCGCGCACTTCCTTGACGCCAGCGGTGAAGTAGGTGATCAGATCAAGCAGGGCGTAGGCAGTGCGGATCACGGTGTTCAGTCCCGGCTCGCTCAGGCCAAGTTCGGCCAGGAATTCCGCCCGCGATTCGGCGTCCATTTCCACCAGTTCGGCTTCGATCTGGGCTGACACCACAGCCACGCGCGCGGCTTCCTCGTCCGCCCAGCCGCGCACCTGCTCGACATATGCGTTGCCCTTCGGTAGCGAACCTTCATCGGCGTTGGCGATATACAGCACCGGTTTTGCGGTGAGCAGGCACAAATCCCTGAGCTGACCCCGTTCATCCTCGCCCAGGCCCTGGCGACGGACGGCGACGCCATCATCGATGGCCTTTTGCACCTTTTCATACAGGCTAAGCAGGGCAAGCGCATCCTTGTCGCCGGTTTTGGTCTGGCGCTGAACGCGTTCGATGGCCTTGGCCATGGTCTCCATGTCCTTGAGCATCAGCTCGGTATCGATCACCTCGATATCGGCAAGTGGATCAATCGCGCCGGACACATGCGTGACGTTGTCATCCTCAAAGCAGCGCACGACATGGGCGATGGCGGCGCATTCGCGGATATTGGCCAGGAACTTATTGCCCAAGCCTTCGCCCTTGGCCGCGCCAGCGACGAGGCCGGCGATATCAACGAATTCGACGGTGGCGTGTTGCGTGTTTTGCGGCATGACGATATCCGACAATCGATCCAGGCGGGGATCGGGCACGGGCACAATGCCGACATTGGGATCGATGGTGCAGAATGGATAGTTGGCCGCCTCGGCGCCGCCGCTGCAGACGGCGTTGAACAGGGTGGACTTGCCAACGTTGGGCAGGCCGACGATACCGATTGCCAGGGCCATCAGGTTTTCTCCTCATGCGCCGTCATGGCGGCGATCTTCTTCTGCATGCACAGGTGAATATGATTGGCGGCGCGCGGCGCCTGGTCGGCCAGGATGGTGGCGATCTCGGGCAACAGGCAGTCGAAGCAGGCCGCTTCCAGTTCACGGTCCTGCTGCTCAGCCTTTCCCAGCACCCAGGGCGTGACCTCGCCGTTGTCGGGCCGGCCGATGCCGATCTTGATGCGATGGTAGCCCGAATCGCCCAGATGCTGATTGATCGATTTCAGGCCGTTGTGACCGCCGTGGCCGCCGCCTTTTTTGATGCGCAGCTTGCCGGGCGGCAGATCAAGGTCGTCATAGACGACGAAGACCCGGTCGGCGCTCACCTTATAATAACGGGCAAGCGGGGCGACGGTCTCGCCGCTGTGGTTCATGAAGGTCTGCGGTTTGACCAGCAGCACTTGCCCGTCCTCGGACTCCCAGCGCGCGGTTTCCGCTTTAAAGCGAGGGGCCGCGCCGAAGCGCAGCCCCTCGTCTTTACACAGCCTGTCTAGAAAGCGGAAACCGATGTTATGGCGCGTTTCCCGGTACTTGTCGCCGGGATTGCCCAGCCCGATCAGCAGTTGCACGCCAGTTATTCGGTGGATTCAGCCTCGGCTTCGGCTTCAGCCGCTTCCACGGCCTCCGCTTCGGGCTCTTCTTCAGCCACCGTCGGGGCTAACAGGGTGATCACGGTGAAGTTCACCTCGTGTGGAATCTCGACACCATCGCCCGTCGGGATATCGTCCACATGCACCACATCGCCTATATCCATGCCGCTGCAATCGATTTCAAACGAATCAGGGATGTTGTCGGCGCGGCATACCACCTCAAGCGTGTGGCGGATGACATCAAGATTGCCGCCCTTGATGCAGCCAGGGCATTTTTCGAAATTGAGGGCATGCACGGGCACTTCGACATGCACGGTATCGGAGGACGAAGCACGGTGAAAGTCGATGTGCATGGCGGTGTCCGTCATCGGATCCCATTGCACGGCTTTGACCAGGGCTGTGTGCTTGCCGCGCTGGCCCTTGATCTGGAGCTCAAGCAACGACGTATAGAAACGCTCGTTATCCAACATCTTGTTGATCGCCAGCTGATTCAGCGTCATGGCAACATCGGGTTTGCCAGCGCCGTACAGTATGGCCGGGATCAAGCCTTGACGGCGCATGCGCCGGGACGCGCCCTTGCCGGTTTTCTCACGCGATTCAGCTTCAATGATAAAATCACTCATGTTTGTCCTCCTTATGTCTTATTGCACCGATGGGTTGGCCCATGGCGGTGTGCCGCCTGATCGCGGCGGAGCCGCATACTGCAAACAAATGCCTAGGTATACAAGCTGCTGATGGAACGTGCGTCGTAGATACGGCTGATGGCTTCGGCAAGCAGTGGGGCGGCTGAAATAACGCGCACCTTGCCGGTATCCAGAATCGTCCGTGGTTGCAGGATGCTGTCGGTGATGACGAGTTCATCCAGGCGCGAGCTCTGCAGCCGTTGTAATGCGGCCCCGGACAGCACGCCGTGCGTGGCATAGGCCGTCACCTGCGTTGCGCCGCTATCCAGCAATGCGTCGACCGCGCCACAGAGGGTGCCAGCCGTATCGACCATGTCGTCGATCAGGATGCAATGCTTGCCTTCGATCTCACCGATAATGTTCATGACTTCCGCCTCATTGGGCGCTGGCCGGCGTTTGTCGACGATGGCCATATCCACGTGCAGGCGTTTGGCCAGGCCGCGCGCGCGCACCACGCCGCCAACGTCAGGGGAAACGATCACAACCTGATCGAGATGGTTGCGTTCCCTGATATCGTTGATGAAAAGAGGCGCGGCGAAGATGTTGTCCACAGGGATGTTGAAAAAGCCTTGAATCTGGCCGGCATGAAGATCGAGGGTGAGCACGCGTTCCGCGCCCGCCGTGGTCAGCATATCGGCAACCAGCTTGGCGGTAATGGGCGTACGGCCGGTGCTTTTCCGGTCCTGGCGGGCATAGCCGAAATAGGGCATCACAGCGCAAATGTGCTTGGCGGAGGCGCGCTTGGCGGCGTCAATGGCGATCAGCAGTTCCATGAGGTTGGTGTTTGCCAGCGCCGATGTGGGCTGGATGAAGAATACGTCCTGTCCGCGAATTGTTTCGCCGTATTGCAAGTAAATCTCACCGTCGGAGAAACGCTGAATGTGAACATCGCCCAGCGGCAGATTGATCTGGCTGCTGATGGCCTCGGCCAGCGGCGGGTTGGCGGTGCCTGAAAACAGGCGCAGGCGTTTTTCCATCATTGGTGTGTTTCCCATGATCGTGTCTCCTGGGCGACCTTGCCCATGGCGAATCTGGCTGGGGCGGCAGGATTCGAACCTGCGCATGCCGATACCAAAAACCGGTGCCTTACCGCTTGGCTACGCCCCATGATCGTTCCATTCCCTTGCAAACGGATGCTCATCCTGCAATTTCCCCACATGCGTCCATGCCCGCGGCCATGCTTGCCCGATATGGCTGGCGGCATCCCGCAGACTGCTTTGATGCTCAAACAGTCCCACACAAGCCGAACCGCTGCCACTCATCCAGGCCTTGTCCGCCTTTCGTCGCAGCAACTCCAGGATGTGCGCCATGTCCGGACATAATTGACTCGCCGCAAGCTCAAGATCATTGCGTCCCAGCAAGTGGCCAGCGTTGCGCGCGCGCATGGTATCCGTGGGTTCAGAAGGGGTCAATCCAGTGCTGCCGACGGCAAGCTTCCCGAACACCTTGGCTGTGGACAGGCCGACACCCGGATATACGAGCAGCACATGTCCCTCCGGCAACGGCTCATCCAGGGGGCGCAAACGCTCGCCGACGCCGCTGGCCATGCTGGCGCGACCGAAGATAAAGCAGGGGATGTCGGCGCCAAAAGGGGCGGCGAAGTCGATGAGCTCATCCCGGCTTAAATCAAGGCTCCACAAGCGATTGGCTGCCATCAATGCCGTGGCGGCGTCGGAGGAGCCACCGCCGAGCCCTGCCTGCTCGGGGAGATTTTTGTCGATATGCACGGACAGTCCCATGCTGACGCCATGGTTGCTGCGTAGCGCTTGTAACACGCGCCAAACCAGATTTTTCTCGCCCTCAAGGTGTGTGCTGCTGCAATGCACGACGAGATCATCGCACGGCTCGATACGCAGTACGTCGGCCACGTCGACAAACGCAAAGCTGGTGGACAGATCATGGTAGCCGTCCACACGTCTTCCCAAGACCTGCAGATACAGATTGATTTTGGCCGGCGCGGAAAAATGAGCCAGGGTCATGTTTCAGAGCCTGCCAAACATCACGCGGCGATCGCCGTCGACATCATGCAACGAAAGCCGCCGTTTGCCTGCATCCCAGCTTATGCTGAGCTGCCTGCCGAAACGCTTGCCCCGCCACTTGTCCGCCTGCTCCCGCACGAAACCGGGCGGGGTCTTCCCGTCGAGGAAGAGCATGATATCGCTTGGCAGTGCGCTGATGCCGTGCAGCATCAATTGCTTTGCCTGAATTCGCCGCCAACTGGTGGACTCGGCCTGATTGTCGCGCAGCCATGTGCGTTCGGCCTGCCAGCGCAGCTCGACGATACGGCCCGTGGCGATATGAGCCAGCCGCGCCAGTCCATCATCGGCGTCAGAGGCGCGCCAATCGACCGTGGCCTGCCAGCGCTGTTCCGGCTCGATCACGATCATGTGGGTCTTGAAATAGAGAGGAGCAACGGCCGGCGCAAAGGGCGGCGGACCCGCGCAAGCAGCCAGGGAGAGCAAACAGCAGAGTATGACGATGCGGCCGGTGCTGGCCTGTTTCATTGATCGCGCAGGCCCCGGCGGATTTTTCTGTTTAGCGAGTCAGGTTCTTCATGTTCCAGTTCAATGGCCTGCTGCCAGGCATGGCGCGCCTGATCAGGCTTGCCCGTTTTCCACAGCATGTCGCCAAGGTGATCGTGCATGACCGGGTCATCGGCAATGACCTCAATAGCCTTCCGCTGGATGTCCAGGGCCTCGGCAAAGTTTCCCTGGCGATATAAGACCCAGGCGAGGGAATCAAGGTAAAAGCCGTTGTTTGCATCGTGCTCAAGCGCCTTACGGATGAGGCGCTCACCCTCATCCAGGCGAACATTGCGGTCAGCCAGGCTGTAGCCGAGGAAATTGAGCGCTTCGGCATCCTCCGGATCGATTTCAAGCAGCCGCTTAAGAGACGCCTCCAACTCATCGAATCGCTTCAGACTTTCAAACGCGATGGCGCGGTTAAAAAGCAGGCGCGTGGGCAAGGGTTCGAGTTTCAGCGCAGGTTCAGATTCCTTGATCACCAGCGCATAGTCTTTTTGGCGCAGGCGTATGCCTGAGAGTACGACGTGGGCGTCCATCAGATCCTGCTGCTGGCCAAGCAGATCCTTTAAGCGTTGGGCGGCCTGATCAAAGCGGTTATTTTCAAATTCGAGTACGGCCAGTCGCAATTGCGCGCTGGAATAATCGCTGGATGTTGTGTCGATGGCGGCGTATAGCTTTTCCGCCTCGGTGGACTGGCTGGTGGCCTCCAGGCTGACGGCCAGGTAGAAACGCACGCCATCATTATCGGGTGTTTTGTCGAGTATCTGCCGGAAATAGACCGCTGCCTTGCCGTAATCCTCACGCTGGTAATGCAGCAGACCGAGTGCGGTCATCACCTCGGGATTGTGGTTGGTTTTTTCTGCCAGCTCCTCATAAACCGACACTGCCTCATTGAAACGCTGCTGACTGATTAAGAGACGGCCGAGGGCGTTGCCGGCCTGCAAGGCCAAGGGGTTGGCCTTGATAAAGTCATACAGCATGGCCTCGGCCTGGCCGGCGCGGTTCCTGCGCACGGCCAGCTCACTTTGCATCAGCAGCAGGGATTCATCCTGAGCGTTGAGCGCCCTGGCCTGACTTAGCGTTTCATTGGCCCGATCCAGCTCGCCCTGTTTGATGTAGAGCTGCGCGTCAATTTTGTACAGATGAGGGTTAGGCTGCTGCTGCATGGCCTCAGCGATGGAGGCGTGGGCCTCATCCATGCGGCCCATGCTTTCGAGTAGTTCGATGTGCTGCATACGGGTGGTAAACTCTTGCGGCCGGTAGGCCAGGATGGCTTCGAGGTCGTCGAGGGCTTCCTGCTTGTTACCGCTAAAGTAATGGATTCGGGAGCGCAGGCCCAACGCTTCATATTGGCGATCCTCAGGGATATCGGGGTCGTCCAGCACCGTCTGGACATGCCCGAGCGCTGCCGGTAAATCCTTGCGGGAAATCAGTAGCTCGGCCAGAAAAAGGCGCGGCGTCGATGCTTGGGGGTCTTTTTCCAGCAGGGAAGTGAGAAACCGAATGGACAAATCGGGTCTGCCGGCATGCGCGGATTCAAGGGCGGCCATGTACAAAAAGGCCTCATCCATTTCGCCAGCGGGCGCAAGCTGGATGGCGCGTATATCGGTTTTTACCGTGTGCATGGGCACGCATGCAAGCAGCACGGCGCTCAGAAGGCCGGCGATGATACTCTGGCGAATCATTTAGCTGGTTTCGACCAGTTTGACGGCGGCAAAGCGGCGGCTGGCTGGATTGAGCGCCCAGCAGCGCACGTCGTGCGCCGAGCCCGCATCCACGCTGACGATGATGTAGGCGTAATCCTCCCAAGCGTTGCCGAGGTCGGTGGGCGAGGGCTTGGCCGGGCAGTCGGGATGGCTGTGGTAAATGCCGATGATGTCCACTCCCGCCCCACGTAGTTCGCGGTCGATCTCCTGAAACACTTTGGGATCAAGCTGAAAGCGGTCAACCGCTCGCTCTGTATTGAGGTTAGGAACCGGCCTGGCCTCGTCAATGCGCCAGTCGCCATCGACGAAACATCCGATCAGCAGACCGCAAACTTCCAGCGGATAGCCCGTCTCCGCCTCACTCTTCATGGTTGCAAGGCAGGCGGATGATACATGGCTGGTGGACGGGGAAGGCTCTGCATCCAATACATCAAGGTAATCCTGGCTTTGGAAGCGGGCTGGTTCTTGCTTACATTTCTCCATGGCTTGGCCACAAGTCAATCATGTTGTGGGTTCGCAGTCTATTGGGAACTTCTAATATTCGGCGTCCTGGCAATTATTAGCACGGAAAGTCGAAATGCGGTTTCGCCTTTCCTCGCAAAATAAAGCGTTTGCAGCGCATGATTTTGGCGGCACATTCATGTGCCGCACGGGCGCCTACATTTTTAGAGCACCCTATTGCCGATCTTGCCATGCCGCCAGCTTCGTGCTGACATAGCCAGGAAGAACGAGGGCTAGCAGGAGGAAGGAAGATGGCGCGGCGAAAATGGATAATGATATTTGCGGTGCTGGCCATGGCCAGCTTGGCTGCATGCCATGGCCTACCGGGTGGATCGGCAGGGGGGCTGGGGAAAGGTGAGACAGGCGTGTATTTCGCTCAGCCGCTTGATGGCGCGGTGTTCGAAGACAATGAGGTGAAAATCGTCATGGCCGTCCAGGGCAAGGAGGTGCGCCCGGCTGGCGAAATCATTCCCGGCACCGGCCACCATCACCTTATTATCAATTCCGATGCCAGCGAACGCGGTGAAACTGTGGCTAGGTCGCGACAGACTTTTCATTACAGCAATGGCGAGACCAAAGCCGTCATCACGTTACCGACCGGAACACACACGCTCACCCTGCAATTCGCCAACGGCTTGCACGTCTCCTATGGCGAGGAGTGGCGGCATACAATCAAGGTTACAGTGAAATAACAGTCAGTTACGGCTTAATTCCTAAGCTTTGCTTTAGCGTTCTATCCAGGCCCGACCTCAAGCCAGCGGCGCACCTGGTTTTCGCGACCCAACGAGCCGGCCTCGGCCCAGATTTCGCCGTCCATGCTGACTTGCAGCGCCGCCGCATTACCGCATGTGACAAACAGCTTGCTCTGGCCTTGAATCTGAATGGTTTCGCCGGGACGCAGTAGCGCTTCCTTGAGCAGTTGCCTGTCGGCATCAAAGATCTGCATCCAAACGCTGTTGCCATGGGCGGCAAAAACAAAATCATGTCCTTCAGGCTCCACAACCTGGTCTATTGGCTCTTGCGCCGGTGGTGGCGTAGTCGTTTCAGGGACTGGGGCTGGCTCGGCGGCAGGGGGGACCGCGGTGGCGGCCAATTCGGTGTCTGGAATCCCACTGGGTTTAGCCTGAATCACGGCCTGTGGTTGCGGCTCAGCTGGGGGCGCGATTTGTGGCGGCACGTCATCGTTTTGTCTGACATTGAAAAAAACGATCAGCACGACGAATGCCGCGGCAGCCGTGATCGCCCATTTCTTGTGTGGTGCGATGGGTGGATCGGGCATGGTGAAGGGTTTGGTAAGGTGGTAATCGGTAGATTTCAGCCGATTGATGTCATCCGAGATGTCGATGGCCAGCAAGTCGGCGTACTGGCGAAGGAAGCCCTGGGCATAGACCTCGCCCGGCAGGGAAGACCAGTCGCCGGCCTCCAGGGCGCTGATGTAGGTCGAAGGGATGCGCAGCTCGCCAGCTGCATCGACGCTATCGAGTTTTCTTTCCTGCCGCGCTTTAGCCAGGCGCTCGCCGATATGTTGTTTTAACGCCTGCGCATCTTCCTGGCGGGAATTTTCATCAGTTGGCGTGGTTGCCTCGGGTTTTTTCGCCATCATTCCAGACGCAGCAGTTGCTCTTCGGCCCAGGCCCGGTCCAGAGGGGCGGAAGTCGTATCGCGAAAGCTTTTCAGCCGGTCAATGATCGACTGTGGTTCGGATGTTCGCGGCAGCAAACTCAGCATGCCCTGCATGGCGTCTCGGTTGCCCGGCTGTTCACGCAGCAGGGATTCGTATACGGCTTGAGCGTAAGGTATGCGGCCCTGGCGGATATAAACGCCAGCCTCGCGCAGCTGGGACAGGCGCTCGCGCGGATTGATCATGGCCGCCTGCCTGTAGGCAGCAATGGCCATCTCATATTTTTCCTGCTCGAGCAGGGCGTCGCCCAGGTTGATGTAGCCAAGATCGGGGTTGCGGTAGCGTGGATTATCCAGCGCCTTACGGAAATAAGTTTCAGCCTCCACCGGCCGGTCCAGTTGCAGCAACAGGCTGCCGTAATTGATGAACACTTCCGAGGGCGGATTCATATTGATGGCCTTGAGGTAAAACTCCTCGGCCCGCTCAAGATTGCCGTGCAGCCGCCAGGCTACGCCCAGGGCGTCGAGGATGTCCGCCCGCTCAGGGGCCAGTTCCTGAGCGCGCATCAGCTCGTCAAAGGCCCGCGGCAGATTGCGCGCCTGCAAGGCGCTCAGCCCGAGCTGGTAACGCGCTTCGGCCTGTTTCCCCTGCTGTTCGGGCGAGACGCCGGTGCTCTGGCAGGCGGCCAGAGCCGAGATGGCAAGGAAGATTAGGACATACCTCATAGCAAACGCTCCACCAGGGCGTGAATGGGCCGCAATTCATCATCGCTTCGGCCTTTCAGCTCAGCGAAAATGGCATGATCCAGCACATGGTTGCAGCCATGCGCGCAGGCCTCCTCGGCTGGCGCTTCGGCGAGGAAGCCGCGTAGCATGGCGATGGCCTGGTTGACGTTGTTGCGCATGATCTCGAGCACGGCCGGGATGCTCACATCTTCTTCCTCCTGATGCCAGCAGTCGTAATCGGTGCTCATGGCCACGGTGGCGTAGCACAGCTCCGCCTCGCGCGCGAGCTTGGCCTCCGGCATATTGGTCATGCCGATCACGTCCATGCCCCAGGAGCGATAGAGCTCCGATTCCGCCCGGCTTGAGAACTGCGGGCCTTGCATGGCCAGATAGGTGCCGCCACGGTGCAGTTTGATGCCCTGGCTATTGATCGCCGCACCCAGGAGTCCGGCAAGCCGTGGGCAGACCGGGTCGGCCATCGAGGCGTGGGCGATGACGGGGCCGTCGAAAAAGGTCGAAGGGCGCGAATGGGTGCGGTCCACGAATTGATCCACCAGCACGAAATCGCCCGGAGCGATTTGCTCGCGCAAGGAACCGACTGCGGAGACGGAGACGATCTGTTTCACGCCCGCCAGTTTCATGGCGTAGATATTGGCGCGGTAGTTGATTTGATGTGGTGGTATGCGATGACCCTTGCCATGGCGCGGCAGGAACACAACCTCATGATCGCCCATGCGCGCCAGCGTCAGCACATCGGATGGCTTGCCATAAGGCGTGCCGATAGCCAGTTCATCAAGGATTTCCAGCCCCTCGACGGCATAGAGGCCTGAGCCGCCAATGATGCCGGTGCGTGCTTGCATGTCTCCTCCCATGGTCTTCTCTTTACGCGGCCTCAGCCCGCAGTTGGCCGCAGGCGGCCATGATGTCACTACCACGTGATCTGCGAACGGTGGCGCGTATGCCCAGATTGATCAAGTGCCGGGCGGCATGGGCGATACGGTCTGGGCTGCTGCCTTGATAGGGCGAACCGGGGTAGGGATTGAAGCAGATCAGATTAACGCGTTCGCGAACCTTACGCGTGAAACGGGCCAGGGCGTCGAGGTCGGCGTCGCGGTCGTTCACGCCATCGAGCATGACGTATTCCAGCGTGATGTGACGCTGTTTTCCCAGCGTGTAGGCATCCAGGCATTGCCTCAGCTCAGCCAGCGGATGCTTGCGGTTAATCGGCACCAGTTCATCGCGCAGCCCGTCGCTGGCCGCATGCAGTGAAACGGCCAGGTTGACGGGAAAGGCCTCGCCCAGGCGCTTGATGGCCGGCACAAGGCCGGAAGTGGAGACGGTGATGCGCCGGCGCGACAGTCCCAGCCCCTCGGCGTCCATCAACAGGCCAAGGCTGGCATGCACACCCTTTTCATTGGCAAGCGGTTCGCCCATACCCATGTACACGACATGGCTGACCGTGCTGGAGAGACCCGGCGCGGATGGCTCCTCGATCAGGTCTCGCCTGACCGCCAGAACCTGGGCCACGATCTCACCGCAGCTCAGGTTGGCCTCGAAGCGCTGCGTGCCCGTATGGCAAAAGGGACAGTCGAACACACAGCCGACCTGGGTGGAGATGCACACCGTGCCGCGATCCGGTTCTGGAATAAACACCGTTTCCACCGCTTTGCCGGAGCCCAGGCGAAACAGGTATTTACGCGTGCCATCAGAGCTCAGCTGGCGTTGCGCCAGGGTGAGGGGCTGGCAATTAAGATGTTGCGACAACTTTTGCCGCAGCGGCAGCGGCAGGTTGTTCATCGCATCCGGATCAAGCACGCCGAGCTTGCGCCATTGCAGCACCTGCTTGCTCCTGTAGGCGGGCAGCCGCCAGTCGCGCATAAACGTCAGCAGCTCTTCATGGGTCATGCCGGGCAATTGTGGCCGCGAGTCTGTGTGCATGCGGCTCAGTCTATAGCCAAGGCGCCCGGCGTGCATTCTTGCGCGACGTCCGTAGGCTTTGGCCCATGCATGCCTTTGCCGAGATCGCCGTTTCGATCCCTCGCCACTCATTCCAGGACATGTTGCACCTGGTTCGCGCATTGCACCGGCTTCAGGCCTGCGAACTTTACGAGGAATCGCTACGTCACCGCATCCCTGAAATCGTGCATGCCGATCCGGGCAACGACAGCGTGTTAATGGGCTACGATTTCCACCTCGGCGCGGACGGGCCGAAGCTGATCGAGATCAACAACAATGCGGCTGGGTTGTATGTTGAGGGGGCGTGGCTGCCCCAACCCGGCATTGCCGAGCTGCCCGGCGGTTTGGCCGAGCGTCTGGATGGCATGTTTGATCCGGCGTGGAAGCAGATTGCCATTGTTGACGAACACGTAAGCGAACAGTTTATGTACCCCGAAATGCTGGCCTACGTGGAATTGCTCCAGCAACGGGGAAGGCGGGCTGTCGCGGTGTCGCCTGAAGATATCGACATCGGTGAGGACGGTCGCCTGTATGTAGCCGGCCAACGCCTGGACGCCATCTACAATCGGCATACGGATTTTTATCTGGAGAGTTCGGAACTGGCTCACATCCGCGCCGCCTATCTAACCGGAAAAGTAGCGCTGACGCCCAACCCGCGCAGCTATGGCCTCTTGGGCGACAAACGGCGCATGGTCGATTGGTGGCGGCCTGGCCTGCTCGAATCGCTCGATATGGAGGCGGAGGATATTGCCCATATCCGAAGGCTGACTCCGGAAATTCATCTGCTCGCCGATATGGATCGCGAATGGCTATGGGATGAGCGCAAGGCGTGGGTGTTCAAGCCGGCGGCGCGCCATGGCGGCAAGGGGGTTTTGCTCGGCAAGGCCATGAGTCGCAAGCGTTTTGAGGTGCTGGACGGCGTGCATACCGTGGTGCAGCGCTATGTGTCGCCAGGGCGCAAACAGATCGACGGCGAGACGTTTAAAACCGATATCCGCCTCTATACCCAGGCGGACCGGCTGATTGCCGTGGCGGCCCGCATCTATCAGGGGCAGGTGACCAATTTCCGCACCCCAGGCAGTGGTTTCGTGCCGCTGGCGATAGCTGAGTAATTCAGAAGTTCACATATTCAGACCTTCTCCAGGGCACCAATTATTAGAGGATCCTCTGGAAGGAAAGTTATCGCGTCTTTCCCAAATCCGGCCGACCACCACCAAACGGTTTGTTCGGCAGATCGTTCGGGGCTGATTTTGTGTCAGACGGCGGTTTGGCCAGAGGCGATTCCGTTTTCGTCGCATCCGTTTGCCTGAATGAAGGGGGCTGCGGCTCTTCAGCCTCGGAACAGCCCGGCAGCAACCCAGTAAAGCCCAAGGCCAGAATAAGCAGGCCGCCGACCACATACCGTTTCAACATCAATGTCTCCTCATTTGCCTGATATACACACTACGCACCACGGAGAAGCCTGACAAATGTCAGGATTGGCAATCAGTGCGAGGCGTGTTGCCGTATTTTTTCTAATGTGGAATAATCTAGTCTAGATTAAGGATAGGCCATAGGAGCAACGATGTCTTTGACCCTGACCGAGAACGCCGCCAAGAAGATCAACAGCCTGCTCGAGCAGGAGGAGAATAGCGGCCTGCACTTGCGGGTGTTCGTCTCCGGTGGTGGCTGTTCCGGCTTTCAATATGGTTTCGCCTTTGATGACAATCAGGCCGATGCCGATTCGCTGATTAAATCGCAGGGTGTGAGCCTGCTGGTGGATGCTTCCAGCAAGGATCTGCTGGATGGCTCCGAGATCGATTACCAGGAGAGCCTGCAAGGCGCTTCCTTCGTTATCCGCAATCCCAATGCATCGGGCACATGCGGCTGCGGCCAGTCGTTCACGCCGGCGGATGCAGGCGCCGGTTGCGCCCACGCCGGATATTAGCGCTACGCTACAAATGGTTTTGACGGAGCCGGCCGGCTCCGTTTTTTTTGGCCTGTGCGTGTAGACTTGCCGGCATGGCAAGGGCCTGTTAACACTACAAGGTGCATATCGTTTGCAGTCCCAAAAGAAGCCAGGCAAGGCATGAGGAGGAATATTTGGTGGTTCCAAATAAACGACGAGCAACGCCGCATGGCTTCTTTTGGGGCGCGACCCTCCGGGACGGATCATTTTTGAGATCTCCGGCGTTGCTTCTCGCGGATGTGCAGCGAGCACATGCCATTCGAAGCGCCTTGGATTGCACCAAAAATACCCACGTCGATAAGCGCTAAATATAGTGTTAACAGGCCCTAATATGGCGCTGCGCATCAGCGATCTTCGCAAGACCTATTCGAACGGCAATCATGCCTTACAGGGCGTGAGCCTCGACGTGCCCGAGGGCAGCTTCTATGCGCTATTGGGCCCCAATGGCGCAGGCAAGAGCACCATGATCAATATGCTGGCCGATATCGTGCGCCCGACTTCCGGCGAAGCCACGCTGTTTGGCCACGACGTTTTCAACGATAAGGCCTGGTGCAAGCGGCACATGGGCGTGGTGCCACAGGAGGTGGCTTTCGATCCTTTCTTTACGGCGCGTGAGGCGCTGAGGATCACCTGCGGCCTGTTTGGCCAGAGGCTGGATCGCGCCTGGATGGATGAGCTGCTGGAAAGGCTTGGACTTGCCGAGCATGCCGATAAAAACGCGCGCCAGCTTTCCGGCGGCATGCGCCGCAGGTTGCTGGTGGCCCAGGCCCTGGTGCACCGGCCGCCGCTGGTGGTGCTTGATGAGCCGACCGCTGGCGTTGATGTGGAGCTCAGGCGCAGGCTCTGGGATTTCATGCGCGAGCTCAATCGCCAGGGAACGACCATTTTGCTTACCACTCATTACCTGGAGGAGGCCGAGGAGCTGTGCGAATTCGTCGCCATTATCGATCGTGGCCAACTGCTGACAGCCAGGCCCATGCGCGAGCTGATGCGCGAAGTGGCCGGCTCGCATTTGTGGTTGCGTTATGACGGCGATTGGCGGCTGACAGATGCGGATGCAGAGGCCCTGTCCGACTACCAGCCGAGAGTGTGTGATGGCCTACTGTGCCTGACCCTGACCCGCAGCGGCCAGCATGCCTCCAGCTTTCATTCCGCCTATGAGGCGGCGTCGTCGCGTTTCGGCCCACCGCTGGATGCGGGGGTGCGCGAGGAAGATCTCGAAGACGTATTCTTGCGTCTTACGCGCGAGAATCAGGCATGAGACCCGTTAATCCACGCGGCGCATGGACGCTTTTCCAGCGCGAAACCCGGCGCTTCATGAAGGTGAAGATGCAGACTATCGTGGCGCCGGCGCTGACCGCCGTGCTGTATCTCATCGTCTTTCGCTACGCGATGGGGGATCGCCAGGTGCCTGGACTGGAGGTTGATTATTTCACCTTCCTCATCCCGGGCCTGGTGATGATGTCCATGCTGCAAAACAGTTTTGCCAACACCTCCAGCTCCATGATTACCGGCAAAGTGATGAATGTGCACATTTATCTGTTGATGGCGCCGCTTTCAGCCATTGAGGTGGTCGCCGCTTTTCTGGCGGCGGCCGTGGTACGGGCGCTGACCGTTGCAATCGTGTTGCTCGCCGTGCTGATTCCTTTTACCGGGCTGGGCCTGGCGCATGTGTGGATGATTCTGTTTTATGGCCTGTGCGGCAGCCTGCTGATGGGCGGGTTGGGCCTGATCGGCGGCATGTGGTCGAAGAAATTTGACGATATGGCCCTGGTCAATAATTTCATCATCATGCCGCTGACTTTTTTGTCCGGCGTGTTTTACTCGGTCAAGCAGCTGCCGCCTTTCTGGCAACAGTTGAACGCCTTTAATCCGTTTTTCTATCTTATCGACGGCTTCCGCCATGGATTTATCGGCGTGGGTGATACCAATCCCGCCACCGCCATCTGGGTGGTGCTGGCGGCCGTGACGCTGTGCGTAGCCGCCTGCTGGCGGCTGTGGCATAGCGGCTGGCGGCTGAAGGAGTAGCTGCTAAACGATTAAGGGTTAACGGCATTGTTAGGTGGAACACGAAGCGGGCCACAGGACCAGGACGAGCCATGATTGCCAATGCCGTTAGTCTGGAATGCGAGCATAGCGAGCGTTCCAGACTAACTTGGCAATACGTGTACTTGATCTTCCAAGCATTACTCTCCCACAAGCTGCTTTAGGCTTCTCTGGCATAAATGGCAAGGGCATGAGGCTTTTCTCGTTGCATTCGTGAACATTCCCCGCAGCATCGGCGCAATGGGTAAGCAGTCGAAAAGCAAGGCGAAGCGTAAGACCAGCGCATGGTTCCAGCGGCATGCCAACGATACGTATGTCAAACGCGCGCAGGCCGAAGGCAAGCGCTCGCGCGCGGCCTTCAAGCTGACCGAGATGCTAGAACATCATACGCTGTTGACGAAGCGTGATGGTGTGGTTGTCGATCTGGGTTGTGCGCCGGGCTCATGGCTGCAGGAAATTCACCGCCTTTATCCGGAGGCGCTGCTTATCGGTATCGATTTATTGCCCATGCAACAGGTGGCGGGTGCGACATTCATTCAGGCTGATTTCACTTCGGATGAGGCCTTGGCCATGCTGGAAGATGCGCTGCATGGAAGACCCGTTGACCTGATATTGTCTGACATGGCACCCGAGATGAGCGGCCACAAGCTGGTGGATCAGAGCCGTATTATCGGCTTGAACGAGCTCGCGCTCGATTTTGCCGTCAATCATCTTCAATCCGGCGGCAACATGCTGTTAAAGAGCTTCATGGGCGAAGGCTTCGACGCCTTTCGCGGAGAACTCGCTGGATGGTTTGCCACGGTGAAGGTGGTCAAGCCCGCCGCCAGCCGCAAATCATCCAGCGAGCTTTTTCTTCTGGCGCTTGGATTTAGCGGATCACGTTGATCCGAGCGGGCTTTTTTGATTTTCTGATCGTGCTTAAATCATTTCATCTGGATGGTAATGGTAGTGATGCGTGCCCTCGGTATCGAGGCGGCGGATAATGCTGGCCATGCCGCGAATGACGTGGGCCATCAGGGCAAGCGCCAGCTCGCTTTGCTCCGCCATGATCTGGCAAAAGGCCTCGCGGGAAATTTTGTAGGCAGTGCATTGGCTTTCGGCTATCACGCTGGCGCTGGTGTGATCATCGGATAGTAAACTCATCTCGCCAAAGGCGCGGCCCTCCTCGCCACCGGTCGAAATCACCACCTCGTGGCCGCCTGTTTTGCGCGTGATCTTGAAGGTGCCGGAGCGCAGCAGAAATAGCGGGCCGCCTTTGACGCCCTGGTGCACGAGGGCCATGCCCGCTGGCGTATAGACGGTTTCAACGCAGCTCCCCAGACAGGCGCGTTCCCCGTCGCTCAATGTCCGTCTGATGACTGTTTCTTCCATCCATTTCATGTCTACGCTCATTTTTTGCCTCCGGCACAAATACTTGAATTCATTATAGTCGGATTGATGGATTTTGTACCGCAAGAGATGGCGGATGCTGTAACATCATGACATGCGCTTATTCGCATCACTTCCATTGCCCCGCGAGGTTATCGAAACCATTGGCATTTGGCGCGTTGAGGCCTGCACGTATCTGCCGGCGGGGGATTGGCGTGACCTGCCCAGTGAAAACTGGCATCTGACCCTGGCATTCTATGGCGATGTCGGCGGCGGCCAGGCGGATGAGCTGGCGGAAAAGCTGGAAGAATGCGTCAGTGGCGTCTCGTCTTTGCGGCTTAAACTGGCGGGCTTTGGCGTGTTTCCCAAGCCTTCCCGTGCGCAGGTCTTCTGGATCGGGGTGGAAGACGCCAACGGCGGGGGTTCGCTGGCGTCACTGGCCGGCTGTTGCCGGCGGGCTGGATTTGCTACCGTTCGCAAGAGGGGTGCGAAGAGCGAGCCATTTCGCGGCCATGTGACCCTGGCAAGGCAACGCGGCTATCCACAGCCTCTGGCCATGGACGTGTTGTCGCATATGCCACAAGTGCCAGCAATGGCGTGGCAAGCGGAGCATTTGCACCTGATGCGTTCGATGTTGCACAAGGATGGCGCCCGCTATCAGGTGCTGGAAGAATTCGCATTGGGCGAATCAGGCCCAAACGGGAGATGAATATGTCGGATCGAGATAAGGCGCTGGAAACCGCGCTAACACAGATTGAGCGCCAGTTTGGCAAGGGCACGGTCATGCGCATGGGCGATCAGGCCAGGGTGCCGGTTGAGGTCGTCTCCTCGGGCAGCCTGACGCTGGATGCCGCGCTTGGCATTGGCGGCTACCCGCGTGGCCGGGTGATTGAGATTTATGGGCCGGAATCATCGGGCAAAACCACCATGGCCCTTCATGCCGTGGCCGAGGTACAGAAGGTGGGGGGTACGGCGGCCTTTGTTGATGCCGAGCATGCCCTGGATATCAACTATGCCTCCAACATTGGCGTACAGGTAGATGATCTATTGCTGTCCCAGCCTGATAACGGCGAGCAGGCGCTGGAAATCGTCGATATGCTGGTGCGTTCCGGTGCGCTGGATGTGATTGTCGTGGACTCGGTGGCGGCATTGACGCCGAAGGCGGAGCTGGACGGCGACATGGGTGATTCACATATGGGTCTGCAGGCCCGCCTGATGAGCCAGGCGCTGCGCAAGCTTACTTCCTCGATTTCGCGCTCAAAAACCATGGTAATTTTCATTAACCAGATTCGCATGAAGATCGGCGTGATGTTCGGCAATCCTGAAACCACGACCGGCGGCAATGCGCTGAAATTCTACTCCTCGCTGCGCCTGGATGTGCGCCGCATCGGCTCGGTCAAAAAGGGCGATGAAGTGCTTGGCAATGAGACGCGCGTGAAGGTGGTGAAGAACAAACTCGCGCCGCCATTCAAGAAGGCTGAATTTACCATCATGTACGGTACCGGCGTGTCGCGCGCCGGCGAGGTTCTGGACCGTGGGGTGGAACATGGGTTGGTAAACAAGTCCGGCGCCTGGTATGCCATTGGCACGCAACGCATCGGCCAGGGCAGGGATGCCGCGATGACGTACTTGAAAGAGCATCCTGAGGAAATGGTGGATATCGAGAATACATTGCGTGACAAGCTTGGGCTGCCGGCCATCAAGGTGGCGGAGCAACAAGCCTCCGCCTGAGATAAACCGGCGCCTTGCTGCAATCAACAGGGGGCATAGAAAGCGGAGAGGATGATGCCGCTTATGCTCATAGTCTTTTGCTGCTTGCCCGGCGCGAATACTGCCGCGAGGAGATGCGGGCGCGCTTAATCGCCAAGGGGTTCGAGCCGGCTGCCGTTGAGAGCGCACTGGGGCGCTTGGCCAAAGCTGGTTATTTGAGCGAGCAGCGCTACGCCGAAGCCTTTTTACGGGCGCGTATCAAGCGTGGCGATGCGCCACGATTGGCCGCCATGAAGGCCAGGCAGCGTGGCGTGGACGATGCGGCCTTGCAGGACGCACTGCGCGCACTGGAGCGAAGCTTCGATGGCGAGATGGCCTGCCGTGAGTTGTTGGCTAAACGCGACCCGGCGAGACTGCGGTTTCGCGAGGACAAACAGTGGCGCAAGCAGGCGCGCTACCTGCGCGGCAAGGGTTTCGATGCCGAGACCATTGTACGTGTCATGCGCGAGGGCAGGCCTGAAGGCTGAGAGTGTCTATGGAGATGCTGATTTATCGCATCCTGCAATAAATCAGCACGTAAAGGGAAAAACGTGGTTTTCCCTTTACTTACACAAGATTGCAGGATGGCAATCTTGCACGAGTCACGCCCGAAGGGGGCCATACATGGACGTATGGCATGAAATCAAGCACTTGCGAGCTTGATTTGGCAGGCCACCCTTGGGCTGCGCGGAAGCACTGAATAAATCAGCGCTTCCCTATAGGTCGAATATCATAGGATAAGGAGAACGCATAGGTGAAGGCCGCCGAGATTCGCGCCCGCTTTCTGGATTATTTTTCCGGCAAGGGCCATGAAATCATGACCTCCAGTCCTTTGGTGCCGTTTGACGATCCCAGCCTGCTGTTTACCAATGCCGGCATGGTGCAGTTCAAGAATGTGTTTACCGGTCGCGAGACGCGTCCCTGCGCGCGCGCCGCATCCAGTCAGAAATGCGTTCGCGCCGGCGGCAAGCACAACGATCTGGAAAACGTTGGCCGCACGGCCCGGCATCACACCTTTTTTGAAATGCTTGGTAATTTCTCCTTCGGCGATTATTTCAAGCGCGAAGCCATTGAATATGCCTGGGAATTTCTTACGCGCGATCTCGGCATCGATCCCGAGCGCCTGTTCGTCACGGTGTTTGAGGAGGATGACGAGGCGGCCAATATCTGGCTGAAGGACATCGGCGTGCCCCAGGAACGTTTTGCCCGCATTGGTGCATCGGATAATTTCTGGTCCATGGGCGATACCGGCCCCTGCGGCCCCTGCTCGGAAATCTTCTACGATCATGGCCCCGGCGTGGAAGGCGGGCCTCCAGGAACGCCCGAGGCCGAGGGCGACCGTTTCGTCGAAATCTGGAACCTGGTGTTCATGCAATACGACCGCGACGAGGCGGGTAAGCTGACGCCGTTGCCCAAGCCCAGCGTGGATACCGGCATGGGACTGGAGCGTGTCGCTGCCGTCATGCAGGGCGTGCACAACAACTATGATATCGACCTGTTCCAGATGCTGATTCACGCCGCCGCCGGCCTGGCCGGCGTGGGCTATGGAAAGGATGCGAAAGCGGATGTGTCCTTGCGCGTGATCGCCGACCATCTGCGCGCCATTTCATTTCTTATCGGCGACGGCGTGCTGCCGTCGAATGAGGGCAGGGGCTACGTGCTTCGCCGCATTTTGCGCCGGGCTGCTCGCCATGGCCGCTTGCTGGGCGTGCAGGACGCCTTCCTGCACAGGCTGGTGGCGATGCTGGTTGAGGAAATGGGCGGGCATTTCCGCGAGCTTTCCGAGCAGCAGGCCAATATCGAACAGATCGTTCGCATCGAGGAGGAGCGCTTCAATCGCACGCTCGATAACGGCCTGAAATTGCTCGACAAGGCGGTGGCTGAAGCAGGCGCTGGCGGTACGATTCCGGGAGAGACGGTGTTTACCCTGTACGACACCTACGGTTTTCCGCTTGATCTGACCGAAGATATTCTGAGCAATACGGACATCCGTCTTGATCTCGACGGTTTTGAAAGCTGCATGGCCGAACAGCGCCAGCGCGCCCGTGAGGCATGGGCGGGGTCGGGCGAGCGCAGTGTGCCGCCTGTCATGTTCGAGTTGCGCGAGCAGACGGGGCCGACCGAGTTTCTCGGTTATGCCGCCACCGAAGCCGAGGGAGCGATTAGCGCTTTGATCCTGGGCGAGACTTCCGTGGATGTGTTGGAGGAAGGCGCTGAAGGCATGCTGCTGGCCAACCAGACGCCGTTCTATGGCGAGTCAGGCGGCCAACTGGGAGATACCGGAATCATCGAGACGGATGACGGCAGCTTCGAGGTGAGCAATACGCAAAAGCCCCTAATGGACCTGCACGTGCACAAGGGCCGGGTCATCAAAGGCCGGATCAAGGTGGGCGGCGTTGGCCGTTTCGCGGTTGACGCAGTGCGCCGTGATGCCATTCGTCGCCACCATACGGCCACCCATCTTCTGCACGCGCTGCTGCGCCAGGTTCTCGGCGATCACGTCAAACAGTCCGGTTCGCTGGTGGCGCCGGATCGCCTGCGCTTCGATTTCACTCATTTTCAGCCCCTGACGGAAGACGAAAAGTCCCGTATCGAGGCAGGCGTCAACGAGGCCATCCTGGTCAACGAGGCTGTCGCAACGGAAATCATGGCGCAGCAGGAAGCGATTGACGCCGGAGCCATGGCCCTGTTTGGCGAGAAATACGCCGATGAGGTGCGTGTGGTGAGCGCCGGCCCTCTTTCGACGGAGCTTTGCGGCGGCACGCATGTGGCGCGGCTGGGCGATATTGGCCTGTTCAGGCTGACCTCGGAGACGGGCATCGCAGCCGGCGTGCGCCGCCTGGAGGCGATTGTTGGGAGCGAGGCATACCGACAGGTGCAGGCGCAGGGGCAGGCATTGCAGGAGATCGCCAATGCGCTGAAGGCGACGCCGGCGCAGGCGCTTGAGCGTATCGCGCAGTTGCAGGAACGGCTCAAGGAGCTGGAAAAGAAGGTGCAGGCGGCGCAGGGCAAGCAGGGTTCAGCGAAAATCGACGAACTCATGGCTCAGGTCCAGGAGGTGGATGGCGTCAAGTTGCTGGTGGCCGAGCTTGGGTCCGAGGTATCGGATTTGCGCGATTTTCTCGACAAGGCGAAAGCGAAGCTGAAATCGGGTGTGATCGTGTTTGGCCTCAAGCGCGGCGACAAGGCACAATTGATCGCGGGCGTGACCAAGGATCTCACGGACCGCTTTCATGCCGGCAATATCGTGCGTGAAGTGGCCGCCATCGTTGGCGGCAAGGGCGGCGGCAGGCCGGATATGGCCCAGGCTGGTGGCACGGAGCCAGGCAAGCTTGGCGAGGCCCTGTCGCGGGTGGCGCACATCGTGGAGGGCGGTGGCGCTTAATGGCGGTTTACGCCGTTGGCGACATTCAGGGTTGCTACGACCCTTTAAGGCGTTTGCTCGAGAAGACCGACTTCGATCCAGGCAAGGATCAGCTGTGGTGTGTCGGCGATCTTGTCAATCGCGGCCCTGATTCCCTGGGTGTATTGCGCTTTCTTAAGGGCTTGGGTGATGCGTGCATTTGCGTGCTTGGCAACCATGATCTGCATCTGCTGGGTCAGGCGGCTGGAGAAAGCGCATACCGTCGCGATACCCTGGCCGATGTTCTGGCCGCGCCAGACGCTGGAGAACTTGTGACGTGGTTGAGGCATAGGCCGCTGCTGCACCATGATGAAGCGCTGGGATGGTGCATGGTCCATGCCGGCCTGCATCCGGCGTGGACGTTGAAAAAAGCCAGGAAGCGCGCCGCCAAGGTTGAAAAGCGGCTGCGCGGTGATCATTGGAAGGACTTCTGCCGCGAGCTGCACCACCAGGCGTTTCCCTTTAGCGATCCGGATCATGGCAAGCGCGCGCGCAGGCTTTTTACCATTGCCGTGCTTACAAGGGCGCGGTTTTGCACTGCTTCCGGCAGATTCAATTGGGATGTGCGTTCGAATGAACCGGAGTCGGCCAGGGAAAGGCCATGGTTTGAACATGATCACTTGGCATGGCGGGGCGAGGCAAAGATTGTCTATGGCCACTGGGCGGCGCGCGGCCTGGTGCTAGATCAGGGCTACGTCTTGGGCCTGGATTCGGGTTGTGTCTGGGGCGGCAGTCTCACCGCGGCTCGCCTGGACACGGGTAAAGTGCTGATTACTCAGGTTGCAAGCAAGGCCTACCAGAAACACTAGGGCCGACTGGCCATCGTAGTGAACGAAAACTCAGGAAATCAATCAAAACAACGCTATCCACGCACCATTGGCGAAGGCGTGATCATGGCGGTCTTGAATACGCATGGATGCGGACCTACATACATCTTGCCGGGAGAATTTTCCGGCGAACGATGATGAACGATATGGAGGTTGATGATGAGATTGGTACATGTAACGCCGTGGCAAGAGCTGGAGCGCATGCAGAGGCGGGCTTTCCGCGCCTTGGCGGATTTTCACACACCAGATTCAGGCGACCGTGGCGAATGGGTTCCGAGCGTGGACATACGGGAAGCGGATGATGCCATCCTGGTACAGGCGGAGTTGCCCGGCCTCGACAAGAGTGATGTTTGCATTGAGGTCAAGGATCGAACGCTGACGTTTTCCGGCGAACGGAAATATGAAAAGGACGTCAAGGAAGAAAACGTGCATCGCGTCGAGCGCGCCTATGGCCGCTTTGTGCGCAGCTTCAGCCTGCCGAATAATGTTGATACCACCAAGGTGCATGCGACCATGACCAACGGCGTGTTGGAAGTTCGGCTGCCGAAGGTGGAGGGCGCAAAGGCCAGGGAAATCAGCATCCAGTGACGGCTGATCGCCGATTCACCGGGTTTCCGGGGCTACGCCCCGCATAGGGCCGCCACTCGCGGCCCTTTTCCTTTCAATGTCTTCCTACAGGTTGTGATCGTAGTCGATAGTCAGAGGGGCGTGATCGGAAAATCGATCGAGCCGTGAATGGATGGCGGCGGAGCTGGCCTTCGCCGCCATCTTTGGCGTGGCGATCTGGTAGTCGATGCGCCAGCCAACGTCTTTTTCTCGCGCCCGGCCGCGGTTGGACCACCAGGTGTAGGCATCGCGCTCGGGATCAAGCGCGCGGAACACATCGACGAAGCCAGCGGCCAGGAAATCATCCATCCAGGCGCGCTCTTCGGGCAGGAAGCCGGAGTTCTTCTGGTTGCCGCGCCAGTTTTTCAGGTCGATCTTTTGATGCGCGATGTTGACGTCGCCACATAGGATAATGTCGCGCCCATGTGTCTTAAGGCGCTTGATGAAGGGCAGGAAACGCGCTAAAAACGACATCTTCACCGCCTGGCGTTCGGACGAACTCGATCCGGATGGGAAATAGGCGCTGATCACCATGAGCTTGCCGAACTCCGCCGCGATAAAGCGGCCCTCGGTGTCCATGTCGGCCCAGTGGTCGCCGTCGAGGCCTGACAGGCCTGTATGCACCCGGTCCGGTTTTTTTCGGCAGTACAGGCCAACGCCGGAATAGCCCGGCCGCTGCGCACAATGGAAATGATGCTGATAGTTGTCTGGTCTGGCCTCATCCGGCACTTGGTGCGCGTGCGCCTTCAATTCCTGCACACACAGGATGTCCGCCTCCTGCTCTGCAAACCAGTCATAAAAACCCTTGCGGCAGGCCGAGCGCACGCCGTTCATATTGAAGCTGATGATGCGCACGGGGCTATTCGTATTGCCAGTCGCGAATTTGAGCGATGATCTTGTCTTCTGGTTCCAGCTTTTCCGCATCCGGCACGAACACGCCGATACGCCTGGTTTTCAGGTGTTGCAGCCAGCCGGCAAGGAACTGGCGGAAGGACTCATCCATCAAGACCGAGTTGGCCACGGCCTTTGCGCCGATATAATCGGCGCTCGAAGCAATCTCGCCGCGCACGGCGATATCGATGTTACCCACAATGCTGCCGCGTGAAGTGTCGAGCATGCGGAAATGGCCGGCTAGATCGAGATACGGCAGCCACGGTCTGCCCGGCTCGACCGCCTGGATCGCCGAAATCAGTTGATCCTTACCGGGGATGGGTGGAGGTGCGAAGCGGTGGGGAATGGCATGGGCGAAGATGCCGCGCATGAGAAAATCAAACAATCCGGGCCGTGATGCCGCCGCCAGCACGTGGGACTTGTCCTTTTTCAGACGACGCCCCGGCCATGCTGCCACGTCAGCCGGCAGGGTTAACTTGGCGTCTCCTTCCTTTGCGTCCTCGGCAAAGATGCAGGCGCGCCAGTTCACACGGTCTTCCAGTAAACGCCAGGCGTCATCTCCGGATGCGGCCAGTGCGTCTATGGTGAAACACAGCTTCATGGCACTGGGGCGATTATGGGATTCCCGTCATTCTGATCGAGACGCAGGCAGGTTTTGCCATGCAGCAGATCTAGAAGGTCGTTGCCGACGATGTCCCGCCGCCAGCCCTGCAGGCAGAGGATGTCATCCGGCGCTTCGCCGGAGCCATTCATCTTGGCCGCCAGCGCCGCCAGGTCGCTTCTGCTGGCCAGCATACTGGGGGCGATATTTTCCTCTTTGGCGCGCATCTTGACCAGGGTGGCCAACAGGTCGGCCTTGAGTTCAGACCCCTTGGTTCCATTACTGCGCCTGACGCGCGGCCAATCCTGTTTTTCTTTCGCATTGCCCTGTTGCCAGGCAGTCAGCAATTGAGCGCCATGGCGGTCGACGGTGACAGCCGGCATGCCGCGTAAATGGCGCATATCCTCGATGCTGAGTTTGCTTTTGCGCGCCATCGTCAGCAGCACTTCGTCAGACAGGATGCGCCGCCTGGGCTGGTTGGCCTGCTGCGCCCGCTTCTCACGCCAGGCAGCCAGCTCGCGCAGTACGGCCATTTGGTGCGGCCGCAGCGAATTGACCGATTTGACGCGCCAGAACACTTCATCATGGTGATTGGCATAGTTTTCCAGGTCACACAGCCAGGCCTGCTCTTCCGCCAGCCAGGCCAGGCGGCCAGTCTCCTCGAGACGGCTTTTTAACTCGTGGTAAACCGGCAGTAGGTAGGTTACATCCTCGGCGGCATAGGCCAGTTGTGAGGGCTTGAGCGGACGCGTCAGCCAGTCGCTGAACGACTCAGCCTTGGCCAGACGCCTGTCGGTAATCGCATGCACTAGATTGCCAAAGCCGATCTGCTCGCCCATGCCGAGCATGGCGGCGGCGACCTGGGTGTCGAAAATAGGCTCCGGTAGCTTGCCGCGAATATAAAGCAGGATTTCCATATCTTGGCGGCCAGCGTGGAACACCTTCAGGCTATGCGGCTGATAGATGACGTCCCACAGCGGGTCCAGGATTTCCAGGGCCAGGGGGTCGAACAGGGCGCAATAGTCGTCCTCCATGGCCACCTGCACCAGGCCGAGCGTGGGGTAATAGGTTTTTTCGCGGTGAAACTCGGTATCGATGGTGAGCAGCGGCGCATCGGCCAGGCGACGGCAGGCTTCGTCAAGTTTCGCGGTCGTATCAACGTACACTGGCTTGATGTGTTGCATCGGCATGAAAATGATACTAACAGCAGCTTTCCGGCAATCCAGTATCTGTTGCAGGCTTTGCAGCATTCGGGGCGGCTCCGTAACATAGGGAAATGCAGCAGACCGCGGGCGAGCAACGATCCGGACGCAAGAGTATTGCCGTGGTCATGCCCATTCTGAACGAGGCGGCGACCTTGCCGGATTTGCTGCCGCATCTGGCTGGCATGGACGCCGAGGAGGTGCTGCTGGTGGATGGCGGCTCAAGTGATGATAGCCGGAGTATGCTGGATGCTGCTGGTGTTTGCTGGATTGCCGCCCCGGCAGGCAGGGCCAGCCAGATGAATGCGGGCGCGGCTAACACATCCTCGGAGATCCTGCTGTTTCTGCATGCGGACACGCGATTGCCTGCCGGTGGGCTCGATGCCGTACGTGTGGCGATGGGCGGCGCGCTGGTGGCGGGAGGGCGCTTCGATGTGCGCCTCAGCGGGGATCGTTCCATGTTTAGGCTGCTTGAGTTCATGATCAATATGCGCTCGCGCCTGACGAAGATCAGCACCGGCGATCAGGCGATGTTCGTGCGCCGCGATACCTTCGAGCGGCTTGGCGGCTTTCCCGACCAGCCGCTGATGGAGGACGTCGAGTTCAGTAAGCGATTGAAGCGGCTCGGTGGCATTGCCTGTTTGCGTCAGCGCGTGACCTCATCAAGTCGCCGCTGGGAAGAGTATGGGCCCTGGCGCACGGTGTTGCTGATGTGGCGGCTCAGATTGCGCTACTGGCTGGGCGCATCCGCCGCTGATCTCAAATTGCTATATTCCGACCGCAAACAGCCATGATCCAGCCCATCATTATGTGCAAGGCCCCGGTCGAGGGCGAGGTCAAGACCCGGCTTTCGCCTGCCTATACGTCCAGGCAGGCGACGGATGTTTACATGGCCATGACCGCCACCGTCATAGCCCGCTGCGCACGTCTGTTTGCCAATAGCTGGATCGCAGCCAACGATGCGCGGCATGTGTTCTTTCAGCGATATGGATTGCGGGTGGTGGGGCAGGGGGAGGGTGACCTGGGCCAGCGCATGGGCCGCCTGCTGGCCCAAGCATGTGGCGAGGGCGCTGCCGGTGCGCTCTTCCTCGGCGTGGATTCGCCGCATATGCCCGAAGCGCGCATTCGGCAAGCAATGCGTGAACTGGACCGCGTCGATGTGGTCATCGGCCCGGTTGAAGATGGCGGCTACGACCTGATTGCCCTTGGTGGTTGCCATACGTCGATGTTTGAGCGCATTGATTGGGGTGGCGCCAGGGTGTGCGAGCAGTCGCTGGCGGCGGCGAATACGGCCGGCCTGTCGCTGAGGCTGCTGAATATGGGCTTTGACGTCGATTATCCCGACGATGTGAGACGTGCTGTAGATGCCGGCTGGTCCGCTGGCTCACGCTTTGTGCAGATGCCTGAATAACACACAAGCCTTGGGAAAAATATTCGTTGCCTATGCCGCTTCCTTGTCGTCAAGGGTGACCATCCCAAACGTGACTTGCATCACAACTTAGCTTCGATGACAATGATTTGAAATGACTTTAAGGGGAAACCATGCATACATATCGTTTCATGCTCCTGGTTTTTGCCATCGGCATGTTGGCATCCACGTCGCATGCCAAGTGCAAGAGTGATCTCGACGACCGCTGGTACGTCACGCCGGGAATTTCATACATTTTTGCCGATAACGATCGTTTGGCCGATAATGATGTCGGCTTTAATCTCGGTGTCGGCAAGGCGCTGAATCACTGCTGGAATTTCGAGCTGAATGGCATCTACGACAAGCTCGACCTGGATTCCGGTGCGGGAGATTATAGCCAGTTCGGCTTCACCGCCGATGCGCTCATGTTTTTCTCGCGCAAGCCCAGCCTTGCACCCTACGCCCTAGCCGGCGTTGGCCTGATGCGTACCAACTCACTGGGTGTTGCCGACATCAATCCATTGATCAATGTCGGCCTGGGCGCGATGCGCACGTTCACGGATAGTGGAATCGGCGCACGACTCGAGGCGCGCTATCGGATCGATTACGATGATCGCACTATTCCAACCCAGGAGCATTTTCACGACTGGCAGATTGGCGTAAGCCTTGTTGTGCCTCTCGGCCAGAAAAAAGCGAAAATGATGGCGACGGTCCCGGCGGCTCCGGTAGAGAAAAAAATGCCGCCTGCGGATGACGACCACGATGGTGTGGTCAACAGCAAGGATGATTGCCCAAATACACCACATGGTGTTGTGGTTGACGCAAATGGTTGTGAGCTGGACAGTGACCGGGATGGGGTTAAAGACAGTGCTGATCAATGCCCGAATTCCCCCCTTGGTGCCAAGGTCGATGTGAAGGGTTGCGAAATAAAGGACATCATATCCCTGAAAGGTGTCACATTTGCTACTAACTCGGACAATCTGACTGGAACCTCCACGCTGATCCTCGATGAGGCTGCGGCAACCCTGAATAAGCATTCGAATCTTCAGGTTCAGGTTGCCGGTCATACCGACAATACAGGCTCGGCCAGTTACAACCGTGGCCTGTCACAACGCCGCGCTGAAACCGTGCGCTCTTATCTGATCGATCATGGTGTGGCGGCCGGCAGGATGACGACCAAGGGTTATGGCCCCGATGAGCCCGTTGCCGATAACAGCACGGTAGAAGGCCGGTCAGAAAACCGACGGGTTGAGCTGCGCATTCAAAACTAGTCCAGCCGCCCTCGTGCAATAAAAGAGCCCCGATATCGTCGGGGCTCTTTTTCTTATGCTTAGTTCATTCAGCGCGGCGTCGACAACCCAAGGCTCGTAGGGCCGCTCAGGCGTTCAGCGATTCCTCTGAGAAATTAAAACCCAGCTCGCCGTCGTCGCCGACATCAATGGTCACCGTACCGCCATTCTGCAATTCACCAAACAGCAAGGCGTCGGCCAGCGGTTTCTTGATCTGCTCCTGGATCAGGCGCGCCATGGGCCTCGCACCCATCAGTGCATCATGGCCATGCTCGGCCAGCCAATCGCGCGCGGCCTTGCTTACTTCGAGTTCAACGCTCTTCTCGCTCAACTGCGTTTCCAATTCGAGGATGAACTTGTCGACCACGATCTTGATGGTTTCCTCATCAAGCGGCGCGAAGGGGATGACGGCATCCAGGCGGTTGCGGAATTCAGGTGAGAAAATGCGCTTGATGGCTTCAGCGCCCTCGCCCTGTTTGGATTGCGGCGTGAAGCCGATGGAGGCCTGCTGCATTTCGAAAGCGCCGGCATTGGTGGTCATGATCAGGATAACATGGCGGAAGTCGGTCGTGCGGCCGTTGCTGTCGGTCAGCTTGCCATGGTCCATCACCTGCAACAGCACGTTGAACAGATCCGGATGCGCCTTTTCCATCTCGTCGAGCAGCAGCACGGAATGCGGGTGTTTGTTGATATCCTCGGTCAGCAGGCCGCCCTGGTCATAGCCGACATAGCCCGGAGGCGCGCCGATAAGGCGCGAGACGGAATGCGATTCCATGTACTCGGACATGTCGAAGCGGATTAGCTCCAGCCCCAGGGTCAGGGCCAGTTGCCGCGCCAGCTCAGTCTTGCCGACACCCGTTGGTCCGGAGAACAGAAAGCTGCCGATCGGTTTTTCGGGACTGCCGATGCCGGCGCGCGACAGCTTGATGCTGGCATCCAGGGCCTCGATGGCCTTGTCCTGGCCAAACACCGTGAGCTTCAGATTGCGCTCCAGCCGCTTGAGCGTCTTGCGGTCGGAAGTGGAGACGCTGTTGGCCGGGATGCGTGCAATGCGTGCAACCATCTGCTCGATATCGTTGACGGTGATGTACTTGCGCCGCTTGCCCGCTGTTTGCAGGCGCGTGGCAGCACCCGCCTCGTCGAGCACATCGATGGCGGAATCCGGCAACTGCCGGTCATGTAGATGGCGATTGGCGAGCTCGGCGGCGGCCGTGAGGGCTTCGTCGCGGTAGCGGATGCCATGATGCTGTTCCAGCCGCTCCCGTAAACCACGCAGGATTTCCACCGTTTCTTCCACCGATGGGGCGGGGATATCGATTTTCTGGAAGCGCCTTGATAAGGCATTATCCTTCTCAAACAGGTTGCGGAATTCCTTGTAGGTCGTCGCGCCGATGCAGCGCAGCTCTCCGGCGGCCAGTGCCGGTTTGAGCAGATTTGAAGCATCCATGGTGCCGCCGCTGGCAGCGCCCGCACCGATCAGGGTGTGAATTTCGTCGATAAACATGATCGAATGCTTCTGCTTGCCGAGCTCGGTCATCACCGCTTTCAGTCGTTCCTCAAAATCGCCGCGATACTTGCTGCCCGCCAGCAGCGCGCCCATGTCGAGGGTGTAAATGGTGGCTTCGCGCAGCACTTCGGGCACATCACCATCGACGATTTTCTTTGCCAGGCCTTCAGCAATGGCGGTTTTGCCCACGCCTGCCTCGCCAACCAGCAGAGGATTGTTTTTCCGACGCCGGCACAGAATATGCACCAGGCGGGTGAGTTCTTCGTCGCGCCCGATCAACGGGTCGATTTTGTCCATCATGGCGCGTTCGTTCAGGTTGATGGCAAAGCGCCTCAGTGCCTCCGGCGAGCCATCCGCCCCCTGTTCGTTTCCCGGGCTTTCGCTCGCGGTTTTGACGCCTTCCTTTTTGACGCCATGCGAAATGAAATTGACCACATCCAGGCGCGTAATGCCCGCCTGTTGCAGGTAGTAGGCGGCATGGGTGTTCTTTTCGGAGAACAGCGCCACCAGCACATGCGCGCCGGTGACCTCGCTTTTGCCGGCGGCCTGCACCTGCATGATGGCGCGCTGAATGACGCGCTGAAAACCCACGCTGGCCGTCGTCTCACCATCTCCCTCGGGAAGCACGGCGACATTTTCCGAAATGAAGGTGGATAGTTGTTCGCGCAGCCAGTCGGTGTCCGCGCCGCAGTTGCGCAGCACCTCCACGGCGGTGTGGTTGTCGAGCATGCCGAGCAGCAGGTGCTCCACCGTGACGAATTCGTTGCGGTGTTTGTGCGCTCCCCTGAAGGTTTCGTTGAGGGTGCGTTCCAGGTCTTCGCTTAACATGGCTTTTTCTCCATAGTGCAATGAAGTGGATGTCCGTGTTTGCGGCTTGCATCGCGCACGAGCTGAACCTTGCTTTGGGCGATATCGTAGGGAAAGTCTCCACACAAGGCGCGTCCCCGATGGTGCACCGTCAGCATGATGCTAGTGGCTTCCTCGGCTGATTTCTGAAAGAATCGACTAAGCACTTCGATGACGAAGTCCATGGGCGTGAAGTCATCATTGAGCATGACTACCGTATACATCGCCGGTTCCTTGAGAACCGGTTTTTCGGCCAACGCCAGGCTGCGGTTTTTTCGGGTGCTCTTGTTCATAATGTCAATATATCGCACATCCGGACAATTATCCAAGCGCGATGAATTGTCTGTGACCTTAGAGGGAGTTTGTGAATTATGTCTGAATTGAAGTGTTTGCTGTGGGACGTGGACGGTACTCTTGCCGATACGGAACGCGATGGCCATCGCGTGGCCTTTAACATGGCCTTTGAACAGGCTGGCATGGAGCGGCGATGGGATGTGCCGACCTATGGCGATCTGCTGGCCGTCACCGGCGGCAAGGAACGCATCCGCCATGATTATGAGAAACAGGGCCTGACACCGCCTGAAAGCAGTGAGATTGCCGAGTTGCATGCCAGCAAGACCGGGCACTACCAGGGCCTCATCGCCCAGGGCGGCATTCCCTTGCGCCCAGGGGTGCGCCGGCTGCTGAGCGAGGCCTATGAGGCGGGGATTACCCTCGGCGTGGCCACGACGACGACGCCGTCGGCGCTGGATGCGCTCATCGAGCATTCCCTGGGTGCGGAGTGGTTCGACCGGTTCGCCGTGCTGGCGGCGGGCGATATCGTGCCGGCCAAGAAACCCGCGCCGGATATCTACACCCATGCCATGCAGGAGCTGGGCGTCTCCGCTGGGCAATGCCTGGCGCTGGAGGATTCGGGCAACGGCTGGAAAGCGGCAGCCGCCGCGGGTCTGAAATGCGTCGTCACGATCAATGACTACACGCGGGATCATGATTTCGCTGGCGCTGATCTTGTAGTTTCCGAATTTGGCGAGCCGGATGGCGAGGCGGTGGAGGTATTATCCAACCCGCACGGCCTCGACGTGCATCATGTCACCCTGGCGCATCTGCGCGAGATCATGGATGGCTGAAACGCCGCTGGTGGACACGCACTGCCACGTCGATTTCCCCCATTTTGCTGACGACCGCGCCGAGGCCTTGGCGCGATTCAGGCAGGCAGGTGGCCGCTGGCTGGTGGCCGTGGCGGTCGATCTGGACAATCTGCCGCGCCTGTTCGCCCTGGCTGAATCGGAGAGCGATGTCTATTGCAGCGTGGGCGTGCATCCCAATCATGAGGTCGAAGCCGAGCCCGGCGAAGATGAACTACGCGGACTGGCCGCGCATGCCAAATGCGTGGCCATCGGCGAGACTGGCCTGGATTTTTTCCGCCATCACGTGCCGTCAGAGGTGCAAGAAGCGCGCTTTCGCACCCACATCCGCGCTGCCAAAACACTAAGCAAGCCGGTGATCGTGCACATGCGTGACGCCGATGAAGCGACGCTGTGCGTAATGGGAGAGGAGCAAATCAGCGCCTGCGGCGGGATCATGCACTGCTTTTCCTCCAGCTGGGAAGTGGCCAGACAGGCCTTGGACATGGGTATGTCCATCTCCTTTACCGGCAACGTAACCTTCAAAAATAATCATGGGTTGCGAGATGTGGCTAAACAGGTGCCTGAAGACATGCTGCTGATCGAGACCGACTCACCCTACCTCGCGCCCGTGCCGCATCGCGGCAAACGCAATGAGCCGGCCTATGTGCGCCAAGTGGCCGAGTGCATTGCCGAAGTGCGCGGCGTGAGCCTGGCCCATTTGGCAGAGGCGACGACGGCTAACGCAGCAAGGGTATTTGGCGTCAGTTAACGGGAAAGCAGCCTGAGGATGGCATAGCTAAGTCTTCGCTAGAGTTCGTTCTTAAAGGAAAAAATGTGTTCAACCTGAGAGGGTATTCCTTGAACTCGTTTCCATGCTTTGAAACCGCTGAAGTACGTCAGGACTAGGTTGATCGGGGGCCTGTTAACGATAATGAGTTCCTCGATGCTGAGGGCAGTTTCTTTGGCCAGCAGCCAGATCTCATTGGGCCTTGAGTTTGAATAAGTCTCGGGCGCTCAATAATCCGCTGAATCCTAGGTGGTGGATTCGGCGGCCGTCTGAGCCTTGCCTGGGGCTGAATCGAGCAACACGGAGATCCAGCGTGTGTCCTCGCGCGCTTCCAGGCCGATCTTGACGATCATGGTTAGTGGAACGGATAACAACATGCCAACCGGTCCCAGCACCCAGCCCCAGAAAACCAGTGACAGGAACACCACCAGCGTGGACAGCCCCAGCCCCTTGCCCATGAAACGCGGCTCGATGACGTTGCCAACGATGATGTTGACAACCACATAGCCCGCCGCTGCAAAAAGCGCGGAGCCGGGGCCGAACTGGACAAGGCCCAGCAACACGGCCGGCACGGCGGCGATAATGGAGCCGATGTTGGGTACGAAATTGAGCAGAAAGGCGAGCAGGCCCCAAAGCAGGGGGAAATCGATGCCGAGAATGGTGAGCCAGATGGCTACGACGACGCCGGTGCCGAGGCTGACAGTGGTTTTGATCGCCAGATAGCGTTTGACGCTGTCGATAAAGCGCTGCAGGTGGACGCGTGAGTCTTCACCGCCAAATGCGCCGCGTAATTTCTCCGGCAGGCTGACGGCCTCAAGCAGAATGAACACGACGGTGAGGAAGATCATAAAGGCATTGGTGAGCATGCCACCCAGCCCGGATAACAAGCTGCCCACCAGGCCCATGGCCGCACCTGGATCAAAGGCGTCTGCCATGATCTCGGTAGGCATGTCGATGCCGTGCCCATTCAGCCAGCCGGCGATGCCCGTGCTCGTCTCGGCCAGACGCTGCTGATAGAAGGGTAGATTGTGCCTGAATTCGGCCAGTGAGCTGCCGATAAAAGCCGTGATTAACAGGCCGATAACCAGCACGCCCAGCAGGACCAGGGTTACGCCCAGGGCAGTGGGCACACGCCTGCTTTCCAGCCACAACAGCGGCGGTGCGCACAGAATGGCCAGGAATGCCGACAGCAGGAAGGGCACGAGAATGGGCGCCGCGGCCTGCAGGCCGGCAATGATGATAATCAGGCAGGCGCTGCTGAGTAGAAAGCGCGATGCGGGCAACGCCGTTGCGCCCGAATCAGTCAATGCTGCCTCTCTTCTCCACCAGTACGATCATGGTCGCCATGGTACGTCGTGCCCGTGGTCTGTGCCAGCAGGGTCCGGCTTTCGGGCGAGGGCTATTGATGCAGGGCGGTAAAGATGCGCTCGGCTAGTTTTGCCGAGACGCCTGGCGACTGGGCAAGCTGCTTGCGGCTGGCCCTTTTGACGCCCGCGATGCCGCCGAAGTGCTTGAGCAATGCGGTGCGCTTGGCCGGCCCGATGCCTTCAATGCCATCCAGCGCTGAGGCGAACATGCTCTTCTTTTTCCGCTTCCTCATATAAGCGCCTGCGAAGCGGTGCGCCTCGTCGCGTGCGCGGGCGATGAGCAGCAGGGCGGGGGAATGTCTGCCCGGTTTGAGCGGCGCGCCGATTTCAAGGCTGCCGCCGCGCCAACCCGGCCACAGGGTTTCCTCACCAAGCTTGCGGCTCGCGCCCTTGGCCACGCCCAGCAGCCGCATGGATGACAGGCCGCAATCGGCGGCGGCCTTCATGGCCACGCCCAGCTGCCCTTTGCCGCCATCGATGAGCATCAAATCAGGCTCCGGAATGGCCTCCTCGCCAATCGCCCTGAAAAAGCGCGAGAGCACCTTATGCATGGCGTCGTAATCGTCGCCGGCGGGCACATCGTCGAGCTTGTAGCGGCGGTAGTGATTTTTGTCCGGGCCGTCCCAGCCGGCGAACACGATGGCCGCCACCATCTGTTTGCCGCCCAGGTGTGCATTATCCACAGCTGCAATGCACTGCGGCGCTTCATCCATGCCCAGTAACGCGGCCAAAGCCTCGAAGGCTGGCTGCTGGTCCGTTCTACCTCGCGCCGCCAGATTTTGCTCTCCGGCGCGGCGGATTTGTTGCAGCCATTGGTGGCGTGCACCGCGCTTCGGCATGCTGATACTAGACTTGCGTCCGGCTAGCAGGCGGATCAGGCGTTGCAGCTCGCCGGCGTCAGCCTGTGAAACGTGCAACAGGATGTCGGCCGGCGGCTGTTCCGCCTGGTAGCGCTCAATGAACAGCGATTGCAGGATTTCGATATCCTCGGCTTCCTGGGCCTGATCGACCCTCACGGTATGGACGCCGAGATCGCGTCCAGATCGCCGCACGCCGATACAGGCGGCAACGCCGCCGGCATAGCGCAGGATGGCAATAGCGTCGGCATCGTCCGGTAGGCCGCTGGCGTCCGAGCCTGCCAGCACCGTGCGCAACGCATGAATCCGGTCGCGCAGCAGGGCCGCCTGCTCGAAATCCAGTTGCTCCGCGGCTGCTTGCATGTCGCGTTCCCAGTTCGCCAGCAACTGCTGGTCCTTGCCGCGCAGGAATGTGACCGCTTCCTCAACCTGGGCGGCATACGCCGCATCGCTGACCACGTGGCAGCAGGGCGCGGAGCAGCGGCCGATCTGGTGTTGCATGCAGGGCCTGGAACGATGGGAAAACACGGCGTCCTCGCAGTCGCGGATGCGGAATATCTTCTGCATGACGTGCAGCGTCGCATGCACGGCGCCGGCATTGGGGAACGGCCCGAAATATTCACCGGCCTCGGCTCTGTTGCCTCGGTAGACCTTCAGGCGTGGGTAATCCGAGTCGGTGAGCAGGATGTAGGGGTAGGACTTGGCGTCCTTGAGCAGCACGTTGTAGCGCGGCTTGAGCTGCTTGATAAGGTTATGTTCGAGAATCAGCGCCTCGGCTTCGCTGGCGGTGACGCTGATGTCAATGGCGCGAACCTGCCCAACCATGGACAGCGTTCGTGGCGCATCCGGCTGGCGCTGGAAATAGCTCGATACGCGTTTTCTCAGGCTTCGTGCCTTGCCGATGTAGAGCACCTTGCGTTTACCGTCGAGCATGCGGTAGACGCCGGGCTCGCGCGGCAGACTGCTCAGCTCAATCGGCGGCTCGATCCACATAACTGAATCACACCACAGAGGCACGGAGGCACAAAGAAAAAACGATGCTGTTTCCCTAGCCTGCGGATTGGCCGGTAGGACAGAGATCGAGCAGGGGGCAATCTACGCACTGAGGCTTGACGCGGCAGTGGCGTTTGGCGTGCGCCACGATCAGGGCGTGGTATTCGTTGAACAGACTCGCTTCGACCGTTAGATGATCGTGAAACAGTTGTTGTGACTCGGCATAGGAAGCGTCGGCGGTAAGCAGGCCGAGACGCGAGAAGATGCGTTTGGTGTAGGCATCGACGACGAAGACGGGAATGTTCAGGGCATAGAGCAGCATGGAATCGGCCGTCTCCGGGCCGATTCCGGGTAGTGACAACAAGGCCCGCCTCGGGTGGTCCATGGCCGCAAGACCGGTCTCGCGGCCATGATTGAGATAAAAGCGGCTGAAGGACTTCAGGCGCACGGCCTTTTGATTGAAAAAGCCGGAGGATCGGATCAGTTCGCCGAGACGTGCTTCATCACAGGCGGCGATGCTTTCCGCATCGAGCATGCCCGCGACCCTCAGCTTGGCGATGGCCAGCTCGACATTTTTCCAGCTGGTGTTCTGCGTCAGGATGGCGCCGACCATCACCTCGAAGGACGTATCCGCCGGCCACCAGCGTTGATGGTCGTAAGCACGCAGAAGCCGGTCGTGTATTGCCTGAAGACTGCGGCGCATTACCTCGATTTTACGGCGCTTTTCAGGCTGCGGATTTCGCCGGCCTTCAGCTGCCGCCATGCCCCGGGAGGAAGGTCCGCGTCCAGCTTTAGCGGACCGTACGCTGTACGGATCAGCCTGCGCACCTTATGGCCGCATGCTTCCAGTGTTCTGCGCACCTCGCGCCAGCGGCCGCGGCGAATGATCACGGCAAGCCAGGTGTGACCACGGGTTTCCGCATCGACGATGAGCTCCCAGGGGTCGCTTACATCCTCCTTGCCCATCTCTATGCCTCCCCGGCGCAGCGCCTCCATGGTGTCCATGGAAACATGTCCGGCGACACGCACCCGGTAGCCGCGGGCAAGCCTGCCGGCCGGGTCGGTCAGGCGTTTGGCCAGGTCACCATCGTCGGTGAGCAGCAGCAGGCCTTCGCTGTCCATGTCAAGGCGGCCGACGGACTGCACATTGGCCGCCACGTCGAGCACATCGTAAATCAGCGGCCGGCCTTTCTCGTCCTGGCGCGAGCACAGCAATCCCTTCGGCTTGTGGTACAGAATGTAGGTATGCTGCGTGACCGGGCTGGCCTCTTTGCCGTCAACCTCCACCCGGTCTTTCGCCTGCACCAGGGTGCCAAGCGTGTTGATGGGCTCGCCGTTGATGCGCACCCTGCCGGCTGTGATCCAGCGGTCGGCTTCACGCCTTGAACACAGGCCGCAGGCGGCCAGGTAGCGGTTCAGGCGCTGGGGCTTGTCAGGCCTCCTGGCGGGTTTGCTCGGCGTCTTCGGGGGCTTGCGTGGTTTCTTGTTGCTCGGGCGTGTTGTCTTGTTCATCGGCTGTGAAGCTTTCCTCCTCGTCCATGAGCTGGGCTATTTCCGGCAGGGCGGACAGGGAACTCAAGCCGAAATCGACGAGAAACGCCTTGCCGGTGCCATACAGGTGCGGCCGGCCAGGCACTTCCTTGCGGCCAAGCACCTTGATCCAGCCGCGCTCTTGCAGGCCGGCCAGAATGGAGCTGGACACGGAAACGCCGCGTAAATCCTCGATCTCGGCGCGGGTCGCCGGCTGGCGGTAGGCGATGATCGCCAGCGTTTCCAGCATGGAGCGCGACAGTTTGGGCGGGCGGGTCTGCCACAGGCGATGCACCTGATCGCGGCATTCCGGCGCGGTTCTGAACTGCCAGCCGCCCGATACCTGCGTCAGCCGGATGCCGCGTTCCGTATAATGGGCATCTAGTTCGGCGATGGCTGTGTGGATTTCCGCCGCGCCAACCTCGCCCAGCAGGCCACGCAGGCGCTCCACGCTCAGAGGCTCATCGGCAGCCAGAAGCAGGGCCTCGATACGGTGTTCCAGCTTCAATCGGCCGCCTCGGCAGGCACCAGGCTGATGCTGCCGTAGCAGTCGGTCTGCACGACGGTGAGCGTGCGCTGGCGCCACAACTCGAGAATGGCGAGGATGGTGGTGACTAGTGGCTCGCGGCCCGGCTGATCGGCCAGCAATTCATCCAGCTGCACGCCGCCCTTCTTCAGGCGCTCCAGCACAAACCCCATCTGCTCGCGAACGCTCATGGTGTCCATGAATACTTGGTGGCGCACCTTGCCCCCCACCCGTTTCAGCACCTGGCGAAAGGCGACAAGGAGGGCGTCGAGGTCGGCTTCAGGCAGCGGCCGTTCCACCTCGTCGGCCTCTGGGAAAACGCTGCGCATGAAGACGTCGCGGCCCACCAGGGAGCGTTCGTTTAGCTCTTCGGCTGCCATGCGGTATTGCTCGTAGGCCAGAAGCTGCGCCACCAGTTCGGCGCGCGGATCGATTTCCTCGCCTGCCTCATCAAGCTCCGGGCGCGGCAGTAGCAGCCTGGATTTGAGCTGCATCAGGGTGCTGGCCATGACGAGATAGTCGCCCGCCACCTCCAGGTTCATTTCGTGCTGCGCCTCAAGCAGGTCTAGATACTGGCTGGTGAGCGAGGCCATATGGATATCGAAGATGTTCATCTTCTGCTCGCGGATCAGGTGCAGAAGCACATCCAGCGGGCCCTCGAAGGCATCCAGCCGCACAGGCGGCAGCGCGTCCCGTCCCGGCGGCGTCTCAGGCAGGGGCGGCACGGCGTTTGTCTCCAGCACGGCGCTCATACGCGGTAGCCCATTTTCAGCGAGCGGCGCACCTTATCCATGGTGCGGCCGGCAACGGTTCTGGCCCGCTCATTGCCGGCGCGGACGATGTCACGCACATCATCCATGCGCGATTCGATATCGGCGCGGCGGGCGCGGATGGGCTGCAACTCCTCTTCCATGTGCTTGAGCAATACCTGCTTGCAGTCCAGGCAACCAATGCCCGCCGAGGTGCAGCCCTCGCGCACCCAGGCATGCTCCTCTTCGCTCGAGTAAACTTTATGAAAGTCCCACACCGGGCATTTTTCCGGTGTGCCAGGGTCATCCCGTTTCACGCGCGCCGGATCGGTTGGCATGGTCCTGACCTTCTTCTCGGTGACCTTCCAGTCTTCGGACAGTTCGATGGTGTTGTTGTAAGACTTGCTCATTTTGCGCCCGTCCAGGCCCGGCAATTTGGCCGCCGGCATGAGCACGGATTCCGGTTCCGGGAATAATGGCTGGTCCGGCTTGCGGTACAAATGATTAAAGCGGCGGGCGACCTCGCGCGTCAGCTCCACATGTGGCACCTGATCCTCGCCGACTGGCACGGCATTGGCCTGGTAGATAAGGATGTCGGCGGCCTGCAACAGCGGATAGCCGAGAAAGCCATAGGTGCCGAGATCCTTTTCGCGCAGCTGCTCGATCTGGTCCTTGTAGGTAGGCACGCGCTCCAGCCAGGGTAGCGGCGTGATAAAGGAGAACAGCAGGTGCAACTCGGCATGCTCGGGCACCTCGGACTGGATGAACAGCACCGCCTTATTGGGATCGATGCCCACGGCCAGCCAGTCGACGAGCATGTCCCAGATGGTGGCCTTGACGATCTCGGGGTTGGCGTAATCGGTGGTCAACGCATGCCAGTCGGCGGCGAAGAAGAAGCAGTCATGCTTTTCCTGCAGCTTGAGCCAGTTTTCCAGCACGCCCTTGAAATGGCCCAGGTGCAGCTTGCCCGTTGGCCGCATGCCGGACAGCACGCGCATGTTTGCTTTGGCGTCGCCCAATGTGGATTTCCCCCGAGGTAGAAGTAGGCGCGATGATGGCACGGCTTATGGTGAAAGCAAAGGCGCGCGGCCGCCATTGACGAAAGCCGGCTAGCACCTAAAATGCACGCCTCTGTTAAAGTAGACTCCAGCTTTTTCAGAGCCTTACTAAGGCGCTTTAGCTCAGCTGGTTAGAGCAGCGGAATCATAATCCGCGTGTCCGGGGTTCGAGTCCCTGAAGCGCCACCATATAAAACAAGGGCTTACACGAATGTGTAGGCCCTTTTTCTTTTCCATTGTCCACTAATTGTCCACTATGACAGCACAAGAGGCGATAGATTCAGCTCCCGATTGTGTCTCCGGAGGTACCCAAGGTATTGCAAAGAAATTGGTACTATGAAGCTCTACAAGTGTGAATGAGTGAATGTCTGCTTTCGGCCATAAGTGGACATTTATAACTCAAAATTATGATCTTTTATAATCTTCTCCATTAACCAGTTTGAAACTAGCTGAGGCAAAAGATTTGGAGATAAAATGGTGGGGCTCCAGGGGTTTCTATAGCGCTTCACTGGACAACTATTCCGCTAATCTCCAGCCTTACCACGAAATAAAAACCGAACCACATTTGGAGTTACCTATGCTGGACAAAGTAGAGGCTGCTGTAGAGGGGTCTATTTTTAATAGCCGATGGCTATTGGCGCCTTTTTATCTCGGCTTGGTTATTAGCATTGCGCTGCTGTTGATAAAATTTATCCAGGAATTAGCACATTTAATGCCCCTGGTCCACGGCCTTTCCCACGGCGAAGTTGTTGTTGAAATTCTGACTTTGGTTGATATGACGCTGGTTGCAAGTTTGTTGCTGATGGTCATTTTTAGCGGCTACGAAATTTTTGTTTCAAAAATTGATGTGGCTAGCCATAAAGATAAACCTGATTGGATGGGAACCGTAGACTTCAGCGGATTAAAGTTAAAGGTAATTAGCGCGATTGTTGCAATCTCAGCCATCGAACTTTTAAAGGTGTTTGTGAATATGCCTGCTGATCTATCTGAAGAGGATGTGAATACACTGAAATGGAAAGTGATTGTCCATATGGCCTTTGTTATATCAGGGGTTCTTTTTGCATTAACGGATCGCATCGCATCGCATAGCCATAGTATAAAGAAGTGAACGCTGTATACCCGAATCAAGGGTTGTTATAACACCCCTAACCATTTGATTAATAACTTAACTAGAACCGATGATTGGACTCGAGATGCGGTTCTTGGTGGGACATAGGAATACTATGAAATGGTTCCCAGTTTGTAGGTCTTCAACCGAAAGTGGATCAAAGGTCCATTTGGCAAGAGGCACATTCTGATGTGATTATGGTGGTTGATCTCAAATCATACCACCTTCCGTTTTAGGCTTTCCCTCCTTCTCCGCATCATTGTTTGCCGCTTGATCTCAGCCCTTCGGCCCAGAATTTCCTGGTCCCTGCCAATGTCCGGTTTGGGTCGTATGCAGACCTTGCCCTAGTGTCCAGTTGCGGCCAAAAGTAGACATGTGGTTATGTGTGCCCACATACTAAACCAAGATCAGAAATTGCATCTTCTACACTTACTTGCTGATACTCTGCTAAAGATACATATTGCGTCTGATTGTCTGGAAGCTTTCTATATGCCCCCCCATCCGACACATACCGAACAGCAAGAACAAGTGTCCTGTTGCTTTCGTAATTTACCCAGTGCAGCAACATTTGGTGGATAAAAGCGGGAGGTTTCCTGGTGCCATCTCCAAAAGATTGCCATTCCACCTCACGAAAACAAGGAACCCAGGGTTCCTTCACTTGCTTAATGTAAAATTCAACAACCGCATTGTTTGGGTATTCTGCTTCTACCAAAAACGAGACTTGATGGGTTATTCTTTGTTCGTCACTATATTCTTGTACTTTCTCAGCCTCCGGATATGTTGTAAATTCTGACCATTGTTGTGCGTCTCCAGAAGAGCACCCCAAGATCAGCAATGGTAAGAGATAATTCAACTTGATTAGATTTGGCATCTGCACCTTATTTTCTTACCACTTCTCATTGACCATATATTAGTTCTTATTTCCTCATTTCGTAGTTAGGGAAACTACGTACATAGCATTAGGTGAATGTCCGGTTTGGGTCGTAAGCGGTCATTCGCTTAACGGTGCTTGTAGAGCAATCTGTACTTGGAGAATCTGAAAAATATTTTCAGGGGATGCAAAAAATTTCGGGAGGGGTGTACCCGATTATAGGTTCCCGCCAGTCAAGTCCCCGCCTGCCGTTTTTTCTCCTGTGGCAAAAAAAGGTGCTTGGTGAAGTTTAGTGAGTTCTGGTAGCTAGCAACGCCGCATATCGATAGGCACAAAACTTTCCAAGGTTGTTGCGGAAAACGGGTGTGGGTGTGTGGATGTGGGACATCCATGAACACCGCCTTTCCCTATAATCCTTTAACTCCCAACGCTTCACCCCCTACAAACAACATGTCCTGAAAGGGACAATTTTATCTAGTGCCAACCTTCCAGGGAATATAGGCGTCACAAGGATAATTCGGAGTTGATACATCAAGCAGTTTCATCTACAGGTGGTTTCACCAAAAACCTATACCCAGCAAGGCATCAAGCCGCATTGCGCGATGTTGCAGCATCTACAGTTTTCGCTTCCCAGATGTGGGGAGGGGAAGTAAGGAATACCACTCCCTGAGATCGATTTAACGGGGCACCCCATCTATTTGGTCTACTTTAGGCTAACGGTGAGGCGAGAGAGACAAAGCAATTTGAGGGGTTTCCGTAAATATAAAAAGTTGGTGAAACCCGACCTGTTGCCCTTATCGTGCCCTTACAGATAAAAATGACCACCTGTCGCTAGGTGGCCAGTTATATTTGTTATATATATTACAATCAGTTAGATGGTGGGCGATAGTGGGATCGAACCACTGACCCCTGCCGTGTGAAGGCAGTGCTCTCCCGCTGAGCTAATCGCCCGGGAATTGCTTGAACGGCTTCAGGCTCATGCCCTCGCCGCGCCACCCTTGTAGGCGGTCGCGAGTTGTACCAAAGCAGCATGGCGGGGTCAATTGCCACTTCCTTGTCTGGCGCGCATCAGGGTGGTCAGCATGGAGTTGACCGGCGCTTCCTGCCCGAGTCGCGCCGCCTCGCTGCCAATAAATCCGTTGAGATGAGCGATTTCGGTGGGCCGGCCCTGTTCCAGATCCTGCCACATGCTCGTCTTCACCGGGCCGCAGCTAAGGGTGTCCTTTATCGCTTGCTCAATATCCTTCCTTTCCAATATCACGCCGTGCGCCGCCGCGACTGGAAGCATTTCGTTCATGGCGGCTGTCGCCAGGCGGCAACAGTCGTTGTGCTCGGCGATATCGGCGGCAAAACGGCAGGTGAGAGCGGTGATGGCGTTAAAACCGCAGTTCCATAACATTTTGCGCCACAGTTGTTGGCGGATGTCGTCCACCAAACGTACGCCGATGCCGCAGTGGGTCAAAGCCTGCACGAATTCGGGCAGCATCTGGCCGCCAGGTCCTTCGCGCCATGGGCCGAAGCACAATCGGCCGGCGGCGGAGTGGATGACATAACCGGGTTCCTCGATGCGCGCGCCAATGAATGCAATGCCAGCGGCGATGGCGTGATCGGGGAAGAAATCTGATAGCAATGAAGGCGCTTCGACTCCATTTTGCAGGCTGATCAATAAGGCATGATCCCGGATGTGAGGTCTGGCGTCAGCCAACAGGTTCGCCAGGCCGGTCATTTTGCAGCTGAACAACACGATGTCGGCCTGCCGCAGGCAGGAGGGGTTGTCATGCGCATCGACCGCGACGGTTTGCTCCTTTTCCATGCTGACATGCCGTAGCCCCGATTCTTTCATTGCCCGAAAGTGAGCGCCGCGTGCCAGCAGCGAGACTTGCATGCCGCCAAGCTGCATCAGGCTGGCGTAGTGGCTGCCAACCGCTCCTGCTCCGGCCACGGTTACGTGCATGATGGTTGCCTCCCTTGCTGAGCCTGGTTTATCGGCTAACATGCGTTGACGGCCCGCCCGGGCCGAGCCGAAGTCTCAGGAGTCAGCATGCCCAAGGATACTGTGCGCGAGGATGCGCTCAACTACCACCGCTTTCCCAAGCCGGGAAAAATCAGTATCCGCTCATCGAAATCATGCCTGACGCAGCGCGATCTTTCCCTCGCCTATACGCCAGGCGTCGCCGCACCATGCCTGGAAATCGCCGAAAATCCGGAGATGGCGGCTGAATACACCTCGCGGGCCAATCTGGTCGGCGTTGTCACCAACGGCACGGCCGTGCTTGGACTGGGCGATATAGGCCCGCTGGCCGGCAAGCCGGTGATGGAGGGCAAGGCGGTGCTGTTCAAGCGCTTTGCTGATATTGACGTATTCGACATCGAGATTGCCGAGACCGATCCCATGGCTTTCGTCGACACCGTGGCGCGGCTGGAACCGACGTTTGGCGGCATTAATCTCGAGGACATCAAGGCACCGGAGTGCTTTATCATCGAACAGGAACTGAAAAAGCGCGTCGATATTCCCGTGTTGCACGATGATCAGCATGGCACGGCCGTCATTCTGGCTGCTGGCATGATCAACGCCCTCTACTTGCAAGGCAAGCACATTGAAGACGTGCAAATCGTTTGCAATGGCGCGGGCGCGGCCGGGTTCGCCTGTATGCGTCTTTTGGAGCAACTCGGCGCGCGGCGTGAAAATATTCTATTTCTCGACAGCAAGGGCGTGATTCATCCGGGCAGGGGAGAGTTACCGGCCCACAAGTCGCACTACGCCAGCGCTCGTCCGGAGCGTAGCCTTGCGGAAGCGATGAGCGGAGCCGATGTCTTCGTCGGTCTGTCCGCACCCGACGTGCTGACGCCGGAGATGATTAGGTCGATGAATGAGCGGCCCATTGTGTTTGCCATGGCCAATCCCGATCCTGAAATTGCTTATGATCTGGCGATGGCGGCGCGCGATGATCTGATCATGGCTACCGGCCGTTCGGATCATCCCAACCAGGTCAACAATGTCCTTGGCTTTCCCTTCCTGTTTCGTGGTGCGCTGGATGTCTGTGCCACCACCTTTAACGAGGAGATGAAGGTGGCTGCCGTTCATGCCCTGGCCGAGCTGGCGCGCGAGGAAGTCCCTGATGCCGTGCTCCGCGCTTATGGCGGCGAGCGATTACGCTTTGGTCCCGGCTACATTCTTCCCAAGCCGTTTGATCCAAGGCTGATCGAAGTGGTGCCGGTGGCCGTGGCGGAAGCGGCGATGGCGACCGGCGTGGCGAAGAAGCCGATCGAGGACAAAAATGCATATGTCCAGTCCCTGTCCGGCCGTATCGACAATTCGCGCATGTTCATGCGCTGGATCATGGAAAAAGCCAAGCGTAATCCCTTGCGTATGGTGCTGACTGAGGGCGAAGACGCATCCATCATGCACGCAGCCCACGTGATGCTAGATCAGGGCATAGCCCATCCGACATTGATCGGCTCGGAGAGCATGATTCGAAGCCAGGCCAAAGAGATGCGGTTGTCTCTCGATGGCGTCGACATCATCGATCCGAAAACCAGCGATCCCCGCATATGCGAGCTTGCCGAGGCTTATTACGAAGAGCGCCAGCGCCGGGGGGTGTTGCGTCACGATGCCGAACAGGACCTGCGCAATGACCCAAATGTGCTCAGCGCCATGATGGTCAAGCAGGGCCTGGCTGATGGGATGTTGTCTGGCCGCACGGCTCATTATCCCAATGTGCTGCGGCCAGTGCTCAAGGTTCTGGGCCATGACGAGGCCGGTCGGCGTTACCCTGTGTTCGGCCTTTATCTACTGGTGATGGAAAGCGGCATGTACTTTTTCGCCGACACCTCGGTCAACGTCGATATGACGCCTGAGCAATTGGCGGAGCTGACGATTCTCGCGGCCGATACGGCGCAATCGCTTGGTTTCGAGCCAAAAGTGGCGATGCTGTCGTTTTCTAATTTTGGCAGCGTAGATCATGCCGAGACGCGCAAGGTGGCCGAGGCCACACGACTGGTGCACGAGCGCCAGCCAGATTTGATTGCCGATGGTGAAATGCAGGCGGATACTGCCGTCAACGCTGATTTGCTGGCGTTATATCCTTTCAGCCGTCTGAAAGGTCCGGCCAATGTGCTCATCTTTCCCACCATGCAGGCCGGCAATATTGCCTACAAACTGCTGCGCGACCTGGGCGGCGGCACGGCCATCGGACCCATCCTGCTGGGCCTGCCCAAGCAGGCGCACGTGCTGCAAACGGGAGCCAGCGTGGATGATATTGTCAATATCGCCGCTATTTCAGCGGCGCGAGCGATTGAGGGAGAATAAAGATCGTTCTGAAGGGCTAAAGGCAGGGCTTCTGCCAAGCGCGACTCACGATGAACATGCGCAAATGCCGCAACCAGCTGCCGCTCAATTTGTAGAAGCCGACTCAGGTTTGGCTGAAGGATCAGGCGCGGGGGAGGAAGGGCCTGGGATCAAGATAGCGTCCGTTGCGCAGCACTTCGTAGTGCAGGTGCGGGCCGGTTGAACGGCCGCTTGAACCGATGGTGCCAACAATCTCATTTTCTTCAACCTGTTGGCCACGGCCCACCTTAACCGCCGACAAATGTCCATAGCGCGTCAAATAGCCATGCCCATGGGCTACCTCGACCACGAAACCGAAGTCTTTCTGCTTGCCGGCAAAGACGACGATGCCCTTGCTTGATGCCATGACTGGCGCATCAAAACGGTTGGCAATGTCAACGCCGCGGTGTTGCGCCAGCTCACCTGTGAAGGGATCCGTGCGCATGCCAAAATTGGAACTGACCCAGCCGCCCTCGGTTGGCCAGCCATGCGGCCGAGCGGCCTTTTTGCTGCGTTGCTGCTGCATTACAAAATCAATCGTGGCCAGTTGGGCGTCAAGCAGCCCAAGGTGCTCATCGATGTTTTCCAGACCCAGGTCAAGGCTTGAGATGCCCATCTCCTGACCCTGCACCAGTCTGGGGCCGCCAAATGCGGGTTGCGGTTTGAAGTCAAACTGACTTTCGTCAAGCTTGGCTACCTCCACCAGGCGAGAGCCTACTGCATCCAGGCGCGACAGTTTCGCCTGTAGCTGGCCGACGTTGCGCGCCAGCACGGCAAGTTGCTGCCTGTCGTGCTTGATTTGTTCACGTAAACGGGATGTTTCCTCTTGATATTGATGCTCTACATCAAGGAGATGTTGCTCGGTAACTGTGAGCTGATTCTCCGTGCCGGCAACATTGAGAACGCCCCATGCGCCCCAGGCAGCAACGGCCAACAAGCTAGTCAGCACAATGGCTGCGAATGATAATGAAGTGGTAGAAACGCTCAGATTGCGGACTTTGCCGGCCTCAGGCACCAGCATGACGGAAATCTTACTCATGTTTGCTGCGCTCCCACGATGGGACGCTTGCTAATGGCTTTCGTTCGCCAAGTCAACAATGTGACCATGCTTATCATTCGCTTCAATCTGGGCCCCTAAACTTATGTTTATGAACACTTAATGTTCAAAAACGCCTATCTGATGTGTGAGTGTATATTCTCCTAGGCTTTTATCGGCTGTGATCAAGCTCACCATTAACTTTTCGGGCTTCTACCTAGAGTGCTGATGTTATGTTGACAGAAGGGTTTCACGTTGACGCAGGGAGCAGCTCATATCAGGCTGCTTTGATGACCCTGCGGATATCGCGTAGCGCCGTGCAACTGATGTTACGGCATGCTCTGGAGAACCAATCCGCGCCTGTTTGTGGCCTGTTGGCCGGTAGCAGCAAGCACCTGGAGCATGCGCAGCCCCTTGCTTGCACAGCGCTTTCCAATGGCAACTGCCGTCTCGACCCTTTTGAATTGCGGCAGATTCTGGCCGACTGGCGGCGGCGGGGGCTTGTATGCGAGGGGGTGTATTTTACCGGTCAGTCGCCTCTTGATGAGGGCATGCTCAATGAGTTGAGCGGAGTACCGCTGGATCGGCTATGGCGGGTAATGATCGACATGGACACCAAGGGCCGCCTGGACATGCATGCTTTCCGCGGTAATGACGAGGAGGCGCCTATGCTGCTGTGTGAAGAAGGTGAAACGCAAGGATTGTACCCTGCAAGGGCTTGCGATTAGGATAACGAAATGCGTATTTGTCATGTTGGTCTGAATCACCGCACCGCGCCCGTGGATCTGCGCGAGCGAGCAGCCGTGGATGGCGGCGAGATCGCCGACATTCTCGTTAAACTGATGAGTAAGAAGTCCGTGCGTGAGGTCGCCCTGCTCTCCACATGCAACCGGGTCGAGTTCACCCTGGTTACGCACGATCCCGACGCCGCCATCGCCGAGGTGCATGAATGGTTTGTTGGACGCACTGGTCATGAGCTTGAATCGATCACCAAACATTTGTATTCCTACACCACCGACGATGCCGTGCGTCACCTTTTCGCCGTGGCCTCCGGCCTGGATTCGCTGGTGTTGGGCGAACCGCAGATCCTGGGACAGGTAAAGGGCGCCTATGAGCATGCCCTGACGGCGGGAACGGCAGGCCACGTATTGCACCGCCTGTATCAGGCGACCTTCTCGGCCGCCAAGCTCGCCCGCAGCGAAACGGCGATCGGCAAGCAATCGGTAAACGTGTCATCCTGCGCCGTCGAACTGGCCAAGCGCATTTTCGGCGATCTTACTGGCAAGGCCGTCATGCTCATCGGCGCCGGCGAAATGGCCGAGCTGGCGGCGACGCATTTGCGCGCCAATGGCGTGAAGGACATTCTGGTGGCCAACCGTACGTTAGCCAGGGCGGAGAAGCTGGCCGAGGAGTTCAGCGGCCACGCCCTGACGCTGGACCAGCTTGGTGATTACCTCGATGCCACCGACATCGTCGTTTCCAGCACCGGGGCCACGACCTATGTGCTCCTGCCCGACGTGGTGAAGGCGGCCACGGCCAAACGCTCCGGCCAGCCCATGTTTTTAGTGGACATTGCCGTGCCGCGCGACATCGACCCGCGCGTCGGCGATCTGGATGGCATCTACCTGTATGACATCGATGATTTGCAGCAGGTGGTTGAGGGCAACAAGGAAAACCGGCAACAGGAGGCGGAACAGGCGCGGTTGTTGTTAGTGACTGAAGAGGCGGCTTTCCTTAAATGGCTGAAGTCGCTCGAGTCGGTGCCGTTGATTCGCAGCATTCAGGACCAGGCCGAAGCCATGCGCCGGGATGAGTTGCTCAAGGCCCGTCGCTACCTGAAGGGATTCAATGACGAGCAATTGCTGGCGGTGGAGCGCGTGAGCCGGTCGATGATGAAACGTTTTCTGCACCCTTCGCTGAAGACCCTTAAGACCTTGCCCGACGATATGGAAGGCGACCTGCTCATGGGCGCGGCGCGGCGTCTGTTTGGCATCGAGAATGCCGACGAACGGAGCAGCCGTAGTGATGCCGATGAACACACGTCTGGATAGGCTGATTGCGCGCCGGGAAGAACTCACAGCCTTACTCGCCGACCCCGACGTTACCCGCAATATCGATCAATACGCCAACTACAGCCGCGAATACACCGAACTGGAGCCGTTGGCCAGGGCGGCAGAGCAGCTCAAGTCCCTACAGCAACAAATGAGCGATAATCAGGCCCTGGTTGCCGATGATTCCTGTGACGCCGATCTCAGGGAGATGGCCGAGGAGGAGCTGAAGGATCTGGCCGCGCGCGAAGAGGCGCTTCAGCAGGGGCTTAAACGGCTTCTTATTCCCACAGACCCCAACGATCAGCGCAACGTTATCATTGAGGTGCGGGCCGGAACCGGCGGCGATGAGGCTGCCCTGTTTGCCGCTGATTTATTCCGTATGTATGGCCGCTATGCCGAGCAACACAAATACAAAGTTGAAATTCTGTCATCCAACGAAATTGGTATTGGTGGCTATAAGGAAGTCATTGCCCAGATCAAGGGCGTCGGCGCGTTCTCCCGCTTCAAGTTTGAATCCGGCGTACACCGCGTTCAGCGCGTACCGGAAACCGAGTCGGGCGGGCGCATCCATACCTCGGCCTGCACCGTGGCGGTGCTGCCGGAGGCCGATGCCGTGGAGGTGAATATCAGTCCGGAGGATTTGCGCATCGACGTGTTCCGCGCCTCCGGCCCAGGCGGGCAGAGCGTGAACACGACCGACTCCGCCGTGCGCATCACGCATCTTCCATCCGGCATTGTCGTGTCCTGCCAGGATGAAAAAAGCCAGCACAAGAACAAAGCCAAGGGCATGAAGGTGTTGCAGGCCAGATTGTTTGATGCGGCGAGACACGAGGCCGATCAAGAGCGCGCCGACGTTCGCCGCGGCATGGTGGGCAGCGGCGATCGCTCAGAGCGGATACGCACCTACAACTTCCCGCAGGGCCGGGTAACCGATCATCGGATCAATCTGACGCTGTACAAGCTTGAGGCTGTGCTGGCGGGCGATCTCGATGAACTGGTCGATGCGCTTCTCTCCCATCACCAGGCAGAGCTACTCACCGCTGAAGCAGCATGATCGCTCGCGAGGCCCTCAGCCGGGCCACGCTGGCGCTTCAAGAGGCGGGATGCGACACCCCCAGGCTGGATGCCGATGTTCTCCTGTGTTGGACCTGGCGCAAATCATCCGCCGAAATCATCATCGCCCTGGATGAAGAGCTTCCCGCCAGCGCCGCGAAGGCTTATGTCAAGGCCGTGGCTAAGCGTGCGGCGCGCAAGCCACTTGCCTACATCACCGGGGAAAAGGAATTCTGGTCGCTGTGTTTCCAGGTGACACCGGATGTGTTGATCCCGAGGCCGGAAACCGAGCATCTCATCGAGACGGTCATAGAGTATTTTCCAGACAGACTGGAGACGCACCGCTTTTGTGACATCGGCACCGGCTCGGGTTGCATTGCCGTCGCATTGGCAACGGAATATCCGAGCAGCAGGGTGATTGCCACGGATGTTTCGGAGCAGGCGCTACTCATCGCCGAGGATAATGCCCTGCGCCATGGCGCGGCCAATCGCATCATGTTCCGCCGGGGAGATATGTTTGACGCCCTGCGGGCCGGAGATGGCCCCTTTGACGCCGTGGTCTCCAATCCGCCCTACGTCAGCCTTGCCGAGATGGATGCGCTGGAGCCGGAACTTGACTATGAGCCGAGGGCGGCGCTTACCGACGAAGCCGACGGCAATCGCTATCTCCAACACCTGCTTGATGGATCAACCCAATGGCTCATGCCGGGGGGGCTGCTGATGATGGAAACCGGACTCGTGGGACTGCCCGCCGGCAACGCCAGCATCAAACAAGTTCAAGCCGTTTCCGACCTGGCCGGCCACCAGCGCATTGGCGTGTATCGATCGGAGTTTTAGAGGCCGCCAACACGATTTATTGTATGTGCGAAGCGAACATTTCTGCTTCTCGGCAATGCATTTTGAGTGTAATACCTCCGAGGTCCATCACTGAGAAGCAGCGGGGCTTAGAACAGCGCAGTCCTTCCTTCTTGGCTACAAGAAATTGATTAAGTCAGAGCGCTTTGGCGATGGTCTTGGCAATTGCGGCGTAACCAGCGGCATTGGGGTGATCGTCATCGGAAGGCGAGTAGGGGCGCATTCCCTGCGAAAGGCTTCCTTTCAGGCTCGGGAGTGTCACCATGACTTGCGTTGCATTTCTGGACAATCCTGCCCGAGCGCGGCCTTGTGACAATGCTTTTAATGTGGGTTACAGTGCTCGCGCCTCAGTGGGGAAAGATATATGTTGCATGAATACAGAAGGCTAATAACTTGAATATATTAGGTATATCAGCATATTACCATGACAGTGCGGCGGCGCTGGTCTGCGATGGTGATATCGCCGCGGCGGCGCAGGAAGAGCGTTTTACGCGCAAGAAGCATGATGCGGGATTTCCCGCCAAGGCGATAGAGTATTGCCTGTCCGAGGCCGGCATTACCCTGAGTGATATCGATCATGTCATTTTTTATGACAAGCCGCTGGTGAAGTTCGAGCGTCTGCTGGAAACCTATCTTTCCTATGCTCCACATGGCTTCCGCTCCTTTTTGTCCGCCATGCCGGTATGGCTTAAAGAGAAGTTGTATCTAAAATCTGTATTGCGCAAGGAATTGAGCGCGCTGGCTGGATGCAAGGCCTCTGAGCTGCCGGCCCTGATGTTTAATGATCACCACCGCTCACATGCGGCCTCGGCCTTCTTCCCCAGCCCTTTCGAGAAGGCGGTGGTTATGTGCCTGGATGGCGTCGGCGAATGGGCTACCTCTTCGGTGTGGGTTGGCGACAGCAACACGCTCACGCCGCAATGGGAGATTGATTTTCCGCACTCCCTGGGGCTTCTTTATTCGGCATTTACGTATTACACGGGCTTCAGGGTGAATTCGGGCGAATACAAGCTGATGGGTCTGGCACCCTACGGAGAACCCAAATACGTCGATCTGATCCTCGATAACCTTCTCGATCTGAAGGATGACGGCACCTTCCATCTGGATATGGATTACTTCAACTATGCCACCGGCCTGACCATGACCAATGACAAGTTCGCTGCTTTGTTTGGCGCACCAGCGCGCAAGCCTGAATCAGAAATTACGCAGAGAGAGATGGATATCGCTCGTTCCATCCAGGTGGTGACCGAGGAAACCGTGCTGCGGCTGGCCCGAACCGTGCATACCGAGTTGCAAATAGACAACCTCTGCCTGGCCGGAGGCGTGGCGCTCAATTGCGTGGCCAATGGCCGCCTGTTGCGTGAAGGTCCGTTCAAGGATGTGTGGATTCAGCCTGCGGCGGGCGATGCAGGCGGTGCGGTGGGCGCGGCCCTGTCCGTATGGCATGAATATTTGCAGAAACCACGCAAAGCGCAGGCTCAGGACAGCATGAAGGGCTCCTATCTGGGGCCGCGCTTTGGCAGTGACGCGATCAGAAAAAGCATGGATGCGGCCGGCGCGGTGTATGCCGAGCTGAGCGAGGGTGAACTGATGCCACGGCTGGCGGAGATTCTCGATGACGGCAATGTCGTTGGCTGGATGCAGGGGCGCATGGAGTTTGGCCCACGTGCGCTGGGTGGGCGCTCGATCATCGGAGACCCGCGTAATCAGAAGATGCAGTCGGTGATGAATCTGAAGATCAAGTACCGCGAATCGTTTCGCCCATTCGCTCCTTCCGTTCTGGAAGAGAGGATCGGCGACTACTTTGAGCAGACGCATATCAGCCCCTATATGCTCTTGGTCGCACCCGTGAAGGAGGAGCTGCGCACCGCGATGAGCGAAGAGCAGGAGCAGCTATTCGGGGTTGAAAAGCTCAAAGTGCCGCGCTCGAGCCTGCCCGCTATCACGCATGTGGATTATTCGGCCCGAATCCAGACCGTGGGCAAGCATAATAATCCGCGCTACTACAAGCTATTGAAGGCGTTCGAAGATAGAACCGGGTGCCCCGTGCTGGTGAATACGTCGTTTAATGTGCGAGGCGAGCCCATCGTCTGCACGCCCGAAGATGCATACCGCTGTTTCATGCGCACGGAAATGGACTATCTTGTGGTAGAGAATTTCCTCCTGGCCAAGACCGACCAGCCGGAGTGGGAAAAGGACGAATCCTGGATGCAAGAATTCGAGCTGGATTAGGAGAGGTTGGCGATGATGCACGACATTCCTGAGTTAGATGCCAAGGGTTTGCGGCAGTTCGGTTTGATGCTGGCCGGTTTCATTGCTGGCATCTTTGGTCTGCTGCTACCCTGGGTATGGGGCTTTGCGTTGCCGGTGTGGCCGTGGGCTGTCGGTTGCATATTCTTAACCTGGTCACTATTGGCGCCTACCAGCATGCGTCCTGTTTATGTGGGTTGGATGCGAATTGCCCTGCTTATTGGCGGAGTGATCAATCGAGTCCTGCTGGGCGCAGTCTTTTATCTGGTCATTTTTCCTATGGGAATTATCATGCGTATGATGGGTAAGGATCCCATGCGTAGGAAACTGGATGAATCGAAGAAATCTTACCGGGTGCAGACCAAGGACGCTCCCAGGGAACATATGGAGAAGCCTTTCTGATGCTTGAGTTTTTACAGGATTTATGGTCATTCATGCGGGAGAGAAAGAAATTTTGGTTGGCGCCGATTATCATTGTCTTGCTGCTTTTGGGTTTTCTGATCGTATTTGCCCAGGGTTCAGCCGTGGCGCCGTTTATCTATACGCTGTTTTAAGCTGGCGGCGCGCTGTGTTTCGGCGCTGCTGACCCGCCATAGGGGAGAATGGCGGGCGGATAGTACATGCTCTGCTTTGGCTCAGACATTTCATTGCTGGGCCAGAGCGGCGGCGCTCTTGCTGATGTCAGCTCTCATCCTACCAGGATATGCAACCGCGGATGTTAAGGAAGACTTCATTAAGGCTGCCCGCAAAGGCAAACTGGAAACCGTGCGCACGCTTCTTGAACAGGGCGTCAACCCGAACTATGCAGACGATTTTGGCGCTACACCTCTGCTCACAGCAGTAAAGAATGGCCACCTGGAGGTGGTGCGGCTTCTCCTCATTCACGACGCGTTACCAAATACCAAATCAAGAGGTTGGAGGGCCCTGCCCCTAGCGGCTTCCATCGGGCATATTGGAATCGCTCAAGCACTCTTGAAACATGGCGCCTGGGTGGATGGCCAAGGTAAGTTCGGCAAAACGCCACTGATGTTTGCTGCTAAAGGGGGGTATGCGGGCATTGTCGATTTATTGCTCATGAAAGGGGCGAACTCGAAAGCAGTTGACAATTCAGGGTTTACGGTGCTCATGTACGCGGCGGGCCAAGGCAATATAAGCATCATTGACGCCTTGTTGAAGCGTGGCGCAGAGATTCAGATCACTACGAAATCCGGCGATACAGCCCTGATGGTCTCGGCTGAGGGAGGCCATGCTGAAGCGGTTGAGCTTCTCTTGACCAAAGGTGCGCGAGTGAACTTGCAGCAGGAAAGTGGTATGAGCCCATTGGCCATGGGCGCGCTTAATGGAAATATCGATGTGGTAAGGATTCTGCTCGATTTTGGCGCGCAGGCGAACCTGGCCGACCATGTTGGACAGACGCCATTAATGTATGCAGCTGGAAGCGGTCATGCGACCGTTGTGGACAAGCTTTTGCAAAGTGGCGCCAATCCCAATGAAAGAAACATGGAGGACAATTCAGCACTAATTTTTGCCAGCGCCGGAGGCTATTCGGAGGTGGCGCATGCACTGATAGAGGCGGGAGCTGACCCTTCATCGAGGAATGCAGAAGGCCTGACCGCGCTGATTGTCGCAGCGGAGAGAGGCTATGTAGAACTTGTCGAATTGTTATTGAGCGCTGGTGTTGATCCTAATATCCGTGACAAGGGAGGGGACACGGCCCTTTTAGCTGCTGTCAACGCTGGCCGCGACAAGGTGGTCAAGACCTTACTAGAGCATAAGGCCGATGCCAATGTCAAGTCACATAAGGGGTATTCCGCCCTTATGCGGGCAGCCGGGGGGGGGCATGCGGATGTAGTGAGGTTGCTGCTGACCCACGGTGTGGATGTAAGCGCGAAACACCGGAAAGGCAGGTCTGCATTGATGGAAGCCGTCTTAAATACACACCCCAGAACTGCGCAGTTGTTGCTAGATGCGGGGGCTGATGTCAATACGCGTGATGACGACGGCTGGGTTCCTCTAATGGTTTCTTCCTACAGAGGAGAGAATGAAATGGTTAAGTTGTTATTGAACAATGGTGCTGACGTCAATGTCAGAAACACTTCGAAGCATGGTTATGGCATGACGCCTCTGGTTTATGCCGTTCGGGAAGGCAAGGTCTTTGTGGCCCAGCAATTGCTCGATCATGGGGCAGACCCAAACGTCAGGGTTGGGGAAGGCAAGAGTAGTTGGACGCCGTTGGATGTGGCCAAGCAAAAGAGCTATCTTACCATTGTGGATTTACTCAAAAAAGCCGGCGCGAAAAGGTAACCTGACGCATCCAGGCAGGTTGAAAACTACACCCCTTGCTCTCTATCAATCGTTAATTCGTAGTTGCCGGAAAATACCAATACAACCGAGCCTTCAAGAATCAAATCATGGATCGAGCCGGAAACCCACGCCTCGCCGCCTGGCATATGAATGGTTTGCGTGCGCGTATGGCCCTCCAGATGCCAGATGGCGGCGGCTACAGCGCAGGCGCCCGTGCCGCATGCCGGGGTGTGGCCGCTGCCGCGCTCGATGATGTCGATGTAAACATTGTCCCCGATCCGGCCGCTGACGATCTCGACATTGCGCTCCTTTGGGAAGCTCTCGGTGGCGGCGAAAAATACGCTATGCGGGTTACCCATCTCAACATCGACATGGCCCTCGGTGCGCGCTGTGATGCTGGCTTCTCCCATATGCACGCGCACCCCGCGCTCACTTTTTTCGGCCCGCACTATGCGGTCATTCAAGCCGATGTTGGCCGAGGCAGCATTCTTATCCTCAAGCAAGATATGTCCGACACAGCGCAGGCCATTGCCGCAGTTTTCCGCCTCGCTGCCATCATTGTTGAAGATGCGCAGGCGTGCATCGCTCTTGTCATCAGCCGTCAATACCAGCACCTGATCGCAACCGATGCCGTAGCGGCGCTCGGCAACCTTGCGGATGAAGGCGGGATCAAGCTTCGGTAGCGTACAATCGCGGCCATCGAGGATGGCAAAGTCATTGCCCTGGGCCTGCATCTTGAGAAATGGGAGCGTTGGCATGCTAGGCCTCGTGTTCGACGGTGACGTTGGTCGAGATGCCGCCACGCACGTTGAACATGGCCTCAAGCCTTAATTTGCGCGGTGACAGAAGCCGAATCAAATCGTCGGCGATCATATTGGTGACTTTCTCATGAAAATGGCCTTCGTCGCGGAAGCTCCAGATATATTGCTTCAGGGATTTTAATTCCACGCACTGCTGATCCGGCGTGTAGTCCAGGTTGAGCGTGGCGAAGTCCGGCTGGCCCGTTTTGGGACACAGGCAGGTGAATTCCGGACATTCGATATGAATGACGTAGTCCCGCTCCGGATTGGGATTGGCGAAGGTTTCCATTTGCTTACTGGGTGTTGTCGGCATGGATGCTCAGACCTCGAAATGCTTGATGATTTGCAGATAGATTTGCGACAACGTTTCCAGCTCCCGAACGTCGACCCGCTCGCCGACCTGATGAATGGTGTCATTGGTCAGACCCAGTTCAACCACGGGCACGCCAGCGGTCGATAAAAAGCGGCCGTCGGATGTGCCGCCGCCGGTATCGCGTATCGCCTCCAGTCTGGTGACCTGCTTGATTCCATCGCACACCATATCCAGGAAGGGGCCATCGGTCGTTTTGAAGGCGCTGGCCTCGGAGCGAATGTCGAGTTCTACGCCGGGGTCGTTGCCGCAGGCTTCGCGAATGCGTGCGGCGACGGCGTTAAAATCCAGCGCCGGATTATAGCGGATGTCGGCGAAGGCCGTGCAAATCCCCGGAATTACGTTGCTGGCGCCTTCGCCGCCGAGCAGGCGTGTGAACTGGCATGAGGTGGGAGGAAAGCCCTCGGCCGGTTCGCCCCAGTCGATGGCCATGATGCGAGCCATAACTGGGATCGCATCATGGATAGCGTTGACGGCGTCCTGGGGGTAAGCGGAGTGGCCTTGTTTGCCCGTGAGCGTTAGATGCAGGTGGGCCACGCCGCGGCGGCCGCGACGCACCGTGTCGCCGACTCGCGTGCTTGACGACGGCTCGCCGACAATGACGGCGTCAGGCAATTGATTGCGCGCTTGCAGGTGTTCCACCAGACGCACCGTGCCATCAATCGAATCGCCTTCTTCATCGGATGTGATCAGCAATTGCAATGAAGGCAGCTCCTCACCCGCGGCAACCACGGCTTCTGTCGCCGCCAGCCAGCAGGCGATGGCGGCCTTCATATCCTGTGCGCCACGGCCGTGCAGCGCGCCGTTTTCGACGCATGCCTGGAATGGTGGATGCGGCCAGTTCGCAAGGGGGCCGGGAGGCACCACATCCGTGTGGCCGGCAAACGCGAGGGTGCCTGGCTGATTTCCCTCTCGGGCGTAGATGCTATTGGTCACACTGCCACGATTGACCTGGGTGCGTTTGAAGCCGAGAGGGGAGAGCACCTGCTCCAGGTAATCCTGGCAGCCGCCATCCTCGGGCGTGACCGAGGCCCGGCGGATGAGTTCAATGGCATGGGCGAGGGCGCTTTGTTGCACCAGAGAAGACTAGGGCTTATTGGCGATAATTTCGAGCACGTTGATACAGCCAGACTCCTGCTCAAGATAAAAGGAGGTCAGCTTTCGCGGCCCATGCGCATGACGAAGTCCTCGGTCTGCACGGCATTGGCCAAGGCCTCGTCATACTCGACCATGTCCTCCTCAACCAGCTGCTGAAGATGCTGATCAAAGGACTGGCTGCCATACAGGTTCGTGCCGTCTTCCATGGCCTTGGGGATCTCGCGCCAGCGATCAGAATCGAGAATATAATGCTTGATTACTGAGTTGCGGATCATGATCTCGAGCGCCACAACGCGCCCCTTACCCTGTTTCAGCGGAAGTAGCTTTTGGACGATGATAGCGCGCAGATTTTCAGACAGGCGTTCGCGTATAGCGGCCTGCTCATCAATGCCAAAAGCGGAGACGAGCCGCTGCATCGTGCCAACCGCCGTGGTGGCATGCACGGTGCCAACCACCAGATGCCCGGTTTCCGATGCCATCAACGACAACTGGATCACCTGCCTATCCCTGGCCTCGCCCGCCAGGATGATGTCGGGTGATTCACGCAGGGCGTCGTTCAGGCCCTGGGTGTAATCCATGACGTCGCGGCCAATTTCGCGCTGGGTGACCGTACCTTTAAAAGAGGTCGGATAGCGAAACTCAATGGGATCCTCAAGGGTGACCGCATGCACGGGGCGCTGTTGAATAATGTGGTTCAGTACGGCTGCCATGGTGGTTGATTTTCCCGAACCCGTCGCCCCAGCCACCAGAATCAGGCCGTTGCGGTAGTTGGCGATTTCGCGGATCACGGGCGGCAAGCGCAATTCATCGAAGCTGGGAATTACTTGTGGAATAACACGGGCTACGACGCCCAGGTCGCGGTGCGTGCGCATGATATGGACGCGGAAATGAGCCACGTCTTCCAGGGTGTAATGGAAGTCCAGATTGCAGACTTGCTGGAGGTCTGGCTCAGGGCGCTGGAAACGTGTCAGGTGCTGGGCCATGCCATCCAGCTGTTGCCATGTTTGAGGTTTTACCTTGTCGGGCGAAATGGTGACGATGGCGCCGTGAATGCGCATGCGCACCCGGTCTCCTGTACGGATAATCAGGTCGGAGGCCTTGTTCTTGTGGGCCGCGAGCAATAGATCGTCGATGAGGTGCCAATTGCTCATCAGAGGTTAAAGCCCCCACGGCTACGGCCAACATCCACGGGCCGGCTGCTAGCCAGATCGTTGATATCGGCGCGGTCGCTCGTGCCCTCCAGCTTGGCCATTTTGATACGCAGGCGCAGGTCGTTAGTCGAATCGGCATGCACCATGGCCTCTTCCTCGGTAATCAGGCTCTGGCTCCACAACTCGAAAAGATGCTGGTCGAAGGTCTGCATGCCATAGTTCTTGCCGGCTGCCATGGCCTCCTTGATCTCACCGATTTTGGACTTCATGATCAAATCCGCGATGCGGGGCGTGTTAATCAGAATCTCAACCGCCGGCAGGCGCTTGTTGTTGACGGTTTTTACCAGGCGTTGCGACAGCATGGCGCGCAGGTTCAGGGCGATGTTCAGCGACACCTGCGGATGCATCTCCTTGGGGAAGAAGTTGAGAATGCGCTCCATGGCCTGGTTGGCATTGTTGGCATGCAGGGTGGCCATGCACAGGTGGCCGGTTTCGGCGAAATTCAGGGCATGTTCCATGGTTGCGCGATCCCTGATCTCGCCAATCAGAATAACGTCCGGCGCTTGCCGCAGGGTGTTCTTCAGCGCCGTCATGTAGTCCACGGTGTCGGTGCCAACCTCGCGTTGCGTAACCACCGACTTCTTATGCTCGTGCACATACTCGATGGGGTCCTCAATGGTGATGATATGGCCTGCTTCATTGCTGTTGCGCCAGTCGATCATGGCGGCGAGCGATGTGGACTTACCGCAACCGGTTGCGCCCACGAAGATAATCAGGCCGCGTTTGCTCATGGCAATGTCTTGGAAAATACTCGGTAAATGCAGTTCCTGTACGCTGGGAATGTCCGTCTTGATACGGCGAATCACCATGCCGATGTTGCCACGTTGGCGATGGATGTTGACGCGAAAGCGGCCAATATCGGGATAATTGAGCGCCAGATTCATTTCGCTTTCCTCGGCGAAGGTGGCGCGCTGTTTTTCGCTCATGCAATTGTTGGCCAATTGCTCGCAAGCAATGGCCGTCAGGCCCTGCTGGCCCTTGAGGGGATAGATGACGTTGTTGATGCGGTATGACGGCGGGAGATCGGCGGTGATATAAAGATCGGATGCGTCTTTCTTAATCATCACCATCAACAATTGCTTGATGGATACCCTGCCTTCTGGTTCTGCTGATGCTGACATGCTCAACTCCGTTGTTTCGTCCTATAGTCCTAGATCACGCCGCCGCCGAACAATTGCTTGTTATGGGCCTTCTCCATCGCCGCGTCATTGGTAATCTTGCGCGATTTCACCAGCTGTTGCAGGTGCGAATCCAGCGTCTGCATACCTTCCCGCGAACTGGTCTGGATCACCGACACCATCTGCGGCACCTTGTTTTCTCGAATGAGATTGCGCACGGCTGGAGTGCCCAGCATGATCTCATAGGCCGCTACGCGGCCGGCGCCATCCGTGGTTTTGATCAGGGTCTGTGAGATCACGGCGCGCAACGATTCCGAAAGCATGGCGCGCACCATGTCCTTTTCTGCGGCGGGAAATACGTCGATAATACGGTCGATCGTCTTGGGCGCGGATGAGGTATGCAGCGTGCCAAAGACCATGTGGCCGGTTTCCGCCGCCGTTAGCGCCAGGCGAATGGTTTCCAGATCGCGCAGCTCACCCACCAGGATCACATCCGGATCCTCGCGCAAAGCGCTTTTCAGGGCGTTGGCGAAAGAATGCGTATGCGGCCCCAGTTCGCGCTGGCTGACCAGGCTGTTTTTGGATTTGTGCAAAAACTCGATGGGATCCTCAATGGTCAGCAAATGGCCTTGCTCGGTCTCATTTCGTAGATCGACCATCGCCGCCAGGGTGGTCGATTTGCCCGAGCCGGTCGGACCCGTGACCAGGCAAATACCGCGCGGCGTCATGGCGATATCGCGGAATACCTCCGGGCATTTAAGCTGATCCAGCGTGAATACCTCGGTGGGAATGGTACGGAAGGCGGCGCTCATGCCGCGGTTCTGCCAGAAGGTGTTGACGCGAAAGCGGGCGATATCGCCGAGCGAGAAGGAAAAATCCAGCTCGAGGTGTTCCTCGAAGTTCTTGCGCTGGGTGTTGTTCATGATGTCGTACACCATGGCCTGGACTTCCTGCGCCGTCAGAGGCGGCACCTTGATGCGGGTGATGTCGCCGTGAATGCGGACCATCGGCGGCTCTCCAGCGGAGATGTGAAGGTCTGAGGCATTGTTCTTGACCGTAAATGCCAGCAGCTCGGAAATGTCCATGATTGTCTCCTTCCCCGTGGTGCGAGCCTAGGAACCGCTAGGGTCTCGCGCAAGCCAAAGCTTGAATGTGAGCATGGTCATGTTCACGGCTACCGGCGGAACATGCCTTGCATGCCGTCCGATAAGTGAAGATTGCCGTCGCCGTCCATCCACATCGCTTCGATGTCCTCATTTTCCTCAGCAAGGGCCATGCCATTATTTGGGCCGAGCACGAACAACGCCGTGCTCCAGCCATCCGCCATACTGGCGCGGGATGCCACCACGGTGGCGCTCATCGATTGATCGGCGGGCATGCCCGTGGCTGGATTGAGAATATGATGATATCGCCTTCCATTTAACATGAAGTAACGCTCGTAATCACCTGATGTTACAATGCTTTTATCTCCGTTAACTGGAATCCATCCAATCATGCCATCTGCTTCGCGTGGATGCCTGATACCGATCTTCCAGGGCCGCTTGCCACGCCGGCCAATGACGCGCATATCGCCACCAGCGTTGATAATAGCATCGTTGACACCATGCTCTCGCAGCACGGCGATGCCGCGATCAATGGCGTAGCCCTTGGCGATACCGCCAAAATCAAGTTGGGCTTGTTCATGCCGACGCAACCACTGCTTGCCTTCTTTATCAATCTGGCTGCTGTTGACCCCAGGCAGGGTTTGCTTGATGTCGGCCGGGGAGGGGGGAGAAGCGGGAGGCTTGGGGTTGGAAAATCCCCAGAGCCGGCTCAGGCCGCCGATGGCCGGCGTGAAAGCATCGTTGGATGCACGGGCGATGGCGAGGGAAAGCGTCAAAATCTGGTCTACTTCCTTGGGCAGAGACATGGGAGAATTGACTGGTGCGGTGTTGAAAGCCTTGACCGCATTACGCCGCCTGCCGTGGGTGGTGAAGGCATCTTCGACGCGCTGCATCTCTGCGGCCGCGGCGTCAATTGCAGTCTGTGCCTGCGGGCGGGCGACGCCATGGATGGTGAACTCCACCACCGTACCCATGAGGATGCGCGTTTCGTGCACATCCTCCGGCGCGTTACTGCAGGCGACCAGCGCAAGAAGGACAATGGTCAGCAGGATTCGCAGCATGGATGCATTGTGGCGGCAAGAGTTGGGGCGGCAAGCCCTATCTGGGCTGCGAAAATCAGGTGGTGGCGTGAATAGTGATGGGCATGCGGCGGTTGCCGTAAGCGCCTGAGTAAGGCTCGAAATGGCCGGGGATAGCTTGTCCACACTTGGGGCAACAGCCCTCATCGCTCAGCTTATAAGCGGGAATGTCGTACCAGTCGCGCACAATGAGTTCGCTGTCACAAGCTGGACAGTAGGTGGTCTGACCTGCCTGGTCGTGCACGTTGCCAACATAAACATAGTGCAGGCCGGCGTTCATGGCGATTTGGCGGGCGCGGTTCAGGGTGCCAGGTGGCGTGGCCGGCACATCCATCATCTTCCAATCCGGGTGGAAGGCGGAGAAGTGCAGCGGCACATCGGGCCCCAGTTCCTTATAAACCCACTCAGATAGGGAGGTCAGCTCGGCATCCGAGTCATTGTGATCCGGAATGAGCAGCGTGGTGATCTCGATCCACACATCGGTCTCGCGCTTCAGATAAACCAGAGTGTCGAGCACTGGCTGCAAATGCCCCACGCAGAGTTTGTGGTAGAAGTCATCGCTGAAGGCCTTGAGATCGACATTGACTGCGTCCATATGGGCGAAGAATTCGACTCTGGCTTCAGGGTGAATATAGCCGGCGGACACCGCCACAGTGCGGATACCCAGCGCATGGCATGCCCGTGCCGCGTCCACGGCGTATTCCAGGAATATCACCGGGTCGTTGTAGGTAAAGGCCGCGCTGGTGCAGCCCATGGACTTAGCGGTTTCGGCAATTGCCTGTGGGCTGGCCTCGTCACACAGACGGTCAAATTCGCGTGATTTACTGATGTCCCAGTTCTGGCAAAACTTGCAGGCCAGGTTGCAGCCAGCCGTGCCGAAGGAAAGCACGCTTGAGCCAGGATAAAAATGATTCAGCGGTTTTTTCTCGATAGGGTCGACGCAGAAGCCGGATGAACGCCCGTAGGTGGTGAGCACGATCTGGTCGTCTTCGCACATGCGCACGAAGCACAGGCCGCGCTGGCCCTCATGCAGCTTGCAATCGCGCGGGCAGACATCGCACTGGATGCGTCCGTCGTCCAGTTTGTGCCAATAGCGGCCGGGATGATGTTTGCTGGCCATGCATGACTCCTGGTCTGTTTTAGCTGTCGCCCTCAGCGTATTTTTCCACGTTATATATATAAATTAGCACATCCTCGTGCCAGAAGTCGGCTGGCAGCCCGGCCTTGAGTTTCAGATGGGCCATGAACATGGCGGGATCGGGCAACTGCTCCCATACCTGTGGAAGAAACGTGCTTTTGTGGCTGCCACATTCAAAGATCACACCATCGTGGCCTGGCCTCAGCTGATTCAGGGCGTCGCTTTCAGACGTGAACGCCATGCGGGTCGATGGTGAAAGCAGGGACACCTCTATGCGGATGTCTTCCAGCTCCGCCAGGGACAGGAGCGGGAAGCGCGGATCGTGCAGGGCGGCATGGATGGCGTTGGCATGCACATCCTGTAGCAGGGGACGGCGGGCCTCCAAAGAGCCGATGCAGCCGCGCAACTCGCCATCCTTTTTCAGCGTGACAAAGCAGGCACCTTTTTCCTGCAGCCAGTCCGCCTGTATGGGCGCAGCATCATCTGGCGGCATGCCCAGCGCCTCGGCAATGGCGCTTCTGGCCACTGTGAGGAGAATGCGACCCTTGTCAGCTCTTTCAGTTCGCGTTGCAGCATCGGTTATGTTTCGCATGAGTTTTTTGTTTTTCCAATATCTTAGTGAAAGTATATCAAATGTGGGAATAGGATCGAATTGAAGGATTGAGAGGCTATCTACATTGACGAATATCGTATCGGAGAGAGGCGGGTTCTATTGATTCGACCAAAGGAGTGCGAATATTGCGTAGCTTGGGGAACAGACCGCGTCATGGCATGATGGCCTAAAGTGTGCTTTGCCAGCCAGATAGCTTGCTTGCTTGCTCAAGGATTGCACCCGTTTCTTGGTGAAAAATTTGGCTACCATATGAGGGACGGACCATGATCGCAAACTTCAGGAAACTTTTTCATGCTGGCATTCAGTATGTGAGCACGAAGACCATAGACGATGAGTACATCGCTTGGCTTACGCTTGCCAATGCAGGGATGTTGACCAAGGGAAACGTTTACTCCATGCGGTATGCCATAGAGAATCTACCGTCAACGAACCCAGTGCTTGAGATTGGTAGTTTCTGCGGACTGTCTACCAATGTGATTAGCTATTTGCTCGCGGTCCATAAGAAGGAAAACAAAATAATCAATTGCGATAAGTGGCTATTTGAAGGAGCGGAAGACGGCGGCAATGTTGGCAACAGCCATATCTCACACGATCAATATCGCGAATACGTTAAATCATCGTATATGAGAAATGTTGAGCTTTTTTCCCAACAGAACAAACCTTACACAATAGAAGAAATCTCGGATGATTTTTTCGCACTTTGGCAAAAGAGCGAAGAAGTATGTGACGTTTTCGGCCGAAAGATTGAATTGGGTGGGAAAATCAGTTTCTGCTATATCGATGGCAATCACACTTACGAGTTTGCCAGGAGGGACTTCGATAACGTAGACCAGCATTTGGACTTGGGCGGTTTTATCCTGTTCGATGATTCATCCGACACAAATCCTTGCGGTTTAACGAGGCTTATGAAAGAGGTCAGAAACATGGGGAACTACGAGTTGGTGATGAAGAATCCCAACTACCTCTTCAAGAAGATTGTCTAGCACTTGGCTCAAGCCGTGCACTACGGGCACTCTGGCATTCTAGGTAAAGGCGGCGTAGCCGACGACCTGGGCCTTGTTGCCGACCGTATCACCGGTATAAGGCGGTAAAAGGGGACGCTACCCTTTTTCTATTTGTTTTCAGTGAAGGTGAAGGCGGCGTAGCCGACGACCTGCGTCTTATCGCCCGCCGTATCGCCGGAATTGCGAGAATCAATCAATCGGGCGCGCAGAGGGTGCTTTTTCGCGGCGGCCAGCAGGCCGTTGATCGGCGTGGCGCCACAGGCCTGGTCATGGGCGATGGGCCAGCGCTGGGCGGCGATCTCGTCGGTGGTTTGCCGGTCGATGTCGCGGGCCAGATCATAGGGCAGGTAGTGCGAAAGGTCAGAGCTGATGACGATAACCGTCTCGCTTCCGCCCCACAGCCTGTCCAGTACCTCGGCTACTTCCTCGGGGCTGGTATCGCCCACGGCCAGCGGCACCAGCGAGAACGTGTTCAGCGTCTTTTGCAGGAAGGGTAGCTGCACCTCCAGGGAATGTTCCATGGCATGCGCGGCATCGAACACATGCACTTGTGGTAGATCATCGAGCCCGCGCATGGCCTCCACATCCAGCGGCACGCTGCCAAGAGGCGTTTCGAACGCCTCGGCACCCGGCAGCGCCAGGCCACGGATTGGTACGCGATGCGTGGGCCCAAGCAGGATTACACGTGAAATCGTATTGGCAAAGGGGATGAGGCGGGCATATGCACTGGCAGCGACGGGGCCGGAGTAGATATAGCCGGCATGTGGCACGATCAGCGCCTTGGGAGGAGCGGGCAGGTCTATCGCCTTTGCCTGGCGGAGCATGGCATCAATGGTGACGTTCAGTGCGTCTGCTTCGCCTGGATAGAACATGCCGGCGACGGCGGCGGGCCGGATACGCATCTTCACACCTCCTGACAGGAAAATACTCCTGCCCTGATTATAGCTGGACGCGAATCAATCAATCTTTTCTTTGACGCCGGGGTCCTCATCCAACTGTCGTTTGACGTGATGATGGCCGTATTGGTAATAAGCGATGATGCCGATAACCGCGATGATTGCGATAGCAACGACCAGGCCTGCGATACCGAAACGTTCAATCAGCTTCATGGCGGCAAGTCCGAGAAAGTGGCCGGCGGCGTAAATGATAAAAGACCAGCTGATGCAGTTGAGGATTTGCAGAAAGAAGAAACGCCAGAAGCCGATGCTCGAGCAGCCGAACAGAATGGCGGCAACTAGGCGCGTGCCGTACAGGTACTGGAAGATGAAAATGGTCCAGTTGCCATGATGATCCAGGTACTTGTCCAGTATGGCTTTGGCCTTGGGATAGTGGTTGCGTAGAAAGGGCAAGGCCTGGATGATCTGCATGCCGCGCCAGCGTCCCAGGGCAAAGTAGAACAGGTGGCCGGTGAAGGCTCCGACGGCGGCAGCGACAATAATTTTCCATGGATCCATCAACTCGGCGGCGGCCAGGGCGGCGGCGACGATAAGCACCGTTTCCCCTTCGATGAACGTCCAGATGAACACGGCCCAGTAACCATAGTTCTCAAGGAACTGCTGGGCCCATTCCATTACAGCCTCACCGGGATATGGCGCTCAGCCAGGTATTCCTTGGCCTCATGAATGCTGTATTCGCCAAAATGAAAGATGCTGGCCGCCAGCACCGCATCAGCCTTGCCCTGTGTAAGCCCCTCTGCCATATGCTCTAGTGTACCAACACCGCCGGAAGCCACCACATTGGCCGTGACGGCTTCGGCCACGGCGCGTGTCAGCGGGATGTCGTAGCCGTTTTTGGTGCCGTCCGCGTCCATGCTTGTCAACAGAATCTCGCCCGCGCCGTAATCTGACATGCGCCTGGCCCAGTCCACGGCATTGATGCCGGTAGGCTTCCTGCCGCCGTGCGTGTAGCACTCCCAGTGGCCATTCTGACCACTCCCGACGCGCTTGGCATCGACGGCCACGACGATGGTTGATGCGCCGAAGCGTTCGGCTGCGGCGCGTACGAATTCAGGCTTGTGAATAGCTGCGGTGTTGATCGAAACCTTGTCGGCGCCTGCATGCAGCAGGTTGTCGATATCCTCAAGTTCCTTGACGCCACCGCCGACGGTTAAGGGCATGAATACCTTCTCCGCCACATCCGTGACCATGTGGTACAGCGTGTCACGGTCTTCATGGCTGGCGCGGATGTCGAGAAAGCATAGCTCGTCCGCTCCCTGCTCGTCGTAGCGGATGGCGGCCTCGACCGGGTCGCCGGCGTCAATGATATCGACGAATTTCACGCCCTTGACCACGCGCCCATGCGCCACGTCCAGGCAGGGGATGATTCTTTTACTTAACATACTTGGTTACCAGAGAGACACGGTGGAGGATAGAGAAAAATGGCGATCATGGGATATCTCCCCACACGATGTGGGGCGGGCAAATATCATGAGCCCGTGAGCATAGCAAGACCGCGTTCTTGCGGAGCTATCAGGGGCCGAAGCCAAGGATGGCGAAGGCCGTTGCAAACAAATAACCATCAGGGCAACGCCCTGATGGCCGCGGAAAAATCGAGCGTGCCTTCGTAGATGGCGCGGCCGGTGATGGCGCCGCAGATTCCGTCTTCAACATGTTCCGAGCAGGCCTTGGCATCCTCGATGCGGGCAATGCCGCCGGACACGATCACCGGAATCGAAATCGATTGCGCCAGGCGTACGGTTTCCTCGATATTCGGGCCGGTTAGCATGCCATCGCGGGCGATGTCCGTGTAGATAATGGCGGCCACGCCGGCATCCTCGAATCGCTTGGCCAAATCCACGGCAGCGACGCCGGTGACATCATCCCAGCCATGCACGGCTACCATGCCGCCCTTCGCATCGATACCGACGCATATTTGGCCCGGAAAAGCATTGCAGGCATCGATGACCAGTTGCGGCTCGGCGATGGCGATTGATCCGAGAATGACACGCTGGATGCCTAGATTTAGAGTGGTTTCGATGGTGGCAAGATCGCGCAGGCCGCCGCCGAGCTGCACCGGAATCGACAGGGCTCCACATATTCCTTGAATGGCTTCCCGGTTCTCAGGTTTGCCGGCAAAGGCGCCGTCGAGATCGACCACATGCAGGCGCGATGCCCCGAGGCTTTGCCAGTGAGCGGCCATGGCGGCGGGGTCATCTCCATAGATTGTGGCGTCATCCATGCGGCCCTGTTTCAGGCGGACGCACTGGCCGCCTTTCAAATCGATGGCGGGAATGAGCTCGAACATTACGGCTTCCACTTGATGAACGCCTCCAGCATGGCCAGTCCGGCACGTTGAGATTTTTCCGGGTGAAACTGTGCGGCCACGATATTGTCGCGTCCGATGCATGATGCGACCGGATAATCGCCATACGAACAGACGGCTAAAAGGTGCGCGGGGTCGTCGGGCACGCACACAAAGGAGTGCACATAGTACACCTGCTGGTTTCGCAGCGGGGCGAGTACCGGGTGAGGTGACGTGTCGCTTGCGAAAACCACGTCATTCCAACCCATGTGCGGAATCTTAAACCCTCGCGAGGGAAAATCGCTGGGAAATGGCTTAACCGCGCCAGGTATCAGGCCAAGTCCTTCATAACGGCCGAACTCGAACGACTCGCCCATGAACGCCTGCATGCCGAGGCAAATGCCGAGCAGGGGCGTACCTTTGTCCGCTTCTTCCTTCAGCGCCACATCAAGACCTGTGGCTTTCAGCGCACCGATGCAGTCGCGAAACGCGCCCACGCCTGGCAGAACGATGCGCTCGGCTCCAGCCATTTCCGCAGGGGTTTTGGCAAGCTTCACGTTCCGGCCGCCGACATGTTCGATTCCTTTGGCAATCGAATGCATATTGCCCATGCCGTAATCGATTAACGCGATCATGGGCAATTATCGCAGAGACACAGAGACTCCGAACTGACCTGGCTCAATTTACTTCCGTGGTTTCTGTGTCTTTGTGGTGAGAAGATGGATCACAGCGCGCCCTTGGTGGAGGGGATTCCGGATACGCGGGCGTCCTTTGCAACGGCCATGCGCAGCGCGCGGCCGAAGGCCTTGAAGATGGTCTCGATGATGTGGTGATTGTTGTCGCCACGGATGGCATCGAGGTGCATCGTGATGCGGCCATGGTTGGCAATGGCCTGGAAGAATTCCTTGAACAGGTCTACATCGAATCCGCCGACGCGTTCCTTGGGGAAATCGACGTGATATTCGAGTCCCGGACGGCCGGACAGGTCAAGTACCACGCGGCTCAGGGCCTCATCCAGGGGTACGTAGGCATAGCCGTAGCGCACCAGTCCAGCCTTGTCGCCAACAGCGTCGCGCAGCGCTTCGCCCAGGCAGATGCCGATGTCCTCGACCGTGTGATGATCGTCGATCTCACGGTCGCCCGTGGCCTTGACCTCAAGGTCAATCAGCCCGTGGCGCGCCACCTGCTCGAGCATATGGTCGAGGAAGGCAATGCTGGTATCGATGCTGCTTGCGCCCGTGCCGTCGAGGTTCAGCGACAGACTGATCGATGTTTCCTTGGTGCTGCGTTCAATGGCGGCTTTGCGGCTCATGCGAGTATCTCCTTAAGGGCTGCCAGAAAGGCGTCGTTTTCATCCGGCTTGCCGATGGTGACGCGCAGGCAGCCGCTGAGCAAGCCGCCGGCCTGGTGCAGGTTCTTGATCAGGATTCCACGCTCGCGCAGGGCGGCAAACACGGCCGGTGCATCACCCACGCGAAACAGCAGGAAATTAGCGGCGGAGGGGAACGCCTCGAGGCCAGCGACATCTGCCAAGGCCGTGTAAACACGGTCGCGCTCACCCCTGATGTGGCCGGCCTGTTGCTGGAACGCGTCGAAATGCTCAAGGAACAATAGCGCTGCTTCCTGCGTCAGGGCGTTAATGTTGTAGGGCAGGCGCACCTTGTCGAGCTGGGCGATCATGGCAGGGTCACCCAGCAGATAACCCAGGCGCAGGCCGGCCCAGCCCAGCTTGGAGTAGGTGCGCAGGATGAGCACGTTGGAGCCAATCAGGCTGGCATGGCTATGCCCGGAAAAAGCAAGATAGGCCTCATCGATAACTACGATTCCCTGAAACGACCTGGCGATCCTGGCCACCGTTTCCGCTGGCCACAGATTGCCCGTCGGGTTGTTTGGGCAGGCCAGGAATGCAATGGCCGTTCGTTCCTGGCCGCAGGCCCGCATAAAGGCCGCCGCATCGAGTTCGAAGCGCTGGTCCAACTGCACCGAGATGACGGGCCGTTTGAGCCAGCGCGAAATCAGCTCATACATGACGAAGGTGGGGGCGGGAATCACGCAGGCCCCGGCATCGGCCGCTATGAGCAGCATCTGGATCAACTCATCCGAACCATTGCCTAGCAGCACATGATCCGCCGTCAGTCCGTTTTGTTTAGCGATCGCGGCGCGCAATTCCGCCATGCAGGCGTCAGGGTAGCGGTTGACCTCGGTGGCGGCCAGGCGCTTGGCCCAGGCATCGTGTATTTCCTGCGGCAGCGCATAGGGATTTTCCATCGCATCGAGCTTGATCATGCCGCTGCTGTCCGGCACCGCATAGGCGGAAAGGGCGCGGATATCGCCGCGAATCATGGCTTGCCGGACAGGCGCAACTCGATGCTCATCGCGTGCGCTTGCAGGCCCTCGCGGTGGGCCAGGTGTGCTGCTTGCGGGCCGACGGCGTTCAAAGCGCCCTGGTCAGCGCGAATGATGCTGCTGCACTTGGTGAAATCATAAACGCCAAGGGCGGAGGAAAAGCGCGCCGTGCGGTTGGTGGGCAGTACATGGTTGGGGCCGGCGATATAGTCGCCCAGCGCCTCGGGCGCAAAATGGCCGATAAAAATCGCGCCGGCATGCCGGACGTAGGGCAGCAGCACGTCTGGGTCTTCCATCGCCAGCTCCAGGTGCTCGGGTGCGATACGGTTGATAACCTCGGCCATTTCGGCCAGATCATGCACCCGGATCAACGCGCCATGCGCGCCGATCGAGGCGCGAGCGATGGCGGCGCGTGGCAGGGTTTCCAGATGGTGGGCGATGGCGGCCTCAACCGAGCCAATGAGTTTGGCGTCCATGGAAACGAAGATGGCCTGCGCGGCCTCGTCATGCTCGGCCTGCGACAGAAAATCGGCCGCCAGCCAGGCCGGATTGCCAGAGTCGGCCGCAACCACGATCTCGGAAGGGCCGGCGATCATGTCGATGCCGCAGATGCCAAACACCTGGCGCTTGGCCTCAGCCACGTACATATTCCCTGGCCCGACGATCTTATCCACGCATGGCACGTGCTCGGTGCCGTGGGCCAGAGCGGCCACGGCCTGGGCTCCGCCGATGGCGAAAACGCAATCGACGTTGCTGATGTGGGCGGCGGCCAACACCAGCTCATTGATCTCGCCAGCCGGCGTCGGCACGACCATGACAATCTCTTCCACGCCCGCCACCCTGGCCGGGATGGCGTTCATCAGCACCGAAGACGGATAAGCGGCCTTGCCGCCCGGCACATACAGCCCCACCCGGTCCAGCGCTGTGACCCGTTGACCCAGGGTCAGGCCGGTGTCATCGGTGAAGCTCCAGTTTTCCTGGCGCTGATGCTCGTGAAAGGCGCGGATGCGCGTGACGGCCAGTTCCAGTGCTTCCTGATCGGTCTCGCTGATATTTTGCCAGGCCTCGTTCAGACGGGAGCGCGGTATTTCAAGCGTATCAGGCGTACACGGCCAATGATCGAAGCGGCTGGTGTATGTGCAGAGCGCTTCATCGCCACGGCTTTTCACGTCAGTGATGATCGCGCCCACGGTCTGCTGCACGTCCTTGCCCACATTGGCCTCGCGTATCAACAAAGCGTCGAGTTTGGCGCTGAAGTCCTGATCCTTGCTGTCGAGGTGCTGGATATCGATCATGTCATTCCTCCTGCTGGGTGACGGCCTGCTTCAGGCGCCCGCCAATCGACGACAGGGCCTCGCGCCGGGTGGCGTAGCTGGCCGGATTCATCACCAGACGGCTGGAGATATCGCAAAGTGTTTCTTCGATCTCCAGGCCATTGGCAGCCAGGGTGTCGCCGGTGGAGACGAGATCGACGATGCGGCTGGCCATGCCGACCAGAGGTGCGAGCTCCATCGAGCCATAGAGGTGAATGATATCCGCTTGCACGCCGTGCTTAAGAAAATGCTGCTCAGCCAGGTGGTCGTATTTGGTGGCCACACGGATGCGGCTGCCGTGGCTGGGCCGGCCTTGCGCCAGTACCGACATGGGGCCGGCGACGCACAGGCGGCATCGGCCGATTTTCAGATCCAGCGGCTCCATGACATGCGGCCGGTGCTCAAGCAACAGATCGCGCCCCATGATGCCCAGGTCGGCCGCGCCACGCTCAACGTAAACGCCGACGTCAGCGGCGCGGATAATGAGATAGCGGATGCCCTCGGGGCCGCCGACCATCAGCTTACGCGTGCGCAGGATGTCCTCGGCGGGAGCAATGCCGGCCTGTTCGAGCAGAGGCAGGGTCTCCTCGAGGATACGGCCCTTGGACAGGGCGAAGGTGATGGGCTTGGGAGTCGTCATGGCTTAATCCTGTGCCGGGGTGGCGATTTCGTTCCATTGCTGTCGCACGTCCTGCACCGCCGGCACGTCCATCACGCCGCCATGGCATAGCGGACTGCTGCGGTCGATGCGCTCGATATTCGCGCCCAGGCGGCGCATTTTCTCTTCGACGCGCTCATAGCCGCGGTCGATGTGGTAGACGCGTGAAATTCGCGACTCGCCCTTGGCGGCGAGAGCGGCCAGCAACAGACAGGCGGAAGCGCGCAGATCGGTGGCCATCACCGGCGCTCCGGTCAGGCCATCGACGCCGGTGACCACGGCGGTGCTGCCATTGATGTGGATGTCCGCGCCCATGCGGTGCAGTTCCAGCACGTGCATGAAGCGGTTCTCGAATATGTTCTCGCTGATCACCGAGCTGCCCTTGGCCACGCACATCATGGCCATGAACTGGGCCTGCAAATCCGTCGGGAATCCGGGATGTGGTGCTGTGGATAGGTTGACCGGGCTCAGGCGTTCGGGCGCCTGGCAGCGGATATAATCTTCGCCCGTTTCGATGATGGCCCCGGTGTCGGCGGTACGGGCGAGAAAGGCATCGAGCATAACCGGGTCGGTGTTGGTGACGGTGACATCGCCGCCCGTCATGAGTCCAGCAGCCAGATACGTGCCTGTTTCGATGCGGTCGGGAATGGTGGTGATATCCGCGCCAGTCAGGCGGTCAACGCCACGAATGCGCAGGTAAGCCGTGCCGTCGCCTTCAATATCCGCGCCCATGCTTCGCAATGCGTCGGCAAGGTTGACGACCTCGGGTTCGCGCGCGGCGTTTTCCAGCAAGGTTTCGCCCTTGGCCAGGGCGGCGGCCATCATCAGATTTTCGGTGCCGGTCACGGTGACCGAGTCAAAGACGATGCGCGCGCCGTGCAGACCCTTGGCGGCCGTGGCTACGACGTTGCCCTGCCGCACCTCGATCACGGCGCCCATCGCTTCCAGCCCCTTGAGGTGCATATTGATCGGACGGTCGCCGATGGCGCAGCCGCCGGGCAGGCTAACCTCAGCGCGGCCAAAGCGGGCCAGCAGCGGCCCCAGTACCAGGGCCGAGGCGCGCATGGTCTTGACCAGTTCGTAGGGAGCTTTGGGATTGTCCGCGCCTGTCGTATCGAGACGGACACGGCCCTTGTCGTCCAGCTCCACCTGCGCGCCCTGCAAGGCCAGTAGCGTGAGCATGGTGGAAATATCCTGCAAATGCGGAATGCGATGATAGACCACCGGCCCATCGGCGATGATGGAGGCGGCGAGCAGCGGCAGGGCCGCATTTTTCGCCCCGCTGGCCTCGACGCTGCCATGCAGCGCTTGCCCGCCTTGAATGAGAATGCTATCCATCGGATTTACCTGCCATGAGAGTGGCGAAATCTACCCAAAGCGCTGTTGGCCCACAATGACCGCGCGCGGTCCGGCAAAGGAATAAATATGTCAGTATATACCACGCTAAGCAGGCAAGAGATGCAGGTTATTCTCGGCCAATACCGGATCGGCGAGTTAAAGGACTTTCAGGGCATCGCTGCCGGCATCGAAAACAGCAACTATTTCGTCCATACCGATCAGGGCCGCTTCGTGCTTACCATCTTTGAGCGCATGGCTGCCGATGACCTGCCTTATTTCATGCGTCTGATGAAACACTTGGCGGATCAGGGCTTTGTCAGCCCCGCCGTGCAGCTGCGAAGCGGTGCATCGCTGATCTTCGAACACGGCGGCAAACAGGGCTGCATCGTTTCCTGCCTGCCGGGGAAAACGCTTGAGACTCTTTCAGAGACGCAGCTAGAACAGGCCGGCGGTATGCTGGCCAGGCTGCATGAGGCTGGGCTGAGTTTCCCAGAGCGGCGCGCCAATCCGACCTACCTCGACTGGATGCAAGAGACCGCCGGGGCGATGGCGGCGGACGTGGCGGCCCGCTATGGCCAGGATGCCGCCGATCTGCTGACTGATGAGCTGGGCTGGCAGCAGGAGAGCCTGCCCGCGCATCTTCCTTCGGGCGTCATCCACGCAGATTATTTCTGCGACAACATTTTGTTTTCCGGTGATGATGTAACGGGCGTGATCGACTTTTATTACGCCTGCGATGGCCCGTTTGCCTACGACCTTGCCATTGCCGCCAACGCCCTGGCCATTCGCCTGGAGGATGGCGATGAAATTCGGCTGGAGCGCTTCGTGGCCGGCTATTCGCGCGTGCGCGGCCTGAGCGATGCCGAGCAGGCGGCCTTTCCAGCCCTGCTGCGCCTGGCCGCGCTACGCTTCTGGATCTCGCGCATGTTTGACGAGCTATATCCCAGGGAGGGGGAGATGGTGCAGGTCAAGAATCCGGAGGAATACCGGCAGAAGCTATTGTGGTGCCGAAAGGGCGGATGACTTAGAGGGCTTCGGAATCCATCGAGGTCCCCTGAGCTGGTTCAGGGATTTGGGGCGGAGCCGACAGGCTTTCCTTATCAGAGGCTAATAGAGCATTGGGGCAGGGCAGACTCCAGTTCCTCCGCCCCCGCATCCGAAATCTGTGTGTTGTTCAAATAGAGTTCTTGCAGGCCGGACAGGCCTTTGAGATGCGCCAGGCCCGCATCCGAAATCTCTGAAAAGCTGAGCTCCAAATTGGTGATCCCTTGTCTGTCTTCTTCAGATGCCCGACCATCTATTTCCTTTCCGAGCGCTTCCTTTATGGCTCGATCAACCAATGTCTCTTGATCGGCCGGAACAGTGGCCTCCTCCCGCTGGGTGGACAGAAACTCGTTGACCTGCTTTCTCTGATCTTCATTACCCAACCATGCTTCACCTGCGACCGTTTCAAATATTTCTCTAAGGAATGCGTTTTTGTCGATTTTTGCATGGATGGCTTTCAGGATTGAGGTGTCATGATCCATTGCGCCCTTTGCGTCGAGCTCTGCAAGGGTCTCCGACCCTTTATCGATGACTTCCCGCAATCGTTCACACAAAGCCTGGGAGCCGGAAATCCTTTGATAGAGCAGGAAACCAAGATGTTGCTGGAGAAAGCGGGAGACGGCACATATGGAGAGCACCTCTTCATCAACAGGGATGTCCAGAGTCCGCATCAGGTGGCGATCGATAATCAGGTTGTTAATAAAGCGGACGAGACTGCGTGGGTTATAGTTTGAACCGATTGCAAGTAATTCCTTGAGGTTCTGAAGCGCTTTCTTGATCTCGGGATTTGAGTTCTTAAAAGTATCTCGTTCCAAGAGACCTGGAATGTATTTGTCTTCAAACCTGCTTTGATGGGATGGCAGGTTCAGTGGTAACTGGACGATCTTGTCGAGATAAGAAACGCCATCGCCATAATCTTCCATACCGAATTTATCCTTGTAGCGCTTGGTAAGAAAGGACTCCAGAATGCGGCGGTCTACTGCCATGGCGAATATGAAGCCTCGCTGGGCCAGCACCAGCTTGATGTTTTCAAGCAAGGCCAGCGCCTGCGGCGGCAGGCAACGATCGAGATTATCAATAAAGACAATAATTTTGGGATGCTGACCCTTTATATCCTTGGCGAACTTAGCCAAGGCGTCGAAACTCTGATAATAGAGGCTTTGTTGCTTTAACCGGTCTTCGGGTGTTTGAAGTGCTTCCGCTTCCTTGTTGATGGCATCTTTTCCTGAAATGCTGGACGATGCGATGCCAAGATTTATTTTGCCCGAGAATCCATAGGCTAATCCGCTCAAAGCCGCATGTAATTTTGCCCACATACTTCCAGCCTTGGATTTCCCTCTCCTTTCTACTTCATTGGCAATAGTGGCTATCAGAGGGATGATGGGATGTTCTTCTTTCTCGTACTGCCAAGCATTGAACCAAACGGTAACAACATTTGGATCCCCGGCATCGTCAATCAGGCTTTTTGCCTGCCGGAGGACGGATGTTTTACCCTGCCCCCAGTTCGCGAATACGCCGATGGTGAACGGGCCGTTTGTTCCGATGGCCGCGCCGGCGATGGCCTTGGCGAATGGGAGGAGGGTGAGTTCATCCGTGTTGTGGTCACGAACGGGCTCATCTTCGAGCAGAAATAATGGCTCGATATGTGTTTTCCTGGCGTCCTTTGATTTCCCCTCGCTCATAGGACGCTAGTATAGACTAGACGGCGGCAAGCCTGTCGTGGCTGGTGTGGGTGATGGCGTTGTCTTCGTCCAGATAGACGAGTGTTGGCTGGAAACGCTTGGCCTCACCCGCGTCCATGGCTGAATAGGTACAGATGATCACTTTGTCGCCCGGTTTGGCCTTGTGGGCGGCGGCGCCATTCATGCCGATGCTGCCCGAGCCCCTGGGAGCGGTGATGGCATAGGTGGTGAAGCGTTCGCCATTGGCCAGATTGTAGATATGCAATTGCTCGAAGGGGAGGATGCTCGCCGCATCGAGCAGATCCTGATCGATGGCGCAGGAGCCTTCGTAATCCAGTTCGGCATGCGTCACCGTGGCCCGGTGCAGTTTCGATTTCAGCATGGTGATATTCATGATGTCTCCAGGGAAATATTATCAATCAATCGGGCTTTGCCAATCGGGGCGGCGATAAAGGCGCGGGCCGGCGCGCCGCTGATTTCATCCAGGTCTCGCAGCGTTTCGGCATCACGGATGTCCAGGTATTCCGGCTCAATGCCGTGTTTGGCCAGCCCATCCCGGGCCATGGTCGTCAGCAGGGCAACCTGCCGGTTTCCCGCACCCACAGATCGTTGTATTACACGAAGTGCATCCGCTAACTTATTGGCTTTATGGCGTTCTTCAGCGCTTAAATAGCGGTTGCGGCTACTCATCGCAAAGCCGTCTGCCTCGCGCACGGTGGGGCAGGCGACAAGCTCTACCGGCATCGCCAGGTCGGAGACCATGCGCCGCAGGATAGCGAGTTGCTGCCAGTCCTTCTCACCGAAAATGGCAATATCCGGCCGCACAATGTTGAACAGGATGTTAACCACGGTGGCGACGCCATCGAAATGGCCGGGGCGGGAAGCACCGCATAGGCAGTCGGCCAGTTCGTCCACCGTCAGGCTGACCTTGATGCCATCTTGTGGATACAAATTCTCGGGATGAAACAGGAAATCCACGCCCTCGCGCTCGCACATCTTGGCGTCCTTCTCGAAGGGCCTGGGGTATTGATCCAGGTCTTCCGAAGGTCCGAATTGCAGGGGGTTGACGTAGACGCTGACCACAACGACGTCGGCCAGTTCCCTGGCCTTGCGGATCAGGCTCAGATGGCCCTCGTGCAGGCAACCCATGGTAGGTACCAGCGCGATGCGCTTGGAGGTGCGCAAGGGCGCCAGGCAAGAATGCAATTCCGCGACTGATTCGACGATGTTCACTTTTCCACCTTTGGGAACTTGCCGCTACGTACATCGTCAGTCCAGCAGCCAATGGCACTGACGATTTGCTCGCGCAAATTCACATATGCAGGGGCAAATGGTGGATTGCTGTCGGACAGGCCCAGGAGATCGTGCCAGACCAGTACCTGCGCGTCACAGTCGGGGCCTGCGCCGATGCCAACGGTGGGGATAACGGACGCTTCGCTGATCTCGCGCGCCAGATCGGCGGGAATGTTTTCCAATACCTGCGCCACCGCGCCCGCATCGGCGACGGCGTGGGCGTCACGCAGCAGTTGCGCGCGTTCATCACCGCTCTTGCCGCGCTTGCCGTAGCCGCCGAACTTCTTCACCGACTGCGGGGTGAGGCCAACATGCCCGACCACCGCGATGCCCCGCTCAGCGAGAAAGCGAATGGTTTCCGCCATGTGTGCGCCGCCTTCGAGCTTGACGGCGTCGCAGCCGGTTTCCTGAAGCACGCGCACGGAGGTTTCGAATGCCTGTTCGGGGCATTGCTGATAGCTGCCGAACGGCAGGTCGCAGACCACCCATGCGTTCACGCGTCTGCGCACCACGGCGGCGGTATGGTGGATCATCTGATCAAGGGTGACGGGGAGGGTGGTGTCAAAGCCGAGACACACCATGCCGAGCGAGTCACCCACCAGCAGCACGTCCACGCCAGCAGCTTCAGCGATGTGCGCCGACATCGCATCGTAGGCCGTCAGCCACACGCTTTTTTCGCCACTTTGCTTGGCGCGTAACAGCGTCGCCGCCGTGACAGGTTTCTTTTCGCTCATTGCACCTTCCGCTTCGGTCCGCAATGGGTACCGTCTTCAGGATTTGGCGAACTTTACAATGCGATGGCCTTTTTCGCTATTAGCTTGATTCTCTGGAACGGTTTGCCGGGGGTGTGCATGCGTTTTTCACGTCGCCAAGCAAGCCATTTGCTAGGTTCACTACCTTTGCCGTTACATACATCATTAAAACGACTGCCGCTGCAAACGCATATAATCCAAAGCGCATCTCCACACTAGCTATGGCACCTAGCTTCACAGCAGTCACTAGGAGCGCCACAACAAAAACGTCCAACATCGACCACTTGCCGTACAAATGCATCCAATGCAAATATTTAGCTAGATTCTCAGATTGTTTCTCCTTCACACTAAGTAACTTATACAGAACCCCTATCTTCAGCAGCGGGAGTACAACACTGAATCCAGCAATAACGATAAACAGAAAGAACTGGCCCTCTTTTAATAATTGCATGACGCCGCTGAGGATAGAGAAGGTATTTTCAATTAAGACGAATTTTTTCAGCGTAATGATCGGAGCAACCAGCCCCACGCCTAAGAAGAAGGATGTACAACCCAGTAATAATCTCAGGCGTTTTGCTTCACCCGGATATTTACTTGCAATACCATCATTTGCATCTTGCATGGCTATTTTCTCTTGGCTTTAACGGTGCCAATCATCGGAAAAGGTTCCATTCTCTTCGATCGTATGTGCTGTCATTCTTTCTCCATATCGCATAATAAGCTGCAAAGCCCGCAAGATCTTTCGAATGACCACCCTATATTCGGGGATAAATCCTGTTTGGTTTAATTCCCAAAATCGATAAACGGCTGGATGGAGATGTAGAGGACAAACAAGGCCAGCGCCAAGTACAGGATAAAGCGGATGGGATCATTTTTGACTCTGTCGAAGACTGTTTCGGCTTTCCCCTCGCTCTTTCGTTGTTCGTATTCCGTCCGCATCCTGATGGTTCTTTCGCTCTGATATTGTTCGATCAGCGACTTGGCTTTTGCGAGTTGACTCGCATCGTTCAACCATATCGCCGGAGCCGATACGCCCCAGTTGCCGGCAGGGGTTTCATAGTAATCGATGCCCTCATGCGTCAACAACTCACGCACCTCCTCGGTTTCATCGTCCGGTACGCCCCTGAGCAAGAACAGCTTAACCGGCATGAGAGTGCTCCTTACAGTCCGGCTTCAACCTGTCATGCATCAGGTATGATCCGCCCAGAATTCGGTGCCGGAGCGCATCTTGCCGATGCGGCTGATGAGCGCATCGATGTCTTCCGGCTCGTCGGCGAAATTGAGCTTGTCGGTCTGCACGATCAACAGCGGCGTTTCCTGGTAGCGGAAAAAGAACTGGTCGTAGGCTGCGATGACGCGCCTGAGATAGTCAATGCCCAGGCCTTGCTCCATGCGTCGCTTGCGCCTGGCGATGCGCTGCATGATCACGTCCGCATTCGATTGCAGGTAGATCACGAGGTCGGGCCTGGGTATATCCACTGCCACGGCGCGCGCCACGTGGTCATAGAGCGCCAGTTCGCTGTCGGACAGGTTGATGGTGGCGAACAGGCGGTCTTTGGCGAACAGGTAGTCGCTAACCAGGCCGCTGGAAAACAGGCTGCGCTGTTGCAGGGCTTGCCATTGTCTGAGACGCGAAAACAGGAATGACAACTGAACGGCAAGAGCATTTCGTGAGGGGTCATCGTAAAACAGTTCGATGAAGGGATTATCGTCAATGCTTTCCTCGACCATGGCCGAGCCCATGCGGTCGGCTATGGCGCGCGCCAGCGTGGTCTTGCCGACGCCAATGGGGCCCTCGACGGCGATATGGCACTGGTGTAGCTGGGTCGTTACCACGTCCGTCCTTCCGGCAGTCGCGTATTGCCTCTGACCAATAATGTATCCAAGAGCTGAGTGGCTGTTTTCCCCATAGCGGGATGAAACCACCGCGGCTCGACATCGCAAAGCGGTTGCAGCACGAAAATGCGCTCGTGCATATGCGGGTGCGGCAGCGCCAGCTCAGGCGTATCCGAAACGGCATCACCATGTGCGATAAGGTCCAGATCGAGCGTGCGCGGTCCCCAATGCTCGCCTCGCACGCGGCCATGTTGCGCTTCGATGCCCTGCATATGTCCGAGCAGTTGCTCCGGCCGCAGGGTGGTTGTCAGGCGAATGACCGCATTGAGAAAATCCGGCTGCCCCGCCGGACCCATGGGCGGCGAGCTGTACAGCAATGAACTGGCGCTTAGTCTGCTGCCAGACAGTCCGGCGAGTGCATCTCTCGCCTGCATGAAACAGGCCCTGACATCGCCCAGGTTGCCGCCAAGGCCAATCAGGGCGTTTACGCCCATGCTACCGACCCGCCTCGCCTGGGATCGCCGGCGCCGTTGAGATTGCCTTGCGCATCCATGCTCACGGCATGCACGCCGCCGAAATACACCGAAGGCTGCCCCCAGCTTCGGATATTCCAGCCGCTATCACGAAAGCGCTGAGCCTCTGCTTCAGGTAGCGCATCCGGTTCCACGTCCAAAGTGCTGTCTTCGTTATGAATTCTTGGTCTCGATACGGCCAATTCAATATCCATTTCTTCGAATATGTGCCGGCACAGAACCTGTAGTATGGCCCCGCGCAGCCGGTTGGAGCCGCCACTGCCTAGCACCAGCGCCAGACGCCCGTTCTGCTCGAACATGCTTGGCGCCATCATCGAGGACAGCGTTTCACCGGCTGGCAAGCGATGAAAGCCGCCAGGATTGATGTCCGCCTCGCCCAGCATGTTGTTCAGATGAATGCCGGTTCCGGGTACGACCACGCCGGAGCCTTCGCCATTACTGCTGGTGAGGCTCACCGCCATGCCCTCGCCATCGATGACGCTGATGTGGGTGGTGCTTCCGAGCCGGTTGGCGCTTTCCACCCGTCCTTCAAGCACGCCGCCGTTCAGTCGCGCCAGCGCGGTCTGCAATGCCTGCTCGCCGCGCTTTTCGGACAGAAACTCCCGCTCCATGCCCGGCATATGCACTTTACGGTCGAAATCATGAGCGCGGGCAAGGCTGGCCGCATGCAGACTTTCAGCCAACAGAATAGCGAGGGGAAGGTGGTCGCACTGGCGTCGCAGCACATTCAGTAAGCGCAGGCTGAAGGCGATCAGCGCGCCGCCGGAAGAGGGCGGGGGATTGGTAAGAAAGCGATTGCCTCCGACAACAAGCGCCAGGGGATCACGCATCTCGACCAGTTTGACATGCCTGCCTCCCAGGTCGCCCGGCTGCAAGAGGCCACCCGGATTGCAAGCAGCCACGATGGCGCGCGCCACATCACCGCGATACATCTCCTCAACGCCTTCGATGGCCAGTAGTTCCAGCGTGTTGGCCAGGTCTTGATTGCAGAACGCGTCGCCTTCACAGGGAAGTTTTCCTTCCGGTGCATGCAGCGCTTTCGCATCGGTGGTGGAGGTAAGGATGGGCTCTAACAGGTGCATGAACGTGGCTTGTAGGGCATTGAGGCTCACGCCGTCCCTGGCGGCGGCAACGGCTGGTTGCAGCACCTCGGCAATTGGCATGCGCCCGTGTCTGGCATGCGCCTGGAACAGCATGGCCATCAGGCCTGGGGTAGCGATGGATGCGCGGCCAATATGGAATTCCTGCACCGTATCGCCGAAATCAACGGGAATCGCACGGAAATCGGGATTGTTGACGTTTTCGATGGAGGTGTGCGGCATACGCGCGAACCCATCATAGACGAGCGCTTTTCCATCAGGCTGGCGCAGCATGAGAAAACCGCCTCCGCCAGCGGCGGTGAGCACGCTTTCGGCGGTGAACGCCGTGGCGAGCGAGCCAACCGCCGCATCGACGGCATTTCCGCCGACGCGCAGGATGTCGGCCCCGGCTTCGGCCGTGACCGGATGGCCGGCGGCCACGATACCGCCCACGGTAGACTTAGCCATGTTTGATGATAAATCCGCTCAGCTTATCGCGATCCAATTGTTTCAGAGTCTCCTTGGCTTTGTCCCGTGTCGCGTAAGGGCCGACCCAGACGCCGTACATGCCATTGGGTTTTTTGGCGATACGCGCTGACCAGCTCGATTCAACGCGCTCCAGTTGCGCCTTTGCATGCTCGCGTTTCTGGAAGGCGCCGATCTGGACGTAGAAACCCGCCGGTGGGGCGATTGGCTTCGCGGCGGCAAGCGCGGGTTTCTTTACGATTTTCTTAGGCAGTGGCATAGGTGCGGCCTGCCTGGCCTCGGACACGGGCGCGGATGGAGCAACCTTATTGGCCACGTGCTTGTCGTTTCCCGGGGCGGAAACCTGCTGCTCGGGAGCTTGATCCCGGCTTTCCGGCCAGAACAGCGACAGGGTCAGCAGGATGAGGCAGGCCCCTGCGGCAAGCTTGATCCAGCGCAGTTCCCGGCTACTAGCCCGCCATGGGCTTGAGCCTGCTTCACCCTGGCCGGTGTCGGAATTTTTGGGCGCGGGCACGTCGCTCACCGCTCATCCTTATTCGGTTGTAAAAGCGAAGCATCGGCAGGGAGCAGGTTTCTCGGGTCGATACGCGCATTGTTGAATCGTACGCCCCAATGCAGGTGCGGGCCGGTGGAACGGCCGCTCATGCCGACCGCGCCGATACGCTCGCCGGCGTCCAGCCACTGGCCATGTTCGACTTCCAGTGACTGCATATGGGTATAGACGCTAACCAGGCCGTTGCCATGGCCGATGGCAACGGCGTTGCCATTCAAATACATGGACTCGGACACCAGCACGCGTCCAGCCAGCGGCGCGTGAATCGGGACGCCTTCGGCCGCGGCGATATCAATTCCCGAGTGCGGCGAGCGTGGCTCGCCATTGACGATGCGGCGAGCGCCAAATGGCGAGGACAAAATACCCTCTGTAGGCTGCTGGACAAACACGATATCAGGTGCGGCTTTGACGCGTTCGGCATAAGCCGCTCTTAACCTGCCTGCCTCGGCGCGGATGCGCACCAGGGTCTCGGCGTCGAATTCAGCCATCTTTTTTTCCACATCGATATATGACTTAGGAAATGCCACCTCATGCACAAGGATGACATCCTGACGCTGCCAGGTATCACCACTGTCCGATCTGCCGCTGATAAGCAGCGCGTGCTCACCCGGTTTCGTGGCCAGGTCCACACCAATCCAGGCGATTAAGCCGTGATCCGTTCGCCGCTGTGGCCAGTTCGTTTCCAGTGCTCGCACCTGGATATCGCTGACACTGGCCGGAAGGGCCATCTCGATTTTAAGAATGCCGCCCTGATCCGCATTCCAGGTTTGCGCCATTGCGTTGGTGGAAATTAACCAGCATGCAATCAGCAAGAGCAGGGCTTTGATGGCCCGCGCTGCAGTAAACAGGCTCATGGCTTTGTTACTTCCTGCAGCGATTCGATGGCCGTGGACGCCGTGCCATCATGATAGCGAATATTGACCTTATCCTGGACGTGGATCTGGGCCATGCGACTGACGACCCGGCCCATATGGTCGGTCGTAATGGCATAGCCGCGCTCGAGCACGGCGAACGGGCTCAATGCATCAAGCTCGGCCGTACGGGATGCCAGTGCGGCGGAAAGGCGGTCATGATGCCGCCGGCTTGCCACCGCAGTGGCCTGAATCGTCGTCTCAAGCCTGCCGCGCAGGACTTGCAGGCGGGACGCGTGATACTCGAAAAGCCGGTGCTGCACGCTACTGAGTCCGCGCATGCGTCCGACCAGTTGCGCCCGAGGCTGTTGATGCAGCAGGCGTTGCCGGTTCCGCTCCAGGGCGCGCCGGTGTTGCTTGATGGTTTGCAGGCACGCGGCGTGCATGCCGGCAGCGGAGCGTTCGACATGCATGTGACGGTGATCCTGTCCCAGGCGCATGGCGTGAGACAGGCGCTGTGATGACTGGCGCACATTGTCGAGGCCGTGACCCATATGGCGCTGTAGCAACTGTTTGAGCGCGGCAAGACGCGGCATGCTGAAGCGGAGCGTATCGCAATCCGGGCAGGCCAGCTCGGCGGCATTGGACGGGGTGGCGGCTCTGAGATCAGCAGCCAGATCGGCCAGGGTTAAATCGATTTCATGGCCGATGCCGCTGATGATGGGGATGGTGCAATCGTTGACGGCCTTCACCACCTCTTCCTCGTTGAAACACCACAAATCCTCCAGACTGCCGCCGCCGCGCACCAGCAGGATGACATCGGGCCTTGCAGGCTCGGGAAGCACCTCCAGGCGGCGGATGCCCCGGGCGATGTCAGCCGCAGCACTTGTCCCCTGCACCAGCGTAGGCGAGAGATACAGCTCCAGCCAGCCTGGGCGCGTGGTTAGCACCTTTTTCACGTCCTCAAGCGCAGCCGCTGATTCAGAGGTCACGATGCCGATGCGTTGCGGTAGCGCCGGGATGGGCAGTTTGGTTGTGCTGTCGAAATAGCCTTTTTGCTGGAAGAGTTTCTTGCGCCGCTCCAACTCGGCGGCGAGCTGGCCTTCGCCTGCTTCGCGTACGCCGGTGACGATGAGTTGGTAGGCCCCTCTGGGTTCATAAACGCTGATGTGGCCGCTGAACACATATTGCCGACCTTCCCGCGGCCGGATCGCGAGTCGGAGCTTAGTGGAGCGCCAGACCACCGTCGAGATCACCGCGCCCGCGTCCTTGACGCTGAAATAGATGTGGCCGGAAGCGTGCTCGGTGAGTCTGGAAACCTCTCCGATCACCTCAATCCCGCGAAATCCCGTTTCCAGCACCTGCTTGATGCGGGCGGTCAGCTCGGTGACCGAAAGAGGGGAGGAATCAGCCACGGAGATGCCTAGGCGCGGAGATAATATTTGAGCCGAGATATGTACCAGAACGCGCCATCATGATGCGTGAATCTCAGCAGCCGGCATCGCTCAGGTCAATGCGCAATACTCCGTCATTTTCTCGATGCCTCGTGGCTCCTAGTAGCTTAGGAAAACATTCCCTTCAGTGTGAAGTAAAACAGTATCGACAGCAGGGCTCCGGCTGGAAGGGTGACGACCCAGGACATGAAAATGGTCTTGATCACCTGCATGTTCAGGGCGGCGATACCACGGGCCAGTCCGACGCCGAGCACGGCGCCTACGAGCGTATGCGTGGTCGAAATGGGAAGACCCGTGCTGGAGGCCAGTACCACGGTGGTAGCGGCGGCCAGGGTGGCGGCAAAGCCGCGGCTGGGCGTGAGTTGGGTGATGCCGGAACCGACGGTGGCGATGACCTTGTAGCCGTAGGTGGTTAGGCCAATGACAATGCCGACCCCGCCCAGCAATAAAATCCACACGGGCGTGGCGGATTTCACGACGATTTCGCCCGCGCTCTGGGCGATGCCGACGACAGCCGCAACCGGACCGATGGCATTGGCGACGTCATTGGAGCCATGGGCGAATGCCATGGCCATGGCGGTGAAGATCATCAGTACGCCAAAGACCTTTTCCATATTCGCGTAATGAAAATCGCGGTCGGCTTCAGGGTCAAATTTCAGCCGACGGATCATGAGTGCGCCGATCACCATAATCACGGCGCCGACGAGGGCTGCTATGGCCAGACTTTGGTCGAACGGCAATTTAACACCGACATGTTTCAATCCCTTGACCATGGTCACCATGGCGACAATAAAACCGACTAAGAAGATGTAGAAAGGCACATATTTTTTGGCGCTGGCCACGGGGTTGTCGGTATTGATGATCAGGTTCTGGATGCTTTTGAACAGGGCGAAGGCGATGATGCCGGCCAGTATAGGTGAGGTAACCCAACTCATGGCGATGGTACCCACCTTATCCCAGTGCACCGCATCCATGCCGATGCCGGCGGCGCCAAAGCCGACGATGGCGCCGACGATGGAGTGGGTGGTGGATACAGGCCAACCCATGCGCGAGGCCACCAAGAGCCAGATGCCGGCGGCGAGCAAGGAGGCCAGCATGCCCCAGATGAGGAAATCCGGCGTGCCGGATAGCGATGACACGTCGATAATTCCCTTGCGGATGGTCTTGGTGACTTCACCGCCGGCGAGGATGGCGCCGGCGAGTTCGAAGACCGCGGCGATGACGACCGCCTGTTTGAACGTGAGCGCTTTGGAGCCCACGGATGTGCCCATGGCATTGGCCACATCGTTGGCGCCGATGCCCCAGGCCATGAACAAGCCGAAAACGATTGCCAGGCCGATGTAAACGGTTGCGTATTCCATGTCAGGTATCTGCTATCGCGCCAGCATCAGCTGCAAGCGCGTGCCCACGCGCTGGGAAAGGTCGGCCACTTCGCCAACCCAGTCGATTATGCGGTAGAGAAAGATGACATCCACGGGCGGGTAATCGGTTTCGATGGCGAACAGGGCATGGCGTACCTGCTGCTCCAGCTTGTCCGTCTCATGCTCGACGCGGTGCAGTTTGCCAATCATTTTTTCCACCCGGCTGACTTCGCCACCGCGGAATCCCGTTTCGACCAACTCATCCAGTTCGTTGACCACGATCGTGGCCTGGGCCGAAGCATCGACGCAACGCGCGACGAACGCGAGGAAAAGCTCCGCAATCGGCTCTGGAAGCTGCATTTTGCGGCCCGTCACCACGCCGGCGATGTCCTTGGACATATTGGCGATCTGGTCTTGCGTGGTGAGCACTTCCAGGACGTGCTCGCGCGGCATGGGCATGAACAGGCTTTTCGGCAGGTGCATGCGCAGACTATGTTTGAGCTTGTCGGCCTCATTTTCCAGGCGCGAGATGCGCTTCTGCGTCTTGGCCGCCAGTTCGAAGTCCTTGGCGACAATGGCCTCAAAGAATGGAATCAGTTCCTTGACGCAGGAATGCACCTTTTCCATATGTTGTTGCAGCGGCCTGATTGGCGAACTGCCAAACATGCTGGTGATCGAACTTTTTATGACCATAATGACTCCCCCTCGGTTGAGCTAATAATGTTTTCGTGCAGATAGAATAGAAGGTATAAGATGCCTGCACCAGCGCTTCATCGCCGTTGGTTGGGCTTGGCTAAACCCATTACCCGTCCAACGATAAACCTTCTTTGTCCTTCTTTCGAAGGAGGCGGGGCCGTCTCCAGCCCCGCCATGAAGTTCATGAGCTAGAACTTGTACTCGGAGTACAGGCCGAACTTGTTGGATTTGCGTTGGGCGCCAGCTGTATTGCCGTCATTCTTCGTTTTGCTGTAATCCCAGGCTACGGCCAGCGTCAGGCCCTTCACCGGCCAGGTTTCGACGCCAAGTACGAAATGATCGGTTTTGGCGGCGACCGGCACGGCAGCCGCATTTTCGTTCTTTCTGTGATCGTAGCGGCCGAATGCGCCATATTCGCCCATTTTGCCCCAGCCCCAGACAGCATAGGCTGAATCATCGACATCAAAGACGCTGCCAGCTAAATCCGTGCTGTTGTCCAGGTAATTGATTCCGGCGCGCCAGTCCTCCTGGGCATAGGTAACCATGGCCTGAAAGAATGAGCTCTTGTCTCCCGTGTTCGGGCCTGTCTTTGTACCGCGGTAGCCGTTGCGGTACTGGCCGGAGACTTGAAGTCCCTCGACTTTCTTCGGTGTGACCGTGATACGTCCATTGAAGTCGATACCTTCGGTCCTGTTCGGATTGCTATAGCCGCCGCCATTGGTTGCGGTTGCCCAGTATTGAATCAGCCCGTCAACAACGTCGCCTTTCAGGCCGACTCCGTAGTCAGATGAGTCATCGAACTTGAAGTAATCCGACGCCACCTTGGAAACGTAGCGATGCCCCCACAGGCTCTGCTCGTAGTCGATCCACGGTGTGTGCGACAGGCCGAGGCGAACTTGCAACTCAGGCCTGAAGTTGCCTTCGATGTAAGCGTATTTCAGGAACACGTTCATGTTGCGATCCAGGGGGGTCCCCAGCGCAACGTTTTGTTCGTTGTTCACGTCCATGGTGATGCGGCCCATCCAGACCTTGTTGGCGTGGTACTTGGCTTCGAGATAGAAGCGGTCCACGGCCAGTCCGTCTCGGTCAATATCCGCCGTGGTTACTCCGGCAGCATTCTTCACTTCCTCATTCGAGAGTGTGAAGTTGATGTACGTCTTGCCGCCGATCGTCAGCTTCTGCTCCCCACTCTCATACACGGTAATTTCGGCATTGGCTATAGATGCGCCTGCCAGGCAGGCCATCAGTGCAGTTACGGCCGGTAAAATGAATTTACGTTTCATGATCTGGAATCTCCTCCATGGGTTTAGATAGGTGGCACTTTAAGGGCTGAATGTGACATCTGTGTGACACCGGTGATGTGTCATCAAATAGTCATATTTGCCTTGCAGGCTCTTCTTCAACAAAGAGAAGGAGTAGAGAGATGACGGCATTAACCGCGTTTTACGGCCGGCCGGAACTTGGCTTCGAAGCTTCCATCGCGACCAATGCGAACTATATGCGCTTCCGCTCGTTGCCCGTTGTGCAGGATCTTGGCGAACCAGAAGCGAAGCTGCTGTTTTCCTGCTTTCTCGAGCGGAACATTGCGGCGAGTACGCCTATCTATTCCGCCGATGAGGCGTCTAATAACGAGATGTACCTGATCCTTGACGGCCGGGTGTCGGTTTCCGACCGCTCAGGATTTTGTTACGAGACGCTTGGGCCGGGCGATGTGTTCGGCCTGTTTTCGTTTCTGGATGAGGATCGCGTCCATTCCGCTTCCATTCAGGCCGAAACCGATCTTAACCTTCTGCTGATCAACCGGGCCTATTTCAATGTGCTTACCCTTGAGCATCCGCCGCTTGGCAACCAGATGCTCCGATTCATATTCAAACTACTTTCGCGCATGGCGCTGAAGCTGGAAGTTGAATACGCAGCCATGCGTGGATTTGCGCTGGGGAGAAAATAACAGTGGACACCCAGGTCAACTTGTTTTCCCGGTTGGCCTATATCAGGGTAGATGTCGCGATGCCGGATCAGGAAGCGGAAATCCTAATTGTCGAGGATGATGTCGCCATTGCGCGGCTGATTGAACTGCATCTGCAAAGAGCGGGCTACCGCGCCGTTGTGTGCCCCGATGGCGACGAGGCGATGAGGCGCTTGCAGGAGTGTGCATGGCGCCTGGTGATACTTGACCGGATGTTGCCAGGTAAAAGCGGCATGCAGATTCTGCGCTGGCTGAACCGTAGCGGGCAGGAGGAGAGAACACCCGTGCTAATGGTGACCGCCCTGTCGAGCACCGCCGAGCGGGTCCAGGGCTTGACCGAGGGCGCTGATGACTACCTGAGCAAACCTTTTGAACCTGAGGAGCTGGTGGCGCGCGTCGGTGCATTGCTGCGCCGGAGCGAGGCCCACATGGAAAGCATTCTCGCGTGCGGTGGCGTCAGCGTAAACGCGGATTCCAATGAGGCAAGCATCGGTGGACAGCCTGTTGAACTTCGTCCGCTGGAGGTGCGTTTGTTGCAGGTGTTAATGCGCAAACCGGGCAAGACACGTTCACGTGAATATTTACTCGATCATGTCTGGGGCCATGACGCCTTCGTGGAGCCACGGACAGTGGATGTAACGGTCAAGCGCCTTCGCGGGGCCTTGCGAAGCATGGGCCGGGACGACTGCGTCGAGACGGTTCGCGGCATGGGTTATCGCTTCCGCTCACAATGACCATCTGGACCCTGCTTCTGCTTGTGGCCCTGGCCGCATGTCTGCTGCGCCTGCGCCAGCAGCATCAGGAATTGGCCGGGCAAAGGCTGCAGCTACGTGAATTAAATCAGCAGCGTGGCAACCTGGAAAACGTGCTGGAGCAACGAGGGCGCCGTCTGGACGTGCTGTTCTCAGCGGTGAATGAGGCGGTCATGCGGGTGGACCGTATAGGCCGAGTGCTGGCCGTCAATGCGCAGGCAAAGCGCGTGTTTCAGCCAAGTCCGTTGATCGAGTTGCCGCAATCGATGCTGATCTTTTACCGCGATCCGGCATGGCATAAGAGCTTCGCCAACGCATTGAAAAGACTGCCTGAAGCCACTGCCTTGCCGGATATCGAGGTGGACGAGTGGGTGCTCGCCTCGCGCCTCGCGCCTCTGGGCAAGGAGCAGGCATTATTGCTTTGCGTTGATATCACCGAGCAGGCCAAGTTGGAGAAACAGAGGCGAACCTTTTTATCCAACCTCATGCACGATCTTAAAACCCCGCTGACCTCGCTTCTAGGCTATGCGCGCAGCCTTCAGTCCTTTGGCGACGATGAAAGCCTGCGCCAGGAGGCGGCGCAGGTGATTGCCGACGAAGCCAAACATGTCAACAGCCTGCTTGATGCACTACTGACCCTGGATCAGATCGAGTTTGGCGGCAGCCCGGAGGATGCGCATTGCGACGCTTCGCAAGTCGTGCGCCTGGCATGTGAGGCATCCAAGCCACAGCTTGAAGCCAAAGCCATCCGGCTACAGCTGCAATGCCCAGAGCAAGCCATGGTGGCTATGTCCTCGGATGACCTGCACCGATGCCTTGGCAACGTGTTGGATAACGCCCTGCGCCACAGCCCGGATGGGGGAGAGATCAGCGTGGGCGTATCAGTCGAGGGCAGTCATTGCATCATCGAGATCGGCGACGAGGGGCCAGGCATTGCGAACGAACATCTGGGTCGGGTCACTGAACGTTTTTACCGCGTGGACGCCGCGCGCAACCGGGCGCTGGGCGGTCATGGCCTGGGGCTGGCCATCGTCAAGGAAACGCTTTCGATCTACGGCGCTGAAGTGCGGTTTACCAACCACCAACCGCATGGTTTAGGCGTGCGCCTGATCATCCCCACGGGACAGCTATACAGGCCCTAATACGCGTTGAACTGGGTTATTCCAGACCTAGAGAAGTCTGGGCCGGCGCCAAACCACGACCAGCGTTGGCGGCTGGCGAGGTGATTTCGGGCAACGGCAGTTGCGGCACGGTAACTTCGATGGGCTCGCCAGTCAGCGATAGAAGAAAGGCGAGAAGATCATCAAGTTCGCTTTCGCTCAGGCCCAACGGCGACAACTTGTTGCCACCTCCGGGGCGATCACCGCCTCGGTTGTAAAAATCCAGCACATCGCGGAGCGTGGCCTTGGAGCCATCGTGCATATAGGGCGGAGTTAAGGCGATGTGACGCAAGCCCGGCGTCCTGAAGGCATTTCGGTCGGAATTGCTGTTGCTCACTTCAAAGCGGCCGGGATCGATGCTGTTGACGCCGATATTATGAAAACGGGAGTCGGAGAAATTCGGCCCATTGTGGCAAAAAGCGCACATGGCCCGTGAAGTAAATAGCTTAAATCCGCGTTTCGCCGAATCGGATATGGCCTTTTGGTCGCCTTCCTGCCAGCGGTCGAAAGGGCTGCCCCTGGAAATGATGGAGCGTTCAAAGGCGGCGAGGGCGGCGGCGATATTATTTAGGTTGATGACATCCTCGCCAAAAGCCGCGCTAAACTGCCGCCGGTATTCCGGTAGCGAGGCAAGTGTGTCGGCCACGATAAACTCCTCGCTGCCTCGCATGGAGGGCGAACGCAAATGCTCAGTCGCTTGCTCTTCAAGGCTGCTGGCGCGGCCATCCCAGAAAAAAGACGAGAAATATGCCATGTTGATCAAGGTGGGCGTGTGTCGGCTGAGGGCCTCGCCTCCAAAGCGGGTGTTTCTGGGCAGGCCATCCGACCAGCCTAGACCCGGATGGTGGCAGCTGGCGCAGGAAACGGATTGATCTCCCGATAGCCTGGGGTCGAAGAATAATTGCTTGCCAAGCCTCACTTTTGTTTCAGAGGCCTCGATGCTGATGAGGTTTGTAGAGCCGGCAAGCGCCCAGCCGCGCAAGCTAGGCGGCGCGTTGGTCTCAGCGTGTGACATTTGGGACCCAAACAGGCCCAGCAACAGCAGTGCTACAGCTCTGAACAAATCGACCTCCAGCGTTCAGTAACTATGACTACTCCCTCGCATCGCCATTTATATCTGTCAGGTAAGTTACTTGTTGCGATTCAACTCACAATTTACTTTAAATTAAACATGTAACTAGCTGATATAAAATAAAACAAGCGATTCCTCATTGCGAAGCATAAACATGGTGTTGACCCCGTTCATTCCGGGCACGAGACATTGTAACAAAATGCTTGGCTGCATCCATGTTTTCTTCCACATTATTGCGATTCACTCCTAGGATTCCGGATAGGGTAGGGGGTCCGTTTTACCCAGGTCGGCAAAGGCCTGCCGGCGGAAACGGCAGGAATCGCAATGGCCACATGGCATGCCATGGTCATCTGGGTCGTAGCAGGAGCACGTCAGGCTATAATCCATTCCAAGTTCCAGTCCCATGGAGATTATCTCCGACTTCCTCATGCTGATGATGGGCGTTTCAATGTGGATAGGATCGTTCTCAACGCCGCACTTTGTACCCAGCCGTGCAGCCTGGCTCATGGCATTGAAAAATTCGGGCCGGCAATCCGGGTAACCCGAATAGTCGAGAATATTCGCCCCAATTACCACGTGGCGTGCCTTGATCGCCTCCGCCAGGGCCACGGCCAGGGAAAGCAGAATCAGATTGCGCGCCGGCACGTACGTGATGGGGATTGCCGTGTTGTTCGCATCCTTGGGCACGGGGATATCATCGGTGAGTGCGGAGCCGCCGATGGCCGCGAGATCGGCCCGGATGACCCGGTGATTCTTCACATCATAAAATCGGCTGACCTTTTGCGCCGCTTCCAGTTCGATTCGGTGACGTTGACCATAGTCGATGGTGAGGGTGTGGCAATGCCAGTGCTGCCGGCGAAGCGCCCACGCCAGCGCCGTGCTCGAATCCAGCCCGCCGGAGAGCAACACGACCGCCGAGGTCAAACGCTTACCGCCGCACTACCCCAGATAAGCTTGTGCAGCTGCCATTGCAGGCGCACCGGCGCTTGGTCTTCGAGGATCCAGCCGGCCAGGGTTTGAACGTCAAGGACGTCCCAGACGGGAGAAAGCAGAAGCGGTATGCCAGCATCCGCCAGCCTATGCTTCTGGATGACTGCTGTGGCCCAGTCGAAGTCTGCACGATCCCTGAGGATGAATTTGACCTCATCGCCGTCATGCAGCAGATCAAGGTTGCGCCAGCGGTTGCGTCTTTCTTCGCCGCTACCCGGTGTCTTGATGTCGATGATGCGCCGGATGCGCGGATCAATACCACTGATATCAAACGCTCCGGATGTCTCCAGCTGCACAATAGGCATGGCCTGCGCCAGCACGGCAAGAAGCGTGCGGCAATGCTTCTGCGCCAGGGGCTCTCCGCCAGTGACCAGGGTGAGGGGGCGGTCCCGCTGGCGCACATCGCTCACCACGTCATCAATCGAGCGTTCCTTGCCAGCATCGAAGGCCAGCGCGGCGGGAGTGTCACAGTAGCTGCAACGCAATGGACATCCAGCCAAGCGCACAATGGTACAGGGGACGCCAGCCAGGGTGCTTTCGCCCTGGATCGTGTCATAGATCTCGTGCAGAACGATGCTGTCAGGCAATGAAATGGATTAATTCCCAGTTTTGGATGTCAGGGCGTTAAGCTGCTTGTTAGCGCTGGCGGCGCTGTCCGAGTCGGCATGATCCCGCAACAATGTCCTATAAGCCTCGGCGGCCTTTTTTTCCTGGCCGTTGCTTTCGTAGCTCAGGCCGAGTTTCAGCAAGGCCGCCGGAAGCTTGGGGCTATCGGGGAAGGTGGTGATGAGCAAGCTATAACTGCCGATAGCTTCAACATGCTTCTTCTGGGCCAGATAGCCCTCGCCCAGCCAGAAGTAGGCCTGATCGGTGAAGTTGCCTTCAGGGTAAACATCGAGAAATCTTGTAAACGAAGCAATCGCCTCATCATAGCGACCGCTTTTCAGTTCCAGGTAGGCCGCGGTGTAAGCATTTTCCTCTTCGTTGCTTTTAACCGCCACGGTTGCGGCGGCGGAGGCGGCCTTGGCCTGTTTGATGGAGGCCTCGATCTTCTCGATCTTTTTCGCCAACTCCATGTCGACCAGAGCGCCGTTCCTGCTGGGACTGAGTGCTTTCGCCTTAAGCTCCTGCAAGCTGATGGCCACCTCATTCAGGCTGGCGTCGAGCGCCCGCTGGCCAGCCTCCATGGCGTTGAGCTTGCTTTCCTGGGTCATGATCTGGCTTTGCAGCATGACCAGTTGCTGCTGCAAGCTTACCGTGGCGGCGTCGTTGCGGGATGATAGTTCACGCTGCTGCTCCAGTGATTGCAGGACGCCTTGCTTGTCCTCGGCCCATCCGTCCTGCTTCTTGGCCGTGCATGCGCTTACCAGCAGACACATAGAAAGAGCGGCCACCGGCATAACCGGTGACCGCTTGCCCATGGAAAAGCGAATTGACCTAACGGGTAACAATATCCGCACGGCGGTTCTGAGCCCAGCATGCTTCACCGCTGCTGCGGCACATCGGGCGCTCCTCACCAAAGGACACGGTATCGACCCTGGAGGCGCTGACGCCGCGGCTTGCGAGATAATCGCGCACGGAATCCGCACGCCGCTGGCCGAGCGCCAGGTTGTATTCACGCGTGCCGCGCTCATCGCAATTTCCCTCAATGGTGACCCTGAGGCCGGGATTGTCGTTCAGCCACTCGGCATTGCCGTTGAGGATTGATCGCGCCGCGGCATCCAGCTGCGAGCTGTCAAAGGCGAAAAAGGCCTGATGCACGGGCTCAGACACGCGGCTGACCGTTGTCATCGGTTCCGTCATCGGTTCCGTCATCGGCTCCGTGACTGGCGCGGCCGCGATCGGAGCCTCGTCCTTCATCGTATCGGTCGTCGTTTCCTTCTTGGCGCAGGCGCCGAACAGAAGGGCAGTCAGTGCAATAGCAAGTGCGGCGTATCGGTAATTCGTTTTCATGGTGTTCCTCTCTTTGGCAAAATTAGCCAGATCACCGGCGTGACCAGGCTGGGTCTGATGCGTCTTCGTTTATGGGGGTGATGGCCTCCGCCTCTCCACCCCAGGAGGGTATCCGGAAAACCCTTCTTAATCCACGGACTTCGCGGGCGAACAGTATCATTTGCGCGTTGGGCGACCAAACAGGCGACTCGATACGTCCGCCCGTAAGCAGGTAGCGGATATCGCTGCCGTCGATATTCATTGTTGCCAACGCAAACTCCCCGTTCTTGCGCGTAATGAATGCGATTCGATCACCACGCGGCGACCATGCCGCCGACGTGTTGTAATCGCCCACGGAGCTTACCCTTTGTACTTGCAAGTCCGCAAGACGCAATCTGTAGATATGCGGGCGGCCGTTGCGGTTACTGGTAAAGGCGAGCTGCTGGCCATCCGGCGACCAACTCGGCGTGGTGTCGATGGTGCTGTTGGTGGTTAATTGCCGCCAGCTCGCCGTCCTGGTGTCATACAGGTGGATGTCGGCATTGCCCTTGTAGGACAGTGTAGCCGCGATGTAATGGCCGTCCGGCGACCAGGCCGGCGTGCTGTTCAGGCCTGAAAAGGCTCCAAACGTGCGCCGCTCACCGGTGGCCAGCTCCAGCGTTTCCAGCCTAGGACGGTTGCCGACATAGGTGTTGAGGGCCACGAAGCGCTTGCTGGCATCCCAGTCCGGCGACAACAGCAGGGTGAAATTGCGCGCCACATCCTGTTTGCCGGCGCCATCCTGATCCATATATACCAAGTCGGCGAAATCGCCGCGCTTGCGCACATACAGCACGGAGGTGGTGAAATGGCCGACGATGCCCGTCGCGGCCTGATAGATGTGATTGGCCACCTCGTGCGCCAGCAGACGCAACGACGATGCGGGTTGACTCAGGCGCTGGCTGGACAACAGCTTACTCTGGAACACATCATGGATCTGCACGTCCGCATACCACTGGCCGGCCTCCTGGCTGAGGGCGCATGTGGCCAAAAAGTCGGCTCCGATAATGCGCCAGTCGCTGTACTCCACCTGCTGGACCGTGCTTTCGGCATCGGCGAGAAAGCCCAGGGGATTGAGGGCCGAGAATGAGCGGCTGGATTCCAGGTCATCGCGCACCACGTGCCTGAGAAGCGCTTGCTGTTCGCTGTGCTGCTCATCGGCGAGTGTCACCCACGCCAGTTTCAGTGGCCGATAGTCGGACTGGTAAATGTCGAACTCGACGGCGAATACAAGGTTGGGAACGGCGAGCACAAGCGCAAGAAGAAGCCGCAGCATGGGGGCGGTTTCTAACGCTTGGCCGTAGGAAAGACAAGTGCTACTCCGCAGGGATCAATTCCAATGAATATCCAGCTGCTGTTGATTACCGACATAAGGCCGCATGCTGCTGTTCAAGTCGCCTCCAGCTATGACAGACATCACGCTAACTAGCCCAACAGCTTGCCAAGCCGCGCATTTCCATCCATATATGGTCAATGAGTCATAATGTTTGTCTGTACAGCGGCGAAGCTCTGGGGCGTTACCATTTTGGCGAGGATCATCCCTTCGGACCCAGGCGGCTGCCGGCTTTTTTATCCGAATTCGAGTGCCGAGGCCTAAAGGCGAGTGTCTGCATGCGTGAACCCGTGCAGGCGACAGACGCGCAGATCGCCATGTTTCACGACCAGGCCTATGTTGACATGGTGATGGATGCTTCGCGAGTTGGAACGGGCTTTCTTGATTATGGCGATACGCCGGCCTTTCAAGGCGTATTCGAGGCCGCCGCCTCAGTTGCCGGGTCGGTGCTGGATGCGGCCAGGGGAATTATGGCGGGGGAGATGAGTCGCGTCTTCGTGCCTATTGCCGGACTGCATCATGCCAGGCGGGAGCGCGCGGCGGGTTTCTGCGTATTCAATGATTGCGGCGTGGTGATCGAATATCTTCTTAAGGAACATGGGCTGAAGCGTGTCGCCTATGTTGATATCGACGCGCATCACGGCGACGGCGTGTTCTACGCCTTCGAGAATGATCCTCGCGTGATTATCGCCGACATGCATGAGGATGGCCGCTATCTGTATCCCGGCACCGGCTTTTCCGAGGAAACGGGCAGGGGTGAGGCGGCGGGCAGCAAGATGAACATCCCCATGCCGCCCGCTGCGGATGATCGGGCTTTTTTGGCCGCATGGGAGCATGCCGAGACATTTTTGCGCGAAAACGAACCTGATTTCGTTATTCTGCAATGCGGCGCCGATTCCCTGGCTGGCGATCCGATTACCCATTTGCGCTACAGCGATGCCGCGCATCGGCATGCCGCCACGCGTCTTTGCATGATTGCGGATGAATATTGCCATGGACGCCTGCTGGCCCTGGGAGGGGGAGGTTACAATCTAGACAATCTGGCCCGAGCCTGGTGCGCCGTGATCGAGGCCATGTGCGGCCAATCCGAATGAAATTCCTGTGTGCGATGCCATGCTGTCCCGTCTGGGGCGATGGCTGCTCGCAGCGGGCCACGCACGGTGATGGCCGAGGCTGGCCAGGATATGCAATAGCTCGCCATTTTTGAAGGCCGCCATTTCATTTTACAGGATCGTAAACCGCTTAAATATTGAGGCGCTTAGAATTCAATCATTTTATCAATTATCAAGACTCTAACTGAGCTTATCAAAGGAGGTTGGAATCGGGAAGTCGCATATCAAATGGTTATGCTGCCCCAGGGGTTCCCAGCTTGAAAAGCTCGCGAGGGCCTGGCCACCCTCATTTGACCGTAATGTAAATAGTCCGAGTCCATTTATCTCCATAGGAGATGTGGTGGCCATTGGCAAATTGCAGGGTGAGCTTGTGTTTGCCTTTGGTCAGTTTGACGGGCACCTCGGTCTCGGCGCCACCAAAGTGCATGAATTCCATCTGCGTGGGCACGAGCTTGCCGCGCTCGACAACCTCGGAATCGATGATCAGGTGATGATGCCCCGTACCAGGGATAATTTCGCCGGCCGGGCGGAGCTCCTTGCCCTTGACGTCCATGCCGACCATGATCACAGGACCTTCGAGCACGTCACCATCATGCGGCTTGACGAAAAACACACCCTCGGTCATGTCGGCCGGATCCACGCTGGTAGCTGCGGCCGGGATTTCGGCGGTTGGCTCGGCAGCAGCTTCGGAAGGGGCGGCATCGGCTGCGGCTGATTCCGCTCCAGTCGTCTGCGCCCAGTCCTGGCTGACAAAGCCTGAGGTGCCATCGCTCAAGGTTACCTGAAACCAGCCTGGCACCCTGCCGACAAGCGATGCGGTCTCATTGGGCATTAGGATGCCGACGATAGCGCTGCTGGCATCTGGGCGTTCTCTCACGTTGAGTTGGGTTTTCACCTTGCTGATGGGAACGATTTGTTCGGCGGCTTCTGCCTCAGGTGTTTGAGCGGTGGCTTCCTCGGCAGCAGGTTCAGATGCGGTGGCTTCCATCGCGGCAGCAGGCTCACTGTCTGAAGATGTTTCCTTCTTCCAGCCCAACGCCTGGCATGCCACCAATGAAAACATAGCCAAAAATGCTGCCGTGCTCAGTAACGTCCGTCGCATCATGTTCGATCCCTCCACTTTCGCTGATTGGCTATAATGCCAGCATGAAACTGGCTTCATGGCAAGTTCAGAATTTGGCCGGAAGGGATGTTGGGGCGTCCTTGTAATCGGCTTATCTGGATATGTGACGCCTGTCATATTCAGCGGGTGACAATTGCCGCATCTATTGCAACACTTTCCTTCTCGGGCCTTTCGGCCGATAGATAGTCGAAAGTTAAGCATGAAAGGAGCTTGCCGATGCCACAGGCGGATTGGATGATCATTGCGCTGGGTCTTTGCCTTGTCGTGATTCTTTTCCAGGCATTTATGCTGGTGCGCAAAAGGAACAGGAAAGCCAGGGATCAGGCGCAGGAAGTCACTGAACTCGAGGTGCCAAATCTGCTCACCGAACCCGAGCTGGCCTGTTTCAACGCCCTTCATGAGGTGGCTTTCAAGGAATTTCACGTCATGGCAAAGGTGTCGCTATCCGACATCGCCATCGTCAAGCGCGGTCTGGATCATACGGCGCTTGAAAAAGCGGCCAAGGAAGGACACCGTCACATCGACTTTGTCCTCTGCGACCGTGAACATCTGGCCGTGATCGTGGCCATTGAGCTGGATGACGCCAAGGCCAAGGCGGCCAGGGCCAAGCAGCAAATAAGCATCAGCGACTTGCTTGAGCAGGTTGGTATCAGCGTGTTCCGTCTACCAGTGAAAACGAGTTATTCCATTCAGGAAATCAGGCAGTTGCTCACGCCTTATCTCAAGGAAAAACCGCCAACGCCGGACGAGATGGTGGCGACGCTTTCCATGCAGGCTTTCCGCATATGCAAAAAGTGCCAGACGAAGATGGAACTGAAACGCGTGAAATCAGGCAAGTACAAAGGCATGCTGTTCTGGGTATGCGGCAATTATCCCGAATGCCGTTCGGTGGATTTGTTTACCAGATAGTTCAAATCATCATAATTGGCTATGCGGCTTTATTTAGGCCCTTTCTCCGCAGGATCCTCACCAGCAAGATTCAGTAGCAGTTCATTCAGGCGACGCACGAAGGCGGCCGGATCCTCAAGCTGCTGACCCTCGCTGAGCCTTGCCTGATCGAAAAGCACATGACTCAGGCTATCGACGCGCGATTCATCCTTTTCAGCGGCAAGCCTGACGATCAATGGATGTGAGGGATTGATCTCCAGAATTGGCTTGGAGGCAGGCACATCCTGTCCGGCATTGGCCAGCAGGCGCTCCATGTGCGCGCCCAGGGCGAATTGATCCGCCACCAGGCAGGCCGGTGACGTGGTTAACCTGCGCGTACCGCGCACTTCATTGACAAGTTCACCCAGGGCCGCCTTGATTTTTGCCGTAATTTCTTCTTCCGCCTTTTCATCCTGATTGTCTGCTTCTTCATCCTTGCTCAGCTCACCCAGATCGAGTGCGCCCTTGGTGACCGACTCAAGCGGCCTGCCGTCGAATTCCGGCAGATGACTGACCAGCCATTCATCGACCGGGTCGGTGAGCAGCAGCACTTCGATTTCCTTGGCCTGAAACACTTCCAGATGCGGACTGCTCTTGGCGGTGCCGAGATTGTCGGCGGCGATGTAATAAATGGCCTTCTGCCCCTCCGGCATGCGCTCCGCATAATCGGCAAGCGAGACTTCCTGAGCGTCAGAGCGCGTGGTTGAAAAGCGCAATAATTTCGAGATCTTGTCGCGGTTCTTGTCGTCCTCGATCACGCCTTCCTTGAACACGGCGCCAAAGTTGGACCAGAAAGCGGCATACTTTTCCGGCTCCTTTTCGGCCTGTTTGGCCAACAGGTCAACCACGCGCTTGACGATGCCCTTGCTGATGGTCGCGGCGACAGGGTTTTGTTGCAAAATCTCTCGCGAAATATTGAGCGGCAAATCATCGGAATCCACCACGCCGTGCACGAAACGAAGATAGGCGGGCAGCAGATCCTCAGCCGCGTCCATGATGAACACGCGTTGGACGTAGAGCTTCAGACCATGGCGGGTATCCCGATTCCACAGGTCGAAGGGCCGCCGGGCTGGAATGTAGAGCAGGGCGGTGTAATTACTTCGGCCTTCCAGGCGCGCATGCACATGTGATGCCGGCGCTTCGAAATCATGCGCCACGTATTTGTAGAATTCGTCATATTCCTCGGGCTTGATGTCTTTGCGGGGCCGGGCCCACAGGGCCGAGGCCTGGTTGATTTTTTCGGATTCTCCATCCTTGTCCATGAGTATAGAGATGGGGATGTGATCCGAATATTTGCGAATGATCTCGCTCAGTCTGTCGGCGTCGAGAAACTCCTTTTCGCCCTTCTTCAGGTGTAGGGTGATTTCAGTACCGCGGCTGGGCTTGTCCACCGTTTCCAGGGTGTAGGAGCCGCTGCCGTCAGACTCCCAGCGTACGCCGTGTTCGGGCGTGAAGCCGGCCCGGCGGGTGGTGATTTCCACGCGCTCGGAGACGATGAAGGCCGAGTAAAAGCCCACGCCGAACTGGCCGATCAATTGTCGATCCTTGGCCTCGTCGCCGGAAAGCTGCGAAACAAATTCGCGCGTACCTGACTTGGCGATGGTGCCGATATTGTCGATTACTTCCTGGCGGCTCATGCCGATGCCGTTGTCGGATACGGTGATGCTGCGTTTTTTCGAATCGAACGCGACACGAATGGCGAGTTCCGTATCATTTTCCCACAGGCCATCGTCGGCGAGCGCCTCGAAGCGCAGTTTATCGGCGGCGTCTGCGGCGTTGGAGATCAGCTCGCGCAGGAATATCTCCTTGTTGCTGTACAGGGCATGCACCATGAGGTGCAGCAGTTGTTGCACCTCGGCCTGAAAGCCCAGGGTTTCCTTGCTCGTTTCAACAGTCATGGGTAATCCTTCCGTCCTAAGCGTCGTGCCACTTGATGGAGCAGCCGATGGTGGGGTGCTGAGTTTGCGGCGCGGGTTTGCCAGCCACCATGGCCTCGACAGCTGGAACCAGCTCTTCGGCGGTGACCTTGGCTTCATCCTTCCAGTAGTCGTCGATGCGGCCGTGGTAGTAAAGCGCTCCCGCGGCATCATACAAATAGATGTCGGGCGTGCACTGGGCGTCGAGCGCCTTTGCCACCGTCTGCGATTCATCCGCCAGATATAGAAAATCGATGCCCCATTCGGCGATTTTTTCCTTCATCGCCGGAATCGAGTCCTCGGGGTAGTCCGGATGGATATTGGGGTTGATGGCTGCCGTGTTGACGCCAAGATCGCGAAAGGCCTTGGCATGCCGGATCACCCTCGGCCACACGGCGATGGCATAGGGACAGTGATTGCAGGTAACGACCAGCAACAACCCTTTTGAGCCGATCAGATCGCGGCTTTTATGCGCCTCGCCGTCCGCGTCTTTCAGTTCGAACTCAGGAACTTGCGAGCCCAGTCCCACATGAATCGATGCCACCAATGCCATATGCCTAACCTCCTCGGAATTTGCGAATCATAGCCACGATTGTGGCGTTGACAATGCACCCGGGTAGTTTGCATCCGTCGGCACATGTAAACTTTCCCACGTTTCCACCATCCTGAGGGGGCGTGTTTGCGTAAATATAGCTCCATGCTGATGATATGCCTGCTTGCCAACGTGATTTCAGCACATGCGACGGAGGATGAGCTGCATCAACAGCATGTGCGTGAAACCTTTCACGTAGAACACCTGGAACTGACGCCACAAAACGGTGATGATGAAGATGCTGTCTTCTACGGCGCCAACCTTGCCTGGTTCGTCAATGACTATTTTTTCTGGGGCGGCGGTGCGTATGGCGCCGCGCTGGGCAAACGCGGCGGTTTTTTCATCGGCGGGTTCCGCCTGGGCGGACAAATGCCGCTTGGCAAGATGGGCTATGCAGAGGCCAGCGTGTTGGTGGGCGGCGGCGGTGGCGGTGCGGCAGGACAAGGCGATGGCCTTTTCGTACGCCCGGAAATCTCGCTCGGCTATCGTCTGAGTCCGTCCTGGGATGTGGAGGCGCATGCCGCATACATCCGCTTCACGGGCAGCCAGATCGCCAGCCCGGTGTTTGGCGGTGGCCTGAGCTATCACTATATGCGCCTGTTTGGCGTCACGGGAGATCGCTGATGTCCGGTTTCATTCGCTTCGTCTGTGGATTGCTGCTGTTGGCATGGAGCACGGCCGCGTTGGCTGAAACGGTGAGCAAGAGTGATATCGAGCGCATCGAATCGCGTGTCTGGACGGAGACCCTGATCGCCGAGCATTATTTTCCCGCCAGCATCGATGATGTTGACGTCGTCGGCGTGCAGTTCGACCGCTTTGTCGATGCCAATTGGTTTGTCGGCGGTGTTGCCTATGGCGCGGTGACCGGCGGCCGTGGCGGTTACGCCCTGGGGGCCCTGCACGCTGGATACAAACAGCGGTTTGGCTCTAGGTTCAGCCTTGAAGTGCGCGGCCTTTTCGGCGGCGCTGGCGGTGGCGGAGTAAATGCCGGCGGCGGCCTGATTATCGAGCCGACTGCCGCTATTATCCTCCAACTCACACCGGCTATAGCCTTCAAGGCCGGCGGTGGTTATCTGAAATTTCTGACGTCAAGCGAAGGGTTTCCGGTCGTACATGCCGGCATCTCTTTTTCCAGCAAACACCTGTTCATTCCATTTGGAGACGGCGATTGATTGTAACAAGCATGTCATCTGATAACCTCACGCCGCTTTGTAGCGGAGGCTTGAGGTGTTAAAGCGTTTATCATTCATTCTGGTTGTCATGGCCGCCATGCAGTTGCTATTCGCTGCCGGTGGCATGGCTGCTGCCCTGACGCCTGAACAGCTCAAAATGATCCAGGGGCTGACGGCCGAACAGAAGGCGGCCATAGCGGCGGCAGCTGGCGAACAGCCGAAGCGTGAGCAGCCGGTGGCGCCGCCGCCGGTCATCAAACCGAGGGCGGTGGGCGAAACGAGCCTGGAAAGAGGCGTGCAACAGCCCGGGGCAGACAAGCGTGCCAGTGAGGCGGCCGCCGCAGGTTCCGCCTCGGCCAGTGTGCCGCTGGCCAGGCTGCCAGGACAACAGGGAGCGGAAAGCCTGGAACTGCGCCGCGCTTTTGCCGATTTTGTGCGCGAATCCAAGCCACTTTCCGTGTCCACCGATTTGCGCCAGTACGGCTACGAGCTGTTCGCCGGCGTCCCCACGACGTTTGCCCCGGCTACCGATGTGCCGGTGCCAGCCGAATATGTGCTGGGGCCTGGCGATGAACTGAATGTGCAGCTTTTCGGCAAACTGGATCGAGAGTTTGCCATGGTCGTGGACCGCGAGGGTGCGGTGAACTTCCCCGAGATCGGTCCGCTGGTCGTGGCTGGCATGGGTTTTGCCGAGGCGCGCGCCTATATTGCTGGCCAGATCAAGGAAAAGATGATCGGTGTCTCCGTCAGCATCACCATGGGTAAGCTGCGTTCGATTCGAATCTTCGCCCTGGGTGATGTGGAACGGCCTGGCTCTTACACGGTCAGCGGCCTGGCCACCTTGTCGCACGCATTGTTCGTTTCCGGCGGCATCAGGAAGATCGGTTCGCTCAGGTCTATTCAATTAAAGCGTCAGGGAAGGCTTGTAACTACTCTTGATTTATATGATTTTCTGTTGCGGGGCGACACCAGCGCCGATGTCCGGCTGCTGCCCGGTGATGTGGTTTTCGTGCCTCCCATCGGCAAGACCGCGGCCATTGCCGGCGAGGTCGTGCGGCCGGCGATTTACGAGCTGAAGCAGGAGCGCACACTGGGTGCGGCGCTGAAGCTGGCCGGAGGGTTGAGACCCACGGCCTACCGTGATCATACGCTGATCGAGCGCGTCGGGGATGATGGTGAGCGCAATGTTCTCGAGGTGGCGCTGGCGGGAAAGGGCCTGAAATCACGCTTGGCTGATGGCGATGTGATCAAGGTCTTCTCCGTGCTGGATATGGAACAAAATCCCGTCATGCTGCTCGGCAACGTCAAAAGGCCGGGAAAATACGCCTGGCGCGAGGAGATGCGCCTTTCCAGTCTGTTGCCTTCACAAGACGTGCTGCTACCGGAAACCTATGTGGATTACGGCCTGATCGAGCGCGAGGCGGAGGGCAACCGCGAGCCGGAGCTGATCCGTTTCAGCCTATCGGCGGTGTGGGCGCACCAAGGCGGGGATGCTGATTTGAGGTTGAAGGCGCGCGACCACGTCTATGTGTTCCATCGCGCCCATTTCCGGGAGAAGCCGAGGCTGAGCATTGGCGGAAGCGTGCAGTCGCCGGGCAAGTATGAGCTGAAGAAATCCATGCGCCTCGTCGATCTCATCCTGGCCGCCGGCGGCCTGACACGCGATGCCTATCGCGACGAGGCGGAGCTCTACCGCACCGATCCGCAGAACAAGGAGATTCACGTATCCAATTATTCGCTGGCACGGGCGCTGGCCGGCGATGATGAGCACAACCCCGAGCTTCAGGATATGGACCGCCTGGTGGTGCACTCGATATGGGAGAATAAGCGGCGGCATATGGTGGCCGTGGTTGGAGAAGTGCGCGACCCAGGTGAATTTGAACTGGCCGAAGGCATGCGTATCAGCGATCTTGTCTTCGCCGCCGGCAATGTGACGGAGAAGGCCTATCTGAAACAGGCGGAGATCACTCGCTACAATATCGTGGACGGCGAGAGGCGTGAATCCACCCACATACAGGTGGACCTCGAGACAGCCCTGGGCGGCGATGAAGAAGTGGACATGACGCTCGCGCCCTATGATGTGTTGGCAGTACGCCGATTGTCCAACTGGCGGCCGGTGGAGCAGGTGAGTGTAGAAGGCGAAATTAGCTATCCCGGAAGCTACCCGGTTGAGGAAGGCGAGAAGCTATCGAGCGTGCTGAAGCGGGCGGGGGGTTATACGGATAAGGCCTACCTCTCCGCCGCCGTATTCACACGCGCATCCATCCGCGCCGAGCAGCAAAAACAGCTGCATGAAATGGCCGACCGTATCGAAGGCGAAATCGCCCAGATGGAAGCATCTATCGCCGGAATCCGCGATGCCAATCTGGTTCAAAACAAAGTGAGCAGCCTGGCGTCAGCCAAGCGCGTATTGCAACAAATGCGTAGTGTGAAGGCCGCCGGCCGGCTGGTGATTCGCCTGGATGATATTGAGAAATTACAAGATGGTGATTTTGACCTGACCCTGCGCGACGGCGACAGGCTGTATGTGCCGCAAAAGCCGGATCAGGTGCTGGTGATCGGGCAGGTGTACAACGGCAATGCCCTGATTCACCGCAGGAATATGGATCGCGGCGACTATATCGACCTGGCGGGCGGCGTGACGCGCTTCGCCGATAAGGGCCGCATCTATGTGGTGCGCGCCAACGGCGAAGTTGACCCGGGCAGAGGCTGGAGCTCCAAGCGCATCGATCCGGGCGACGTCATCGTGGTGCCCGAGGATCTGGATCGCTTCAATCTGCTCGATAGCGCCCTGGACTGGAGCAAGGTGTTGATGCAGGTCGGCATCAGCGTGGCTGCAATGAACGCGATCGGCGTGTTTTAGTGGCCGGGAAAACAGGCAACGATCACGATCAGGAACAGGTGCCGGCAGGTTTGCCAGCGACTGATCCGCGCCTTCTGGCGGCCATGTATGCCATGCAGGAGGAGGAAATCGACCTATGGGAATACTGGCAGGTTATCTGGCGCCGCCGGCGCATGATCCTGTCGGCAAGCCTTGGCGCAGCACTGCTGGCCGTGGCGGTCAGCCTGCTGATGCCCAATATTTATCGCGCCGAGATGGTGCTGGCTCCAGCCTCGAGCGAAGATGATCAGGGCCGTCTCAGCTCGGCCCTGGGCGGTCTCGGCGGACTCGCTTCGCTGGCCGGCATCTCATTGGCAAGTGGCGGCAGTGCGGAGGAACATCTGGCCGTGCTGCAATCGCGCGAGTTCATCTGGCGCTTCGTCAAAGATAAGAAGCTGATGCCCGTGCTGTATGCCGATGACTGGGATGCCGAGCATAAGCGCTGGCTGGATAGCGACCCGGAGAAGCAGCCGGGACTGTGGGATGCTTACCGCCTGTTCAGTGAAGGTATCATGCGCGTGTCAACGGATAAGGAAACAATCCTGGTGACCCTGTCCATTGACTGGGAGGACGCTGAGTTGGCGGCGGAATGGGCCAATGACATGTTGCGCCGGTTGAATGATTATCAGCGTCGGCAGGCCGTCGCCCGGGCCGAGGCCAATCTGAAATACCTGCGCAGGGAGCTGGAGGATACGCAGGTGGAGGAGATGCGCCAGACGCTGTTCGAGCTTATCAGCCAGGAGCAAAAAAAGGCCATGCTGGCCAATACGCAGCAGGAATTTGCTTTCCGCGTGCTGGATGCTGCCGCAGCACCGGACAAAAAGGCCAAGCCCAAACGCGCCCTGATCGTGGTGCTCGCGACCCTGGTAGCGGGCTTTATCGCCGTATTTGTCGCTTTTATCCTGGAAGGGATCGCGCGCCGCCGGCAGCAGCAGGCGGATGGAGAAGGAGAACGGACATGAAAGGCATCATTCTGGCGGGCGGCTCCGGCACCCGTTTGCACCCGTTAACGCTGACCGTGAGCAAGCAGCTGCTGCCGGTCTACGATAAGCCGATGATTTACTATCCGCTTACCACCCTGATGCTGGCCGGCATTCGCGAGATACTGATTATCTCGACGCCGCATGATCTGCCTCATTTCGAGCAGTTGCTCGGAGATGGCAGCCAGTGGGGAATGTCGCTGCACTATGCCAAGCAGCCCAGGCCTGAGGGGCTGGCGCAAGCCTTTCTCATCGGCCGGGAATTCGTCGGCGGGGACCATGTAGCGCTGATCCTTGGTGACAATATCTTCTTCGGCCAGGGCTTGGCCAAATCGCTGGGCGAGGCCGTGGCGAGAGAGCAGGGCGCGACGGCCTTTGCCTACTGGGTGAAGGATCCCGAGCGCTATGGCGTGGTGAGCTTTGGCAAGGATGGCCGTCCCG